>Ga0208179_1000221_pt1 | contig 42503 bp, 34 predicted proteins | sample Malvired_Geostar_FD_184238 | JGI IMG/M metagenome (GOLD analysis project Ga0208179, IMG submission 184238) | Marine viral communities from the Global Malaspina Expedition - Malaspina viral metaG DeepMed_Geostar (SPAdes) (version 2) | ecosystem: Environmental > Aquatic > Marine > Oceanic | place... | reverse complement strand
CCATCGAAGACGCCGCCCTTCCCCCCGCCAGCGCCCACGCCCCGGCCCTGGTGGCCTATGTGCGCGCCATCGGGCTGGAGGCCGGTGATGTCCAGCACCTGAAGGTCACCGGACCTGACGGGGCGACCCTGGCTGAGACCACCATTGATCCGCTGGACGCGTCCAAGGCCCAGTACATGCTCTATGCCGGCCGACGCACCCCGCCCGCGGGCTGGACGTCCGGAACCTACACGGCGGAGTACTGGGTGGAGCGGGGCGGCAAGCGCGCCCTGGAGCAGCGCTTCGTGGCCGACCTCTGAGGCGACGGCCGCCCGGCCGGAATTTTGGCTAAACCTGTCGTTAAGGCGACAGATTCTCTTTCGCAGTGCGGCGGACTAAGCTACAGTTTGGTGTCAGCCTTGCTCTCCAGGGCTGTGTCGCATCGGCCGGGCCATAGCATCCATGCCAGCTATGGCTCGGCCTCTTGCTTTTCCTGACAATCTTAGCGGACACGCAGCTTGCGAGCGCTTCGTATCACTCTGGGTCTGGGGTAAGGGCTGGCGGCGTCGCCAGGACCAGAAGATCAAACTTCATCAGCCATAACAGGCCCCGCTCCAGCCGGTGGGAGCGGTCGCTTTCGGCCCCCAGCGGCGCCAGGAGGTCGGCCACCGTACAGTCGCCCTGGCGTGCGACGGCGTTGTAGGCGGCCTCGATCTCGGCCTTGGGCGCCATGGCCCAGCGGCCGATGCTGGCCAGCCCAAGGTCCAGAACCGCCAGCGCCCCGTTCCAATCCTGCGCCGCAGGCCCCAGGCGCAGCCGGTCCTGGGAGCCAAGGGTTGCGGTCGGATAGGCGGCAAAGAGGGTGAAGGGATCCAGGCGGCGGGGATGGTTGGGGCGCACCGGTTGGCGCTTATCCGGCCCCGCGGCGGCGCGACGCTTCGCCAAATCCTCCCAGAAGTCCTGGTACTGGGGAATGATCGCCGACCAGTCGAGGGCCTCTGCAACCCGGCGGCGGCCGGACTCACCCATCCGTCGGCGAAGATCCGCGTCACGGACCAGGGCGGACAATGCCGCCACCGCCGCGGCCATGTCGATGGCAGTCATCTGGGCGGCGGCGCCGACATAGTTCTCATAGGAGAGCCAGCCATTGTCGTGGCTGAAGGCCAGGTCCTGACCAAGGCCCGGCCGGGGCGCCAGGGTCGGGATGCGGAAGCCGTCGATCCCGTGACGGACGGTTTCGCGATAGCCGTTCCAGTCGCTGACCACGCAGGGCAGGCCCGCGGCCATGGCCTCGGCCGGGGTCAGGCCGAAGGTCTCCTGGATATTGTCGGAGAAGGACAGGAACAGATCGGCCGCCGACCAGATGGAAAAGCGCGTGTCGGCCGGCCTGCCATCCACCGGACGGTATTCGATGCTGGGACAGAAGGCCCGGGTGGCGGCGTGGAACTTGTCCCAGGTTTCAGAGCTGCCGGACCATCCAGAGACGATCCAGTAGAGCGTCTTGCCCGTCGCCTCGGCCGTGCGCTCGAGGGCCTGGGCCATCAGCGCAGGGTTCATCTTGGCCAGGGCGTTCAACCGCCCGACATAGAGAACCACAACGGCGTCATCGGGAATGTCGAGGCGCTGGCGCCACGCCTTGCGTTGGGCGGGATCAGGGGCGAAGTCGTCGCTGTTGACGCCCAGCGGGATGGTGGCGAGCTGTGGTGTGGCGAGGCGCGTGGTGCCCAGGCGTTCAGTGAGGTCCGCGCGAGCGGCCTCGAGCTGGACCTCCACATTGGCGCGGACGGCGGCCGAGGTGCAGATCACGCCATCCCAGGGCTCCACCGGGCTGACCAGCAGGTCGGCGAGGGCGTCGATCGCCTTGTGGGTGGCGGTGGTGTGGGTGACCCCGCAGAGACTGTAGGTCGCCGCGCCGACCGTGCGACGCCGCCAGGCCTCCGGGCCGATGGACGGGCTGGGATAGTAGATGCAGCCGGGATCGTTGAGGGCGGCGCGGGCGTCGGGTGTGATCCAGCGGGCGGGCCGAGTTGAGGGCTCGATACCGCGGACCAGGGCGCTGGCCTGGTCCTGGGTCAGCGAGCTCTGGCGCCAGAAGGCCATGTAGGGGGCGTCCAGGTGGCGGATATAGCCGCGCAGGAAGCTTTCACCCGCCGAATGGCGGCCCATTAGCTGGTCTCGGTCAGTCCGATAGCCGTCTGGGTGCAGAAGGATGGCGGCGTTGCGCATGACCATCTGGCCTAAAGGCAAAGCTAGTCGGCCGGAAGCGCCAATTGCGCAGGGTCACGACCCTCGCGCAAAGAAAAGGGGCCGCCCCGAAGGACGGCCCCAATCTTAGTTCGAACTTCGGATCGCTTAGGCGACGAAGTCGGTCTGGTCGAGGTCGCCCAGGACGGTGCCCATCAATTGGACAGTACCCGTGACGGTGTTGGTGCCGCTGATGTCCGCGAACACATAGACGTCGGCGCCGACCTGCACCGAGACGATGTCGCGCTGCCCGCCACCGATCAGGGAGGCGGCGTCGTTGAACGCCTGGGCATAGGTCCAGGTCGCGTCACCAATCTCTGCGTAGTTGGCGAGCGTGCCAGCGAAACCGAACGAGATCGAGTCGTCACCAGCGTCGTTGAAGTCGGTGATGCGGTCGATCGAGCCCGTGGTGGACGAGGTGTCACCCGCCGCGAAGACGAACTTGTCGTCGTTCGCACCACCGGTCACGGTGTCGACGCCTGCATCGCCACCGATGGTGTCGTTGCCAGCACCGCCAACGATTTCATCGTTGCCAGCGCCGCCGTACAGGGCATCAGCACCCGTGCCGCCGGTGATGGTGTCGGTGCCAGCGCCGCCATTGGCGGAGTTGGTGGTGCCGTCACCGGTGGTGATGATGTCGTTGCCATCACCACCCGAGATGGTGTCGTTGCCAGCGCCGCCGTTGATGGCGTCGTTGCCCGCGTCACCCGACAGGTTGTTGTTGCCGCCGCCGGCCGCATCGATCTGGTCGTTGCCTTCGCCACCGAAGACGGTGTCGTTGCCAGCGCCCGTTTCAATGTCGTCGTTGCCCACGCCGCCATCGATGACGTCGTTGCCGGTGCCGCCGTCGAGCAGGTCGTTGCCGCCTTCGCCATAGATGGAGTCAGAGGCCGTGCCGCCGGTGATCTGGTCATCGCCCAGATTGCCGTTCAGGAAGTTGGTGCCTTCGGTGCCGACGATGGTGTCGTTGCCTTGGCCGCCGAGCAGGGTGTCGTTGCCGGTCCCGCCCGTCAGTTGGTCGTTGCCGAGGTTGCCGTTGGCCCAGTCACTGCCAGCGCCACCGGTGATGACGTCGTTGTCCTGACCGCCGTACAGCGTGTCGTTGCCGGCGTCGCCATCGATGGTGTCGGCGCCGGAATTGCCTTGCAGCACGTCGTTGTCAGCGCCGCCATTCAGGGAGTCGGCGCCAACGCCGCCCCAGATGGTGTCGTTGCCGGCGCTGCCCGAAAGCTCGTCGTCGCCTTCGCCGCCGTCGATGCTGTCATTGCCAGCGCCGCCAACGATTTCGTCGGCGCCGCCTTCACCCAGCAGGGTGTCACGACCATCGCCACCATTGAGTTCGTCGTTACCAAGGTTGCCGTTGATGAAGTCAGCGCCAGCGCCGCCGGTGATGGTGTCGACGCCTTGGCCGCCGAGCAGGGTCTCGGATTGAGCCGAGGTGCTGCCGCCGACGATGACGTCGTCGCCCAGGTTGCCGTGGACGAAGTTGTTGCCGCCACCAGCGGTGATGTTGTCGTTGCCTTGGCCGCCATAAATCTGGTCGGCCGAAGAGCCGGCCGTGATCGTGTCGGCGCCGGCATTGCCTTGGATGAAGTTTGCGCCATCGCCGCCGACCAGGGAGTCAACGCCGTCGCCGCCGTACAGGCCGTCAGGGCCCGAACCGCCGGTGCCCGTGTCGCTGGCGTTGCTGCCAATGAACAGGATCGAACCCGTGGTGGTGGTTTCGGATTCGCCGTAGATGTCCGTGCCGAACAGCTTGGTGACGCCGTTGACGGTGATGCTCACGCGGTCGGGATCAGCGCCCGTGCCGGTGATGTACTGGACCCGGATCGCCGAGGCGTTGGTGCCGGGCGCGAACGCCAGCGAGTCGGTGGCGGCGTCATAGGCGATCGCCTGCGCCGCCGTAATCGTGTCGAAAGTGTAGTTAGCCATGCTTCTCTCCAGTCAGTGTCACGTGGACCCCAGAACGCCTGGCCACCATCCCGCGGATGGAGCGGTCCTGGCGGTCCCTCCCCGCGCCATTACACATGGACGTGGCGAAGGTTAAAACGAGCCCGAGGAATGGGTATCGGATGCTTCGTCGATACGCAATATCAAAAAGCCTTACGGGCCGCGGGTCGCGTACAAGTGTGACCTGCCCGCCGGGACTCGGATGGACCTTGCTCTACTCTTCCCGCAGGGCGCTATCGAAGGTGTCGGTCAGCGGATCGAGAATATAGGACAGGATTGACCGCCGTCCGGTGACGATCATCGCCTGGGCCGGCATGCCCGGCGCCAGCTCCACATTGCGTGGCAACTTGGCCAGGGCGGCGGGATCGATGCGCAGCTCGGCCAGGAAATAGGCGACACCGGTCTGCTGATCCACCAGGCGGTCGGCCGACAGGCTGGTGACGACAGCGTCCATCGGCGGAATCTTGCGCGAGGCGAAGGCCGAAATCTCTACCCGCGCCTCCTGGCCGACGGTGACGCTGTCGACGTCCGTGGGCTGGACGCGGGCATGGACGATCAGCGGCGCGTCAGCCGGCACGATGTCCATCAGCAGCTCGCCCGGCGCGACCACGCCGCCGACGGTGAACTGGGTGAGATTCAGCACATAGCCGTCCACCGGCGAGCGGACCGTGGTGCGCTCCAGGATCTGGGTGGCTGCGGTGAGGCGGGGACCGACGTCGGAAAGCTGGCTCTGCATCTGGCGCAGGCCTTCGGCGGCCTCGCTGATGCGCTGGTTGCGAAGGGTGGTGAGCTGGAGCCGCGCCTCCCCCTGGGCCTGGCGCAGGCGATTAAGCTCAGAGGTGAGCGCGCCGCGACGTCCGCCAAGCTCCGCCAGGCTGCGCTCATAGCGCAGGATCAGGGTCTTGGGGGCATAGCCCTTTTCGTAGAGGGTCTGATAGCCGGCCAGCTCCTCGCGGGTGAAGCCGATCTGTTCGTCGATGGAATCCAGCTGCGCCTGAACCCCGACCATCTGGGTCGCCAGTTGGTCGACCCGCTGTTCCAGTACGCCCTGCTGGCTGACGAAGAACTGCAGGCGGGTGCTGAACAGCAGTTGCTGATCGCGGATCAGGCCGGCGACACGCGGGTCGCTCATCCGGCCGGTCAGCTCCTGCGGCAGGTCGAGCGTCTGACGCCCGGCCGTTTCGGCGCTGAAGCGGGCGCTCTGGGCCAGGATGGCGTCATACTGATTCTGCAGCACATCGACGGCGGCGTCCGACTGGACGGCGTCAAAGCGGATCAGGGGCTGGTTGGCGCGCACGCGCTCGCCTTCCCGCACCAGAATCTGGGAGACTACGCCCCCTTCGCGATGGCGCAGGGTCTTGCGGCTGGATTCCACCCGCACCTCGGCCGGCGCCACCACGGCGGCGCTGATTTGGGTGAAGCCCGCCCAGATGAGCATGCCGAAGACGAAAACACCGATGACCACGCAGCCGACCAGCACCGGTCGCCAGAGGCGCTTTTCCAGGTCGCGGTTCGGCTCGGGCTCACCGACGTCGAACCGGGTGTCGAGGGGGCGGATAGGACCGAGCACCGGCTTGAGCGGACCGAGGTCGAACTTCATTGACTGGCCTCGACGGGACGAACGGCGGTCGGCTGAGTGACCCGCGCCATGACGGCCTCCCGCGGGCCAAACAGCTCCATGCGGCCCTCGCGCAGGACCAGCATCTTGTCGGCTGAGCGCAGGATGCTCGGCTTATGCGACACCACCACCACCGTCGTGCCCTTGGCCCGCTGGGCGTCGATGGCCTGCATGAGGGCGTTTTCGCCCTCGGCGTCCAGGCTGGCGTTCGGCTCGTCCAGGACGAGGAGGCGCGGTTCGCCCAGCAGGGCGCGGGCCAGGCCCACCCTCTGCCGCTGGCCCGCCGAGAGTATGTAGCCGCCGTCGGTCAGTTCGGTCTCATAGCCCTTGGGCAACCGCAGGATCATCTCATGCACATTGGCCTGGGTGGCGGCGTCGACCACCGCCTGATCGGTCACATCGGCGCGGAAGCGGGCGATGTTGTCGCGCAGGGTGCCCGCGAACAGCTCGGTGTCCTGCGGGAGATAGCCCACATGAAGGCCGAATTCGGTCCGGTTCCAGGCGAAGACGTCGGCGCCGTCCAGGCGCACATGGCCGTTCACCGGTCGCCAGACTCCGACGATCAGCCGGGCCAGGGTGGACTTTCCCGCCCCGGAAGGGCCGATGATCCCCAGCATCTCGCCGGGCTCGATCTTGAAGTTCAGTCCCTGGAGCACGTAGCGCTCGGCGCCCTGCGGCGCGAAGTTCACCGCCTCGATGCTCAGCTGGCCGAGCGGCCGCGGCAGGGAGGTGGCCGGCGCCGTCGGCTTGTAGTTGTTCAGCAGGGTGTTCAGCCGGTCATAGGCCCGGCCGCCATTGACGATGCCGTCCCAGGCGCCGACCACCTTCTCGATGGGCTGCAGGGCGCGGCTCGCCAGAATCATGTTGGCGAACAGCATGGCCGGCGGGATGGCGCCCACCACCACCAGATAGGCCCCGACCCCGATCACCAGGATCTGGATCAGCATGCGGGTGAACTTGGTGGTGTTGCCCACCACGCTGGAGCGCTGCGAGGCCCAGGCGCTCCGCTCGATGGCCCGGCCGCGGAAGGCCGACCAGCGGGCGCCGAGCGCGCCCAGCATGCCCATGGCGCGCACCACCTCGCCGTTGCGCAGGCCCGCCTCGGTGAAGGCGTAGGCCCTGAGGCTCGCCTCATTGGCCTCCTGCAGCGGCGGACGCGACAGACGGTCCTGCAGCATGGCCAGGCCGAACAGGGCCGCGGCCCCCACGAGCGTGATCGCTCCCACCAGGGGGTCAATGACGAACAGGATGCCGATGAAGAGCGGCATCCAGGGCAGGTCGAAAATGGCCGAGAAGACCGAGCCCGTCAGAATCTGGCGAAAGGCGTCGAGATCGCGCAAGGCCTGGGATCGGGTCTGGCCCTGGCCCTTGGTTTCGGCTTCGAACAGGGCGGCGAAGACGTGGCTGGAGACCCGCTGGTCGAGCATGATCCCGTAGTTGATCAGCACCCGCGTCCGCAATTCGTCGATGACGCCGGAGATCAGGAACACCAGCAGCGTGCCCACGGTCAGCACGATCAAGGTCGAGATGCTGTGGCTGGACAGCACCCGCCCATAGATCTGGAAAGTGTAGAGTGGCAGGGCCAGGTAGAGCAGGTTGCTGATCAGGCTGAAGCCGGCGGCGAAGGCCAGGGGCCGGGAGCCTTCCTTCAGCGCGCCCGTCAGCACATTGTCGGGCAGCGACGCAAAGGGGTTGAGTATCTTCATGCGTGCGAGCGTCCGTCGGAGCCTCATAGCCCCCAACATCGGAGCGCTTGAGGGCGCGACACATGACGACCGACGCTGGTCAAGTCAATGGCGGCGCCTCAGGCGCGGTTATGGCGCATGTTTGGACCGCCAAGCATGGGCGGCTTCATAGATTTCATACTCGGCCGGAAATGAGGCTGCATGGAACGATCGGAAAGCCGATAGGTCAGCGCCCGGGTCACCGCGTCGAACTTCGTCGTCAGCCCGGTTGATATGGACCACTGTCGCAGGTGGAAAACCCAACGCCTTCGCGAGCGCGCGGGAGTCTTCCTCGTACCGCTCCAGCACGCCGACGAAGACGTAGCCGTCATCAAAGGCCGCTCCGGGCGCGGTCTTCCAGGGCAGTTGCGCCATCGTCGCGAATGGATCCTCCGTCTGACCCATGGCGAGATCACGACGTCGTGCAAGCCAGGTCTCGAAGGTCGGGTGATCCTCCAACTCCGGCACTCGCCCGCCTTCTCGCATTTGGTAGTGGAGGTACTTCCACTGTGACACCGTCCGACTGAAGGGGTGGCGCAGAAAGACGATGAATTGGCGCGCCTTCGGGTAGTAGTCGAGCGCACCTATGCCGCGAACGCGGTTGAAATGCCCATGGATGCAAATGCCTGCCGATGGGGTGTGATGCTCGGGGGGTTCGCCCTCAAGGCCCCGATAGTGGAAGAACAGTCGTTCGCCGAACCAGCTGCGCAGGGCTAGGCGAAGGCTCGTGCCAGCAGTCTTCGGCACGTGCAGCGATATGAGCGCCTGCCCCGGGTCGTAGGCCGCCAAGTCGAACCTCCTCTGAACAGTTGAATTCAACGCCCGGCCTGCCGGGCCCAATGCTCCAGCGGGGTCATGCCGGTCTCAGCCAGTTCGGGGTGCGCCGCCAGATAGGCGCTCGGCGCAAAGCCGGCCTTGGCGGCGCCTAGGTCCCAGGCCCCGCCGGCCAGATAGTCGATCAGCGGATTGCCCCCAGGCGCCAGGCCGCCGGGCTTGTCCGAAACATACTGGGAAGATGAGAACCAGCCGCTGGGGTCGCGCAGTTCGGCGCCGCCGACCGAAAGGAAGTGGGTCAAAGGCTCGACGCCGGCCTCCGCCACGTCAGGGTAGCGCTCCAGATACCAGGTCGGGTCGACCAGCGGGTGCGGCTTCAGTCCCGCCCGCCAGCCCTGGGAGACATAGTGCAGCAGCGCCGGCTGATCGCGCCCGCCCTGGCCAGCCTGGTCGAGATAGTAGTCGGCGTCGAACAGGGGGTGAGGGTTCACCCCTTCGCGCCAGCCCTGACCCAGATAGTGGACCAGGGGATTGACCCCGGCGGCGGCGAGATCGGGGCGCTGGGAGACATACCAGTCGCCACAGAAGAGCGGATGAGGGTCAAACCCCTCTGCAGCCCCTATCCGAACATAGTGCTCCAGCGGCGTCAGGCCCGTGGCGCTTACCGCGGCGTCGTGCCGGGCAAGATAGAAGGCGGGGTCGAACAGGGGATGGGGAACACGGCCCTCCCGGCCGCCACTGACCAGATAGTGGGCCAGGGGATTGGCGCCCGCGGCGTCGGGGTAGCGGGCCAGATATCCGTCATGGTCGAAGATGGCTGAGGGACGCTGGCCAGCCCCTGACCGCTGTTGCGCGTAGCGGGCCATGTCTTTCAGACTTGCGAGACGGCCCTTCACGCCCCCCACAGACGGGAGCCAGAGACCAGACCGCGCAATCACCGCAGCCCGCCCGGGCGCGCCCAGCTTAAGAAGCAGGCTTTCGATCGGCGGGTTGAGGCGGTTGCGCCGCCGCGGGCGCCGTCGGGCGGCCCGGCGGTGGATGGCGACCTGCGCCGCGTGCGCCGCCGCGACGGCTTCCGCGCGGCCGGCCAGGGCGCGATCCAGAGCGAGGGTCAGACGCGAACGCGTCAGGGCGAGCTCCTCCTCAGCCTGGAGCTGGTCGGCCAGCAATCGCCTGTGTCGCTCCGCCACCCGTATCGCCTTGGCCACGATCGGACTGACGGCGCTCTGCGCGGGCGGCGGCGCGCGGTTCAAGGACGGCGGATGGTCGTCTTGAGTCATGCGGCGCTCCCTTCGGCGCGGCCATCTGCGATCAGCCAGGCCCGATAGCCGTTCGGCCCGGCGTCAAATGGATCATCGAAGGTCGCCTGCAGGTCAGGACTGTCTCGCCAGAGCACCCGATGGCTCTTGTCGATCGGCGCGCCATCCGAATAGGTCCCATAGGCCCAGTAGCGGGGCGGAATGGCCGCGTCGGTCGCCGCCGCCACCTGGCGCTTGTACCAGTTCCAGATCTCATAAACCTCGAAGTTGTCGCCGGCGTACTTCTTGGTCATCAGGTCGCCCGTGGGCCCCAGCTTGGTGAAATGCCAGAAGCGCAAGGGCTGGCCATTGACGGTGATTGCGCCGTCCTTGCCGATGGCCACCTTGCGCTGTGACAGGTTCCAGCTGGCGACATTGTAGCCTGGGTCGCGCACCACCTTGACCTTATCGAACAGGGCCGGGACATGGTCGCACCACCGCTGATCAACGAACAGGCCGCGGGGCATGTCGTCGTAGCAGTATTCGAGCAGGCGATCGTTCCACCACCGGGCGAAGCGTGCGCCCTCCCCTATGGTCCGGATGGCCACGAAGCCCAGATTGAAGATGCCCGTGCGAGACGCCGACAGGTCGTTGTCGAGAATGGCGGTGCGCTCGGTGTTCGGATCGATCAGGTGCGGCGTCAGCAGGATTTCGTACTCGCCCAGCAGGTCGATAAGGGGGGCCAGGGGAGCGAGCAGCGCCGTGTCCGGATCGAGATAGATGGCGATGTCGGCCTGGCCGCAGGCCTGGTGTAGGAACGGGCCCTTCACCGCCGTGCAGGCCTCCACCACATCGTGGCGAAACAGCCAGCTGCGGAGGGCCTCTATGCCCAGATCCTCCGCCCAGACGACCCGGTCGAAGGGCTCCTTGGCCGGATCGAAATCGAAGCCCGGCGGCGGCCGGTCCGTGATCAGCGCCACCAGCTCCCAGTCCGGATGAAACCGCCGCAGGGTCGAATAGAGCACCCGGGCCCGGTTCAGGTACGAGAAGGTGAAGCTGGAATAGCAGAGCACCTTCATCGGGCCGGTTCCCCGTCGAGAAGATCGATGGTCAGGCGGCTGTAGGTGAGATCCGAGAGGGTCGGACGACGCCGGCCCCGGCGAAGATCGAGCACCGCGCCGGTTTCGAACATGTCAAACAGGGCCGCCTCGTTCGCCAGCACGCGGCCCAGCCCGGTGGCTTCGACAAAGGCTGCGACATTGCCGCTGTCGGGGCCCGTCAGGACGGCGGCGCCGGCGGCCGCCGCCTCATGGGTGGTGAACGAAAAGGTTTCGCGACACAGGGACCAGATCATCACCGCGTCCACCTCGAGCGACTCCAGGGTGTTCTGCATGGCCGCCGGGTCGTCCACGCTCACGGTCACCGGATGGAAGCTCAGCGGGGGCCAGCCTGGGGTTTCGCGGGCGAGATGCAGGAATTCGTACCGGGGGTCCCCGGCGAATCTGAGGGCGAGGTTGTGGAAGACCGGCCAACCCTTGAGCGTGCTGGGCACGCCTGGAAAGGCCAGGCGGAAGGGGCGTTCAGCGGCGGCGGACGTCTCTTGCCCAGGGACCTCCGGATCGCGCACCACAAGCTTGGCCAGGGGCACCACCACGGTGCGCACGGTCGGCAGGCCCGCCCCCCGGCGCCAGGTGTCGAGGGCGGCTTGACTGGGCGCCGCGACGGAGATGTCCAGGACACTGAACAGACGATCATGTTCGTCCAGGTGAAACTGCCGATGAGGCCCGTAGATGCATATCCCGCAAGCGGCGCTGCCGATCGGCGGAGCTCCACAGTCGGCCACGTCGTTGCGCAGCAGATGGTAACTGGCGCAGGCGCTGGCGTAGTCATGCACCCAGAACCATGCCTGGCGGACCCCGACAGCCCGGGCGACCGCCAGGACGTCGCTGACGGAATGGCCAAGCAGGCTGTGGATGGCGAGGCTTCGGCGCCCCGGGACGACTCCGGCGAGGCTCGCTTCGAGACCCTCCGCCACCACGCTGGGATAGAAGGCCCCGACGGGGGCGCCGTTCCACACAACCCCGAGGGGCTCAACGTGGCCGGGACGGCGGAGCATCGGCCGCGAGTTGGAGGGATAGAGGTGCAGGTGGTCGCGCCCCGTGGCCGCCGCCGCGGCGCTCTCGCGCTGCAGGCAGAGCTGCACGCCCCCCAGATTGCTGGAAAAGTCGTCGTGGCTGAAGGTCAGATGGAGATCGGCGAGGCCCGATCGCGCCTCGGCCAGCAGCGCGGCGAAGGTTTCGGCCGTGCCGGGTTCAGCAGGCCTGTCCTCCTGCTGCGAGGTCTTGATCCGCGCTTCCAGAGGCTGCAGGGCCACGAGGATGCGATACCGGAAGCCGAGCTCCAGTTGCGGAATACGCCCCTCGTCCCGGCCGGCCTGAAGATAGTGGACGAAGGGATTGACTGAGGCGGCGGCGACGTCGGGATTGAGCTCCAGATAGTCGGTCACCGAAAACCAGTCGGCCGGGTCGCGGCCCTCGCGCCAGCCCACCTCGAGAAAATGGGAGACCGGATCACTCCCATTGGCGGCGACGTCTGGATTGCCGGCCAGGTAGTATTGGGTGTCGAAAGCCCCCGCGACCAGGTCGTAGGTCGCTGTGTCGGGCTCCGTCGCGGGCGTGTCATGGTCGTCCTCGGCGGACCTATCCTCCCCGGCGGACTCGTCCTCGAGGGCGGACGCCGGCGGCGTCAGCTCCGGGGTATAGGTCCAGGGAACGCGCCCCATCCCATCGCCGAGTCGGCGGCCGAGGGCGGAGGCTCGGATCTTGCGCCCCTGGTCGGCGCCCACCTCAAGGAAGTGGGCCAGCGGATTGCGCCCCGATGCGGCGACGTCAGGATGGTCGGCCAGATAGGCCGTCGTGGAAAACCAGGCGGCAGGGTCACGACCCTCGCGCCAGCCGGACTCGACATAGTGCCTGATGGGCTCGACTCCCGCGGCGGCTACATCGGGATAGGCGCTGCGGTAAAAAACCGGGTCGAGGACGGTGCTGACCAAAGCAAAGGTGGCGTCTTTAGCGGCCGGAGCAGCCATGCGGGGCTCCCTGTCGAGGCCGATGGGTTGTGTGCATCAGATGAACGAAGGGATCAACCGCAGCCTTCAGTCTTGCAGCGCAGGCCACACGGCCATACAGCACCTTGCGTGACACGCGCCAATAGCCCTTCCGCAGCCCCTCGCGCGACCAGCCCTCCGTCGAGCCAGGCGGCCTACCTCGTGCTGGGCATGCATCGGTCGGGCACGTCTGCGATCACCCAGGTCCTGGCCCTGGCCGGCGCGTCCCTGCCGGAAAATGTGATGCCGGAGGACGAACATAACGCCAAGGGGTACTTCGAGCCCTGGCGTATTGCGATTTTCAACGATCAGAGACTGCGCGCCGCAGGCAGCGCCTGGGACGATCCCTTCGTCTTTCCCTATCGCCCCATGGACATCCGCGAAGAGAAGCGTTGGATCACCCGGGCCACCGACCTTTTCGACGAGGAATTCGCCGGCGCGCGCCATCCCTTGATGAAGGACCCCCGAGTCAGCGTCCTGGGACCGCTATGGCGCACCGTTCTGAATGACCTCGGCCTGACGGCCCGGGCGGTCATCCCGGTGCGACATCCGCTCGAGGTCGCGGGTTCTCTGACCAAGCGCAACGGATTCCCGGTGGAGAAGTCCGTGCTGGTTTGGGTGGCCTACATGCTCGGCGCGGAGGCGTGCAGCCGCGACATGCCCCGCGCCTTCGTCCCCTATGAGGGGCTGCTGGCGGACTGGCGCGCCCAGGCCGCACGGATCGAGGCGGCCCACGGGGCGCCGCTGCCTGCGCTGACCCCCCAGGCCGCCCGGGCGATCGATGGATTCCTCACCCGAGACCTGCGTCACAATGCGGTCGCCGGCGACCTGGCGAAGGTGCCTCACGTGGGTCCGCTAGCGGCCCAGGTCTATGACTGGTTTGACGCCGCAGCCAGGGATCAGCCCAGGCCCCACGCCGAGCTCGCCGGCGCCGCTGAGGCTATCGACGACCTGCAAAAGGCCATGGGGGTGTTCGTTTCGCCTGTGACCTCGGCCCTCGACGCAGCCCGCAGCGACCTTCTGGAGGCTCGCCAGATCGCCGACTTCGAACAGGCAAGGGTGGCGTCCCTGGAAAGCACGATCGCGACGCAGCAGGCGACGATCCACGCCCAAACCGACGACCTCCACAGTCTTGAGCAGACCCTGGACGAGCTTCTCACCGACCTTCTCGGCGACAGCTGAACCCTCGCCCCAACGGATTCCCGTGTCAGATTCCATCTCTTCTTCGCCGACCGACCAGGCCGCCGAACTCCTGGCCAAGCGCCAGAGGGTTCGCCTCCAGACGGTCGCCGCCGCCGCCCGGCGCTGGCGGCGCTACCGTGAGGCCCGGCTCCGCCAAGGTTCCAACCTGCTTCTCGCCAACCTGGCGCGGCGCTTGGCCCTCCCTCTGGCCCGCGGCAAGTGGCCTGGGCGCGCCCTGCTGATCATGGCCTCCGGCGTGTGGCGCGACGACCAGCTCCACGGGCTGGGCGCCGAACCGGCCCTCAGCCTGAGCCTCGACACCTATGTCCGGGCGGGACCCGATCCCGCCGCCCAGCCTCGCGCCCTGTTTGACCAGTCCGCCTATCTGGCCAGGACGCCGGAACTTGCCGGATCCCGCTGGGCGCCCTTGGCCCATTACCTGGTGCTGGGCGACGGCGCGGGCCTCGATCCCCATCCCCTGGTCAGCGTCAACGACTACCGCCTGCGCCATGGCGACGCCGTGGACGCCAGCGGGCTGAGCGTGCTGCAACACTACCTGCTGGTGGGCGCCGCCCAAGGGCTCGATCCCCACCCCCTCTTCGACCTCCGCCACTATGTGGGCCAGTGCGAGTCCGTGGCCGCTTCGGGCGAGGACCCCCTGATCCACTATCTGCGGGAGGGATGGCGCCAGGGGCTGGATCCCCATCCCCTGTTCGCGAATGACTGGTATCTGGAGCGCTATCCCGAGGTCGCAGTCCTCGGGATCGCCCCCCTGCTGGAATATGTCACGGTCGGGGCGGAGCTGGGCCGTGACCCCCATCCCCTGTTCGACGGCGCATGGTACGGCGAGCGTTACCGCGACCTGCGGACGCCGGGCTTCAACCCGTTGGCCCACTTCGTCCGCTTCGGCATACGCGAGCATCGCGACCCGAGCCCCCACTTCGACTCCGCCTTCTATCTGCAGCAGGACGGAGCCGCCGAGGACGGGGCGCCCGACCCCTTGAGCGACTATGTGGCCCGGGGCGCCTTTGAAGGCCTTTGGCCGGCCGCCGACTTCGATGAGGCGGCCTATCTGGTGGCGACGCCAGAGGCCGCCGCGACCCCCTTCAGCAGCCTGGAGCACTGGGCGCGCCACGCCGGCGCCAAGCCCACGCCGCTGGCGGGCGCCGGCGTGCAGGGTGCGACGGCGCTGTTCGACCAGCTGCGCACGACAAGTCGTCACCGTGACCCCGCCGCCTACGACCTGCAGGGCTATGACGATCTGGCCAAGGCCTGGACCCGAATTCAGGCCGAGCGGATCGAGACCTATGTCCCCACCCCGCCCTCGATGGCCGCGATCACCGGCGATCTGGCCACGGCGGCGCAGCGGATCACCCTGCCGGCGCCCGCCGCGCCGCGTGTGTCGATCATCATTCCGGCCTTCAACAATCTCCGCTTCACTCTGGAGTGCCTTCAGGCCCTGGCGGACGCCGGAGGCCTGGAGGACGCCGAGACCCTGGTGATCGACGACGCCTCCACCGACGACACGGCCGCCGTGCTGGCGACGGTGGCGGGCCTTCGGCGGGTGACCAACGCCGAAAACCTGGGCTTCATCCGCACCTGCAATCGCGCCGCCGCCGAGGCCCGGGGCGATGTGCTGATCTTCCTCAACAACGACGTGCAGGTCAGGGACGGCTGGCTTGGCCCCCTGGTGGAGGCCCTCGACGACCCGAAGGTCGGGGCCGTCGCGCCCAAGATGCTGTTCCCCGACGGCCGGCTGCAAGAGGCCGGGGCGCGGATCAACGCCGACGGGACCAGCGAGATGATCGGCCTCTTCCAGGATCCGGATCTGCCGCGCTGGAATGTTCGCCGAGAGGTGGACTACGCCTCGGGCGCCTGCCTGGCCGTGCGCCGAAGCGACTTCGAGGCGCTTGAGGGCTTCGATCTGGCTTTCGCCCCAGCCTATTGCGAGGACGCCGACCTCTGTTTCCGCCTGCGGGAACGGGGCGCGAAGATTCTCTATGAGCCTCGCTCGGTGATCATCCATCACCTCAGCGTTACGGCGAACTCCATCGACGCCGGCTACAAGCTGCGCCTGGCGACCCGAAACCAGCAGCGCTTCGTCAAGCGCTGGGCCCGCCGGTTGGACGCCCTCAATCAGGTCCGCACCATCGCCTTCCACCTGCCCCAGTTCCACGCCATTCCGGAGAACGACCGGTGGTGGGGCGCAGGCTTCACCGAGTGGACCAATGTCACCCGCGCCCTGCCGAGCTATCGCGGGCACTACCAGCCACACCTGCCCGCCGACCTGGGCTTCTACGACCTTTCCGATCCGGCGGCCCTGAAGCGTCAGGCGGCGCTGGCCGCCCGCTACGGCCTGGGGGGCTTCTGCTTCTACTACTACTGGTTCTCAGGCGGACGGCGGGTGCTGGAGACTCCGCTCAATCACCTGATGGTGCCGGACGGACCCGACTTCCCGTTCTGCGTCTGCTGGGCCAACGAAAACTGGACCCGGACCTGGGACGGTCAGGAGCAGGACGTGCTGCTGGCCCAGACCTACAGCGCCGAAGACGCCGTGGCCCTGATCACGGACATGGCTCCGCTGATGCGGCGTCCCAACTATATCCGCGTCAATGGCCGGCCCCTGTTGGTGATCTATCGGCCCGGCCTGCTGCCGGACGCCCCCGCCTGGGCCAGGACCTGGCGCGAGACCGCTCAGGCCCTTGGCCTGGGGGACATCTACCTGGCCTTTGTGGAGACTTTCGATGTGGCCGGGACCTATCCCGATCCCGCCGCCCTGGGCTTCGACGCGGCCATCGAATTCCCCCCGATGGGCGCAGCGCAGCCGATCAGCCTGCCGGGTCCCCTGCAGAACCGCGACTTCAAGGGCGTCGTCAGCGACTACCGCGAGCTCGTGCGGCACTTCCTGAAGGCCCCGACGCCGGGCCATACCCGGTTCCGCGGGGTCGCGCCGTCCTGGGACAATACCGCCCGACGGCAGGACAATGCCTACGTCTTCCATCATGCCAGCCCCGGCGGCTTCCAGGCCTGGACCGAGGCCGTGCTCGCCGAGGCTAGGCGGCAGAACTTCGGCGACGAGCGCATCGTCTTCATCAACGCCTGGAATGAATGGGCCGAGGGCGCCCACCTGGAGCCCGACATCCGGTTCGGTCACGGCTGGCTGGAAGCCTTGAAGAATGCGGCCGAGGCCGACCTGCTGGAACCCCGCTCATGAGCGCCGCAAGCCGCGAGCCTGACCTGACCGACCTGGTCGTGGTTGGCCACCCCTTCGCTCCCATCGGCATGGGCGAACATCTCAGGTCCACCGTTCGGGCCTTGCGCGCGGCAGGCCTCAAGCCGGGCCTGCTGGACGTCTATGGCCTGCATCGGGGGCGAGACCCGGACCTGGAACGAACCTATGGCCCTGATGTGACGCGGCAGCTTTCGCGATCGCTGAACCTCTTCTGCATCAACGCCAATGAGGTGGACGAGGTTGTGGGTCGGCTGAACGCCGCGGACTTCGCCCAGGCCCACAACATCATCTTCCCGGCCTGGGAACTGCCCGACTATCCCCAGGCCTGGGTCGAAAAGCTTGCGCTGTTCGACGGGATCTGGGCGCCCACCAGCTTCGTCCAGGACGCCATCGCCAGGGCCACCGGCCGCTCGGTGGCCAAGGTCCCCCTGGCGGTCGATATGAAGCTGTCGGCCTTCCTGGGACGCCGCTGGTTCGACATTCCCGAGCATGCCTTCGTGGTGATGTTCGCCTTCGACTTCTCGTCCTATGCGGCCCGGAAGAATCCATTCGCTGTGCTCGAAGCTTTCGAGCAACTGGTCGCCCGCCGTCCTGAGGCCCCGCTGCACGCGGTGATCAAACACAAGGGCGGCGCGCCGGACCATCCCGACCGCCAGGCTCTGGACGCGCGGATCGCGCAACTCCCCGGCCGGGTGCAGACCATGACCCGCGAAATGTCGGACAACGAGGTCAAGAACCTGTTCCGCAATGTCGACGTGTTTGTCTCGCTGCATCGCTCCGAGGGGTTCGGCCGCGGCCTGGCGGAGGCCATGGCCCTGGGGGTGCCGGTGGTGGCCACGGGGTGGTCTGGCAATATGGACTTCATGGACGCCGAGACGGCGCTGCTGGTGGACCACCAACTCGTGCCGGTGGCGCCTGGGGCCTACCTCTTCGGGGACGGCCAGCAATGGGCCGAGCCCGACATCGCCCAGGCCAGCCGTCTTATCGAACAGATCATGGACCGGCCGGCCGAAGCCAGGGCGCGAGCCGAACGGGCCAGGCGGAGCGTCCGGATCAACCTCAACCCGAAGACGGTCGGCCTGGACGCCATCGAGGCCCTGAAGGCGCGCTGACGGGCGAGGCGGACAAAGGCGGTCGCGTCAGGTCGCCGGCCTCAGGGCGATGGCGTCTTCTGCAGAGGGCGCCTCGGTGATCGCCACCTGATGGACGAGGAACTCCCCGCCCGCCGCATCATCGAAGTCGAGCCTTATGCGCTCGATCTCCGAGGAGACCCAGTCCTCCCCGCCCTTGGTGAGGCGGCGCATGTCATAGGCCAGGATCACCGTCTCATTGACCTCGGGCTCGGCCCCCTGAAGGGGCCTGGCCATGAATCCGGGCGCTTCGGGATGAGCGGCGGTCACATAGTGAAGGGAGCCGTCCCAGTCCGGCGCCTGGCTCAGGCGTGTCACCCGCACCAGGACATGGTTGAACTGCGCACCTTGGAGCGCCAGCCCGCTTGGGCTGCGCAGGACGGAATCAAACGCCCGGGCCGCCACGCGCAGCCCGCGGGTCTCGTCCGGGAGCACCTCGCCGCCAGTCATGACGAATCCGTCTGTCGAACCCTCGAAGGTCCAGAGCCGACCAGCCTTGAGAGGCTGGCCGTTGAAGGTGAACCTCGCGGCCTCGGCGTCCCAGGCATAGGGGCCCGGGCGCTCCACCGCCGTCCCCGTCGAGAGCGCCGCCGGTGGGAGATGCCGGTCGTCGGCCGGCTGGGGGCGCGGATTGAGGCGAGGCTCCCGCGACCGGGGCTGATCACAGGCCGAAAGCAGGGCCAGGCCGAGCGCGGCGATCAGAAACGGCTTGGGTCCCATTGGGCGATCTTCCCCCGGCAACCTAGCGCATCCGACGGCGCAGACGGCCGTAGGGCGGGTCCATGACGATGTACAACAGCCCCGCCATCGCCGCGAGGTCGAGGTAGTAGAGATAGCGATAGTCGCAGGCGATCGAGATCACTGCAAAGCTCGCCGCAAAGGCCAGGGCCGACAACAACATGGCGACGATCACCAGGTCCGCCGCCTCCCGCCGCCATAGCAGAACGCCGGCGCTCACCAGGGCGATCAGGGCGTAGAAGACATGGGAGTATAGCGGCGTGTCGAAGAACCAGGTGGCGTAATTGTAGAGCGCCTGGTCGGCGGGATCGGCGGCGATGGCGATGCCGAGCGAGGCGGCCAGGTCCTCGGGTCCGCCCACGCCCACATGCATGGGCAGGCAGGAATCGATCTTGGGTGTGGTGAGCACCCAGCGGAAGACATCCCAGCGATGGCGCAGATAGGCGTCGGGGTGCTGCGTCACGATATCCCGCCATTGGGCGAACACGACCTCGTTGGGCAGACCCCAGAGCGACCGGCCGAACTCCGCGTCCTGGCCGAGATAGTCCATGCGCTCGGCCGTATAGAGCGACACGCCGCGATGGCGGAGCAGGCGCTCGGTCAGAGGGTCGTGCTGGCGTATGGCGTCCAGCGGCAGGGTCGGCTTGACCGCCGTGGCGCCGACGATGTCGTAGTGCGCGACGATGCGCAGGCCCCGCGCCCCGGCCACGTCGGGTCCGGCCTGCGGCGGTTGCGCCAAATGGCCCATGACGGCTGAGAGGGCCAGGGTCAGGATCAAGCCGCCGCCCCCCCAGGCCAGGCCGGAGCGCCATCCGTGCCGGCCCCAGGCGAGCCATGCCAGCACAAGAGCGGCGAACACCGGCGCGATGAGCCCGTTCTGGCGAACCTGGGCGGCGACGGCGAACAGCAGCAAGGCGCCGACCAGGGCCAGCCAGGGTCGGCGCGGGCCGTCCCAAACCCGGGCCGCCTGGGCCAGGCAGGCGAAGCCGGCCAGAGCCAGATTGGCGAACAGCACGTCCTTCCAGACCACGCCTTGATAGATCAGCAGGGTGGGGGTCAGCCCCATCAGCAAGGCCAGCCCGACGGATAGCCAGGAGACCTGGCGACGCAGACGGCGGAACGAGAGCAGGCTGGCGGTCACCAGGAATCCGCTGGCCGCCACATAGAGCCCGGTCCCGGGTATCACCTCATCGAAGATCCCGAGGATCCAGGCGTAGAGGGCTGGGCCGATGGATTCCCGGACGTGCATCCGGCCTTCATGCAGCTGGATCAGGGAGTCGTAGGACAGATGGCCCGGGAGATTGCCCGCGAGCATCAGGACGTAGCCGGCGAGCAGAACGAACCCCAGCGCCTGGCTGGCGTTGAAACCGAGCCTTTGGTCGAGTGTCATGGCGGGTCCCCCTCCGGCATCTCCTACGATTGGCCGCCGCTGACGGAAAGGTCCATTTGCACCACCGCCGCGGCCGAGGCAGGCCGGCAGCGCCATCGCCAATCTGGCCGCCGGCCCGGGCGCGGGCTATGTGTCGTCGTCCATGGCGCTTTGGCCGATCCGGCCAGGCGCGCCGGACGATTTGGCATCGTGCAGGGAGCCGACTGGGATGGATGCATTGATCGGCGCCACCGGGTTCGTGGGCGGGGCGCTGTCGGCGCAGCACGATTTTAAGGCGGCCTTCCATAGCCGGTCGATCGAGGAGGCCCGGGGCAAGGCGTTCGACACGGTGGTGTGCGCCGCCGCGCCGGGGTCCATGTTCGAAGCCAACCGCTTTCCGGAGCGGGATCGCGCCCGCATTGACAATCTGATCGATCATCTCTCGACCCTGAAGGCCGAGACCTTGGTCCTGGTCTCAACCATCGCCGTGCTGGCCGAGGGCGGCCTTCAGGCCGATGAGACCGCCGATCGGTTCGAGACTGAAAAGGCCTATGGCCGGCACAGGCGGGCGCTGGAAGTCTTCTGCGCTGACCACTTTCGCCGGTGTCTGATCGTCCGCGCCCCGGCGCTCTTCGGTCCGGGACTGAAGAAGAACTTCCTGTTCGACATCCTCAACCCGACGCCATCGATGCTGAACGCCGCGCGTCTGGCGGAGCTTCAGGCCGCCTTGCCCCCGGGCGTCTCCCAGAGTCTGGCGCGCTTCTACGTCTGGGACGAGGCTCTCGATCTCTTCGTGCTCGACCGGCCCTCATTCAATGCGTCCGGTGAGCGACCCGCCTGCGACGCGGCGATCATCGAGGCGGGCGTGTCGGCGGCGGTGTTCACCAACCCCGCCTCCACCTTCCAGTACTATGACGTGAGCCAGCTCTGGGCGGACATCGGGCGGGGACGGGAAGGCGGCCTTGAGGTGCTGCATCTCGCGCCCGCGCCACTGCAAGCTGGCGCCGTGTTCACCCACCTCACCGGTCAGGCGCCGCCCGCCAGCGCCGCGCCGATCCACCATGAGGACATGCGCACCCTGCACGCCGGTCTCTGGGGCCGCACCGGTCCCTATATCTCCGACCCTCCGGAGATCCTGGCCGTCCTGAAGAGGTTTCACGACTCTGCGAAGGCGCCGGCGTGAAGCTCGCCGTGTCGAACATCGCCTGGCCGGCCGCCGACCGGGACGAGGCCTATCGCCTCCTGGCCCGTCATGGGATCCGGGGCCTGGAGGTCGCGCCCAAGCTGCTGTTCGCCGAATCTGAGGACGCCTTCGCCCCCAGCCGGGACGAGGCCACCCGCGCCCTGGAGGCCCTCGGATCGGCGGGTCTGCAACTGGTGTCGATGCAGTCTCTGCTTTTTGGGGCCGAAGGGGCGGCGCTCTTCCAGGATCAGGGGTCCCGGGATCGCCTGATCGAGGCGACGACCCGCGCCATCGGCCTGGCCGGGCGCTTCGGTATTCCCAATCTTGTGTTCGGCTCGCCCAGGCAGCGAGACATCCCGGCCGACCTGGAACCCGCCGCCGCCGAGACCATCGCCCTGGAGGTGTTCCATCGCCTGGGGGGCGAGGCGGCCAAGGCGGGCGTGCGGCTTGGCCTTGAGCCCAACCCCGCCGCCTATGGGACCAACTTTCTAAACCGGTTCGACGAGACTGAGGTCTTTGTCCGCCGGCTGGATCACCCCGCGGTCCGGCTCATTCTCGATGGCGGCGCGCTGATCATGAACGACGAGATGAGGGTGCTGCAGGCCATGACGCCAGAGCGGGTGGAGGTCATCAGCCACACCCACATCAGCGAGCCGCAGCTCGCCCCGGCCCCGGCCGACCCGCAGACGGCAAGCCTGATCCTCTCTACCATGTCAGCGGCGGGCTACACGGGTTGGTATTCGATTGAAATGAAGGCGCCGGCGGGGGGGCTCGCCGATCTCGACCAGGCCCTGAGCCGTCTGAGCGCGGCGGTCGAGATGGCCAAGTTGAAGGGTTCGCACCTCTCATGACTGCAGGCCGTCGCGAGGATGTCCTGGTCTCCGTCTGCTTCGCCGACGCGGAGTTCGACGAGGCGGGCTACGGCGCCCTGCGGCGGCTGGCCCAGAGGCTGGATGAGAACTTCCGCTATTGGGAGATCCTGATCCTGGACGACGGATCGCGGCGGCACATGGAGGACGACCTCCTGCGTGCGATCGAGAATCTGCGCCTGCTGCGCACCAGCCTCGGCATGCCCTTCTATCGCCGCCGGGTGGCGGTGGCGGCTGAAGCCATCGGCGATCTCGTCCTGCTGACTTCGGCCGAGGAGATCGGCCAGATCGACGCCATCGCCATGCTGAGGACCGCTGAGCAGGGTGGCGCGATCGTCGTGTCCCGCAAACCCGGCTGGAGCGCCCTGAACCTTCCCTTGCGAGTCCTGGGCCGCACGGCTGGATTCCAGGTGAACGCCCAGGACATGCTGAGCTCCGCCTTTCCACGGACCTTGCTCAACCGGCTGCTGGCGCGGCGGGACCGGGAGCTGGCGGTCCGTTTCCCGCCCGCCGATGGTCTGACCCCTGTCCTCTGGCAGATCTGCGACACCGCCCGAGGCAAGAGCCGGTCCCTGCGGGAGACGCGGCGCCGGTTCAATCTTCTGCACAGGCTGCTGGTGGCCTCGGCCCCCCGGGTCCTGGCGCTCCTGGGCCTGGGATCCCTGTTGGTGGTGCTGTTCGCCCTGGCCTACATCGCCTACGCCGTCATCGTCTGGCTGGCCCTCGATGACGTCCAGTCGGGGTGGCTGACCACGTCGGTGGTGCTGGGCCTGACCAGCGCCTTTCTGGGGACCGCCATCTTCGGCCTGTCCATTGGCCTGCAGAACCTCATCGAGCTGATGACCACCGACGCCAACGATGACGTGCTGGACGAGCGCAGCGCCGTGGACCTGTTCGGCCGCGTCATCGACGAGCTCAATGTCGAGATCAGCACCGGGCTCGCCCATTCGCCGCCCCGTGGCCTGGACAGACGGGACGACCCGCAGGCATGAGCGGGCGTCGAAGCTATGACTACGTCATCGTCGGGGGCGGCTTCTATGGCTGCAACCTCGCCCTGTTCCTCAGGTCGATATCCTCGAGCATTCTCCTGGTGGAGGCCGGCGACGACCTCATGACCCGCGCCTCACGGGTGAACCAGGCGCGCATCCACACAGGGTTTCACTATCCGCGCAGCGCCCTGACCGCCGTGAAATCGATGGTCCTGCGACAGAGGTTCGCCGCCGACTACGCCGAGGCGGTGATCGACGACTTCCAGATGCTCTATGGGATCGCCCGGCGCCGTTCGCGGGTTAACGCCAACCGGTTCTTTCGCACCTTCAAGGCCATGGGCTCGCCGATCGAGCCGGCCAGCGCGTCGCAATCGGCGCTGTTCGACGAGACCATGGTGGAGGCGGTCTTCAACTGCGTCGAGTACGCCTTCGACTATCGGGTGCTGCACAGGGTGTTGGCCAACCGCCTCGACGCCCTGGGGCTGGAGGTGGCGCTCAACGCCGAGGTGGTTGAGCTGGAGGATCGTCCTGACAACGTCGTCGTCAGGCTGGCCGATGGCCAGGAAATCGAAGCCCGCTACGTGTTCAATGTGACCTATTCACAGATCAATCGCGTGCTGCGCGCGGGAAACCTGCCGGAAGCCCATCTCAAGCATGAGCAGGTGGAGATCGCGCTGATCGAACCCCCGCCAGAACTCCAGGGCTATGGGGTCACCGTCATGGACGGCCCCTTCATGTCGACCATGCCCTATCCGGCGCAGAGCCTCTATTCCCTCACCCATGTCCGCTACACGCCGCAGAAGAGCTGGACCGACGCCGAAAGCGCCGACGCGCCTTATCAGGTGCTGGCCGCGAGCGCGCCGGTGAGCCGCCATCGCCACATGCTGCTCGACGCCCAGCGTTATGTGCCCTGTCTGGCCGAGGCCGCCTGGGTCAGGTCGCTGTATGAGGTGAAGACGGTGCTGCTCAAGAACGAGGCCGACGATGGGCGGCCGATCCTCTACCAGCGGCGACCGCAGGACTCGCGGGTGATCTCCATCATGGGCGGCAAGATCGACAACATCTATGACCTGTTCGAGCTGATCCGCACAACGGAGCCGGAGTGGGCCGGCGCCGACGACCGTCACCTCTTTCCGCGGCAGGTCCCTTGATTCCCCAGGTGCTCCGGTTTGGGCTCGTCGCCGCGATCGGTCTGGTCGTGGACCTCGCCGTGGCCTCGGCCCTGGCGGCTGGGACCGGGCTGGCCCTGCCCCTGGCGGCGGCCTGCGGCTTCTGCGCCGGCGCTGTCTTCAACTATGTGGTCAACCTGCACTGGACCTTCGCTGCGGCGCGCCCGTCAGGGGGCGCCAGACGCCTCGCGGCCTATGTCCTGACCCTCGCCGCCACCCTCCTCGTGCGGGTGACCATGGTGGCGTTGCTGGAGCCTCTGGCTGGCCAAGGCGCCTGGGGCGCGCTGGGGGTTCTGGTCGCCGCCACCGGCGTCTCGTTCGTCGTCAACTACGGGCTCACCAAGCGCTTCGTCTTCATCCCCAGCCCAAGCGGAAACCGGCCATGACGTCTGACGCAGCGCGCCCTCCGGCCGACCGCGCCTCGTGGCGGATCCCTGCCCATGAGACGCTGAGCCTCGGACCCCGCCGCCATCCCCACGCCCTGGTCATTCCGGTGATCAACGAAGGCGCGCGCATCCAGCGACAGCTGGAGGCGATCTGGGCCGCGAACCTGCCGGTGGACGTGATCATCGCCGACGGCGGCTCCACCGACGGCTCCCTCGCCCGCGATTTCCTGCAGCAGGTCGGCGTCCGGGCGCTGCTGACCAAGACGGGGCCTGGCCGCCTCAGCGCCCAGTTGCGGATGGCCTATGCCTGGTGCCTGGATGAGGGCTATCTGGGCCTCGTCACCATGGACGGCAACGGCAAGGACAATGTCGAGGCCGTGACCCAGTTCGTGGCCTTGCTGGAGGCGGGCTACGACTATGTCCAGGGCTCGCGCTATCGCCGCGGCGGGCAGGCAGAGAACACGCCCCTGGATCGCACCCTGGGCAACCGTCTGGTCCACGCGCCCCTGCTTAGCCTGGCGGGGCGGCGCTGGTTCACCGACACCACCAACGGCTATCGCGGCTATTCCCGCGCCTATCTCACCGATCCGCGGCTGGCCCCATTCCGCGATGTGTTCTCGAATTACGAGCTGCTGTTCTACCTGACCGCCCGGGCCGCCCCCCTGGGCTACCGCGTCTGCGAAACACCGGTGCGGCGTTCCTATCCGGTGGGCGAGGCCACCCCCACCAAGATCGGCGGGCTGTCGGCCAAGCTTGGCCTGTTGGGACAAACCGTCCAGGCCGCCCTCGGGCGGTATGATCCGCCGAAATCGACGTCCTAAGACCGCGGCGCGTTAGGGGGACAGCTTCCTTGGCGGCGCCGCGCAATCATGGTCATTTGGCCGCGATGGACACCGAAACTCCCGATATCAGCCCCTCAGGCGTGGCGCCGGCGGCGCTCGAAGCCTATTCGGCCCTGCTTTCCAGGGTGTTCGGGTCAGGCCCGAAGTTCACGCCAGAGGCCATCGCCTGGCGTTACCGGGATAATCCGGCCGGCCAGGTGGTGGGCGCTGACGCCTGGGCGGATTCAGTCTTGGCCGCCCACTATGTCACCTGCCCCATGCGGGCCGTCGTCGAGGGTCGCCCCCTGAAGGGGCTCCTGTCCTTGAACACCGCCACCCATCCGGACTTCCAGGGCCGCGGGCTCTTCACGCGGCTGGCTCGGGCCACCTACGAGCAGGGCGCCGATCAGGGCTATGATTTCGTGATCGGGGTGGCCAACGCCCAGAGTACGCCAGGCTTCCTGGGACGCCTGGGCTTCCAGCATGTGGGCCGGCTGGAGGCGGGCCTGCTGGCCGCCGCGCCGCGGCGGTTCGCAGACGCGCCGCTGCAGTTCTGCGGCGACTGGGACGCGGCGATGCTGGGCTGGCGCCTGGCCAATCCGGCGGCCCGCTACCGCACAGCCCGCCTGGGCGATCTCACGGCCGTCTATGCCGACACCCACCTGAGCGGCGTCCGCTGCGCAGCCTTCGTGGACGGGGAAGCGCTGGGCGCGACAGGCGCGGCGCCCCTGGGCTTCACGCTTTTCCTGGGTCTCGATCCCCGCTTCAGCCTGGATGGCCCGAGGTTCCTGCGCCTGCCCGACCGCTTCCGGCCTTCTCCCCTGAACCTGATCTACCGCCCCCTCAACGAGGCGGCGCCCCGCAGCCTCGATCCGAAAGCCACGGCGATCAGCTTCCTGGACTTCGATCCGTACTGAGATGACGGTTGTCTACATCCTGGCCCATTGCGACGACGAGTACGCCGCCCTGCCGCTGATCCTGGAGGCCCAGGCCGCCGGCCAGGATCAGGTCTTCCTCTATGTGGCCGAGAACCGCGGCGAGGTGGCTGACCGACGTCTGGGCGAGACCCGCGCCTTTCTCGCCGATCTGGGGCTTGCGCCGGAAAGCGCAGCCTATGCCGTGTCGGGCACGGAGGCCTATGACGGTCAGGTTCACCGGCATCTGGACGCCTGCCTGAAACAGCTTCGGGAACGGCTTGCGGCGATCCCCCACGTGGAGCGTTTCATCATCGCCGCCTGGGAGGGCGGGCACGCCGATCACGACGCCTGCGCGGCGATGGCCGCCGTGCTCGCGGCCGAGCGGGGCGCATCGATCGAACAGTTCAGTCTCTATAATCGCCGGGGCCTGAGCGTTCTGCCCTTCCAGGCCTGCGCGCCGATCCCTGAGAACGGCCCCGTCCGGCGCGTGCGGCTCCGTCCGCGTCAATGGCTGAACTGGGCGCTGCTGGTGCGGCGCTACCCGTCCCAGGCCACCAGTTGGCTGGGCCTCTGGCCGTCGATGTTCGCAGGTTTCGCCTTGGGCGGCGGCTATGGCGTCCAGCGCCTGGACCCCGCCCGCCTGGCCGAGCGGCCGCACGACGGGGACCTGCTCTATGAACGTCGGTTCGGGGTCGCCGATGCCGAGGTGGCCGAAGCGGTCAAAGCCCTGCTGGCCCGCGAGCTCAGGCCTGGCTCTGAGCCTGCATGACCACGGCGAAGCCGGCGAACATGATCAGATAGCCCAGGGCGAAGCGCCAGGAGACCGGCTCCTTGAACAGGACCCAGGCCAGCAGGGGCACCAGGGCAGAGCCCAGGATCGAGAAGACATAGGCCTGGGACAGCGGCACCCGGGTCAGGATGTAGAACCACAGCAGCGCGGTCAGTCCGTACCAGGAGAAGGCGCCGATCAGGGGCAGGTTCTTGATCAGGCGCAGGACAAGCGGCCCGTCGAGTCGGGCGTTGTAGAGCGCCGCCCATTTGAACATCACCTGGCCCACCGGCAGGGCCGCGGCGAAGACCACGCACAGCGCCATGTCGCGGAGAGACATCATGAGCGGGCTTCTCCGGCGGCGAGGGCGTCTTCGGACTGAGCGGCGGCTTCCATGCGGGCCAGGGTGCGCAGATAGGGATGGATCGGCCGCACCGGCACATTGACCACATCGAAGTTCATGGCCTGGAGCAGCAGCTGGACGCCGATGATCACCGGCAGGGCGGCGGTCATGACCACGCCGGCCGACGCCGCCTGGCCGGGCTCGCGCACAGCCATCCAGTTCAGGGTGTAGAGACCGCCAAACAGCAGGAACAGGCTGCCGAAAATCAGCTCCAGGGTGGCGACGTTGAAATCGCGGACGAAATACTGGCCGAGCGCCCGGCGCACGAAGTTGCGCAGGTGGCGCCAGGCGAAGGGGCCGAGCACCTCGGTGATCTTCAGGTTGCTGACCTCGTCCCCGTAGCGCGCCGGCATGGGCACGTCGCGGACCACCGCGCGCAGGGTGCCCAGGTGATAGAGCAGGTCGGTCTCGAAGAAGAAGCGCTTGGCCACGCGCTTTTCGGCCACCAGGCGCGCCACGCTGGCCTCGATGGCGGTAAAGCCGTTGGTGGGGTCGAAGACGTTCCAGTAGCCGGTGGAGAGCTTGGCCAGGAAGCTCAGGCCCGCATTGCCCAGGATGCGCACACCGGGCATGCCCTGCAGGTGGCTGACCGAGGAGAACCGGTTGCCCTTGGCGTAGTCGGCCTCCCCCAGCAGAATCGGGGTCACCAGCTGGGGAAGATAGGACAGGTCCATCTGGTCGTCGCCGTCGACCTTGACCAGGATCACGCCCCCCAGGCGGGCGGCCTCGCCATAGCCGGCCAGGGTCGCGCCGCCGACGCCCTGGTTCTCCGACAGGCGCAGCACGTGAACCCGGCGGTCGGCGCATTCGGCCTCGATCAGGTCTCCGGATCGGTCGGGACAGGCGTCATCGACGCAGACGACGCCTTCGACCCAGGCCGGAATCCTGGCGAGAACGTTCAGGATATGGTCGCGGACCTTGTAGCAGGGGATGACGATCCAGACCCCGGCGCCCTCAAGGGCTGGCTCCATCAGGCGCGTGTCGTGGTGCGCCTGGACCGGCGACCGATGGAACTGATCGATGGACGACATGCTGGCGGCGCTCTCCCTGGCATTGCGCTATCACGCGGGCGTCTGAGTGCAAAGCTAGGGCCCCAGCGCCATGCTTGCGCCTTAAAAATGCACCTGATACCAGCGGCGCTCGCTTTGGGAGACCCTATGGAATCCGCTCAACACATGCTGCGGACCGGCCGGCGTGGCACGCTGTTCGAATTCAGCATGGCTCTGCGGGACCTCGTCACGTCCTGGAACCGCCGCGGCCTCGCCTGGTCGCTCGCCTGGCATGATGTGGTGTCGCGCTACCGCGGCTCCATCCTCGGCCCGTTCTGGATCACCATATCCATGGGCCTGATGGTGTTGGGCATCGGTCTGCTCTATGCGCGGCTGTTCGGCATTTCGGTGGCGGAGTTCATGCCCTATGTGGCCATGGGCATCGTTTTCTTCGGCCTGATGTCCGGGACGATCAACGAGGGCTGCGACACCTTCGTCCACGCGGCGAACATGCTGAGCCAGACGGCCCTACCCATGTTCACCTTCGTCTGGCGCACCGTGCTGCGGAACCTGATCAACCTCGCCCATCACGCGGTGATCATCGTGGGCGTGATCTTGATCTTCGGCCTGTGGCGCGTGATGGACCCCTTGCTGGCCCTGGGCGGCCTGCTGCTGACGGTGCTGAACCTGTCGTGGATCAGCCTGCTGGTGGCCATCGCCTCGGCCCGGTTCCGCGACATTCCTCAGTTCGTCATGTCGGTGATGCAGTTCGCCATATTCATGACGCCGGTCTTCTGGAAACCTGACGCCTTCCCCGACCGTCACGCCTTCCTGACGCTGAACCCGTTCTACCACATGCTCACCACCATCCGCGCTCCGCTGCTGGGCGAGCAGGCCGACGGGCTCTCCTATATCGTGCTAGCTATTGCGGCGGTTCTCGGATGGGCGCTCACCTTCTCGGTCTTCGCCGTCACCCGCCGCCGGATCGTGCACTACCTATGAAGCCTCCCGAAGTCTCGATCGCGGTCACCGACCTCAGCCTGCGTTTCCCCGTCTATGGGGTGGACGCCAAATCGCTGAAAAAGAACCTGGCCCGTGTCACGGTCGGCGGGCGGCTCGGCTCGTCGAACACAGGGGCGACCGAAGTCACCGCCCTGTCGAACATCAGCTTCAACCTGCGGCCGGGCGACCGCCTGGGCCTGATCGGCCACAACGGCTCGGGCAAGACGACCCTGCTGCGCGCGCTGTCGGGCGCCTATGAGCCGGACGACGGCCAGATCGAGGTCCGCGGCCGCATCGCCGCCCTGCTGGACCTCTCCCTGGGCATCGACCCTTCGGCCACGGGCGTGGACAATATCCGGCTGCGCGGCCGGATCGCGGGCATGAGCTCCAAAGAGATCGAGGAGAAGATGGACGAGATCGCCGCTTTCAGCGGTCTTGGCCCCTTCCTCGCCATGCCCATGAAGACCTATTCGGCCGGCATGCAGGCGCGCCTGGCCTTCGCCGTGGCCACCGCGGTGGAGGCTGACGTCCTCTTGATGGACGAGTGGATTTCGGTCGGCGATTCCGAATTCAAGCAGCTGGCCCACCGCCGGCTGCTGAACCTGGTGGAGCGGGCCGGCATCCTCGTGCTGGCCTCGCACGACACTGAACTTTTGCGGCTCTACTGCAACAAGGTGATGCGGATGGAGGGCGGAATCGCCTCCGAGGTGAAGGACATCCGCCGCATCGACGAACTACTCGCCGCCGCCTGATTCTGGCCGGCCCGCGGGGCCGCCAATCGGGCGCCAGCTGTCGGGAGCGGGCCCTTGGACGTCGTCTTCACCATCGTCTCGCGGAACTACGCCGCCCAGGCCGCGGTCCTGATGCGCAGCCTGGCGCAGGTCGAGCCCGACGCCACGCGGGTGGTGATCGCCGCCGACGGCCCGATCCCGGCGCTCGAACCCTTCGCCCGGGTGATGGAAGCGGCCGAGACCGGCGCCCCCGTGGGACCCATGAGCGTCTATTACGACGCCTTGGAGCTGAATACCGCCATCAAGCCCCACGCCTTCCGACGCCTCATGGCTGAGCCGGGGGTGACCTCGGTGACCTATCTGGACCCTGACATCTTCGTCTACGGTCCCCTGGACCCGGTCCGCGCCGGCCTTGAGGCGGCCCCCCTGGTGCTGATCCCGCACCTGACCCGGCCCCTGGCCGGCGAGGCCAATCCCAACGACCACACCATCCTCACCTCAGGGGCCTTCAACCTGGGCTTCATGGCCGCGCGACGGGCCGACGAAATCTTCGCCCTGCTGGACTGGTGGGCCGAAAAGTGCCGGTTCGACTGCCGGGTGGACTTTGCGAACGGCCTGTTCACCGACCAGAAATGGATGGACCTGGCGCCGGGCCTGGTCAGCGATGTGGCGATCCTGCGCGATCCGGGCCTCGACCTCGCCTACTGGAACCTGGAGGGGCGGACCATTTCCGACGGCGGCGGGACATGCACGGTCAACGGCCAGCCCCTGGGCTTCTTCCATTTTTCCGGCTTCGACCCCCGCAGCCCCTCGGTCCTGAGCAAGCATCAGGACCGGCAGATGGTCCCGCCGGGCTCGCCCCTGTCGCGCCTGCTGGACAACTACGCCAAGGCTCTGCTGGAGAACGGCCACGACCAGGCCCGGCGCCGGGCCTATGCCTACGACGCCTTTCCTTCCGGCCGGGCGATCTCCGGCCCCATGCGCCGCCGCGCCCTGCGGGCCGCTCGTGAGGGCCAGAGATTCGACGACGGGCTGACGGCGCAGGTCGAGGCCTGGCTCGACAGTCCCGACCCCCTGGCCTCTGTGGATGGCCTGCCCGACGTCACCCGCGAGATGGATCAGGTCTGGCGGGAGGACGCCTTCGCCGCCGCCCGCTTCGGCCGTGGGGACCTGGAAAGCCGCCTCGGCTTCCATGCCTGGTTCGCCGCCCAGCCGCAGAGCGCCACCGCCTCCATCGCCGCGGGCCAGGCCCTGCTGGACGCCTGGCGGGCGGGCGCGCGGATCGCCGCCCCCTGGCCCCAGGCCGACGCCCCCTGGACAGGGGAGTCCTGCCAGATCGCCGAATGGCTGACGGCCCCGGGCGAGCGGCCGCTGCCCCGCGCCGCCGCCGCCCTGCTGGCGGCCCGGGCCGACCTGCGCCGGCGGTTCGAAGGCGGGCCGCCGGAGGACCTGCTGGCCTGGCTGCTGGGACCCGAAGCTCAGGGCGGGCGCTTTGCGCCGGCCCTGCTGGACGGTCCGACCCAGCTCGATCTCAGCCAGGAGCTCCAGCCCCTGCTGTGTGCGGCCCGCTACGCCCGCGCCGCCCAGGGCGACCTGGCGGCCTTCCGGCTGCAGGCCTGCGCCGGCTATGGCCTGGCCGTGCGCGGCCGGTGGCCCTTCGTCCTGGCCCAGGCTGTCCGCGGCGACGGCGACCGCCTGGTCGGAAGCCTGTCGACCCCCTTCCCCTTCCCCCGCATCCTGATGCTCGTCTGGGAGAGCCGGCCGGACCTGCAGCGGCTGTTTCCCCTGCACCGCCCGCTGGGCCGAGTCCGCTACCTGCGCTGGCTGATCGGCGGCGGGTTCGCCGAGTACGACATCGATCCGGCCGGCCTGCCGGACGTCCTGACCCACAGCCTGGTCTACCGCCTGGCCCGGCTGAGCGTGCGCAACGGCGCGCCGCTGCTGGTGCGCAACCGCCCCACGCGGGTCGCCGCCGTGGTCGTGGCGCCAGCCCGGACACCCGACATGGCCGACTGGCCCAATGACGTGGTCATTCTGGAGGCGGCCACCGGGCGGCTGCGGCGGGCCGACGGCGGGCCGGTGGGTCCGGTGGAGGCCGATCTGGTCGTCTACGCCACCGGACCTGGCTTCGTCGCCGCCGATGCGGTGGCGCTCATGGCCCAGGGCGTGACCTGGCGCCAGGCGGCTGCGGCCTGGACCACCGCGGCCCTGGCCGATCTGGCCGACGACCACCCGGTCTGGGGATTTGTCGATGAGGTCTGGAGCGACCGTCCGGCCATCGACGACCGGCCGCGGCCCGTCCGGACCCTGTCGGCCCAGACCCCGCTGCAAGCCCAGATCGCCGGGCTGATCGGCCTGTGAGCCTGCTCGGCCAGGTCCGCAACGCCTGGCGCGGCCTGGCGCCGGAGCAGGTCCGCCGCATGGCCCAGCCGGTGCTGGCCCCGCTGCTGGAGGCCCATGTCCGCGCCCAGGCTCGCAAGCCCCATGGGGCCGAGACGCTGAACGGCGGGCCGATCCGCATCGTCGGCTATCTATCCGGCTCCCACGGCATCGCCGCCTCAGCCCGGCTGGCCGCCCGAGCGTTCGAGTCCCTGGGCGTCCCGGTGGAGCGCATCGACGCCGCCGGCGCGGCCCTGACCTGGAGCCCGCAAGGCCCTGACCCGAGGCCAGCGGCGGCCTGGATCTTCCACCTCAATCCGCCGGAACTGCTGGCCGCCCTGGGTCAGATGGGGCCGCGGCGGGTGATTGGCCCCCGCTACGGCTACTGGGCCTGGGAGTTGCCGAACGCCCCTCCTCAGTGGCTGAAGGACGCCGCCATGGTCGACGAGGTCTGGGCGCCCAGCCGGTTCGTGGCCGCCAGCCTGGCCGGCGCCCGGGCCCCGGTGCGCGTCGTGCCCCATCCGTTGTTCCTGGAGGATTACGACGACGTGCGTCCGGCGCCGCGGCGGGCCGCCTTCCAGGCGGTGGCCCTGTTCGACTTCAACTCTTCCCAGGCCCGCAAGAACCCGCAAGGCGCCATTGCCGCCTTCGCCCAGGCCTTTGGAGGTGATCCCGACGCGCGCCTGGTGATCAAGACCCAGAACGGCGGCCAGCATCCTGACGCGATGGCCAGGCTGCGTGCCGGGGCGCCGGCCAATGTGGAGATCATCGACGCGGTCTGGCCCTATGCCGAGGTGCTGTCCGTGATCGCCGGCGCCGACGTTCTGATCTCCCTGCACCGCGCCGAGGGCTTCGGCCTCACCCCGGCCGAAGCCCTGGCCCTGGGGACGCCGGTGCTGGCCACCGACTGGTCGGGCGTGACAGACTTTCTGGATGACGAGGTCGCCCTGATGGTCCCGGCAGGCCGCGCCCCGGTGGAAGACCCCCAGGGGCTCTATGCCGGCCAGAGCTGGGCCGAGCCCGACATTGGCTACGCCGCCCAGGCCCTGGCCGGCCTGCGGGCCGATCCCGGACGGCGGGCGGTGCTGGCGGCGGCGGGACGGCGCCGGGTGGCTGAACGCCTCTCGCCCCAGGCCTGGTTCACCACCCTGCCCGACAAGGTCAAGGCGGCGGCCATGCGCGCGGCCCAGGGGCGCTAAAGCCGCCGGCGCAGATCTCAGATGTCGAACCGGACGCCCTGGGCGAGCGGCAGGGTCGCGCCGTAGTTCACCGTATTGGTCGCCCGGCGCATATAGGCCTTCCAGGCGTCGGAGCCGGCCTCGCGGCCGCCGCCGGTCTCCTTCTCGCCGCCGAAGGCCCCGCCGATCTCGGCGCCCGAGGGGCCGATGTTCACATTGGCGATGCCGCAGTCTGAGCCCTCAGCCGAAAGGAACCGCTCGGCCTCCCGCAGGTCCAGGGTGAAGATCGCCGAGGACAGACCCTGGGGCGCAGCGTTCTGGGCGGCGATCGCCTCATCCAGATCACGGTAGCGGACCACATAGAGGATCGGCGCGAAGGTCTCCCGCAGCATGATCTCGCCCTGGCCCGGCGCCTCCACCAGGGCAGGGCGGACATAGACGCCGGGGCCGTCCAGCCGCTCGCCCCCATGCACCACGCCGCCGCCGGCCTTCGCCTCATCCAGGGCCCGCGTCATGGCGTCAGCCGCCGCCTCGTCGATCAGCGGTCCCACCAGGACGCCCTCGGCCCGGGGATCGCCGACGGCGACGGAGGCGTAGGCCGCCTTCAGCCGGGGGAGGAAGGCGTCATAGACATCCTCGTGAACGAACAGGCGGCGCAGGCTCGTACACCTCTGGCCCGCCGTGCCCATGGCCGCGAAGGCCACGCCCCGCAGGGTCAGGTCGAGATCGGCTGAGGGGGCGACAATGGCCGCATTATTGCCCCCCAGTTCCAGCAAGGCGCGGGCGAAGCGCTTCGCCAGCCGCGGCCCGATGGCCCGGCCCATGGCGGTGGAGCCAGTGGCCGAGACGAGCGGTAGGCGCGGATCGTCGGCCAGGGCCTCGCCCACCTCGCGCCCGCCGATCAGCACTGACGATAGTCCCTGCGGCGCATCGCCGAATCGGGCGGCGGCGCGCTCAAAGGCCGCCTGGACAGCCAGGGCGGTGAGCGGCGTCTTCTCAGACGGCTTCCAGACCACCGGATCGCCACAGACCAGCGCCAGGGCCGCATTCCATGACCAGACGGCGACGGGAAAGTTGAAAGCGGTGATCACCCCGACCGGCCCCAGCGGGTGCCAGGTCTCCATCATCCGATGGTCAGGCCGTTCGGTGGCGATGGTCAGGCCGAAAAGCTGACGCGAGAGCCCCACGGCGTAGTCGCAGATGTCGATCATCTCCTGGACTTCGCCTAGCCCCTCGGACGTGACCTTGCCGGCCTCCAGGGTCACGAGGCGGGCCAGGTCGGCCTTGGCGTCCCGAAGTTCCTCCCCCAGCAACCGCACCAGTTCGCCCCGCCTGGGCGCAGGAACCTTGCGCCAGGACAGCCAGGCCTCGTGCGCGCGGGCGACGGCCCCGTCGACGGCCAGCGGGTCAGCGTCACGGACCTGGGCCACCACCTCGCCGGTCACCGGCGAGACCACGTCGCGATCACCGCCGGTCCACAGGGCGGGCGGCACGCCCAGGCGTTCGAGGGTGGCGGCGACATCGGCGGCTGCGCCCAGGGCCGGAGCGGGTTGGAGAGACAGGGTCATGGGTATCCTTCAGGCCGTGCGAAGGGCTTGGTCGTCGCCGGCGTACCAGCGGCCAAAGCGGTTGGCGAGGAAGCGGTCGAGGGGGATGTCTTCCTGCCGGACAAAGCCGCTCTGGGGCAGGTCGCCGTTGGCGAGCATGTCGGCCACTGCGCAGACCGAGGCCGCCGTGGTGATCTGGATGGCGCTCATCGGCCGCCCATCGATGGGCTGGGCGTAGACGCGGTTCACATAGGTCTCCTGCATCAGCACCCCGGCCTTCAACCCGCTGAGCGTGACGAACACGATCACCACATCCTGCAGGGTCGCCGGCACCGCATGCTCCAGAATGTCCTTCAGCAGGTCGCGGCGGTCGCGCAGGGCGAGGTCGTTCAGCAGGGTGCGCATGATGGCCCCGTGACCGGGATAGCGGATGGTCCGATAGCTCAGGTTGCGCACCCGTCCCGCCAGGGTGTCGCAAAGACTGCCCAGGCCGCCGGAGGTGTTGAACGCCTCATAGGCCACGCCGTCGAGGGCGAAGGTCTCCAGCCCCTCGAGAGCAGCGACCTCGCGCCGCTCGCCCTGGACGATGGCTTCGCAGGGCTCGCAATATTCGTTGATGACCCCCTCGGTGCTCCAGGTCAGATTGTAGTTCAGGCCGCCGGTGGGATAGCGTGGCAGGGCGCCGACCCGCAGGCGCGCCTCGTGGACCTCGTCGAACCGCTGCGCCAAGTCCATGGCCACGATGCTGATGAAGCCCGGCGCCAGGCCGCACTGGGGGATGAAGGCGCTTCCTGCGCCCTGCGCCAGGGCGCGCACCTGGCGGGTGGCCGCCACGTCCTCGGTCAGGTCGAGATAGTGGGCGCCGGCCGCCTTGACCGCCTGGGCGATGGGTACGGTGAGCTGATAGGGCGCGGCGCTGATCACCGCAAAGACGCCGTCCAGCCGCGCGGCCAGGGCGACCGGATCGCGGACATCGACGCAGATCCGCTCCACGCCCTCGCCCACCTTCAGGGCCGCCAGACGCGCCTCGTCCTGGTCGATCACGGCCACCTGATAGGCGCCCGAGGTTCGCAGCATGTCGACAATGGCCGAGCCGATCTTGCCCGCGCCGACGACGGCGATCTTTCGCATGGTGTCTGATCCTGTGGCCCGAGACATGATGGGCGAGGTTCGCCGGCGGGGACGGCGGCATCAATTGCAGTTTCGGCGAAATCGCCCCATATTTTCGGCGATCTGCCACCCTATAGCGGCGTAATGACCATGGATGATCTGGATCAGCACCTGTTGGCGCGCCTGCAGGAGAACGCCCGAGCCCCTGTGGCCGAACTGGCCCGCAGCCTGGGCCTGTCGCGCACCACCGTGCAGAGCCGGATCGCCCGGCTGGAGCGCCGTGGCGTGATCGCGGGTTACGCCGTGCGCACTTCCCAGGCCCATGAGCAGAGCCAGATCCACGCCTTCGTCATGCTGACCGTCCAGCCCAAGGCCGCCGGCCTTGTGGCGACGGCCATGCGCAAGATGCCAGGCGTGCGGCGCCTGCAGTCGGTCAGCGGGGTCTTCGACCTGATCGCCATGGTGTCGGCGGCCGACGTGGCGGCCATGGACGGACTGATCGACGAGATCGGCGCCCTGGCCGGAGTGGAGCGGACCAATTCCTCCATCGTGCTGTCCACCAAGTTCGACCGCTAGAGCAGGCCTCAAGCGTCCGTCTGGAACCCTGAGGCGCTCCGACGGATTGGGGTCGGTCAGAAAGGGATGCGCCATGACCGACCACAAGCCAGACACCTTCCGGAAAGACGCCGAGCGCGTGGCCCGCGACGAGCGGGACATCCAGGCCGGTATCGACCGCAAGGACGCCGCCTCGAACTCAGATGAAACGCCCAAGGCCATGCAGGCCGGGGCCCGGGAATATCCCGCGCCGCCCCTGCCCCAGCAGCACCTGAAAAAGCCGGGGGTGGAGGCCGATCTGAAGCTTGAGCCCATGTATGATGCGCCCTTCTATAAGGGTTCGGGCAAGCTGGAGGGCTGCGCGGCCCTGATCACCGGCGCCGACTCCGGCATCGGCCGGGCCGTGGCGGTGCTCTACGCCCGGGAGGGCTGCGACGTGGCCATCGGCTATCTCAACGAGGACGAGGACGCAGCCGCCACCAAGGCGGCGGTGGAGAAGGAAGGCCGCCGGGCCATCCTGCTGCCCGGGGACGTCGCCGACCCCGACTATGCGCGCCATGCCGTGGCTAAGACCCTGGAGGCCTTCGGCCGCCTCGACGTCCTGGTGAACAACGCCGCCTTCCAGGAGCACGCGGGAGATCTGGAACAGATCACCGACGCCCACTTCGACCGGACGATAAAGACCAACCTCTACGGCTATTTCTACATGGCCCGGGCCGCCGTGCCGCATATGAAGCCGGGCGCCGCCATCGTGATGACCGGCTCGGTGGTCGGCCTGCAGGGGGCCGGCGAGCTTCTGGACTACGGCATGACCAAGGGCGGCATCCACGCCTTCGCCCGGTCCCTGTCGGCCCAGCTGATCCCGAAGGGCATCCGCGTCAATGTGGTGGCGCCGGGTCCGGTCTGGACGCCCCTGAACCCGGCCGACCGCCCCGATGTCAGCAAGTTCGGCTCCGGCGTTCCCATGGGTCGCCCGGCCCAGCCCGAGGAGTTGGCCCCGGCCTATGTCTTCCTGGCGTCCCCCCAGATGTCGAGCTACATCACAGGCGAGATCCTGCCGGTCATCGGCGGCTATTGATCCCTCGAATTCGAACGGGAAGACGCGCCTTGGCCGAATCTGATCCGCACGCCCCGGCCAGGACGCCCAAGGCGTCCTCGCTTTCGCCGGCCTTCGTGCGCCGGGTGCTGTTCCTGGTCGGGGTGGGGATCGTCCTGCTGGTGGGCTGGCAACTGATCGATGTGATGCTGCTGATCTTCGGCGCGATACTCGTGGCCGTGCTGCTCCGCGCCCTGGGCGCCCCGATCCACAAGCTGACGCCCCTGAACGAGGGGCTGTCCCTGCTGGCGGCCGGCCTGCTGATCATCGCCCTGTTGACCGGCGCCGGCTGGCTGTTCGGCGCTACGGTGGCCGAGCAGGTGCAGGAACTGGTGGAAAGCCTGCCGCAATCGGCCGAGGAATTGCAGGCCCGCCTGGCTGACTTGCCGCTGCCGGCCGACTTCATGGCCCAGGTGCAGACCTTTGACCTGGATTCCGCCCGCCAGGCGGCGGGTCCGATCCAGAGCATCCTCGGCCGGGTGGGCGGCTACGCCATGACCGTGGCCGGCGCCGTGACGAACCTGGTGGTGGTGATCTTCGCCGGCATCTACCTGGCCATCAGCCCGCGGTCGTCTCGCGACGGCCTGCTCAGCCTCATTCCCGCAGGCCCGCGGGAGCCGATGCGTCACGCCATGAACGTCACCGGCGTCGCCCTGCGCCGCTGGCTGCTGGGCCAGTTCGTCTCCATGACCATCGTGGGCGTGCTGACCTGGATCGGCGTCTCGATCATCGGCCTGCCCTCCCCGGTGGCGCTGGGCCTGTTCGCCGCCATCGCCGCCTTTGTACCCATTGTCGGGCCGGTGGTTTCGGTGATTCCCGCCGTCATGCTGGCCCTGCAGGAAGGGCCGATGATGGTGGTCTGGGCGATCCTCGTCTACGTCATCGTCCAGCAGGTGGAGAGCAATCTCACCTACCCCCTGATCCAGAAGCGGGCCGTCGCCCTGCCCCCGGCGCTCACCCTGTTCGCCGTCCTGGGCTTCGGGGTGCTGTTCGGTCCCCTCGGGGTGATCTTCGCCGCCCCCCTGCTGGTGGTGCTCTTCGTGATGGTGAAGATCCTCTACATCCGCAACACCCTGGGCGACGAGACCGAGGTCCCCGGCGAGAAGGCGGCCGATGCCCAGCAACACGGTTAAGGGCACCCACAGCATCTGCCCCTTGCCCCAGGCGCGGCTGACGTGCGACGGGCATGGACCCGCGCTGGGCGGCGGAGGCTCGGTCAGACCCGCCAGGCCCGGTCAGCGTCCCATAAGTCAGAGATGTGAGGGTGTTCGTGACGGGGTGGGGTAAGGCGCAAGGGCTCGCGGCCGCGTTCGGCTGGAGGAGCACGCTCGTCCTTGGCGGGATGGTGGCGCTCTTCTACGTCAATCGGCTGTTTCCGGAGTTCCCCCTCTATGCCAGCGATGAAGGCGCCTACCTCATCCGGGCGTTGTTCGCCGACGAGATCGCGGTCTATCCAGAGCTGCACCGCAACCTGCAGCCGGTCGGAAATTCGGCGTACCTGCTGGTTATTCGCGCCCTCAAGGCATTGACCCTGAATGTTCTGCCGTGGCTGCGCCTCATAGGCGCTGTAGCCTATTTTGGGGGGCTGCTTCTGCTTTTGCGGGCGGTGAGTCCGAGGTTGCCCCGGCCCCAGATGTGGGGGCTGGCGGCGGTGACGCTCCTGTTTCCCTATTACCGCTTCGTCTTCTCTGCCATGCCGGAGGGCCTGTATGTCGGCCTGCTCTGCGCGATCATTGTGACGACGGCCTGGCTTTACCTGCGGCGGCCCTATGCCCACGCCCTGGCGGTCGGCGCCCTCGCTGCAGTCCTTGTCCTCGTCAAGCCCCATGGCCTTGTCGCGCCCCTGGCCTTTGCCTTTTTGGTGGGAGTCGAATCCCTGTTTTCGCCGCAGGCGCGGCGCGGCGCAGCGCAGCGCCTGATCCTGTTCGCCATCGCCTTTCTGGCCACGGGCGCGGCGATTGACCTCGCGGCCCAAGGACCAGAGGCCGACCCTCTGCTGTTCTTCCTCGGCGGGGCCTATTCTGACCATTTGGGTCTGGAGCCTCCGGCCGATGGCCTCTGGCTAGCTGGGCTGGGCTTGGCGTCCATGGCGTCTGTCCTCGCCCTCTTCGCCGGCCCGCCCGTGCTGGCTGGCCTGTGGTCCCTGGCAGCCAGCGCGCGCAAGATCCTGCGGGAGGGCGGCACCTTCCGACGGGAGGACCTCGTCTTCCTCTTCGCCCTGGCCCTGACGCTGGGGACGGTGGCGATGGTGGCGGTCTTCACCTACAAGATCGCCACCATCGATGGGGAGCGATATCGCCTCTGGGGTCGGTACTTCGAGTGCTTCGTCCCCATCCTTTGGCTCGCCGCCGCGCCGCATCTGCAGCCCTGGCGGCAAGGCTACCGGTATGCCGGCTGCGCCGCCGCAGGCCTGGCCCTGCTGGGGGCCATGGGCCTCGGCGCCGCCTTCCTGTCGGGGGTCATGCTGTTTCCCTGGGATGGCACGGCAGTGACCGCCTTTTTCGCCCCCGACCCTGAGCGGTGGGGCTTCGCCCCGCAGGCTCCCTTCCGGGTACTCGCTTTCATCGCCACCGCAGGCCTGGTGTCCGCTGCGGCGATCCGACGGGATCTCTACAGGTCCTGGGCAGTCTATTTCGTCGTCCTCGGCGTCCTCTCGACCATGTTCGACGACCTGTGGGTGGGGGAGATCGCCCAACAGCGCAGCGACATCGAACATGAGTTGCATGTGGCGCGAGGCCTGATGACGGCCGCGCCCGGCCCGTCGGTGGCGCTAGTCCCCAATCTGAACAGCGCCCACCTCGCCTATATGCGACTGAACGGCGGTGCCCGCATCCTTCTCGCCCCACCCGGCAAGCCCCCCCTGGCCGACATTGAGGGCTATGACTGGGTGATTGTCATGAGCGGCGATGTCCTGGACGCGCCATGGCAGGCGCGCTTCGATGGCCGTGAAGTCGACGTCTTCCAGCACGAGGTAGATCCGCGGCCATGAGACTCCTTCTCGCCGCAACCTTGGTCCTGGCGCTGGTCTCCGGCTGCGATAAACCCAATGTCGAGCGCGTCGTCGAGATCGAGCACCCTAAGATCCAATGGGATGGCGAGACGCAGCAGCTCCTCTCCGGCGATCATCCCCTCGATGTAATCGCACAGTGGACCTTCGCGGGCGCGAGCCACGGCGTCCAGGCGATCAACGCCGACGCCACGCCAACGCCCGAGGGACTCCAGGTGGTGGCTACCGGCGACGATCCAGGCATTCGCACACCTGCCGGCCTGAAGCTAAGGGGCAAGGACGCGGATCTCGTGCTGGTGCGCATCACCCGCTTGGCCAGCGCCGAGAGCTGGGACGGCTCGCTCTACTACGCCACCGACCGCCACGGGGAGTCAGCCGGCCGACGGGCCGCGCCACAACCGGCGTCGTCCCCGCCGATCGGCGTCCAGACCCTGCTTATCTACGATATGACGCAGCCGTCGGTGGGCCGCGCCTGGCGCCGATCGGCCGTCGACCAGATCCGCTTCGACCTCGACAACGAAGCCGGGGGCTCCGTACTGATCCACGCAATCGCCATTGCCCGCCGATAGCAACGGCAGTCAACGGCATGGTGGTTGCCGGGCTCAGGTTCGCTGGGTGTTAGTTAGCGCCGCAATCAGGGCGGCCCTGAGGCCGCTTCTTCCAGCTCGGCCAGTCGAACCTCGCAGACATGGCGCACAAGGACCTCCAGGACCCCGATGCGCTCAGAGATCCAGCCGAGCTCCTCGGCGCTGATCTTGTAGTGCGGCGAGTAGCGCGCATCGACGTAGGCGCGGCGCAGAAGTTCGAAGCAGCGCTGTTGGGCCTTCGTCTCCCGCGGCCAGGCCTCGATCAGCTCGGGCGCCAGGCGCTCGGCCTGGGAGCGTAGGAGATTCAGTTTGTGGGACTTGGGGCTGTAGAGCGTCAGAACCAGCAGGACGCAGTGGTAAAGGCGCTCGGCCGCTTGGTAGAACTCAAAGGCCGCAACCTTTAACGTGAGCCTCCGGTGGGGGCCGCCTTGTCGGGGTGAGGTGGATGGCGATGCTGTGCTCGTAAGGACGTCCTTAAGAGCGCTCGTAGCTGCACAGCATGGCCCATGTCAGTTTGATCACCGGTCCGGAG
>Ga0208179_1000220_pt1 | contig 42567 bp, 37 predicted proteins | sample Malvired_Geostar_FD_184238 | JGI IMG/M metagenome (GOLD analysis project Ga0208179, IMG submission 184238) | Marine viral communities from the Global Malaspina Expedition - Malaspina viral metaG DeepMed_Geostar (SPAdes) (version 2) | ecosystem: Environmental > Aquatic > Marine > Oceanic | place... | reverse complement strand
GGCCAGCGGTGGGTCAGCAACCCTGTCCCTGGCCCAGCCCTCGCAAACCGACGCAGGCGGCTGGCGCGTCCAGGTCTGGCTGCGGACCAGCGACCTCAAGAACCGCTTCGCCGCGGTGGAGCCTGATCGCTCGGCCAGCCGCCCGGCCGCCCAGCAGCTGGCCACGCCCGCCCTGGGCTATGGCGCCAACGCGGCCTGGCGCCAGGTGTCGGGCGGCTGGACCTGGGAGCTCGGCGGCGATGTCCGTGTGAGTGACGGGGAGACCCGGGAGTTTTTCCGCAATCTGGGCGACGGCTTCACCCGCGGCCGGGTGGCGGGCGGCCGGACCCTGGTCGGCGGCGTCTATGGCGAGACCACCTATCAAGCCGATCACCTCCTGCTGACCGGCGGCCTGCGCCTGGACGGCTGGTCGGCGCGCGACGCGCGTCGGATCGAGCGTGACCTGAACGGCGGCGCCATTCTGCTGGACTCCCGGGCTGAGGACTCCAGCGGCTCGACCCCCACCGGGCGTGTAGGCGCCCGCCTGGCGCTGACGGATAACCTCTATCTGCGCGGCGCGGCCTATTCCGGCTTCCGCCCGCCGACCCTCAACGAACTCCATCGGCCTTTCCGGGTCGGCAATGACATCACCGAGGCCAACCCCGATCTTGAGCCGGAGCGGCTGTATGGACTCGAGGCGGCTCTCGGGGGCGAAGGCGCGCTGCGATGGTCGCTCGGCGTCTTCTTTAATCGCCTGGACGACCCGATCACCAACGTGACGATCGGCGATGGGCCAGGGACCTTCCCGATCGCCGGCTTCGTCCCGGCCGGCGGGGTGTTGCGCCAGCGCCAGAACGCCGGCGCCATCGACGCCCTGGGGCTGGAGGTGTCCGCACAGCGGAGCTGGGGCGCGCTGGACCTGCGCGCCGCCGCCGTCGCGACACGGGCCGAGGTGGACGGGGGAGGCGTCGCGCCTCAGCTCACGGGCCTGCGGCCGGCCCAGACGCCCGAGTTCGCCGCCACCCTCGGCATCGACTGGGCGCTCACCGAGCGCCTCCGCCTGTCGGGCCAGGTCCGGCATGAAGGCCAGCGGTATGAGGACGATCTCAATAGCCGCAGCTTGGCTTCGGTCACCACGCTGGACCTGCGCGCCGCCTGGCGAACAGGCGTCGACGCTGAGGTCTACCTGGCTGCGGACAATCTGCTCGACGCTGAAGTGGAGGCCCAGGTGGCGGGCGACGGCCTCCTGACCTTGGCCGCCCCCCGAATGATCCGGGTGGGCTACAGCCTGCGCCGATGAGACGGGGCCTCTCGGCCTCGTGTTGAACCTGTTTGTAACATCAGTTTTGCGCTGTGGCGGAGAGGCCAGGCAAAGCAAGATGCCGGTGCGCTATGCCGCGCCGCATGCCAATGTTAGGCTGCAACGCCCGTGGGGCTGCGGGCGATGATTCCTATGTTTGGAAATATGCGCCTATGCCACGTATATACTTAGCCGCACTTGCGATTACGGCCATCACGTTAAGCGGCCTCCTGACGGAACGGGCTCAAGCTCAATCCATAGTCATATCGGGTGCGGAGATACTCGAATTCGACGGAATCGACGTGGTGCGTCGCGCCGGCGAGACGGTCTGGATCGATGGCGACCGCATCGTGGAGGCGGCTCCGAACGATGGTGAAGCGGCCCCCAACACCCTGATCGATGGTCGCGGCCTCTATCTGATGCGCGGCCTGACCGACATGCATGTCCATCTGTGGGACCAGGTGGAGCTAGGCGCCTATCTGGCCCATGGCGTCACCCAGATCCGCAACCTCTCGGGCATGCCGTTCCACCTGCGCCTCGCCCAGGAGATCGAGTCCGGGTCGGTGGTCGGCCCACGGCTCGTCACCTCCGGTCCGATTCTCAACAGCACGGGCGCGAACTTTCAGATCATCCACGAACGGGTGGAAACCGCAGACGAGGCGCGCGCGGCCGTGCATCGCCAGCACGCGGCCGGCTTTCGCACCCTCAAGGTCTATTCGAACCTCTCGCGGGAGGCCTATGAGGCGATCCGCGACGAGGCCCGGGAACTGGACATGGAGATCATGGGCCATTCGCCCGAGGGGCGGCGCGGGCCTGGCGTGCCCGTCCAGGCCCCGTTCGACATCGCTTTCGAGGAACTGCTGGACGACGGCTTCGTCACGTTCGAGCACGTGGAGACGATCGCCTGGCATGGACTGAGGAACCGCCGAGACCTGGACGCCATGCGCGCGCTGGCCGCGCGGCTGGCGGCGTCAAAGGCGGTGGTCGATCCGACCCTGGTCGCCTTCTACAATTTGCTGCGGGTCGCAGAGACGAAGGGCGAATTCGTCAATGGGTCCGACATGCAGTTGCTCAACCCCCTGGTCGTCGCCCAGGAAGCCCCCAACTACGCCCGCTGGGCGGCCGAAGATGTGGAGACCGCCCGGGCCGACTTCGCCTTCTATCAGGCCGCCACCGCGGCGCTGCACCAGGCCGGCGTCCGTCTGGTGGCCGGCAGCGACTCCGGCATCTTCGCCAATGCGCCGGGCGTCTCCCTGATCGATGAGCTGGATCTGATGGTCGATGCCGGTCTGACGCCGGCCCAGGCCCTGGGCGCGGCCACGGCCAATGCGGCGCTGACGCTTGAGGCCGACGACAGCGGCGGGCTGGTTCGGCCGGGGGTGAGGGCCGACCTCATCCTGCTCGATGCGGATCCGACCAAGGACATGAGCGCCCTGCGCCGCCCCGTGGCGGTGATCGCCGCCGGCAGGCTCCAAGACCGGGCTGCGCTCGACGCCCTGCTCGCGGCCGCCCGCGCCCCTGACATGACGCGGACGATCGCCAATGTGAGCGAAGGGTTGAAGGCTCAGGGAGGCGATCCGTCAGCTGTCCTGGGCCCCTGACCTCTCCCTCCGAACGGCTCAGGCGCCCGCCTGGCGCTAGGCGGACCCGCTTTCCGCGGCGGCCATGTCGGCGGCGGCCTTGGCCATCATCTTCTGGAACACGCCGCTGCGGATCAGTTCACGCCGTTCCTCCAGCCCCCGGTGCAGTTCCTCGAGCACCTTGGCGGCGGGCGCTTGGCTCTTGATGGCGCCCCAGTAGGCGGCGACCTTCGGCGTCGAGGGGATAGGGTCGTCCATGCCCACTGAGGGTAGGACGTTCTCCACCAGGAAGAGGCCTGGCACGACGGCGCAGTCGGCCAGGGTCAGGCGGCCTGCGCAGGCGAAGCCGTCCTCGCCGATCAGCTTGCCCAGGGCCTTGATGTTGCGCACCACCTGGCCGCCCAGCAGGTCGACGATCCCCTGGTTGCGGGTGTCGGCCCGGGACTGGGGCGAGAGCATGAACATGTTGTTCATGATGTAGATGTCGCCAATGCGGGCGAGGGTGCGGATCTGAGCGGTTTCCCGCGGGGTGGCCCCCAGCATGGAGGGCTCGGGATAGCGTTCCTCGAGATACTCGGCGATGACCTCGGACTCCGCCATGGGCTCGCCATCCCCCTCCAGCACAGGGATGCGGCCGATGGGATAGTCCTTGCGGAACTGTGGCGTCCCAAAGGTGGCTGGGCGCGCGATCTCGATGTCGGTGATGCCCTTGGCGTAGATCTGCATCCGCACGCGGGCGGAATAGGGGCTCAGATCCCCGGAATAGAGCGTCAGCGACATGATGATCTCCCTACGGGCCACTCCGAAATCCGGGCGGCCGGCTTTTGACCCATCCTGCCGGACACCGCGGCGGCTTGTCACGGGTTCTTGCCGCGATCACGACCCCTGGGCGCGTCGTCCTCAGGACTCACCTGGGCCGCCCGCTCGAGGAAGCGGATGACCGAGAGCTCGAAGGCCCTGGCCGTGGCGGCGGCCTTGAGTGGTAACTCGCCCCCTTCATAGGCCGTCAGGACCAGCGGATGGATATAGGCCCGGCGGCAGACGGCCGGCGTATTTCCCAGCAGGCCCGCCACCGCCTTGATGCAGGTGTTCAGGTTGCGCTTGGTCTCGGTCTTGGTTCCGCAACCGCCGTGTTCCACCAGGGCGCGGGCGGCCGAGACGGTGGCCGCCCAGGTGCGGAAATCCTTGGCGCTGACCTCCAGGCCCATGGCTTCGCGGATGTAGGCGTTCACGTCGGCGGATTCGACGGCGTGGCGTGCGCCGTCCGCGTCCAGGTACTGGAACAGCCGCTGGCCGGGCAGGTCCTGGCAGGACTTGACCACCCGGGCCAGGCGGCGGTCCTGAAAGGTGGTCTCGTGCTGTTTGCCGGACTTGCCGCGGAAGGCGAAGGTGACGCCGCGCGTGCTGATCTTCGCATGCCGGTCGCGAAGGGTGGTGAGGCCGAAACTCTTGTTCGTGCGGGCATATTCGTCATTGCCAACCCGGATCAGCGTCACCTCCAGCAGCCGGATGACGGCGGCCAGCACCTTCTCCCGGGGCAGGCCGCGGCGGGCGAGATCGGCCTCCACCTGCTTGCGCAGGCGCGGCAGGGCACGCCCGAAGGCAGCAACGCGCTCGAACTTGGCCAGGTCGCGGGTCTCGCGCCAGCGGTCGTGATAGCGGTACTGCCGCCGCCCCCTCTGATCGCGGCCGGTGGCCTGGATGTGGCCGCGGGGGCTGGCGCAGATCCACACCTCTGTCCAGGCGGGCGGAATCACCAGGGCATGGATGCGGGCCAGCGTGGTCTCGTCCTTCACGGGCTGGCCCTTGGCGTCCAGATAGGAAAAGCCGCCCTTCCCAGGGCGCCGGGAGATGCCCGGATCGTCCGGATTTACATAGGTCAGGCCAGCGGCGCGGGTTTCGGACTTGAGTTCGGCGATATCGCGCGGCATGCGGCGGATTCCTCACAGGCCGGGCGCCCGGCGCGGCGAGCAACGTGGTAGGAACCGCGCCGGTTCCTCCTTCGCGTCGCCGAGGTCGCCTTGAACTACCGCCACGCCTTCCATGCCGGCAACTTCGCCGATCTGGTCAAGCATGCCGCCCTGCTGCATTTGCTGGACGTGATGCAGGCCGACGCCATCCCCCTGCAGATCATCGACACCCATGCCGGGTCTGGTCTCTACGACCTGCGCGGTCCCCAGGCCCAGCGGTCCGGCGAGGCGCAGGCGGGCGTCATGCGGATGATGGCGGCGACCGACCGGCCTGGCGCGCTCGATAACCTGGTCCAGGCCGTCAGGGCGGCGAACGGCGGCTCAGCCGAGCCCTGGCTCTACGCCGGTTCACCCTGGCTGATCGCCCGGGCCCTGCGGCCGGGCGACACCTATCTGGCCTGCGAGATGCAGCCCCAGGAACACGCGCGGCTGGCCGAAGTCGTTGGTGACAGGCCGGGCGTCAGCACCCTGTGCGGCGACGGGTTCTCCCAGGCCGCCAACGCCCTGGATCCGGCGGCGCGAAATCTGGTGCTGATCGATCCGCCCTTCGAGAAGGCCGATGACTACGACCGGATCGCCGTCCTGGCGAGCGAGGCCCTGGCGCTTGCGCCCGGGACCACCTTCCTGATCTGGCTGCCGCTCAAGGACCTGGAGACCTTCGACGCCTTCCTGCGCGACCTGGAGGACGCCTGCGAGCCGGCTCCCATGCTAGTGGTCGAGGCCAGGATGCGGGCCCTGGGCGACCCCATGACGATGAACGGCTGCGCCCTGGTGCTGATTCATCCGCCTGAGGGCCTTGCGCCGCAATTGCAGGCCGCCGCCGAATGGGTCACGGCTGGCGAAGCCGGCGGCCAGGCTCGGGTCTGGTCCCTCGGCTGAGCTCTGGAATGCGTCGGGCGGCGGGCCTATGGGTCGGTCTCGGTTCACGGGGGACGGCGTGATCAAGCGGCTCTTCGACATGATGGCGGCATTGGCCGGGCTGCTGGTCCTGTGGCCCGTGCTGCTGGTCATCGCCATGGCGGTGCGGCTGGATTCGCCGGGGCCGGCGATCCACTGGTCGCGGCGAGTGGGCCGAAACAACCGCCTTTTTCTGATGCCCAAGTTCCGCAGCATGCGGATCGATACGCCCGACGTCGCCACCCACCTGCTGGATGATCCGCAGCAATGGATCACGCCGCTGGGCCGCCTGCTGCGTCGGACCAGCCTGGACGAATTCCCCCAGCTCTGGAGCGTGCTGATCGGCCAGATGAGTCTGGTGGGGCCGCGTCCGGCCCTGTTCAACCAGGACGACCTGGTAGCCTTGCGCACGGAGGCCGGCGTGCATCGCCTACGGCCAGGCGTCACGGGATGGGCTCAGATCAATGGCCGCGACGACCTGCCCATCGCCGAAAAGGTGCGGTTCGACGCCGACTATATGGCCCGGCGGAGCCTCGTCTTCGACATCAGGATCATCCTGATCACCCTACGCGCGGCGGTTGCAGCGAAGGGGGTTTCGCACTGAGGGGAGACCGAAGGGGATCTGGCGCGTTGTTGCTGACGCCTCTGGAGCCGCCCCTTGCCCCGTCTGAACCGCAACAATCCCGTCGGCCTCCGGCTGACCCTGCTCCGTGAGCGCGGCCGCGTCCACGCGGCGGGCTTTCGCGCCTGGGCCGCTGATGTCCGCCGGCGTTCCGCCACGCCTGAGGCGCGCCAGAGCCAGAAGCGCGGCTTGGCGATCTTCGGCGGGGTGATCGGCGGGCTGGTGCTGGTCATGGCGCTGTTTCTATTGCTGTTCGACTGGAACCTGCTGCGCGGCCCCATCGGCGCCTTCGCCTCGGCGCGGACGGGACGCGAGGTGATCCTGGCCGGCGACCTGGAGGCCAGGCCCTGGTCGCTCAAGCCCACAGCGACGATCAACGGCCTGAGCATCGGCGATCCCGAATGGGCCGGCGACGGCAAGACCATCGAGATCGAGCGCCTGACCATCCAGATGGAGATCCTGCCGCTGCTCCGGGGGCGCACCATCCTCAGCCGCCTGGAGGCGACCCGGCCGGTGGTCCGCCTGCGCCGCGACTCCGAGGGGCGGACCACCTGGGACTTTTCGAAGGACGATGGCCGCGAGAGCGAGCCCTTGGATCTGCCCGCCATCCGCCGCTTCATCGTCGAGGACGGCCAGATCGAGATGGTCGACGAGCAGCGGGGCATCCGGTTCTCTGGCACGGTGGCGGCCCGCGAAATCCGTGGCGGCGACGGCGGCTTCCGACTGGCCGGCGACGGCGAGTTGAACCGCGAGGCCTTTCGCCTGAGGGTCGAGGGCGGCCCCTTGATCAATATCGATCCCGGCGAGCCCTATCCGTTCAATGTCGATATCCGGGCCGGCGCGACGAAGGTGACCGCCAAGGGCGCCCTGCCTGAGCCGTTCGACCTGGGTCGGTTTGGTCTCGACCTGACGGCGGAAGGACCCGACCTCTCCGATCTCTATGGCCTGACGGGCCTGGCTCTGCCCAACACCCCGCCCTATCGCCTGTCTGGGCGCCTGGTGCGCGAGGGGCAGATCTATCGGCTCGACGGCCTGGGTGGTCGCCTGGGGGACAGCGATCTGGCGGGAGACATCCGTGTCGATGTGAGCGGCGAGCGCCCCTTCCTGTCGGCTGATCTCCGATCCAAGTTACTAGACTTCGACGACCTCGCCACCGTGTTCGGCGGCGCGCCTTCGACGGGCCAGGGGGAGACGGCGTCCGATCGCCAGCTGGCCGTGGCCCGGCAGCTACGCGCCGAACAGCGCATCTTCCCGGACTCCACCCTGCAGGTCGAACGCATCCGAGCCATGGACGCCGAGCTGACCTATCGCGCCGACGCCATAGAGGCGCCGCACCTGCCGCTGCGCGGGGCGCGGGTGCATCTGACCCTCGAGGCCGGGGTGCTGGACGCCGACGAAGTGGTTTTCTCCCTGCCGCAGGGCGCCTTCGCCGGCCAGATCAGGCTCGACGCCCGGGAAGATACGCCGGTGACGGAGCTGGACATGCGCCTCAGTGGGGCGCGCCTGGAACAACTGCTGCCTGTCGCCGACGGCGGAATCGCGCCGCTGAGTGGAGATCTCGTCGGCCGGGTGAAGCTGCGCGGCGCCGGCGCTTCAGTCCACCGGACCATGGCCGACGCCGATGGCGAGGTGCTGCTGGTGGTTCCACGGGGTGAAATCCGCGAAGCCTTCGCCGAACTGATCGGCATCAACGTCACCCGGGGCCTAGGCCTTTTGCTCACCGACGACCAGAGCAAGACGCCCGTGCGCTGCGCCGTCGCCCACTTCCGCGCCCGCGACGGGGTGCTGAGGTCCAATCAGATCGTCTTCGACACCGAGCCGGTGATCGGCCGCGGGGAAGGGGAGATCGACCTGGGCCGCGAGCGCCTCGACCTGCGCCTGGATGGCGAGGCCAAGGAGCCGCGGCTGGTTCGTCTCCTGGCGCCGGTCACGGTCAGCGGTCCAATGCTCTCGCCCAAGGTTGGGGTCGAGGCCGGCGGCGCGATCGCCCAGGGCGGCGTCGCCGTCGCCCTGGCCGCCATCGCCGCCCCGCTCGCAGCGCTGCTGCCCTTTGTCGATCCGGGCCTGGGTGAGGACGCCGCCTGTGGCGCGCTGATCGCCGAGGCCCAGCGTCGCGGCGCGCCGGCCAATTGACGCCGCTTCGCCATGGCCCTCAATGTCTGCCCAGTGTTCACGGTCGGGGAATGACCAGATGATGTTGCGAAACGCCCGGCGCAGTTCGGTCCTGGTCCTGGTCCTGGCGGCCTGCGCCAGCCTGGCCCTTTCCGGCGTAGCCCTGGCGCAGGGGGACGCCGCCGAAAAGGCCGTCAGCGCCCGGCAGGCCGGATTCAAGCAGATCGGCGCGAGCTTCAAGGCGATCAATGACGAGTTGAAGCGCGGCAAGCCGGACATGGCCGCCGTCGCGGCCGCCGCGGGCCGCCTGCAAGGCCACGCCGCCCAGGTTCCCACCTGGTTTCCCCGGGGCAGCGGCGTGGAGTCCGGCGCCAAGACCGAAGCCCGGGCGGAGGTCTGGAGCGACGCCGCGGGATTCGCTGACGCCGCGGCCAATCTGAGGGCGCAGACCGACCGGCTGGCCGCCCTGGCCAAGGCCGGCGATCCTGCGGCGACCCGCAAGCAGGCCGCCCAGGTCGGCGCCGCCTGCAAGACCTGCCACACCAAGTACCGCGAAGCCGACTAAAGGCGGCGTCCCACAGAAAACCCCCGCCGCCTGAGGGCGACGGGGGCTCTGTTCGGGTCTAGCGGGAGCCTTAGCCCACCGAGCGGTCGGCCGCCTCGCGCAGGCAGCCCAGCCAGGCGTCCTCGCGGGCCTTTTCGGCGGCGCGAAGCTTTTCCTCGGCCTCCTGGACGCCGGCGTCATGCTTGCGCCACTCGGCCACAGCGCCCTCACGGGCCGCACGGGCGGCCTCCATGGTCGGGAAACGTGCCAGCACGGCGCGCACCGAATAGCTGACGGGCGGTCCGACCGTTTCGCGGTCGGGATAGAAGCCCGTAACGGAGTCACCCGCTTCCTTCTCGATATGGAAGACGTCGGCCCATCCGGCGTGATGGCGCATCAGGGCCCAGGGCCGTTCGATCTGGTCGGTCATCAGGCACTCCTCGAATCCGGTGGCGGGAAAATAGCGCAGTAACGCGCCGGTCTCCAATCGCATCCGCAGATGAATTGCAAGACGCCCGGCGCCTGTGGGGTCCGAGCCTGCCTGAGCCGACATCGCTTGTTTGTGATCACGGCGTGCGAGGGGGTCGTCTGGCCCGGTCTCCGTCCGCCCCACGGCCCGCAGCCGCTGGCTGCGGCCATGATCGCCGGGCGGGCGACCAGGGGCTGTTTGGGGCGATAGAGCGCTACCAGAAGCCGCAACTTGGAAGATCATTTCAATTCAGACGCTTCTGCCCCATCGACAAGGGATGTTCTTGCCGGGTAAATGCGCGGTTCAAACGTGCGTCCGAAACGGCCCCTCGGGGCCGCGTCAACGCACGCCCGTAGCAAGTGGAAGGGAGTCCATATGGGGGCGCCAGAGCGGCAGGGATTGTATGATCCGCGTAACGAGCATGATGCATGCGGCGTTGGGTTTGTAGCCAATATCAAAGGCCGCAAATCGCATGAAGTCGTGCAGGCGGGTCTGCAGATTCTGGTCAATCTGGACCACCGCGGCGCGGTGGGCGCCGACCCGCTGGTCGGCGATGGGGCCGGGATTCTGATTCAGATTCCCGACGCGCTCTATCGCGCCTGGGCCAAGGACAACGGGGTCGATCTGCCGCCGGCCGGCGAATACGCCGTGGCCATGTGCTTCCTGCCGCACGACGACGCCGCGCGCGAGGTCGCCGTGGCCCAGTTCGAACACTTCATGAAGGTCGAGAAGCAGCCGGTTCTGGGCTGGCGCGACGTGCCGGTGAACCTGGACGGCATCGGCCAGGCCGTGCTCGACGCCATGCCGGTGATCCGCCAGGCCTTCATCGGCCGCGGCCCGACCATCAAGGATCAGGACGCCCACGAGCGGAAGCTGCTGGCCGTGCGCAAGCAGGTCCAGAACCCGATCGCCCAGCTGGCGGAAAAGAAAGGCCTGCCGGGACTGAAGGATCTCTATCTGCCGTCCCTGTCGACCCGCACCGTGGTCTATAAGGGCCTGCTGCTGGCCGGCCAGGTGGGGACCTTCTACGAGGATCTGGCCAACCCTCTCGCGGAATCCGCCCTGGCCCTGGTCCACCAGCGGTTCTCGACCAATACCTTCCCGTCCTGGCGGCTGGCCCACCCCTACCGCTTCATGGCCCACAACGGTGAGATCAACACCGTCCGCGGCAATGTGAACTGGATGAACGCCCGTCGTCGCGGGATGGAGTCCGACCTGCTGGGCGCCGACCTCGACAAGATGTGGCCGCTGATCCCGCACGGCCAGTCGGACACCGCCTGCCTCGACAACGCGCTCGAGCTGCTGCTGGCCGGCGGCTATTCGCTGGCCCATGCGGTGATGATGCTGATCCCGGAAGCCTGGGCCGGCAATCCGCTGATGGATTCCAAGCGCAAGGCTTTCTACGAGTACCATGCAGCCCTGATGGAGCCGTGGGACGGCCCCGCGGCCGTGGCCTTCACCGATGGCCGCCAGATCGGCGCCACCCTGGACCGCAATGGCCTGCGTCCGGCCCGCTTCGTCATCACCGACCAGGACCATGTGATCATGGCCTCGGAGGTCGGCGTGCTGCCCCTCGAGGACGAGCGTATCGTCCGCAAGTGGCGGCTGCAGCCGGGCAAGATGCTCCTCATCGACATGGAGGAGGGGCGCATCATCGAGGACGAGGAGATCAAGGCCTCGCTGGCCGGCGCCAAGCCCTATGAGGAATGGCTGGCCGAAACCCAGTTCAAGCTGGAAGACCTCGACGACGCCGAAGAGGTCGAGCCCGTCCTGGCCGACGATCCGGCCCTGCTCGATCGCCAGCAGGCCTTCGGCTACACCCAGGAAGACCAGCAGTTCTTCCTCGAACCCATGGCTCGCATGGGGGATGATCCGATCGGCTCCATGGGCGTCGATACGCCCATCGCCGTGCTCTCCCAGCGTCCGAAGCTGATCTACGAGTACTTCAAGCAGAACTTCGCCCAGGTCACCAACCCGCCGATCGACCCGATCCGCGAGGAGCTGGTGATGAGCCTGGTCTCGATGATCGGGCCGCGTCCGAACCTGCTTGGTCGCCAAGCCGGTTCGCACAAGCGGCTTGAAGTCGCCCAGCCCATCCTGACCAACGAGGCCCTGGCCAAGATCCGCTCGATCAACGAATTGCTCGACGGGGCCTTCCGCACCGCCACGCTGGACGCCACCTGGGCGGCCGACGAGGGCGCGGGCGGACTGGAGCGTGCGCTGGAGCGCCTGTGCCGCGAGGCCACCGACGAGGTGCTGGCCGGCATGAACATCCTGATCCTGTCGGATCGGGGCGTCAGCGCCGACCGCATTCCGATCCCGGCGGCGCTGGCCACCGCCGCGGTTCACCATCATCTGATCCGCCAGGGCCTGCGCATGCAGACCGGCCTGGTCATCGAGACCGGCGAAGCGCGCGAGGTGCACCACTTCTGCGTCCTGGCCGGCTACGGCGCCGAGGCCGTGAATCCTTATCTGGCCTTCGAGACGATCGAACAATTGCGGGTCGAGAACAAGCTCGACATCTCGGCCAAGCAGGCGCGCAAGAACTACATCAAGGCCGTCGGCAAGGGCATTCTGAAGGTCATGTCCAAGATGGGCATCTCGACCTACCAGTCCTATTGCGGGGCGCAGATCTTCGACGCCGTGGGCCTGAACTCCGAGATCATCGAGAAGTACTTCACCGGCACCGCCTCGACCATCGAGGGCGTCGGCCTGGGCGAGATCGCCGAAGAAGCTGTCCGTCGCCACCGCGACGCCTATGGCGACAACCCGATCTATCGCCACATGCTCGATGTCGGCGGTTCCTACGCCTACCGCCTGCGGGGCGAGGCCCACGCCTGGACGCCGGATTCGGTGGCCCGTCTGCAGCACGCCGTGCGCGGCAACCTGCCCGACGAGTACAAGGCCTTCGCCGCCAGCATCAACGAGCAGAGCGAGCGGCTGCTGACCATCCGCGGCCTGATGCGCTTCAAGCTGGCCGATAAGGCGATCCCGCTGGACGAGGTCGAACCGGCCAGCGAGATCGTCAAGCGCTTCTCGACCGGCGCGATGAGCTTCGGCTCCATCAGCCGTGAGGCCCACACCACGCTCGCCATGGCCATGAACCGCATCGGCGGCCGGTCGAACACCGGCGAAGGCGGCGAGGAGCCCGATCGCTTCACGCCCCTGCCGAACGGCGACTCCATGCGCTCCAAGATCAAGCAGGTGGCCTCGGGCCGCTTCGGGGTCACGGCGGAGTATCTGGTCAACGCCGACGACATCCAGATCAAGATGGCCCAGGGCGCCAAGCCCGGGGAGGGCGGCCAGCTGCCCGGGCACAAGGTCGACAAGAACATCGCCAAGGTGCGTCACTCGACCCCGGGCGTGGGCCTGATCAGCCCGCCGCCGCACCACGACATCTATTCGATCGAGGATCTGGCCCAGCTGATCCACGACCTGAAGAACGTCAATCCCAAGGCCCGCATCTCGGTGAAGCTGGTCTCGGAAGTCGGCGTCGGCACCGTGGCCGCCGGGGTCTCCAAGGCCCGGGCCGACCATGTGACCATCTCCGGTTTCGAAGGCGGCACCGGCGCCTCGCCGCTGACCTCGCTGACCCACGCCGGCTCGCCCTGGGAGATCGGCCTGGCCGAGACCCAGCAGACCCTGCTGCTCAACGGCCTGCGCACCCGCATCGCCGTGCAGGTGGATGGCGGCCTGCGCACCGGCCGCGACGTGGCTATTGGCGCCCTGCTGGGGGCCGACGAGTTCGGCTTCGCCACCGCCCCGCTGATCGCGGCCGGCTGCATCATGATGCGCAAGTGTCACCTCAACACCTGTCCGGTGGGGGTGGCGACCCAGGACCCGGTCCTGCGGGCCCGGTTCAACGGCCAGCCCGAGCACGTGATCAACTACTTCTTCTTCGTGGCCGAAGAGCTGCGGGAGATCATGGCCCAGCTCGGCTTCCGCACGATCAACGAAATGGTCGGCCGGGTGGACCTGCTGGACGCCGCGCCTGCGGTGGATCACTGGAAGGCCCGCGGCGTCGATCTCTCGCGGCTGCTCTATCAGGCCCCGCTGGAGAACCCGAAGGGTCTGTGGAACACCGAGCGCCAGGATCATGGCCTGGAGGCCGCCCTCGATCACAAGCTGATCGCCGTGGCCAAGCCGGCCATCGAAAAGGGCGAAGCCGTTCGCGGCGAGTTCGAGATCCGCAACATCAACCGCACCGTCGGCGCCATGCTGTCGGGTGAGGTGGCCATGGCGCACGGCCATGCCGGCCTGCCGGACGGCACGATCTCGCTGACCTTCCGCGGCACCGGCGGCCAGAGCTTCGGCGCCTTCGCGGCCCGGGGCGTGACCCTGGAGCTGATCGGCGATTCCAACGACTATGTGGGCAAGGGGCTCTCGGGTGGCCGCGTCATCGTGCGCCAGCCTCCGAACTCCAAGCGCGAGCCGACCCAGAACATCATCGTCGGCAATACGGTCCTCTATGGCGCCATCGCCGGCGAGGCCTATTTCGAAGGGGTGGCCGGCGAGCGTTTCGCCGTCCGCAACTCCGGCGCCGTGACGGTGGTCGAAGGCCTGGGCGACCACGGCTGCGAGTACATGACCGGCGGCGTTGTGGTGGTGCTGGGCGACACCGGACGCAACTTCGCGGCCGGCATGTCCGGCGGGGTCGCCTATGTCTATGACCCGAAGAACCGCTTCGCCGAGCTGTGCAACATGGCCATGGTCGAGCTGGAATCCGTTGCGCCGGCCGGCGCCGTGGACCCGGCCGACGAGGCCCAGCGCCCGCGGCAGAAGTCGCCGTCGGTGGACGACAATGGCATGGGCGACGTGCTCGCCCATGACGCCGAACGGCTGCGTATCCTGATCGAGCGCCACCTGCTCTATACCGGCAGCGCGCGCGCCCGGATGATCCTGGAAAACTGGGACTCCGAGCTGGCCCATTTCCGCAAGGTGATGCCGACCGACTATCGTCGCGCCCTGCTGGACCTGGCCCAGGAACGCAAGACCGCCGCCGCCGTCGCCGCCGAATAAGACCGAAGATCGGAGCACCGCCATGGGAAAGCCCACAGGCTTCCTTGAGATCGAACGTCAGGACCGCGGCTACGAAAAGCCCGAGTCGCGCCTGAAGACCTGGAAAGAGTTCGTGCGCCCGCTGGCGCAGCCGGAACTGACCAAGCAGGCCGCCCGCTGCATGGACTGCGGGATTCCGTACTGTCACAACGGCTGTCCGGTGAACAACCAGATCCCGGACTTCAACAACCTCGTCTATCGCGAGCAGTGGCTGGCGGCGCTCGAGAACCTGCAGTCGACCAACAACTTCCCGGAGTTCACCGGCCGCGTCTGTCCCGCGCCCTGCGAGGCGGCCTGCACCCTGAACATCGTCGACACCCCGGTGACCATCAAGACGATCGAATGCCAGATCGTCGACAAGGGGTGGGAAGAAGGCTGGATCACGCCGCAGCCCTCGCCGCGGGGGACCGGCAAGCGGGTCGCCGTGGTCGGTTCCGGACCTGCGGGCCTGGCCTGCGCCCAGCAACTGGCCCGGGCCGGCCACGCGCCGACCGTGTTCGAGAAGAGCGACCGGATCGGCGGCCTGATGCGCTACGGCATCCCGGACTTCAAGATGGAGAAGCACCTGATCGACCGTCGGGTGCGCCAGATGGAGGCCGAAGGCGTCATCTTCCGCACCAATTTCGAGGTGGGCGTGAACGTCTCGGTCCAGCGCCTGCTGGATGATTACGACGTGCTGGTCATGGCTGGCGGCGCCGAGAAGCCCCGCGACCTGGAGATCGAGAACCGCGACCTGGAGGGCATCCATTTCGCGATGGACTTCCTGACCCAGCAGAACCGTCGCGTGGCCGGCGATTCCGAAGAGGTGGCCGCTCCGAACGGCACCCTGTCGGCCAAGGCCAAGCATGTGGTGGTCATCGGCGGCGGCGACACCGGCTCCGACTGCATCGGCACCTCGAACCGTCATGGGGCCGCCTCGGTCACCCAGCTGGAAATCATGCCCCAGCCGCCGGCCCGCGAGAACAAGCTGATGACCTGGCCGGACTGGCCGCTCAAGCTGCGCACCTCGTCCAGCCACGAAGAGGGCTGCGAGCGCGACTTCGCCGTGGCCACCAAGCGGGCCATCGGCAAGGACGGCAAGATCGAAGCCTTGGAATGCGCCCGCCTGGAATGGGTCAAGGGCGACGATGGCCGGATGGTGATGCGCGAGATCGAAGGCAGCACCTTCCAGCTCAAGGCTGATCTGGTCCTGCTGGCCATGGGCTTCGTCAGTCCGCGGCACGAAGGCTTTGTCGACCAAGCCAAGGTCGACCTCGATCCCCGGGGCAATGTGAAGGCCTCGGTGGACGACTATCGCACCTCGGAGCCTCGCATCTTCGCCTGCGGCGACATGCGCCGGGGCCAGTCCCTGGTGGTCTGGGCCATCCGCGAGGGCCGCCAGGCGGCCCAGGCGGTGGACGCCTATCTGATGGGCGCGAGCAAGCTGCCTCGCTAGTCTGAAAGCGCGCGGCGGCGGCTGGCCTCGGCCGGCCGTCGCTGCGCAGCTTGGCGCGCCGCGCCCGCGGGGGCAGGCGGGACGCAGATTGCTGGCCGAACGGCGTTCCCAACATTGCGTCAAAAATGCGAAGGATTCGCATTGTCAAAGGCGCGGCCAAGACTTAGGAATGCCTCGCAATCTCACCCGAGTCTTGGGGGCTCCAAAAAATGCTGAAGCGGACATCCGGCGTACGCGCCTATTCACGACGTGCTTGGACGCCGGCGGCGGTCGCCGGTCTGGCTGGACTGGCCCTGGCGCCGCACGCCCTGGCCGAGGACGCGCCGCACGAGGTGGCGGGCGTTGAGGTGGAAGGCCATCTGGCGGCCGAGCCGGTTTCGCCGAAGTTCACCACCGACCTCATCGACACGCCGCGCAGCGTGACGGTCATTCCGCAGGTGGTGATCGAACAGACCGCCGCCACGTCGCTTCAGGACATCCTGCGCACCTCGCCGGGCATCACCTTCGGGGCGGGCGAGGGGGGGCAGCCCCTGGCTGACCGTCCCTTCATTCGCGGCCAGGCCTCGGGCAACAACGTCTTCGTCGATGGCGTTCGCGACTCGGGCGGCCAGGTCCGCGACATCTTCAATCTGGAGCAGGTCGAGGTCATCAAGGGGCCGGACTCCGCCTATAATGGCCGGGGCTCCGGCGGCGGCAGCATCAACCTGACCAGCAAGCAGCCCAAGCTGGTCGAGGCGACCAGCGCCAGCCTGCGGGTGGGAACCGACTCCTATCTGCGCGGGGCGGTCGACGCCAATTACGTCCTGGGCGACACCAGCGCCGTGCGCATCAATCTGATGGGCGCGCAGGGAGACGTGCCTAAGCGCGATGCGGTGGACTTCGACACCTGGGGCGCGGCGGTGGCCGCAGCCCTGGGTCTCGGGACCGACAGCCGCATGACGCTGAGCTACTACCACCTGACCCGCAACGACATGCCCGATTATGGCGTGCCGCTGTCGCGCAAGCTGCCGGGCGTCACGCCCACCGAGACGGGTATCCTCGATGTGCCGCGGGACGCCTTCTATGGTCTGACCGCCCGCGACTACCAGGAGACGACGGCCGACATCGCCACCCTGACCGGCGAGCACGACATCAACCGGGCCATGACCTTCCGGGGCGTCTTCCGCTATTCGAAGACGGTCAACGACTATGTGGTCACCAACCCCGGCGACGGCGGCTCGGCCCAGCTGGTGAACGGCGAATGGTGGATGAAGCGCGGGCTCAAGTCCCGCTGGAATCCGGCCACCACGGTGGCGGCGGTGGCCGACATCTATGGCCGCTTCACCACCGGCGCCATCGAACACAGCTATGATGTCGGCCTCGAACTCTCGCGCGAGAAGAACGAGAACGCGTCCTATACGGTCACGACGATCGCCGGGTCGCCCTGTCCGACGGGCTTCACCGGCGCGGGCGCGGGCGACTGCACGCTGGTCTATGCGCCCAACCCCTCCGACCCGTGGGAAGGGACGATCGTCCGGGGGCCGGTCTCCTCGACCGTCTCGAAGACTGTGGGGTTGTACGCCTTCGACACCCTGTCCTTCGGTGAGCATTGGATGCTCAACCTCGGGATCCGTCACGACGAATATTCGGTCACCGGCCGCAGCGTGTCGACCACCGCCATCACCTCAAGCGAGGGCGACTGGAGCTTCACCAACTATCAGGCCGGCCTGGTCTACAAGCCGACGGTCAATGGCAGCCTCTACATCTCGTACGGCACGGCCTCGACCCCGCCGACCATTTCCGGCGGCGACCAGAACAGCGCCCCCGTCTTGGGATCTGGCAATCTCGCCAACGACGTCCTCGACCCGGAAGAAACCAAGTCCGCCGAAATCGGCGTCAAGTGGGCCTTCTTCGGCGAACGCCTGACCACCTCGGCGGCCATTTTCCAGGTCACCCGCGAGAACGCCCAGATCCAGATCGAGGCGGGCGTCTACGCCCAGGCCGGCGAGACCGAGGTGCGGGGGCTTGAACTCGCCGTGACGGGCCAGGTCACCCCGGCCTGGTCGGTGTTCGGCGGCTACACCTATATGGATAGTGAGCTGGTCAAGGGCGCCTACAACAACGTCAATGTCGGCGATCCCCTGGCCAATACGCCGGAACACAGCTTCAGCCTGTTCTCGACCTACAAGGTGACCGAGGCGATCAGCCTGGGCGGCGGCGCCTACTATGTCTCCGACAGCTTCGGCGGCAATCAGGGCGGGGCCGGCGGCGGCGCCAACGGGGTCTATGCGCCGGACTACTGGCGCTTCGACGCCTTCGCCAGCTACCAGATCAATCCGCGCCTGAACCTGCAGCTCAATGTGCAGAACGTGACGGATGAGGACTATATCGCCCGCACCAACGGGGTTCACCACGCCGACTATGGCCCGGCGCGCCAGGCCATGCTGACGCTGAACGCCATGTTCTGACCCCACACGGGACCATGCGTTCGACGTCAGGCCCTGCGGGTTCGCTCGCAGGGCCTGTTCGGCCTAAGAGGGGCAGGCCAGGAGCTTCGCCATGATGCTGCATATTCCAGAGGTGCTGACCAAGGCCGAGGTCGCCGACCTGCGGCGGCTGATCGACGCCGGGACCTGGGTGGACGGCAATGTCACTTCGGGAACCCAGTCGGCGCTGGCCAAGCGTAACGAGCAGTTGCCGGAGGCCTCGCCCGAGGCCCGGGCGGCCGGCGAGCGCATCCTCGACGCCCTGTCGCGCAACCCGCTGTTCGTCACCGCCGCCCTGCCGCAGACGGTGTTTCCGCCGCTGTTCAACCGTTATGGCGGCGGGCAGACCTTCGGCCTGCACGTGGACAACGCCGTGCGGCAGAGTCGGGACGGCGCGGTCCGCATCCGCAGCGACCTGTCGGCGACCCTCTTCCTCACCGAGCCCGAGGACTATGACGGCGGGGACCTGCTGGTGGAGGACACCTATGGCGTCCACGAGGTCAAGCTGCCGGCCGGGGACATGATCCTCTATCCGGCCTCGAGCCTCCACCAGGTCAGCCCGGTGACCCGCGGCGCCCGGGTGTCCAGCTTCTTCTGGATCCAGAGCATGGTCCGGGAAGACGCCCAGCGCAGCCTGCTGTTCCAGATGGACATCGCCATCCAGCAGCTGGCCGGCAAGGTGGGGGCGGGCGCCCCGGAGCTGGTCTCGCTCACTGGCGCCTATCACAACCTCTTACGGATGTGGGGCGACCTGTAGGGGCCGCCCCGCGCCCGAAGACGTCAGCCGCGGGCGCCGGCCAGGAAGTCCAGCTTGCCGATGGGCGCGCCCTTGTGACGGAGCAGGGCGTAGGCCGTCGTCACATGGAACATGAAGTTGGGCAGGGAGAAGGTGAGCAGGAAGTCCTTGGCGGTGAATTTCATCGATCCCTTGGGCAGGGGCAGCTCGATGGTGCGCTCCAGATCCTCGCTGATCTGATCGGGCTTGATGCTTTCTACGAAGGTCAGGGTCTTGGCGATGCGCGCCTTCAGGTCCTCATAGGTCGTCTCGGTGTCGGGCATGCTGGGCGGGGTGACCCCGGCCAGTCGGGCTGCGCCGCCCTTGGCGGCGTCGCTGGCCAGCTGGATCTGCCCCACCAGGGAATGCATGTCAGGGGCGAGCCGCGCTTCGGTCAGTTCCGACAGCGGCAGGCCCGTGGCCACGGCGTGGGCCTCAGCCTTGTCCAGCAGGGCGGCCAGATTGCGCAGCATGTGCGCATAGACCGGGATCGAGGCGTCATAGAGGGAAAGGGGCAAGGGCGTCTCCTAATGGTCAGGCTTGCTGGCAGATGGGGACGGCGCAGCCTCCACGCCAGCGCCGCGGGCGCCTCCAGGCGCACAAACCGCCTGCAGCCCAAAAGAAGAGGGCAGGGCCAGGCGGCTCCGAAGAACCATCCGACCCTGCCCAGTCTGCAGCGTACGGGAGAGGACGCCTTAGAAGGTCTGGTTCAGCTCCACATAGCCGAACAGGGTTTCGCCGCCGGTGGCGTTGGGCGCGTCGTCCAGGAACGCGCCGTTGAACAGCTTGGCGACGCCGAATTCCAGGCGGGTGGACTTGGGCACGACCCAGTAGCGGGCGCGGGCCTCGAATTGATGGCCGGCGAAGTCGCCCGAGCGGCCGGTGGCGTCGCGGACGCCGGTGCTGGCGAAGGAGTCGGTCGCCTCGTCCAGATAGAGGGCGCGATAGAAGGCCATGGCGTCCCAGCGCTTGTTGGGGACGACCTCGACCCGCACGCCCGGCGAGTTCAGGTTGGAGCGGCCCAGGGGGCCATAGGCGCCGGGGGGGCCGAAGTCCGGACGGCGGGGACCGAACAGGCCGTCAAAGCGGTTGTAATCGCCATCGGTGGCGCTCTCGTCGCCGCTGGCGAAGTCGTATTCGAAGGCCACCCGCGGAGACCAGGCCGCGTCAAAGGTCTTGCCCACCTCCAGGTGCAGATACTGAGCGTCCACGTCCAGGTCGCGACGGTCGGCGGCGCTGGTGGAGTTGCGGGTCTCGCCGGTCTGCCAGCCGCCTTCGAGTTCATAGTCGAACTTGCCCTTGGCCGGATTGCGGACCAGACGGCCGCCCGCCGTGGTCAGCCGGCGGTTGCGGGTGGCGGCGCGGGGGGAGTCTTCCTCCTCCAGCCGGAAGGCGAACACCTCCAGCTTGCCGCCGTCGGCGAACTTCGGCGTCGTGTACATGCCGCCCCAGAAGACGAGGTCGTCATTCTGGCGATCACTTTCGATCTCGTTGTCCAGAATGCTGGCCCGGTCGCTCGGGCGCTTCTGCAGGGGATAGGTGTAGAACAGGGTCACGTCGCCGGCCGCATCGGCGCTCCAGTCGGCGCGCAGGCCGGCGAAGGCGTTGGTGGCGTTGCCGTAGGACGAGCGGCCCACCAGGCGACGGGAGCCCAGGTCCATGGTGAAGCGGCCGGCCGTGAGCGAGGCTTCGGACCCGGTCAGGAACAGGTCGTTGGCGTCCGCCGCCACATAGGCCTGCACCAGCTCCAGGGCGTTGACGTCGCCTGTGCCGGTCGGCGAGCCGCGGTCGTTCAGATAGACCCGGGCGTCGATGATCTCGCCACCGATCCGGATCGGCGTCAGGTCCAGCTCGGCGAAGAGGGTGGAGCGCAGGACCAGGCCCTGATCCGAACCATCCCCATAGGCCGGGCGATACTGGCCCTCCAGGGTCTCGTAGCGGGCCCGGAGGGAGCCGGAGAGCTTCAGATTGTCAGGCGCGCCGATCGCCTCATGAAGCGTCCAGGGGGCGGCCTGGGCAGCGGCGGGGCTGGCGGCGACGGCGCTCGCCAGCACGATCAGGGATGCGCCGACGGCGCGCGAGGTCTTCAGCGTCATGGTTCAGAATTCTCTCTGCTCGGACAACGACGTTCGGTGTCGTTCCGCAGCGAGCGAGCTAGCGAGCAAAGATTGCCTGAGACTTAAGCTTCACCTTGGGCCAAGGCTGACGGCCTGATCGCGTGGGGGCCCCTCAACCCCTGACGCAACAAGGGATTTCGGGGCCGCCAGGGCGAAGGTTTGATCGCCGCGTCCCCCGGCCACGCGCGACGATCCGCCGCGTCGCATGACGCTGAAATGCGAAAAGCAGACGCACCCCGCCCAGGCGCGACGGCTCAGGGCATGACGATTTCGAACCAGAAATCGAAGCGATCAAGGCAGGCCAGGAGGGCGGCCAGGCGATCTGGCTGGGCGGTTTCGACCGCGCCCTCGGCCAGGGCGGCGTCCAGTTCACGTTCTCCAAGCACCAGGGCGACCAGGGTCGATCGGCTCAGGCGGACGGGTGTGGCCTCGGCCGCCACGCGGTCGCGGACGTGATGCAGCACGGCGTTCTCCACCGACAGACCAAAGCGCTCCTGGGTGTCGGTGAAGGTGAGGTCGAAGGCGAGCTCCAGCCCCCCGGCCCGCTCGCCATTCAGCCGCACCGACAGGGAGTCCAGCAGCTGTTCGGCGGGCAGGTTGCGGATCTGGCCCGCCGCCCCCTGGCGCGGGGTGGGCGAGGGCGGTCGCACGTGCCGCAGCTCCTGGGCGCCGGTGAGATAGAAGGCCCGCCAGGGGCCGGACTCCGCCTGATAGCCCATCTGTTCCAGGGCGTCGGCCTGCAGCTCGCGGGCCTCGGCGTTGTCAGGCTGGGCGAAGACCAGGTGGTTCACCAGCTGCGCGGTCCAGCGATAGTCTCCGGCGGCGAAGGCCTCCCGGGCCTTGGCCAGCAGGGGCTCAGGTCCGCCGGCCAGATCCACATAGCGCTTGCCCGCCTCTACCGGCGGATGGGGATGCAGGTTGGCCGGATTGCCGTCGAACCAGCCGAGATAGCGCTGATAGACCGCCTTGGCGTTGTGGTTGAGCGTCCCGTAATAGCCGCGGGTGTACCACTCGGCCTCCAGGCTGGGCGGCAGCTTCAGGGCCTCGCCGATCTCCAGCGGCGTCATCCCGTGATTGGCCATCCGCAGGGTCTGGTCATGGATGAACTTGTAGAGGTCGCGCTGCTTCTTCAGGAACTTGCGCGCCCGGTCCTGGCCCCAGCGAGGCCAGTGGTGGCTGGCGAACAGCACCTCGGTGCGGTCGCCAAACAGGTCGGCGGCCTCGTCGATATAATAGGCCCAGCGCTTGGCGTCGCGCACCTGGGCCCCCCGGGGCGTATAGATGTTGTGCAGGTGGCAGGAGCAGTTCTCGGCCATGCAGAGGGCGCCGAACTGCGGGAAGAAAAAGTTCATCTCCGCCGGCGCCTCGGTGTCGGGCGTCACCTGAAACTCGATCTCGATCCCGTCGATGGTCAGCTTCGTGCCCGTCTCGCTGATGCTCTCGGTGGGCGGGATCAGGCTGACCGAACCCATGGAGGTGGTCTTGCCGAGGCCGGAGTCTACGTGGCCGCGGGCGTCGCGGGGCAGCAGAGCGCCGTACATGTAGGTGGCCCGCCGGCCCATGGCGTTGCCGGCCAGGACGTTTTCGCTGACCGCCTCCTCCAGGAAGCCCTCCGGCGCGATGATCCGCATGCCGGCGGCGATGTCGTCGTCGGAGATCACCCCGCGCACGCCGCCATAGTGGTCCACATGGCTGTGGGTGTAGATGACGCCGGTCACCGGCTTGTCGCCGCGGTGCTTGCGCATCAGGGCCAGCGCTGCGGCCGCCGGCTCGGCGGAGATCAGCGGATCAATGACGAGGTAGCCCCGCTCACCCTCGATGAAGGTGATGTTCGACAGGTCGAAGCCGCGGACCTGATAGACGCCCGGGGTCACTTCGAAGAGGCCGTGCAGGGCGTTCAGCCGGGCCTGACGCCACAGGCTGGGATTGACCGTGGGCGGCGGCTCTTCGGCCTCTTCAAAGGCGAAGGCGCCCATGTTCCAGACCACGCCGCCTGTGGCGTTCTCGATCCGGGCCTCGGGAATGGTTTCGATGAAGCCGCGGCGGGCGTCGGCGAAGTCCTGGCCGTCATCGGCCGGCAAGGTGGCCCGCAGGGTGGCATGCGCCCGCAGGGTGGCGTCCGTCGCGTCCTTGGGCGTGGTCATGGCGTTCCCCCTCGTTCGTCTTGTTGTCGGCTCAGTAGTGACTGCCGGGCTTATCCTCGACCGCCTGGCCCCGGGCCGGGATCAGCATGTCGCGCCGGAAGGTGGCGATGACCTTGCCTTCCTGGTTCTTGCCCAGGGTGCGGATGGTGACGATCCCCTGGCCGGGGCGCGACTTGCTCTCGCGCTTGGCCAGCACCTCGCTCTCGCCATAGAGGGTGTCGCCGGCGAAGACCGGGGCGGGGAACTTGACCTCGTCCATGCCGAGATTGGCGATGGCCTTCTGGGAACAGTCGCTGACGCTCATGCCGATGAGCAGGGCCAGCGTATAGGTCGAGACCACCAGGTTCCTGCCGAACTCCGTCTGCTTGCCGTACTCGGCGTCGAAATGCAGGGGATGGGTATTGAGCGTCAGCAGGGTGAAAAGGTGGTTGTCGGCCTCGGTCACCGTCTTGCCCGGCCGGTGCTCATAGACATCGCCGACGACGAAGTCGTCATAGTAGCGGCCGAAGGTCTCCCGGTAGCGCCCCGGCGCGATTTCCTTGACGGTCTTCATCGGCTTTATCCTCTCGCCCGTTCCAGGATCCGCCGCGCGGCGCGGGCCACGGGCAGTTCGATCAGTTTTCCGTCCAGCAGGGCCGGACCCCCGGCGGCGGTGTCGAAAGCCGTGACCACCGCCTGGGCCTTGGCCAGCTCTTCGGCGCTGGGCGTATAGGCGGCGTTGACCGGCCCGACCTGGCTGGGGTGGATGCAGGCCCGGCCGGTGAAGCCCAGGCGCCGCGCGCGGTCGGTCTCGGCGAGTAACGCGTCGTCGTCGTCCACGGCCGCCGGCGGGGCGTCCAGAGCCTCGACCCCGGCCCGGGCGCAGGCCGCGGCGATCTGGCTGCGGGCGAACAGCAGGGGCTCCCAACTCATCTCGCAGCCGACCTCGGCGCTGTAGTCGAAGGCGCCGAACAGCACCCCGCCCACGGCCGGGGCCGCCGCGATCTCCCAGGCGCGCATCAGGCCCTCAGGGGTCTCCACCAGGGGCCAGAAGGGGCGGGCCTCGCCCAGCGCCCGCTGCAGCATGGCGAACTCCTGAGCGCCGGACGCCTTGGGGATCATGAAGAAGTCGGCCCGGGCGTGGGCGGCGGCCTTCAGGTCGTCATCGAACCAGGGGGTGGCGCGGCCGTTGAGGCGCAGGCCCACCTTGACCTCGCCGGTTGGGCGGCTCGCCAGATAGTCCAGGGCCGCCGATCGCGCCGTCGCCTTGTCCGGCGGGGCGACCGCGTCCTCCAGGTCCAGGCAGACGGCGTCGGCGCCGCTGGCCAGGGCGCGGTCGAAGCGGTCGGGCCGGCTGGCCGGCGTGAACAGGAGCGAGCGGAACTGGGCCAAGCATCCTCCAGGCGGGCTTTGCGAGTCGTCGGCGCAGGATATGACACTGCCCGGGCGCGATGGGCCAGGGCGCCCCAAGCGTCAACCGGGCCGCATGCTATGGCCGGACGCTCACCGCCGCCGGCATCGACAGGAGGACGCCGCCATGTACGACCTGCTCAAGGGCCTGACCGTGGTCGAGGGCTCGGCCTTCATCGCCGGCCCCACCTGCGGGCTCTATCTGGCTCAGCTGGGCGCCCAGGTGATCCGGTTCGACAATATCGGCGGGGGGCCCGACTTCCGCCGCTGGCCGCTCGCCGCCAATGGATCGAGCCTCTACTGGGAGGGGCTGAACAAGGGCAAGAAGTCGGTGGCCATCGACCTGTCGCGCCCCGAGGGCCGGGAGCTGGCCCAGCGCCTGGCCGCCGCCCCGGGCAAGGACGCCGGCCTGTTCGTCACCAACTTCCCGGTCGAGGGTTTCCTCGCCTACGACAGGCTGAAGGCCATCCGGGATGATGTGATCTGCGTCCGCGTCATGGGCTGGGCCGACGGTGGTCCGGGCGTCGATTATACGATCAACAGCGCCGTGGGCGTGCCGCTGATGACCGGCCATCCCGACGATCCGCGGCCGGTGAACCATGTGCTGCCGGCCTGGGATCTGCTGACCGGCGCCTTTGCGGCCTTCAACCTGACCGCCGCCCTGCTGGATCGCTATCGAACGGGGCGGGGGCGCGAGATCCGCATTCCCCTGTCCGATGTGGCGGCCTCGGCCCTGGCCAATATGGGCATGACCGCCGAGATCCTGGCCGGCGAGGGCGAGCGGCCTCGCCAGGGCAACACCCTGTTCGGCGCCTTCGGCCGTGACTTCCTCACCCGCGATGGCCAACGGCTGATGGTGGTGGCCATCACGCCCCGCCAATGGACCGGCCTGATCGAGGTGCTCGGCGTGGGCGAGGCCGTGGCGGCGGTGGAGGCGTCGCGCGGCGTCGACTTCCGCAAGGACGAGGGTGTGCGCTTCGCCCATGTCGATGCGCTGATGCCGATCTTCGAGGCCGGCTTCGCCCGCGCCGACAGCGCCGACCTTGCGCCGCGGTTCGATGCGCTCGGCGTCTGCTGGGGGCCCTACCAGACCCTGGCCCAGGCGATGGACGACCCGCGCCTGTTCAAGGACAACCCGATCTTCTCGGACCTCACCCAGCCCAGCGGCGCGACCTATCCCGCGCCGGGCTATGCGGCGACCCTGCCGCAGGACGAGCGCCAGCCGCCAGCGCCGGCCGCGGCCCTGGGCGCCCACACCGAGGAGGTGCTGGGCGATCTCCTGGGCCTGGACGCCGCAGAGATCGCCCGCCTGCACGACGCAGGGATCGTCGCCTCGGCTTGAGGGCTCGGCTCAGGCCTTCGGCTTGGCCATGTTGGCGAGCGCCGCGCCGATCTCCATGGGCATGGGGAAGACGATGGTGGTGTTCTTGTCCGCCCCGATGTCGGAGAGCGTGTTCAGATAGCGCAGCTGCATGGCCTCGGGGATGGTCGACAGGGTCTGGGCGGCCTCCAGCATGGCGTGGGCGGCCTGCTTCTCACCCTCGGCGTTGATGACCCGGGCGCGGCGGTTCCGTTCGGCCTCGGCCTGGCGGGCGATGGCGCGGATCATGCTCTCGTCGATATCGACGTGCTTGATCTCCACATTGGCGACCTTGATTCCCCATTCTTCGGTCTGGCTGTCGAGGATCGAGCGGATGTCCTGGTTCAGCTTGTCCCGCTCGGCCAGCATGTCGTCTAGGTCGTGCTTGCCGAGCACCGAGCGCAGGGTGGTCTGGGCCAACTGGCTGGTGGCGTCCATGTAGTTCTCCACCTGGATCACGGCCCGGTCGGCGTCGATGACCCGGAAGTAGATCACGGCCGAGACCTTCACCGAGACGTTGTCTCGGCTGATCAGGTCCTGGCTCGGCACGTCGAGCACGATGGTTCGCAGGTCGACCCGAACCATCTGCTGCACGACCGGGATCAGCAGGATGAGGCCCGGTCCCTTGACGCCGGAGAAGCGCCCGAGCGTGAAGACCACCGCACGTTCGTATTCCCGCATCACCTTCACGGCCTGCAGCAGGACGACGATGACGAGGATCAGAAGTGCGCCGTAACTGGCGATATCGAACATGGGCTTTCCTTCCTTTGGCCTTCAGGGGGCCGGTGGCTCGGTTTCCGGGGCGGGTTCGACGATGAGGGTGAGGCCGTCCCGACCGGTGACGCGCACCTTCTGGCCAGGCGCCAGGGCGGCCGGCGAGCGGGCCTGCCAGTCCTCGCCCTGGGCGTGGACCAGGCCTTCACCGCCGGCCCAGTGGCGCACCTCACCCAGGGCGTGGCTCAGCGATTGCGCGCCGGTGACCACCTGGAGCCGCGCGGCCTTCAGGGCCGAGCGAAGGGCGATCAGGAAGAAGGCGAGACTGACGCCCACCGTGGCGAAGACCACATAGGGCGAGAGACGGTAGCCCGGCATGTCGCGGATCAGCAGCATGGAGCCGATGGCCAGGCTGATCGCGCCGGCGACCCCGAAGACGCCGAGACCTGGCATCACCGCCTCAGCCACCAGCAGGCCGACCCCCAGCAGCATCAGGGCTGCGCCTGCATAGTCCACCGGCAGCATGTTGAGGGCGAACAGTCCCACCACCAGGCAGACCGCACCCACCGCCCCAGGACCTACGGCGCCAGGGGACATGAACTCGAAGATCAGGCCGTAGATTCCGATCATCAGCAGGATGTAGGCGATGTTGGGATTGGTGATCACGGCCAGCGCCCTTGCGCGCCAGTCCGGCGACAACCGCTCCACGGTCGCGCCGGCGGTGCTGAGCACCCGAGGGTCGCCGTTCAGCTGCACTGTCCGGCCGTCGGCCTGGGTCAGCAGGTCGTCCAGGTCGCGCGCCAGGATCTCGACCACCTGCTGATCAAAGGCCTCCCGCGCGGTAAGGGTCGCAGCCTCGCGCACAGCCAGCTCGGCCCATTCAGCATTGCGGCCCTGGAGGCCTGCCAGCGAGCGGATATAGGCCACCGCGTCATTGGTGATCTTGGCGGTCATGGCGTCGCCACCCTTGGCGGGGGCGGCTTCACCCTCTTCGCCCTCGGGCTGGGCGGGGCTCAAAGGGCTGCTCCCGCCCATCTGCACCGGGGTGGCGGCGCCCAGGTGCGCGCCAGGAGTCATGGCCGCCAGATGGCTGCCATAGAGGATGTAGGTCCCGGCGCTGGCAGCCCGGGATCCAGCCGGGGCCACGAAGACGCTCACCGGTACGGGCGAGGCCAGGATGTCGGCGATGATGTCGCGCGTGGAGGAGTCCAGGCCGCCGGGCGTGTCCATGGTGATGACCACGAGCTCGGCCGAGCGCTCGCGGGCGGTTTCCAGGCCCTGGCTGAGATATTCGGCGGTCCCCGGCCCGACGGCCCCGTCCAGCTCGAGGACCAGGACCAGCGGCGTGGGACCTTCCTGGGCGCGGGCGGCCGGGGCGTAGGTGATCCAGACGGCGGCGATCAGCAGGAAAAGTCCCGCCATCAGGCCCCAAGTGGTCGGTTGCGTCGTCTGACGCCGCATCACCGCATCCCTCTCCGTCCGCTCGGCGGCAAGTCTAGGCCCGCGGCCCGGTCCATGTCTTCCCTAACCGGCTTGATCTGTCGCTCGCGAGGCGCCACCGAAGGCGGGTCAGCCTAAGGAGCCCCCCATGAAGACCCGAGCCGCCGTCGCCTTCGAAGCCAAGAAGCCGCTGGAGATCGTTGAACTGGATCTGGAGGGGCCCAAGGCGGGCGAAGTGCTGGTGGAGATCAAGGCCACGGGCATCTGCCACACCGACGCCTACACCCTGGACGGCCTGGATTCCGAAGGGGTCTTTCCCTCCATCCTCGGGCACGAGGGCGCGGGCGTGGTGGTCGAGGTGGGCGCCGGCGTCACCAGCCTGAAGCCCGGCGACCACGTGATCCCGCTCTACACGCCCGAATGTCGCCAGTGCAAAAGCTGCCTGTCGCGCAAGACCAACCTCTGCACGGCGATCCGCGGCACCCAGGGCAAGGGCGTCATGCCCGACGGCACCAGCCGGTTCTCCTACAAGGGCCAGATGGTCCACCACTATATGGGCTGCTCGACCTTCTCGAACTTCACGGTCCTGCCGGAGATCGCGCTGGCCAAGATCCGCTCCGACGCCCCCTTCGACAAGGCCTGCTATATCGGCTGCGGCGTCACCACCGGCGTGGGCGCGGTGACCAACACGGCCAAGGTGGAGCCCGGCGCCAACGCCGTGGTGTTCGGCCTGGGCGGCATCGGGCTGAACGTCCTGCAGGGCCTGCGGATGGTCGGCGCCTCGATGATCATCGGGGTGGACATCAATCCCGACCGCGAGGAATGGGGCCGCCGGTTCGGCATGACCCACTTCGTCAATCCCAAGACCCTGGACGGCGACGTGGTCGCCCACCTGGTGGAGATGACCGGCGGCGGCGCCGACTACACCTTCGACTGCACCGGCAATGTCCAGGTCATGCGCCAGGCGCTTGAGGCCTGCCATCGCGGCTGGGGCGAGAGCATCATCATCGGCGTGGCCGAGGCCGGCAAGGAAATCGCCACGCGGCCGTTCCAGCTGGTCACCGGTCGGGTCTGGAAGGGCACGGCCTTCGGCGGCGCCCGCGGGCGCACCGACGTCCCGACCATCGTCGACTGGTACATGAACGGGAAGATCGAGATCGACCCGATGATCACCCACACCATGCCGCTCGAGGATATCAACAAGGCCTTCGACCTGATGCATGCGGGCGAGAGCATCCGCAGCGTCGTGGTCTTTTAGGGCCTGATCATGAGCCTCAAGGTCGTCCAGCAGCATCGCGTCCATGGCGGGACCCTGCGCTATCTCCGCCACCAGAGCGCCGTCACCGGCACGCCCATGCGGCTTTCCCTCTTCCTGCCGGAAGGGAAGGGGCCGTTCCCGCTGCTCGTCTGGCTCTCGGGCCTGACCTGCACCGAGGACAACTTCACCACCAAGGCCGGCGCCTATGGCCCGGCCGCCGCCCACGGCCTGGCCATCCTGGCCCCCGACACCAGCCCCCGCGGCGAGGGCGTCGCCGATGACCCCGCCTATGATCTCGGCCAGGGCGCAGGCTTCTATGTGGACGCCACGCAGGCGCCCTGGACGCCGCACTTCCAGATGGAGACCTATGTCACCGGCGAACTGCTGGAGATGGTGGTCGCCGAATTCCCCATCGCACGGGCGAAGGTCGGCGTCTCCGGCCACTCCATGGGCGGCCATGGCGCCCTGACGCTCGCCCTGCGCCATCCGGACATCTTCCGCTCCGTCTCGGCCTTCGCGCCCATCTGCTCGCCCACCCGCTGCCCCTGGGGGGAGAAGGCGTTTGCCGCCTATCTGGGCGAGGACCGCGCGGCTTGGGCGGACCATGACGCAGCGCGCCTGATCGAGGCCGGCGCGGCCAAGGGGCGGTTCGACGACATCCTGGTGGACCAGGGCCTAGGCGACAACTTCCTGGCCGATCAGCTCAAGCCCGAACTCCTGGAGGCCGCCTGCGCCGCCGCCGGCCAGAAACTGACCCTGCGCCGCCAGGCCGGCTACGACCACTCCTACTTCTTCATGGCCAGCTTCATCGCCGACCACGTGGCCTTCCATGCGGAGCGGTTGAAGGGCTGAGGGGCGGAGTCGCTGGGTGAACTTCGGCTCGCGATCCCCTGCCATTCGCCCACACCTCGTCATGCTCGTCCCCTGTGGCGAGCATCCCTGTCGAAGGGAGGCGCGGGCGGCGAAAGGGATTCTCGGCGCAAGGCCGAGAATGACGTGATGGGGTGCGGGGCGCCCGCCTTCTAATCCAAAGCCCCGACGTCCAGGACCGGCGAGGCGTCGATGCCTTCGGCGTTCAGCAGGGCTGCCACCCGTTCCAGGCCGGCGATGACCGAGGCCTGCTCCCAGTCGGCCAGCTTTTCGAAGCGGGCGGCGAAGCGGTCCTGCAGGACGTCCGGCATCTCGGCCAGGGTGCGGCGGCCCTCCGGCGTGAGCTCGACGGAAATCCGCCGCCGATCCTCGCTGCGACGGTGGCGCACCACCAGGCCGCGGGCCTCCAGCTTGTCCAGCAGGGCGGTGACGGTGGCCTGGCTCAGCCGGGCGGCCTCGGCGATCGCGCCGGCGCCCGGCTCGCCTTCCCGGGCCACGATCTGCAGGACAATCAGCTGCGATGGGGTGAGCCCGGTGCTGCGCGAGAGATCGCGGGAGGCGAACTCCGCCGCCCGCACGATCCGGCGGATCGCCACCAGGGCGTCGCTGACGCGGCCTTCCATCCTGATTCCCCAAGGGTTCGCTGAGTCTTTGCGGCCTTGGTGATCCTCCAGATGCCTCGGTGACGCAAGCGTCTCGAATTCATAGGATCGGGATGATTTGAAGGATAAACGAAACGTGCTGATGATTTCTCAACGATATGCACGCTTTTCCCGCGAATGCCGGGAACCGCTGCCGATTTGGTGCGTAAACGCTGGGCAGTCGGGGTTGACATAGTTAGATCGACGAACCAAATAACAGCCATGGAAATTGAGAGCAATCAGTCGATGACCCAGGGGTTGGGCGTCGCCGAGCGCTCGGGGGGTAGGTTGGACTTCGCGGCGCCCGGCGCCGGGGACGGTCCTGACGTTCACGCCCTGATCGCGGCGTGTCCGCCGCTCGACCAGAACTCCGTCTATTGCAACCTCCTGCAATGCACGCACTTCGCCGACACCTGCGTGGCGGTGAAGCGGGACGGGCGGTTGGTCGGGTGGGTGTCCGGCTATCGTCCCCCTGAAGAGCGCGATGTGCTCTTCGTCTGGCAGGTGGCCGTCGCCGCCGAGGCCCGCGGCCTGGGCCTGGCCGGTCGCATGATCGGCCACATCCTTGAGCGTCCCGCGTGCGAGGGCGTGGCCCGGATCAAGACCAGCATCACCCCGGACAACGCGGCCTCCTGGGGCCTGTTCAAGGGGATCGCCCGGAAGCTGTCGGCGCCGCTCAGCGACGCGCCCTGGTTCCTCAAGGACCGGCATTTTCCGTCCGGCCACGACACCGAACACCTGGTCACCATCGGCCCCTCCGAGCGGGACGCGCTGACCATTCCGAGCCGCCCAGCGGCCTAAACCCATTCACGGACCCGACCCCAAGGAAGGGAAATCAACATGTACGACGCCGAAACCCAGACCCGCGAACCGCGCCCCTTCGCCACCTTTGAGCGGATGGAATCCCAGGTTCGCTCCTATTCGCGCAGCTTCCCCGCCGTTTTCGACCGGGCCGAGGGCTCCTGGCAGTATGACCGGGAAGGCCGCGGTTATATCGACTTTCTCACCGGCTGCTCGGTGCTGAACTATGGCCACAACCACCCGGCCATGAAGCGCGCCCTGATGGACTACATCGAAAGCAACGGTGTGGTGCACAGCCTGGACATGCATTCCCGCGCCAAGGCGGAGTTCCTCGAGGCGCTGGAGGGCAAGATCCTCAAGCCCCGCGGCATGAACTACCGCGCCCAGTTCACCGGCCCCACCGGCGCCAACGCCGTTGAGGCGGCCCTGAAGCTGGCGCGCAAGGTGACCGGACGCACCAATGTCATCGCCTTCACCAACGGCTTCCATGGGGTGACCCTGGGCGCCCTGGCGGCCACCGGCAACAGCCACCACCGCACGGGCGCGCACATGCCGCTCAGCGGCGTGACCCGCATGCCCTATGACGGCTATTTCGGGGAGGGCGTCGATACGGCCGCCCAGCTCGACCAGATGCTCAGCGACCCGTCGGGCGGCGTCGACAAGCCGGCCGCGATCATCGTTGAGGTGGTCCAGGGCGAGGGCGGTCTGAACGTCGCTTCGGCCGACTGGCTGCGTAAGATCGAGAAGATCGCCCACAAGCACGGCGCCCTCTTCATCGTCGATGACATTCAGGCCGGCTGCGGCCGCACGGGCGAGTTCTTCAGCTTTGAAGGCATGGGTCTGAAGCCTGACATCGTCACCCTGGCCAAGTCCCTCTCGGGGATGGGTCTGCCCATGGCCCTGGTGCTGGTGAAGCCGGAATTCGACCAGTGGAAGCCGGGCGAGCACAACGGCACCTTCCGCGGCAACTGCCACGCCTTCGTCACCGCCAAGGCGGCCATCGACACCTTCTGGTCCGACGACAGCTTCGCCGCTGAAGTTCAGACGAAGGGCGAGCGCCTGCGCAAGCGTCTGCGCGAGATCGCCCTCCAGAACCGCAGCGTGGTCAAGGGCGTGAAAGGCCGGGGCATGATGTGCGGCCTGGACGTGGGCTCGGGCGAGATCTCCGATCCCGTGGTCGATGAAGCTTTCAAGCGGGGCCTGATCATCGAGACCAGCGGCGCCCACGACCAGATTCTGAAGGTGCTGGCGCCCCTCAACATCACCGACGCCGACCTCGACGCCGGCCTCGATATTCTTGCTGACTGTGTGGCCGAAGTGGCTGGGCGCCAAGCGCTCGGTTCGGCGGCCTAAAGGAGTTCAAACATGATCGTTCGTGACCTGAATGAAGCCAACCAGACCCGACGTCGCGTGGTCTCCAAGGGCTGGGAAAGCACCCGTCTCCTGCTGAAGGACGACAAGATGGGCTTTTCCTTCCACCTGACCACCATCTACGAGGGCGCCGAGCTGCCCATGCATTACCAGAACCACCTGGAGTCGGTTTACTGCGTCTCCGGGGAGGGCTCGATCGAGGATCTCGCCACGGGCGAGGTTCATCCGATCAAGCCCGGCGTGATGTACGCCCTGGACAAGCACGACAAGCACGTCCTGCGCGCCAAGAGCGAGATGAAGATGGCCTGCGTCTTCAATCCGCCGCTGAACGGCCTGGAAGTGCACGACGACACCGGCGCCTATCCGCTGGAAGCCGAAACCGTCTGAGGCTTCGGCGCCGGTCCCGTCGGGGTCTGCGCCCATCCCCCTTTAACCGTGAGCCCGCCCCCGGCGCCGAGATGGCCGCCGGGGTGGGACCAGAGGCGAAAGGAAGCCTTTCATGACCGATCTTTACCCCTCGCGGGTCGCCGACCAGCCGACATGGCTTGAACGCAAGGACCCCGTCATCCACAGCCCGTGGCGTTATGAGTCGCCGCTGAGCCAGGCCCAGCACGAAGCCTTCGAACGCGACGGCTTCCTGGTGCTGCAGAACGTCTTCGAGACTGAGGAAATCGCCGCCCTGCAGGCGGAGATGAACCGCCTGCGTGGCCTGCCGGATTCCATCGACCCCGAAACCGTGATCGCCGAGCCGGCGTCCGGCGCCGTGCGCTCGATCTTCGCCATCGATCGGCAGAGCGCCCTGATCGGCCGCCTGGCCGCCGACGAGCGGTTGGTCTCCATCGCCCATCATATCCTGGGCGATGAGGTGTACCTCCATCAGACCCGGCTGAACTACAAGCCCGGCTTCGACGGCAAGGAGTTCTACTGGCACTCCGATTTCGAGACCTGGCACACCGAGGATGGCATGCCGCGCATGCGGGCCATCTCCATGTCGGTCCAGCTGGTGGACAATTTCGAGTTCAACGGGCCGCTGATGCTGATGCCCGGCTCGCACAAGACCTTCGTCACCTGCGTCGGTGAGACGCCGGACGATCACTACAAGCAGTCCCTGCGCAAGCAGGAGTACGGCGTGCCCGACCGTGACAGCCTGGCCAAGCTGGCCGAGCAGCATGGCATCGTGGCGCCCACCGGCCCGGCAGGCTCGGTGGTGATCTTCGACTGCAACACCATGCACGGGTCGAACGGCAACATCACGCCGTTCCCCAGGGCCAACGCCTTCATGGTCTACAACGCCGAGGCCAATCGCCTCGTCGCGCCCTTCGGGGCTGAGACGCCGCGTCCGGAGTTTGTCGGCGCGCGCAAGCATACACAACGGCTGGTTCCCGTCTCCGGGAGCTTGGCCAAACAGGTAAGGGCGGCCTGATGAGCGGACATACAGTCGAGAAAATCGGCGGCACATCGATCTCCAACACCGATGCGGTGCTGGAAAACATTCTGATCGCCGACCGAAAGGGGCCTGAGCTCTACGGCCGCATCTTCGTGGTCTCGGCCTATGCCGGCATGACCAATGGCCTGCTCGAGCACAAGAAGACCGGCAGGCCTGGGGTCTACGCGCTGTTCGCCGGGGCCTCGGCCATGGAGGCGTCGGCCTGGCTGGACGCCCTGGCCCGGGTGCAGGCTGACATGCTCGCCATAAATGCCGATCGTTTTGGCGATAGCGAAGACCGCCGGCCGGCCGATGAGTTCATCCTGGCCCGCATCGAGGATGCGCGCTCGGCGCTGACCGACCTGCAGCGCCTGTGCGCCCACGGCCACTTCCGCCTGGACACCCAGCTGGGCGCGGCTCGGGAAATGCTCGCCTCCCTGGGCGAGGCCCACAGCGCCCATAATCTGACGCTGGAGCTGCGCCGCCGCGGCGTGAACGCCCGGTTCGTGGATCTGACCGCCTGGCATGACAAGCGGCCCCTGACCCTGGACGAGCGCATCCAGGACGCCTTCAAGGACGTGGACGTGGCCCGGGAGCTTCCGATCGTCACCGGCTTCGCCCAGCGCCGCGAAGGGCTGATGCGGGAGTTTGGCCGGGGCTACAGCGAGGTGGTGTTCAGCCGGGTCGGCGTGCTGACCGGCGCAGTCGAAGCCATCATCCACAAGGAGTTCCATCTCTCCAGCGCCGACCCGAACCTGGTCGGCCAGGATGCGGTGCGCAAGATCGGCCGGACGAACTATGACGTGGCCGACCAACTGGCCAATCTGGGCATGGAGGCGATCCACCCCCGCGCCGCGCGCGGACTGCGCCATGCCGGCATTCCGCTGATCGTCAAGAACACCTTCGAACCTGAGGACAAGGGCACCTCGATCTGCGGCGATTTCGTCTCGGAAACGCCGCGGGTGGAGATCATCGCCGGCATGAAGGGGGTCACTACCCTTGAGTTGCTCGAGCAGGACATGGTCGGGGTGAAGGGGTACGACGCCGGCATTCTGGATGTGCTGTCGCGGCACGACGTGCGCATCGTGTCCAAGGCCTCCAACGCCAACACCATCACCCACCATCTCGACGCCAATCCCAAGCAGGTCAAAAGGGTCATCGCCGACCTGGAGACGCTGTTCCCCAACGCCGCGGTCTCGACCCGCAAGGTCGCCATCGTCGCAGCCATCGGCAGCGACCTGAACGTGCCCAACCTGACTAGTCGGGCCACGCTCGCGCTCGGCGAGGCCGGTGTCGAGATCCTGGGGCTGCAGCAGCTGTCCCGTCGGGTGGACATCCAGTTTGTCGTGGCCGAAGATGGCTACGACGCCGCTGTCACCGCGCTCCATCGACGCCTGGTCGAAGAGGACGACGCCTTAGCCCGGCCGCTTCGAAGCGCAGCCTGACTTCTTGTTTTCGCCCGCGGCGTCAGCGCCGCGGGCCTTTCGCTTTTTTTATCTGACCATTTTCAAATCTTCCGGGCCTGCCCCATGACCATGATCGTCTTCCTGCTCTGCCTGGCCGCCTTCGTCGGGATTGGCCTGGCATCGGTGCGCAAGGCCCAGGCCTCCAAGAAGGACTACTACCTCGCCAGCAGCAGCGTGCACCCCGCGATGGCTGGCCTGTCGGCGGTGGCGACGAACAATTCGGGCTACATGTTCATCGGGGTGATTGGTTTCACCTATGCCACAGGGTTGGCCGCCATTTGGCTGATGATCGGCTGGATTCTTGGCGACTTCATAGCCTCCATCTTCATTCACCGCCGCCTGCGTGAGGTGACGGAATCGTCTGGCCAGGTCTCGTTCGGCGCGGTGGTCGCCAACTGGTCGGGGCAGGACTTCGGCCTTTGGCGCAAGATCGCTGCGGTCATCGCGGTGGTCTTCCTCGGCGCCTATGCCGCCGCCCAGATCGCGGCTGGAGGCAAGGCTCTGCAAGGGGTGCTGGGCTGGACGCCGCAGACCGGCGCCATGATCTCGGCGGCCCTGATCCTGGCCTATAGCGCTGTCGGCGGCATCCGTGCGTCGATCTGGACGGATGCGGCCCAGTCGCTGGTCATGATCTTCGCCATGACCATGCTGCTCTGGGTGGCGGTCGCCGGACGCGGCGGGATCGACAATACCTATATGGAAATGGCGGCCATCCCGGGCTTCCTCGACCTCTTCCCGGCCGATCTGCTGTTTCCTGGGTTGCTCGGCATGGCGCTGTTCGTCGTGGGCTGGATGTTCGCCGGCGTCAGCGTCATCGGCCAGCCGCATGTGATGGTTCGATTCATGGCCCTCAAGACGCCGGATGACATGGCCGCGGCCCGGGGCTGGTACTATGGCTACTTCACGGTCTTTTATCTCCTGGCCACCGGCGTTGGCCTGATGTCGCGGCTCTATCTGCCGGACCTCGGGGCCCTGGACCCTGAACTTGCCCTGCCGACCATGGCCGTGGAGCTCCTTCCTGCCGCCCTAGTCGGCGTGGTCCTGGCCGGAATCTTCGCGGCGACCATGTCCACCGCCGACTCCCTGGTGCTGGCCTGTTCGGCGGCGATCACCAGTGATCTGGCAGACGGCCGCATCCAGAAGCCCTGGATCATGAAAATGGTCACTGCAGGCGTGACCATCATGGCCTTGGTGTTCGCGCTCAGCGGATCGCGCAGCGTGTTCAGCCTGGTCATTCTGGCGTGGTCGACACTGGCCTGCGCCTTTGGCCCGCTGATGATCGTCCAGTCCCTGGGCCGGCGGCTGAACCAGCCGACGGCCATCGCCCTGATGCTGGGCGGTGTCGCCATCGCCTTCCTATGGCGGATGCAGGGCTGGCACGTGCAGGTCTATGAAGGCCTGCCGGGCATCCTTATCCCGACGATTATCGGCTTGGCGATCAGCCACAAGGCGCCTCGGCGGGCCGCAGCGTCGGATACGCCAGTCGGCGAAGCGGCGCCCTCCAAGGTCTGATCTACGCTGTGTGCCCAGGCGTCAGGGGTGTTTACCCCTGGTGTGGCCTCCGTCCCATGACTGGGGCGAAGATGCTGCGTACGCGGCCCCCCGAGCACACCGGAGCCTAGAAATCCGGGGCGAGGGGTGCGATGTCGGTGCGTCGCAGGAAACGACCGGAGGACGACCCATGCGCCTGGCCAAGCCCAGAATTGAACCCATCGCCGACAACGACATGGACGCCGGTCAGCGCGAACTGCTGGCGCCCATGGCCGAGCGCGGCCGGGTCCTCAACATCTTCCGCACCCTGGTGCGCGAGCCCAAGGCGATGAAGGGCTTCATGGGCTGGGGCAACTACATCCTGTCGCGCCGCAACGGCCTACCGGCCCGGGAGCGGGAGATCGTCATCCTGCGCATCGGCTTTCTGTGCCGCTCCGGCTACGAGTGGACGCAGCATGTGCCCATCGGCAAGCAGGCGGGCCTCACCGACGAAGAGGTCGCCCGCATAAAGGCTGGCCCGGACGCGCCGGGCTGGAGCGCCGCCGATGCGGCCCTTATCCGCGCGGCCGACGAACTGCACCACGACCAGTTCATCACCGACGCGACCTGGAAGGCGCTCGACGCCCATTTCAGCGACAAGCAGAAGATGGACGTGGTGTTCTCCGCCGGCCAGTACACCCAGGTCTCGATGATGCTGAACAGCTTCGGTGTCCAGCTGGACGAGGGCCAGACCCTCGATCCCGACCTGAAGGGCTTCTGATGGGGCGGCTCGACGGCAAGACCGCGGTCATCTGCGGGGCAGGGCAGACGCCGGGCCAGACCATCGGCAATGGCCGGGCCATGGCGGTCCTCTTCGCCCGCGAAGGCGCCCGCGTCCTCTGTGTCGACCGGGTGGCCGAGCGCGCCCAGGAGACGGTGGACATGATCGCCGCCGAGGGCGGGCAGGCCGAAGCCTTCGCGGCCAACATCGCCAAGGCCGACGGGGCGGCGGCTGTGATCGCCAAGGCGACGGAGGCCTTCGGGCGCATCGACATCCTGGTCAACAATGTCGGGATCGGCGGCGGCGACGGCCCGGCCCACAAGGTCGAGGAGGACGCCTTCGACCGCATCCTGAGCGTCAATCTGAAAGGCGCCTGGCTGACCAGCAAGGCGGCCATCCCGGTGATGCGGGAGCAGGGCGGCGGGGCCATCGTCAATATCTCGTCCCTGGCCTCGATCGCCGGAGGGACCCAGGTGGCCTACGAGGTCTCCAAGGCGGCCATGAACCGCCTGACCACCAGCATCGCCCAGTCCAACGCCAAATACGGGGTGCGCTGCAACGCCATCCTTCCCGGTCTGATGGACACCCCCATGGCCGTGGCCGGCATCGCCCAGGCCACCGGCCAGGATGTCGAGGCCGTGCGCGAAGCCCGCGGCGCGCGCGTGCCTCTGCGGGCCAAGATGGGCACGGCCTGGGACACCGCCTATGCGGCCCTGTTCCTGGCCAGCGACGAGAGCGCCTTCATTACCGGCGTGCTGCTGCCGGTGGATGGCGGCATGTCCAGCCGGATCGGCTGACCGATTTCCTATCCAGCTATTTTCAGGAGCGTATTTTGAAGAACCTGTTCAGTGTCGAGGGCAAGGTCGTCCTCGTGACCGGCGGCAGCCGCGGCATCGGCGAGATGATCGCCCGCGGCTATGTGGAGAACGGCGCCAAGGTCTACATTTCCTCGCGCAAGGCCGATGTCTGCGACCGGGTGGCCGAGGAGCTGTCGGAATACGGGACCTGCATCTCTCTGCCGTTCGACCTGGGCGGCATGGAAGGGATCGAGGGCCTGGCCAATGCGATCAAGGAACGGGAAAGCCGGCTGGACGTGCTGGTGAACAACGCCGGGGCGACCTGGGGCGCGCCGATCGACGACTATCCCGAGGACGGCTGGGACAAGACCGTCGATCTGAACGTCAAGTCGATCTTCTTCCTGACCCAGAAGCTGCTGCCCCTGCTGCGGGCGGCGTCCACCGCCGAGAATCCGGGCCGGGTGATCAACATCGCCTCGGTCAACGGCATCGAGCCGCCGACCCTGGAGACCTACGCCTATTCCACCTCCAAGGCCGGCTGCATCATGCTGACGCGCCATCTGGCCAAGCGCCTGGCGCCCGAGCACATCCTGGTCAACGCCATCGCGCCGGGGCCCTTCCCGTCGAAGATGATGGCCGCGACCCTGGCCCAGGCCGGGGACGCCATCGCCAAGAACAATCCCCGCGGTCGCATTGGCCAGCCGGAGGACATCGCCGGCGTGGCGATCTTCCTCGGCAGCCGGGCTTCGGCCTACACCACGGGCGCGGTCGTGCCCTGCGACGGTGGTTCGGCCGAGTTCTAAGACTCAGGAATAGCCGCGCGTGGCGATGTAGGCGTCCAGCTGCTGGACACGCGCGGCGTCCGAGGGGTGGGTCGAGAGGATGGCCGGCGTGCTGGCGCCGCCGCGGGCCGCCATCCGCCGCCAGAGATTCACCCCCTGCTTGGCGCTGAATCCGGCGCGCACCATCAGGTCAAGACCGATGCGATCGGCCTCCAGCTCGTGTTGCCGCGAATGGGGCATCAGGACGGCGACCTGCAGGGCCGGCGCGGCATAGCGGCCCAGGGCCTGGGCGACGCCGCCCTCGGCGTTCTGCGTCGCGGCGCCCACCAGGCCCGCCCCCACCTGGGCCAGGGCCGACTGCGAGTAACGCTCGGCGGCATGGTTGGCCATGACGTGGGCCACCTCATGGCCCAGCACGGCGGCGAGTTCGTCGTCATTGGCGACGAAGTTCATCATGCCCGTGGTGACGCCCACCTTGCCGCCCGGCAGGACGAAGGCGTTCACCGAGCTGTCTTCGAACACCGCATATTCCCAGGCCTGACCGCCGAGCCCCGAGGCGCCGACGATCTGGCCGCCGATGCGGCGCAGACGGGCGTTGGCCGCGGCGTCGGTGGAGACCTTTGATGTCTGCTTCATCTGCGACCAGGCCTGCGCGCCTTGCTGCGAGAGCGCACTGGGATCGACCAGAAGCACCTGCTGGCGGCCGAGGCTTTCGTTGTAGCTGCAGGCGGTCAGGCCCGCCGGGACCATCAGGGCGCCGACCAGGGCCAGGGCCCGGAAGGGGCGCAGGGCGCGGAAATTTGCGGCAGGCATGGGCGGTCTCCCGTTGGACAGCTTCACATTAGCTCATGAACGCGCCAATCGCGAAGAAGTCCCCTCTTGCCGTTTGACGCCCGACGCAGGGAGGATTATCGCTATTAAGAACTAGTCGCAATAAATGGAGACTCGCCATGGCCGATGATGCGTCCGCGCTCGCCCAACTGAGCGATAGCGGTCCCTTGGGGCTGACGCGGGGCGAGCAGGTGCTGCTGGCGGGATTGCGCCTCTGGGCGGGGATGCGGCTGGCGGGGGAGGCGCCCCAGGCCAGCGTGCGGCAACTCATGGCTGAGCAGGTGAGCGATCGGGCCGGCGCGATCTTCGTGGCCATGATGGAAAGCCTGGAGCGGCAGACGCGCCGTCCGGTCGAGATCCGCTGCGGCCCCTGCGCTGGCTACGCCCAGGACGAGCAGCGGCTGATCGTAGCTTGTGGGGTGTCGCGGGTGGATATGGCCACGGCCCGGGCGCTTCTGACCCCTCTGGTGATGCAGCCGGAACCGGTGGCCATCTTCGCCCGGGCGCTGAACATGGTGCTGAGCCACGAGGGCCTGGACATGCCGGCCCGGCTATTCGATGCGCCATTTCCCCCCGGACCGGGCGTCCATACCCGGGTGACCCTTCACTAGGCGCAGCCTGTCGGCCTATTTCCGCCATCGGCCTATGGAAGATCGGACGTCCTGACCATATCGGAGAGCTCCCATGGCCCGCCCAACGACCCTGATCGCCCTTGGCCTCGTTTCCGCCCTGGCGGTCGTGGCGGCAGCCCAGGCCGCGGAGGGCCGGTTCGTCCACCCGGCCGACACCAACAAGGATGACCGCATCAGCCGCCAGGAGTGGACGGCCTACAAGCTGCCCGCGGCCGAGTTCGACAAGGCCGACACCGATGCGGACGGCCTGATCAATGGGCCGGAGTTCGTGGCCTGGCGCCAGACCCAGGACTAAGAGCGCGATCCAAGGGGAACGGCTCGAGGCATCGTCGCGTTCTCAAGCTCAAGCTTGGAGACGACACATGTTGAAATGGGCCGGCATCTTCCTTCTGGTCATGATCGCCGCCGCGATCATTGGCTTTCTGATCGAGGCGGTGCGGATCATCGCCTGGGCGCTGTTCGTCATCTGCCTGGTCGGCTTCTTCGTCACCGGCGGCTGGAAATTTCTGACCCGCGGGCAGGATCGCTAGGCCCGCCCGCGGCCGATCCTATTCGCGGGTGTAGTCGGCCGGGATCACCGGGTCCGGCCCCGCCTTGCCCCACAGGACGATTTCGTTGCCCCAGGGGTCGCGGAAGGCGTGGTTATAGCCGTTGAACTCCGACCAGTAGTGATTGCGCCACAGGATGGCCGCTCCGCGCTTTTCGGCTTCGCCGAGGATGCGCTCTGGCGTGTCATCGTCGCTGATCAGCACCCAGATCCGGGGTTTGCGGCCTTCGAGGCTGGCTTCGCGGGGCGCCACGCCCTCGGGCTCAGGGTGGGGGCGTGCGTTGGTCGTCTTGAAGATACCCAGGTGCAGATTGCCGATCTGACTGTCGGACCCGTCCGGATTGCGAAACTGGCCGCCCGGGACCATCCGGTGGTAGAGGCCTTCGGGCCGGGCGTCATTCTGCCAGCCGAACACCTCGGCATAGAAGGCGCCAGCGGCGGCGGGATCATCTGCGGCCAGGTCGACAAAGATCAGGGTGTTGGGATAGCCCACGGGAACTCCTCTTTTCATACAAGGCCGGCGG
>Ga0208179_1000216_pt1 | contig 43070 bp, 45 predicted proteins | sample Malvired_Geostar_FD_184238 | JGI IMG/M metagenome (GOLD analysis project Ga0208179, IMG submission 184238) | Marine viral communities from the Global Malaspina Expedition - Malaspina viral metaG DeepMed_Geostar (SPAdes) (version 2) | ecosystem: Environmental > Aquatic > Marine > Oceanic | place... | reverse complement strand
GGGGCGTGGGGCCATAGAGGATCAGCTCGACCCGGTCGCCGTTGGCGTAGTTGACCCCCTCGACCCGGTCTTCGGCGCGGGCCTCGACGCCGAGGCGGTTGAGGGCGGCGCGGAAATCCGTGTCGTGGCGGGCCTCCACCACGGCGGGGCGGCCCGCGGCGATGGCGGCGGCGGCCCCGGCCTCGTCGGTCATGCGGGCGGCCGAGCCGAACAGGAACAGCACGCTGGGCTGGTTGTAGCCGGCCACCGCCACCGGACCGGGCAGGCGACCCGCCACCGGGTGCAGGCCCGTCTCGATCATGGCCGCCTTCAGGCGCGGCGACACCCACAGGGGCTCCAGATTGCGCATCACCCCGGCCAGGCTGGCGTGGGCGAGGATGCCGAGGGCCAGCGAGATAAGCACCGCCGTGACCCCCATGCGGTGGTACAGAAGGAACCCGCCGATGGCCGCCGCCGCCAGCGTCAGGCCGATGGTGGGCGTGGCCCAGGCCTGGGAGGCCTCGCCGCCGAATTCCGACAGGGCGAACAGGGCCGCGCCCATCACATAGACCCCGCCCAGCCCCGCCAGGGCCGTCCCGGCCCAGCGGGACAGGCGGCTCAGGGGACGGGTCAGGGCCGAGGCCGCCAGCCAGGCGACGGCGCCGTACAGCGGCAAGGTCTGGTGCCACATGGGATCGGGCGCCAGTTCGAACAGGATCCAGGCCGGAACCAGCCAGGCCACGGCGAAGCGCACCCCCGGCTCGGCCCGGCGGGTCAGGCCGGTCTCCAGAGCGGCGGGCAACATCAGGGTGACCGGGAACAGCAGCAGGGGCGCCAGCAGCAGATGCCGCCCGGGCAGGCCCCAGTCCGCCTCGCCGCGCAGTGTGCGGGCCAGAATGTTGTCCGCCAGGGCGTGGCGCCAGACCTCGCCGTCGGTGGAGACCGTGGCGGCGATGGCCCAGGGCCCGAGGATGAGCGCCAGCAGGGGCAGGCCGCTCAACCAGCCCAGACGGCCCATCCAGGCCCAGCGCCGGTCCATCAGCCCCAGGGTGACCAGCGCCAGGCCGACCACCAGCGGCGCAGCCAGACCGCCCACCAGAATCGCCCCGCCCAGCGCGCCCCACACGACCAGCTTCAGGGGCCGGGGCAGGCGCGGCGGCGCCCCGCCGCTGGCCGAGGCCTCGGCCTCGCCTTCGCGGGCCAGCACGTACAGGCGCGCCAGAGCCGCCATCATCAGGGTGATCAGGCCGGCCAGCAGGGCGTTGGCCTGGGCCACCCCCGCCAAAGTCGACATGAGAAAGGTGCCCCCCAGCAGGGCCCCGGCCAGAAACCCGGCGCGGGCGCCGAACAGCACGGACGCGCCCCAGGCGCAGGCCCAGGCGGCCAGCATTGCGCCCAGCAGGGACGGCAGACGATAGGGGCGGATGTCGCGGTCCTGCACGTCGGAGGTCAGCGCGGTCGCGGCGGCCTGCAGCCAGTGCAGGCCGGCGGCGGTGCGGATGCGGTCCTGCTCGTCGGCGCGGGTATCGATCCAGTCGCCGCGCTCCAGCATGCGGGCGCTGACCTGGGCCGTTCGCGCCTCGGTGCGATCCAGCACGGGCGTCATGATCAGGCCCGGCAGGCCCGCGATCAGGGCGATCAGGGCCGCCAGCGCCGGGCCGCGCCAGCCGAGGATCAGGCGGTCAAGGTCGGGTCGCTGCATCATCGTTCCTGTATCACGCCCGCGCCCGCCGTCTCCACAAATCCTTTCCGGCCGTCACAAGCGAAGCCGTGGCGAAATGGATCGAACGGCGGTATTAACCATTATGAACGGGTGCGGCCGCGCCTGACCTGAACCGACCCGAGGGGAACGACCATGCTGATCGCCTTGCCGCTGCTGGCCATTCCGGTGCTGCTTTACACCCTGATCGTCATCTTCGGCATGGATGGAGGCTTCACCGCCGCCGGCGCCGACGCGGCGCTCAGGGATTCGCTGTTCACCATTCCCATGACGTCAGGCGCCACCTGGACGGTCGGACCGGGGGACCTGCTGGTCCTGTTCTCGCTGATCATGCTGTTCTTTGAACTGCTGAAGTCCACATCCAGCCAGAAGATCGCGATCATCAATCACGCCCTGTCGATGATCCTGTTCGTGGTCTGCCTGATCGCCTTCCTGCTCATGCGCGGGTTTGCGACCTCCACCTTCTTCTTGATCACGGTCATGGTGCTGCTGGACGTGCTGGCCGGGTTCATCGTGACCATCATCAGCGCGCGCAAGGACTTCGACATCGGCACGGCTGCGGGCTGATCCGGCTCAGCCGAAGGCCAGGAACACGAGCGCAACGGCGAGGACGTCAAAGGCGCGGGCGGCGAGGGCGGTCATGGTCGGCGGTCCCTGAAGGCGGATGTCTCCCTTCAGGGCTGCAAGGACCGGGCCAGCCCGAGGCCGGAGTCAGATGTCGGTGCGGGTGGTCTTGCCGGGTTTGGGCCGACGGTCCCCGGCCCCCGAGTATTCGGTCCCCAGATAGCTGCCGCGCGCGGCGTCCAGCACGGGCGGGCCGCCCTTGAGGCCTTTCCTCGCCCCGGTCTGGCCGATCACCTGGGCCGCGAAAACCGATGGCTGCACGGGATTCGGCGGCGCCGGTGCGGGCGCCGGTTCGCCGTCGGACGAAGGCGGTTCGTCAGACGGGACAAGGGCGCGGGCGGGGCGGGGCTCGTCCTCGCGCCGCTCGTCGCCCAGCCGACGGTCGCCGGTGCGGCGCTGAAGGCCGCGCGGCTGGATCGGACCGACCGGGCGCACAGGGCTGGTCATTTCCTGCCGGGCTCGTCGACCTGCGCGCCGGCCAGGCGGTCCAGCTGGGCGCGCATCTGCTCCATCTGGCGGCGCATCTCGTTCAGGGTCGCGTCACCGGACGCGGGCGCGGCCTCGGCAGGCTTCTCCGGTTCAACCCTGGGCGCATAGGCCATGGGGGTGAACATCTTCATGGCGCGCTCGAACATGGCGATGTTCTGCTTCACCTGTTCGTCGAACATGCCCACGCCCGGCGTCGCCCCGAAGGCCCGCGAGAACTGCGAGCGGAACTGTTCCTGCTGGCTGACGAAATTATCCAGCGACAGCTCCAGATAGCTGGGCAGGACCGACTGCATCTGACCGCCGTAGAAGCCGATCAGCTGACGCAGGAACTGGACGGGCAGCAGGGCTTCGCCCCGGCTTTCCTCCTCGAAGATGATCTGCGTCAGCACCTGACGGGTCAGGTCGTCATTGGTCTTGGCGTCATAGACGAGGAAATCGATGCCCTCACGGACCATGCCGGCCAGATCCTCAAGCGTCACATAGGCGCTGGTCGAGGTGTTGTAGAGGCGCCGGTTGGCGTATTTCTTGATGATGACGGCCCCGCCGCCGGTCCTGTCGCTGCCGGCCTTGCCGGTCTGGGTCTTGCCGGGTTTCTTGCCCGCTTCCGGTTGGGTGTCGGCCACGCTGTCACCGTCTGCTGTTGTCGAACGGGGCATTATCCCGCAGCGCGGCGCCGGGCGCCAGTGCATTGCGAAAAGCTCAGCCCGGGGCGAGCACCACGCCCACCAGGATGGCCGCCCAGTGGGTCCCTGCGCCCGCCACCACGAAGCCGTGCCAGATGGCCCGGCGGAACTTCACGCGCTGGTTGATGAACACGAACACCCCGGCGGTATAGATCAGCCCGCCCGCCACCAGCAGGCCAAGGGCCACCGGGTGAACGGTCTCGATCATGGGCTTGAGCGCGAACACCGCCAGCCAGCCGAACAGCACATAGACGCCGCTCCAGAAGGCGTCGGAGATGCGGGGAGCCAGCATCTTGGCGAACACCCCCGCCAGGGCGAAGCCCCACACCAGAAGGGTGAAGCCGACGGACCAGGCGCCCTCGAACCGAAGCACCGTAAAGGGGGTATAGCTGCCGGCGATCATCAGGAAGATGGCCGCCTCATCCATGCGCCTCAAAACCGGCCGCGCGGCGCAGGGGTGGGTCAGGTTGTAGACGGTCGAACAGGTCAGCATGGCGATCAGACACAGGGCGTAGATCGCCGTGGCCATCGCCGTCCCGGCGCCGCCGTAGACCGCCGACAGCACCGCCAGCACCACGCCGCCGACGGCCGCCAGGGCCAGGCCGACGATGTGCACCCACTTGTCCGCCAGCCGCTCGGCGCGCGTGCGGTAATGCTCCGCCATGTCCTGCTCGTCGGGCGTGCGGATGTGCGTTGCGAAGCGGCGGAACAACATGAGCATGACCTTTTCAAGCGACGAAACGCGCCTATTGTTCCCACCCGGCATGGACCTGACATGGTGGCGATCGTCTGAATCGACGGCTTTCGGGTGACGAAACGCTCCGGTTGAGGCAGAACCGCCACACTGAAATTCCTCCCGGAGTGAAATCCCATGTCCGACATCGTCATCGTCTCGGCCGCCCGCACCCCCGTCGGCTCGTTCCTGGGCGCCCTGTCGTCCCTGCCGGCCCATGAGCTGGGCGCCGTGGCCATCAAGGCGGCGCTGGAACGCGCGGGCGTGAAGCCCGAAGAGGTGGACGAAGTGATCATGGGCCAGGTGCTGCAGGCCGGCGCCGGCCAGGGTCCGGCCCGTCAGGCTGCGGTGGCGGCGGGCATCCCGGTGGAGTCCCCCGCCTGGAGCCTGAACCAGCTGTGCGGCTCGGGCCTGCGCGCAGTCGCCCTGGGTCTGCAGCAGATCACGGCGGGCGACGCGAGGATCGTCGTGGCCGGCGGCCAGGAGAGCATGAGCCAGGCGCCCCACGCCGCGAACCTCAGGAACGGTCAGAAGATGGGCGACCTGTCCTTCACCGACACCATGATCAAGGACGGCCTGTGGGACGCCTTCAACGGCTATCACATGGGCCAGACCGCCGAGAACATCGCCGACAAATGGTCCATCGCCCGCGCCGACCAGGACGCCTTCGCCGTGGCCAGCCAGAACAAGGCCGAGGCGGCGCAGAAGGCCGGCAAATTCGATGACGAGATCGCGGCGGTGACGATCTCCACCCGCAAGGGCGACGTGGTGGTGGACAAGGACGAGTACATCCGCCACGGCGCGACCATCGAGGCCATGGAGAAGCTGCGCCCCGCCTTCGCGAAGGATGGGTCGGTGACCGCCGCCAACGCCTCCGGGCTGAACGACGGCGCCGCCGCGGTGGTGCTGATGACGGCGGACGAAGCGAAGACGCGCGGGCTCAAGCCGCTGGCGCGCATCGCGTCCTGGGCCACGGCGGGTGTGGATCCGGCCATCATGGGCACGGGCCCGATCCCGGCGTCGAGGAAGGCGCTGGCCAACGCCGGCTGGTCGGCGGGCGATCTGGACCTGATCGAGTCCAATGAGGCCTTCGCCGCCCAGTCCCTGTGCGTGGTCAAGGAGCTCGGGCTGGATACGGCGAAGGTGAACGTGAACGGCGGCGCCATCGCCATCGGCCATCCCATCGGCGCCTCGGGCGCCCGGGTGCTGACCACCCTGCTGCACGAGATGAAGCGCGCGGGCGCGAAGAAGGGTCTGGCCACCCTGTGCATCGGCGGGGGCATGGGCGTGGCGATGTGCGTGGAGGCGGTCTGACCAGGTCGAGCATGATGCCGGACCGAAATCTGAGCCCAGCTGGACTACGTCCAACTGAACCGATTTCGGTCTAGCGGTCGATCGAGGCCCGGACCACGGGAGCGGCGTCCGGCTCGTCCAGCAGGGCGGGCAGGACCGCCCCGCCCGCGCCGATGACCAGGGCGGCGACGAGGAAGGCGGAGACAACAGCCACGCCGGTCAGGCGCAGGCCCTCCCAGACATCGTCGTCTTCACTGTGGTGATTCATGCCGCCTCCCGGTTCGCCCTCCGGCGAACACGGGATTCAGAACAGCATGGACGCGGGCTGCTTCGCAAGCGCAACCAAAGGAAAAGGCGGCGGTTTCCCGCCGCCTTCGCCGTTTTCACGCAACCGTGTCGATCAGTCGGCCGTCAGCGGCCGGATCAGGATCTCGACGCGACGGTTCTGGGCCCGGCCCTCGACCGTGTCGTTGGAGGCGATCGGGTTGCGCGAGCTCGCGCCCGCCACGTACAGGCGCTCGCGCATCACGCCTTCGCTGATCAGGAACTGGGCCACCGAGGCGGCGCGGCGCTCCGACAGCGGCTGGTTGATGCGGTCGCCGCCCGTGGAGTCGGTATGGCCGACGATGTCCACCACCGAACGGTCGTACTCGTTCATGATCCGCGCCACATCGGCGAGCACGGGGTAGAAGCGCTGGTTGATGTCGGCGCTGTTGGTGGGGAAGGTCACGTCGCCGGGCATGCGCAGGACCAGGTTGTCGCCCTGACGCGCCACGCCGACGCCGGAGCCGGACAGTTCCGCCTCCATGGCGCGCTGCTGGCGGTCCATGTACTGGCCGACGGCCGCGCCGCCCAGCGCGCCCACGCCCGCGCCGATCAGGGCGTTCTTGCGGCCCTCTTCGGAGTTGTTGGTGTTGGTCAGATAGCCCAGCACGGCCCCGCCCAGCGCGCCGGCGATGGCGCCCGTGGCGGTGTTGTTGCGCGGGGCGTCGGTGCGGTACGGATCGGTGGTGGTGCAGGCAGCGGCCGCGAGGGCCAGCGCGCTGACGCCGGCGATCATCTTGATGTTCATGAGGGTAGTCCTTCCAGGGTTTCTTGAGTGACCCAGCCGGTGGAACGCCTGGTTAACGGCCAAGGTTCCAGTGCGACCGCTTGAAGCGCAGCCATAACGACCTTTTGCCATCGGCTTGATGAACGGCGTAAGACGGCCTTCGTTCACCTCCGCGAGATTTCCCGTGACCGACAGCGCCATCATTCCCGTTTCCATGACCCGCTTCGATGCGGACTTTCAGGGCTTTTCCGACGATCTGGGCGCCTCCTTCGCCCGCTATGGCTTCGCCGTCGTGGCGGATCACGGCCTGGACGAGGCGGTGATCGGGGCGGCGCTGGACGACGCCAAAGCCTTTTTCGCCCTGCCCGACGCGGTCAAGCGCGCCTATCACCAGCCCGGAACCGGCGGGGCGCGCGGCTACACGCCCTTCGGCATCGAGGCGGCGAAAGACGCCCAGGCCGTGGACCTGAAGGAATTCTGGCACGCCGGGCGCGAGCTGCCCGAGGGCCACCCCTATCGCAAATACATGCGCGACAACGTCTGGCCCGCCGAGGTCCCGACCTTCCAGGAGCACGTCTACGGCATGTTCCAGGCGCTCGACGCGCTCGGGGCGAAGCTGCTGCGGGCCATCGCGCGCTATCTGACGCTTCCCGACGACTTCTTCGTCGACAAGGTGGCGCTGGGCAATTCGGTGCTGCGCCTGCTGCACTATCCGCCTGTGCCGGCCGACGCCCCGGGCGTGCGGGCCGGGGCCCACGAGGACATCAATGTCATCACCCTGCTGCTGGGCGCCGAGGAAGCCGGGCTTCAACTGCTGGACCGGGACGGCCAGTGGCTGTCCATCGCGCCGCCGCCGGGCGCCCTGGTGGTCAACATCGGCGACATGCTGCAGCGCCTGACCAACCACGTGCTGCCGTCCACCACCCACCGGGTGGTCAATCCGGCGCCCGAGCGGCGCGGCTTCTCGCGCTATTCGACGCCGTTCTTCCTGCATTTCGAGCCGGAGTACGAAATCCGCACCCTGGACAGCTGCGTCTCGGCGGACAATCCGGACCGCTATCCCGAAGGCATCACCGCCGAGGACTATCTGCTGCAGCGCCTGCGCGAGATTCGGCTGCTCTAATCCACAGTGGGCGTGATGGGCGGGGGGGAACCCGCCGGGTCGGGATGGCCGGTGGTGCGATATTTCACCGCCTCGGGGGCGATGACCCCGCCGGAGACGATGAACTGCACCGCCTCATTCAGGGTCCAGTCCAGCCAGACCAGCTGATCCACGGGCACGATCTCTACATAGCCCGAGGTCGGGTTGGGCGTGGTGGGCACATAGACCGCCGCCAGCTCCTCGCCCGTGTCCGAGGCGCGAAAGCGCTTGGTCACCAGCCCCACGGCGCGCATCTCCGGCGAGGGGAACTGGATCAGCACCACCTTCTGGGCGCCTTCGGTTGGGGACTGGAAGCTGGAGATCAGCTGGCGCGCCGAGCCGTAGACCACGCTGCCCACCGGGATGCGGGTGATGAAGTCCTCCACCAGCCGCCCGATGATGCGACCGGCCACCCCCTTGGCCATCAGCCCGACCACCACCAGAGCCCCCAGGGCCACCAGGATGTTCAGGACCGTCGAGGTCACCGGGTGCAGCAGAAAGCCTTCCAGCCCCGGGGCCATCATCAGCACCGTGGCCTTGACCGGCCCGGTCATCAGCCCGCCCACGAAGTCGGCCACCTGCAGCACCAGCCACAGCACCCACAGGGTCAGGGCCAGGGGCGCCACGGCCACCGCGCCCACCACCAGCGCCTCGGACGCCAGCGTCGCCCAGGATTTCACCCGGCGGCGGGCGCGCGCCAGTTCTTCGTCGGTGAGGGCCCAGGGCTTCATCAGAAATCCACCGCCAGACCCTTCTTTTCCCAGTCGCCATAGCGCGTGGGCTCGGCCCCGCGCGGCCCGCCCTGCTCCGGCGGCAGGTCCAGCGGCGGCGCCGCGGCGCGGCGGGCGGCGGCCTCCTCCAGCGCCCGCCGCGCCGCGGGGCTCAGGGGCTTGTCCTGGGCCGCATCCGGCAGATCCGGGTTCAGCATCACGGGCGGGTTTTCGGCGGGCTGATCGGTCACGGGTGCGGGCTCTTGAGGCGGGAACGGTCCCGCTCCACATAGTATGCAACAGCGGCGGCGACAAAGCCCGCCCGATCATTCGCACGGAAAACGATGAACCACATCAAGACCTTCATGTTGCTTGCCGCCATGACCGCCCTGTTCGTGGGGGTCGGGTATCTGATCGGCGGACCTACGGGCATGCTGATCGCCCTGGTGTTCGCGGTGGCGCTGAACTTCGTCAGCTACTGGAACGCCGACAAGATCGTGCTGAAGATGTACCGGGCCCAACCGGTGGACGAGACCCACCCGGACCCCGTCGTGCGCAACTATGTGGCTGACACCAGAGCCATGGCGACGGCCGCAGGCCTGCCCCGGCCCAACATCGTCATCATCCCCAATGACCAGCCCAACGCCTTCGCCACGGGCCGCAATCCCGACAACGCGGCAGTGGCGGCCACCACCGGCCTGCTGCGCATGCTGAGCCGCGCCGAGATCCGGGGCGTCATGGCCCACGAACTGGCCCATGTGAAGAACCGCGACACCCTGGTCATGACGGTGACGGCGACCATCGCCGGCGCCATCGCGGCCCTGGCCAATTTCGCCCTGTTTTTCGGCGGGCGCGACCGGCCCGGCGGTCTCATCGGGACCCTCGCCATCATGCTGCTGGCCCCCATGGCCGCTGGGCTGGTGCAGATGGCCATCAGCCGCACCCGGGAATACGGCGCGGACCGGGTCGGCGCCGAGATCGCGGGCGATACCCAGGCCCTGGCCTCAGCGCTGGCGAAGATGGAGCGCTACGCCCGGGGCGAGCTGAATGTGGCCGCCGAGCGTAATCCCGCCACCGCCCACATGTTCATCGTCAATCCCCTGAACGGGAAGGGCGCGGACAACCTGTTCTCAACCCACCCGGCCACCGCCAACCGCATCAAGGCCCTGAACGAAATGGGCGGCGGATCGCGCCCGGCCTTCTCGCCGAGCCCGAAGCCCCGCGCAGCGGCGCCTTCGTGCCAGTGACGGGCGAGCGGCGCGGGCCATGGGGGTGAGGGGCTGGCCAGGGCGAACGCTGCTCGCCTAGGATGCCGGCATGCAAGCCTCAATCGTCGGTCTGGTCATTCTCTATCTGGTCGCCGCCGCCCTGTTGGGGCGATGGGCTGACCGGCGGCTCGCGGCGCACGACCGCCTGCCGATGCAGTGGGGCTTGGGCGGGGGGATCAACTGGAGCGCGCCGCGCCGACCGGCCTTGATCGTTACGCCGTTGCTCAGCGGAGCCGGACTGCTGACCGCCGCCGTTCTGATCGGCTTTTCGCGCGGCGAACCCAACGTAGACCGGTCCGAAATCCTTGGCCTGCTGGCCGCGCTGGGCGTGGTCGGCATCGCCGTCTATGCGGGTTGGCTGGCGTTGGTGATGCGGTGGGCGCGGGCCCGAACCTGACTCTCGCCCCTACCCGAACACCTCCACCCCGATCTCGCCCGACACGTCCAGCCAGGCGCGCTTCATGCCCTGGCTGTTGAAGGGGTCGGCGCGGGCGCCATTGCGGTCCAGGGCGATCAGGCCGCCGTCGCCGCCCATGGCGCCGATCCGGTCGATGACCGCCCGGGCGGCCGGAGCCAGCGGCTGGTTCGCAGCCACGCGCCAGGCGGTCTGGGCCGCCGCCGCCGTGCGGATGAAATACTCGCCCTGGCCGGTGCAGGACACCGCCGCATGGTCGTCGGCCCAGGTCCCGGCGGCGGGGATCGGGGTGTCGCCCACCCGGCCGGGCATCTTGCCGAACACGCCGGCGGTGGAGGTGGCCGCCGCCAGTCGCCCGTTTACGTCCAGCACCACGCAGCCCACCGTGCCGTGGGCCAGGGCGCCGGGCGGATGGTTGTCGTCGCCCTGACCGGCGCCGGTGAACCAGCTGGCCGGGTCCTCCACCGGCTCCAGCCTCTGGTCGCGGGCGAAGTCGGCGGCGCCCTGGCCGGCCAGCATGACGTGGGGCGTTTTCTCCATCACTGCGCGGGCGGCGCGGATGGGGTTGCGGAAGCCCTGCAGGGCGGCCACGGCCCCGGCCTTCTGGGTGGCGCCGTCCATCAGACTGGCGTCCAGCTCGTAGCGGCCGTCCAGATTGGGCGAGGCGCCGCGCCCGGCCACATACAGACCCGAGTCCTCCAGCAGCACCACCGCCTCCACGGCCACATCCAGCGCCGGGGCGCCGTCCGCCAGCCGCGCGGCCATGGCCTCCACCACCGCCCGCATGTTGGCGATCTGCGCGTCGTAGTTCTCCGACCGGCGGGCGCCGGCGCCGCCGTGCAGAACGAGGGCTGGACGGGTCATGGGGGCATCTTCCTGAAGCGTTCGCCCTTTTCACGGGCCTTCGCGCTCATTAGCCTTCGAACACGACGGGCGCCACCGCCCGGGCACCAGCTTCAAGCGAGGTTCGATTTGCGCGCGGTCCTGTCCCATGCCCCCGGCGGCCCCGAGACCCTCAAGGTCGAGGAGGTCAACGACCCCACACCCGGCAAGGGCCAGGTGGTGATCGAGGTGAAGGCGGTGGGGATCAATTTCCCCGACACCCTGATCATTGAGGACAAGTACCAGTTCAGGCCCGAGCGTCCCTTCTCCCCCGGCGCCGAGGTGGCCGGGGTGGTCGAGGCGGTGGGCGAGGGCGTTAAAAACGTTCGCAAGGGCGACCGGGTCATCGCCGTGCCCGGCTGGGGCGGTCTGGTGGAGCGCATCGCCGTGCCCGCTACGCACGTCATCCCCATGCCGAAAGAGATGTCCTTCGAGGAGGGCGCGGCCCTCGTGATGACCTACGGCACCAGCTACTACGCGCTCAAGGATCGGGCCCGGCTCAAGGAAGGCGAGACCCTTCTGGTGCTGGGCGCGGCGGGCGGGGTGGGCGCGGCCGCCGTCGAGCTGGGCAAGGCCATGGGCGCGCGGGTCGTGGCCGCCGCCTCCACCGGCGACAAGGTGGAGTTCGCCCTGGAGCTGGGGGCCGACAACGGCCTGATCTATCCCACCGGCCCCATGGACAAGGCGGCCCAGAAGGAGCTGTCCGGCGAGCTGAAGCTGGCCACGGGCCGCGACGGCGCCGACGTGGTCTTCGACGGGGTGGGCGGCGACTACGCCGAGCCGGCCCTGCGCGCCATGGACTGGGACGGCCGCTATCTGGTGGTGGGCTTCCCGGCGGGGATCCCGTCCCTGCCCCTGAACCTGACCCTGTTGAAGTCGGTGTCCATCGTCGGGGTGTTCTGGGGCGCCCATGTGGCCCGCGAGCCGGAGCAGCACGCCGCCAACATGGCCGACCTGATGCGCCTGTACGCCGAGGGCAAGATCCGGCCCCGCGTCTCGCGCACCTTCCCCCTGCACAAGGCGGGCGAGGCCATCAGGGCGCTGGGGGACCGTCAGGCCCTGGGCAAGATCGTGGTGACGGTCGAGGACCGGTGACCGCCGTCGCCCTCAACCCCGCTGTGGATGTGACGGCGGGGGCGCGGGCTCTCGCCGGACGCGACCGGGCGCGGGTGGCGGGCGTTCTGACGCCGGACGCCGCGCAGGCGCTGCACGGCGCCCTGGCCGACGAAGCCCTTTCGTGGCGGCGCAGTCTGGACAATCCCGCCAATGTGGATGTGCCCGTCTCGATCTTCGAGGGGCAGCCGCCTGACGAGCAGGCCCGGCTGATCGCCATGGTCCACGAGGGCGCCCGCGACGGCTTCCAGTACGTCTATGACCGGTTCAGGATCGGCTACGGGCTGCAGACCGGCGAGGCCATGCCCGCGGCGCTGGCGGCCCTCTACACCCTGTTCAACAGCGGTCCGTGGCTGGATTTCGCCCGGCGACTGACCGGCGATGACCGCATCGCCCATGTGGACGCCATGGCCACCCGCTTCGGGCCGGGCCAGTTTCTGAACGGCCACAACGACCAGCACGCCCAGGCCGGGCGGCTCTACGCCTATGTGCTGAACCTGTGCCCCCGCTGGCGCGCGGAATGGGGCGGCCTGCTGCTGTTCAAGGACGACGAGGGCGAGGTGGTCGAGGCCTTCACCCCCGGCTTCAATGTGCTGAACGTGTTCCGCGTGCCCCAGGCCCATGCGGTGTCCATGGTCACGCCTTTCGCCGGGGCCCCACGCCTGTCGATCACCGGCTGGTGGCGCACCCACGCCTAGTCCTGGCGCAGGGACTCCAGGGTCTGTTCCGCCGACTGGTAGTGCCGGCCGCGGACGTGGGAGCCCACCAGGGCGATCATCGCCGCGATCACCGCCGCGTCGTCGGTAAAGCCGATGCCCACGAACACGTCGGGGATGGCGTCCACCGGCATCACGAAATAGCCCAGCCCGGCCAGCATCATGGCCTTGGCGCGGAACGGCGTCTCCGGATCCCGGGCCGCGTGCCAGGTGGCCACCGCCTCCCGGGCGAAGGGTATGCGTGTGGCCGTGCGCCGGATCTTGGGCCAGAAGCCGCGCCGCACCCGCTCGGCGTTGGTGCGGATGACGGCCGGGACCAGCGCGCGCGAGGGCTCCAGCGCCTGCTCGGGCGTTTCGATTGAGGACGGTTTGGCGTTTGGCGTCATGGCGTCTAAATCCTCGGCCCAGCTCAAGAGTTCAAATCAATATAGGGACGAATGCCATGAAACTGGACGGTTCAATCGCGGCGGTGGTGACGGGCGGCGCCTCGGGCCTCGGCGAAGGCACGGCGCGGGCGCTGGCGGCCAGGGGCGTCAAGGTGGCCATCTTCGACCTGAACGAGGACGCGGGCGAAAAGGTCGCGGCCGAGATCGGCGGGGTCTTCTGCAAGGTCAATGTGACCGACGACGCCTCGGTGGCCGCCGCCTTCGAAAAGGCCCGCGCCGCCCACGGCCAGGAGCGCCTGACCGTCAATTGCGCCGGCATCGCCACCGGCCAGAAGACCGTGTCGCGCAAGAAGGACACCGGCGAGATCCGCGCCCACGACATGGCCCAGTTCGAGAAGACGGTGACGGTCAACCTCTTCGGCACCTTCCGCGTGGCGTCCCAGTCGGCGGCGGGCATGGTGACCCTCGACCCCATGGACGACGGCGAGCGCGGCCTGATCGTGAACACGGCCAGTGTGGCGGCCCAGGACGGCCAGATCGGCCAGGCGGCCTATTCGGCCTCCAAGGGCGGCGTCTACGCCATGACCCTGCCCATGGCTCGCGACCTGATGAACGAGGGCGTGCGGGTCAACACCATCCTTCCGGGCATCATGTGGACTCCCATGATGGCGGGCATGGATCAGAAGGTCCAGGACGCCCTGGCCGCCATGATCCCCTTCCCCAAGCGCCTGGGCACGCCCGCCGACTATGCGGCCCTGGCCCTGCATCTGGCCGAGAACACCTACATCAACGGCGAATGCATCCGTCTGGACGGGGGAATCCGGCTGGCGCCTCGCTGACGCGAGGCGGCGGGGCGCTACCGCTCGCAACGCGGTTGCTCGCTGCTTGAGCGCGAGAGTTTGGAAATTTCGGACGTTCCCTCTTGCAGCCCCCGCCCGCGCTCGGCTATAGGCCCGCCCTCGACTGAGAGCGCGGGCGTAGCTCAGGGGTAGAGCATCACCTTGCCAAGGTGAGGGTCGGGCGTTCGAATCGCCTCGCCCGCTCCAGTCGAAACGCAAAGAGCCTCGTCTTCGGACGGGGCTTTTTTGTTTTGGGCGTCATGGGTCGCCTGGCCCGCTTGATCCGTTCCCGGCGCATTTCCACCCCGGCGACACGGCCCTGTCACAGACAGGCGTCACCATGGACCATCCCCTCAAGACGGCCGGCGCCGAGGCGCGGCCCTGATCAGGACAGCCGCCCGATGTCGCGCAAGTTTCTTCTCGCCCTCGCCCTGTCGGCGGGCCTGGCCTTTTCCCAGACGCCTGCGCTGGCGCTCCAGCCGGCCGTCGCGGCGGCGCCGGCCTCGCCCCACGCCGCCCTCGAATCCGACGTCTCGGACATTCTGGATCGCATGGTGCGCGAGATGGGGCCGGACGAGCGGCTGGCCCTGACGCCGGAAAGCGCCGCGGCCTTCCTGAACGCGGAGGAGCGCGAGCGCCTGTCCACAGGCTTTGTCCGCTTCACCGTCGACCGTCCGGCGCGCCTGTTCGTGGCCTTCGACAGCGCCTATGGCGAGACGCCCTTCTGGCTCACGGACCTAGGGTTCCAGCGCCGCGCCGATCTGGACTTCATCGTCGATGTTGAGGACCCCTTCCACGTCTGGGAGAAGGCCGTGTCCGCCGGCGAGGTGAACCTGGGCGTGCCCAGCCTGTCCGGCGAGTTGAAGCCCTACATCGTCTTCGCCGCGCCCGCCGAGGGCGAAGGGACCGTCGCCATCACCCCGCTGGTGCCGGGCGCCGACGTGCAGACCGCGCGCGAGGGCGGCGAAGCCTATGTTGACGACAACGACTGGTTCAACGCCCTGCCCGCCGAACTGGACGGCCTGCCGGTGCTGCGCAGCTTCGAGAGCTGGGAGCTGGTGTCGCGCATGGTGGGCTTCTTCCGGGCCACCGACTATCCGTCGTCCGCCACGCCCGACCATCTGCAACTGACGTGGCAGGACGACCCCCGCACCGGCGTGACGGTGCAATGGCGCACCGATGAGACGGTGGCGGACTCCATCCTGTGGCTCGCGCCCGCGGGCGACGACGGTGCGGGCCGCATGCTGGCGGCCGGGGCCGCCGCCCTGACCAGCCGCCAGATCGTCAATGATCCCGACATCCGCCTGCACCGGGTGCGGCTGGACGACCTGACCCCCGCGACGGACTATGAGTACGCCGTCAGCGCCGACAACGGACAGACCTGGACCCAGCGTCGCCGCTTCCGCACCGCAGCGGACGCAGGCGCCGAGCCCTATGCCTTCGTCTATCTGGGCGATCCCCAGAACGGGCTGGACGAATGGGGCGCCCTGATCCGCCAGTCCGACGGCCGCTTCCCCGAAGCCCGCTTCTACATGATCGCCGGGGACCTGATCGATCACGGCACAGAGCGGGACAACTGGGACCAGTTCTTCCACGAGGGGTCGACGGTGTTCGACCGCACGCCTGTGGTCCCCGCCCTGGGCAACCACGACAGCCACGGCGGCCACCCGACCCTGTATCTCCAGCAGTTCGCCCTGCCGGACAACGGCGCGGAGACCCTCGATCCGGGCCGCACCTACCATGTGACCTATCAGGACCTGCTGGTGGTGGTGATGGACTCCAACTACGATCTGGTCGAGCCGGAGCTTCAGACCGAGTGGCTGGACCGGGTGCTGGGCCAGAGCGACGCCCGCTGGAAGGTGGTGATCTACCACCACCCGTTCTACGCCTCGCGTCCGGGCCGGGATAACCATCCGCTGCGCGACGCGTGGGGCCCGATCTTCGACCGGCACAATGTGGACATCGCCTTCCAGGGCCACGACCACGCCTATATGCGCACCGTGCCCATGCGCGGCCATGAGCCGGTTGCCGAGGGCGAGCACGGCACCGTCTATCTGGTGGCTGTGTCGGGAACCAAGATGTACGAGCAGGAGCTGCCGGCCTTCGCCGCCTTCGGCGCGGTCAACACCCGCACCTACCAGATCATCCAGGTGGATCCGGCGACCGGAACCCTGACGTACCGGGCCATCGACGCCGACGGCGGGGTCATCGACAGCTTCGACCTGTCAAAGGACTGAGGCCTGGGGGCGGCGCATCTCCCGCCGCCCCGCCGCTTCAGAAGTTCAGGGCGCGGCGCACCTCGCGCCAGTCCACGAATTTGAAGTTCTGCTGATTGGGTCCGGCATCGTCCTGGTCATCGTGCATGGCCAGCAGACCGTCGGGGTAATCCCCGATGGGGCCCGACCAGGCGGTGACGCCGTCGGTGGCCGTGACCGGGTCGATGCCGTCGGTCTCGACCACGGCGAAGCGGCCCAGATAGACGTGCGCGTCACCCTCGATCCGGTAGACCGGGAAGGTGCTGTCGCCCTGGCTGGACACGACCAGATAGGACTGGCCGCCGTCACGCATCAGGGTGACCCCCTCGATGTCGTCCTTGAAGCGCTCGTAGTCGACGCGGGCGATTTCCACGGGCTGGACCGAGGCCGCGGGGTCGAAGTCGAAGCGCCACAGGGCCACATCCTCCTCGCCCACATAGAGGGTGTCGGCCTCGTCGTTCACCACGCAGCCCTCCAGCTGGCTGCCCAGGGTCAGAACCCGCTCCGCGCCCAGCACCGGGCCGTCGGGCCCCGCCGAGACCGGCCACTGGTGCACCGTGCCCAGCTTGGTGGTGACCACGGCATAGAAATCATCGCCCCGCCGCCCCATGCAGAACCCGTAAGGCTCCTCCATGCCGGCGGACACCAGACCGTAGTCCACGGTCTGCAGGGTGTCGGGATCGAACAGATAGAAATTTATCCCCGCCCCGCCGGGCGTGTCGTTGGTGGCGCCCACCAGCACCATCTCGCGGCCGTTCACCTGAAAGCCGGTGCGCAGGTCCACATTGTTCAACTGGCCCGAGGGCAGGAACTGGCGCACCGACCCATCCAGATTGTGGACGTAGAGCCCGTCGGTCTTGTCCGTGCCGAACATCACCGCGCGGGAGGGGTCGCGAGCATCGGCCCACAGCGCCGGATCATCAGCGTCGACCTCGGGGTCAGTGGTCACCACCGTCTCGCCGGCCGAAGACACGGCGCGGGCGGGATCACCGATAGCGTCCATGCCTTGGGGTCCGTCGTCCTCCACGGTGGCGCAGGCGGCCAGGAGAGCGGCCACGGCCACGGCGGTGAGCGAAAGCGTCTTCATCATGATCTCCGAAGATATGATCCGTAAACGGACAAATAATCGTGGCGGTCGGTTCTGTGGTCTCTTGCCACCTTGGGGAATAACGCGGGCCGCTGTCGCATTACAACAACGCCCGGCGCCGAACCTGCAGCATGTCATCCAACGGTCATCTTGCTGACGGCCCAAATGTCATCAAGCCTGCCTAGCAACCCCCGAACGGCGCCGCGGCCTTGCCCGCGCCGCTTGCCGCATTGACCCAGCTGTCGGGGGACAGACCCATGAAAACCACCAGCAACCGTTCCGCCTCGATCCTGCGCGCTGGGGCCGCCGCCCTCGCGCTGCTGGCGGCGGGCCCCGTCGTCATCCTCGCCGCCGCCCCGGCCCAAGCCCAAGCCCAGGACGGGGCCGTACGCGGCCGGGTCAGCGATCAGCAGGCGGGCGCCTTCTTCGGCGGCGCCGAAGTGGTTGTGCTGGAAACCGGCCAGCGCGCGGTGACGGGGGCCGACGGCCGCTTCATCATCAGCGGCGTGGCCCCGGGAACCTACACCCTGCGCACCACCTATGTGGGCGCCGGCGTGGTGGACGAGACGGTCGAGGTGGCGCCGGGATCGACGGCCGTGGTGAACGTGCGCATCGGCGCCGACGTGACCACGGTGGAGAATATCCTGGTGGTCGGCACGCGGGCCAACCTGTCCACGGCCCTGAACCGCAAGCGCAACGCCGCAAACCTGCTGGACGGGATTTCGTCGGATTTCATCGGCCAGTTCCCCGACCAGAACGTCACCGAGGCGGCCCAGCGCATCCCCGGCGTCTCCATCAACCGCGACCAGGGCGAAGGCCGGTTCATCTCGATCCGGGGCGCCAACCCCAACCTGAACAGCATCAGCATCAACGGCGTGGGCGTGCCCAGCGCCGAGGGCGACCAGCGTCAGGTGGCCCTGGACGTGATCCCGGCCGAGCTTCTGTCCAGCCTGACCATCGTCAAGTCGCTGACCCCGGACATGGACGCCGACACCATCGGCGGCGCGGTGCAGATTGAATCCGCCACCGCCTTCGACCGCGCCGGCTTCGGCGGGACCTTCACGGCGGAAGGCAACTACAACACCCTGCGCGAGGAGATCTCGCCCCGCATCGGCCTGTCGGCCTCCAACATCTATGACGTGGGAACCGGCCAGCTGGGCGTCGCCGGATCGTTCAGCTGGTTCGATCGCGAGCTGGGCTCGGACGGCATCGAGAACGGTTCGGGCGAACTGGACGAAGCAGACGGCACGATCTTCCCGGTCGAGCTTGAGCCGCGCGACTACGTGCTGGCCCGCACCCGTCTGGGCGCCGCGCTGAACTTCGACTGGCGCCTCAGCGACACCGCCAGCCTCTATCTGCGCACCCTGTATTCGGAATTCGCCGACGACGAGGTCCAGGGCGGCTCCATCTTCGAACCCAACCCGGACGACGGCGCCAACATCGTCTCCGGCTCCGGGCGCGAGTTCCTGCTCGCCGACCAGGAAGTGGAATCCTACGTCAGCGACCGCGAAGAGACCCAGACCATCTATTCGGTGGCCTTCGGCGGCGAGAACCGCTTTGGCTCGAACCTGCTGGAGTACCAGCTGGCCTGGTCCCAGGCAGGGGAAGAGAACCCCGACTATGTGGAGTTCATCTTCGTGGCCGATCATTCCGGCACGGGGACCCTGGTCGGCTCGAATCTGGACGATCCGCGCCGCCCCCTGATCATCACCAACGACCTGGCGGGCTTCAATGACGCCGCGCGCTATGAGCTGGACGAGGCGATCTTCGAAAGCGGGACCACCGAGGACAGCGAGTGGTCGGCCCGCGTGGACCTGACCCACGACACCTTCTTCGGCGACAATCCGGGCTTCCTGAAGTTCGGCCTGAAGGGCCGCATGCGCGACCGCATGGCCGACCTGGACATCAACGTCTATGGCGGCGCCGACATGGACGCCACCATCGCCGACTTCCTCAACAGCGACATCGACTACCCGCTGGGCCTGATCGCGCCCCAGGCCGATCCCCAGGCCGTGGCCGCCTTCGTGCGCGCCAACCAGGCCGCCTTCGACGACGATCTGGACGAGGAGGGCAGCTTCATCGACTCCAACGTCGAGGACTATGACGTCGAGGAGGACATCTGGGCCGGCTACGGCATGGCCAGCGCCGACATCGGCGCCCTGACCCTGACCGGCGGCGTGCGCGTCGAGCACACCGAATACAGCGCCCTGGGCAACGAGGTCACCCTGGACGAGGATGCCGGGACCCTGACGCTGACGGCCGTCAGCGTCGAGGACAGCTACACCGACGTCCTGCCCAGCCTGAACGCCCGCTACGAGCTGAACCCGCGCACCCTGATCCGCGCCGCCTATTTCCGCTCGGTCGTTCGTCCGATCCTCGAGCAGAACCGCCCCGCCGGCCTGATCGAGATCGAGGACGGCGAGATCGAGGCCGAGTTCGGCAATGTGAACCTGGAGCGGGTCAAGGCCGACAGCCTCGACCTGTCCATCGAATACTACCCCGGCGACGTGGGGCTGCTCTCGGCGGGCCTGTTCTACAAGAATCTCCAGAACCCCGTGTACGGCGTCGATCTGGGCGGACAGGACGGGTACGAGGGCTTCGACGCCTACGAAACCTTCGTCAACGGCTCTGACGCCGACATCTTCGGCATCGAGCTGGCCTGGCAGCAGGGCCTGACCTTCCTGCCCTCGCCCTTCGACGGCCTGCTGCTGGCCGCCAATTACACCTGGGTGGACGCCGAGGGCGGCATCCCGCTGCCGGACGGCGGCGAGCGCGCCGCGCCCCTGCCGTTCCAGGCCGAGAACACCGCCAACCTGTCCATCGGCTACCAGAAGTACGGCTTCTCGGCCCGTCTGGCCGCCACCTACCGCGACCGTATCCTGGACGAGGTGGGCGACCCCGAGGACCCCGCGTTCGACGTCTACATCGACGATCACCTGCAGATCGACCTGACCGCCGCCTATGAGGTCACCAGCAATGTGCAGGTCTTCTTCGAAGGCTCCAACCTGGGCGACGAGCCGCTGTACAGCTTCAGCGGCAGCCGCAACGTCAACGTCCAGTTCGAGGAATACGGCCCCTCCTACACCGTGGGGCTGAAGGCCGCCTTCTGAGCCCCTTTCCTCCCTTCTCCCCGACTTTCGGGCCGGCCCTTCGCGGGGCCGGCCTTTTTCTTTGGTCAACGAACGGTGACCGGCCCGGCTCTTGCACCGACGTCATGGAATACGGTGTAAGGCGAACGCATGTTTCTCGAAGGTGAGGTCAACTGGGCTCTGGTGTTCGGCGTGGTGGCGGCGATCTGCGCCGTCGCGGCCATTGTGGGACTCATCGCGGCCGGTCGCTGGGGCCTGGCGTATCGAAATGCGACGGCCCAGCTTGAGCACGCCCTGATGAGTCACGAGGGCGCGGCCCGGCGGCTGCGCGAAGTTCTGGACGCTATTCCGGTGGCCCTCGTCGAGACCGACCTGGGCGGCAAGTTCATCTTCGCCAATCGCGCGGCGCACCAGTTGCTGGGGCGGCGCGACGCGGAGCTTCTGGGCCTGCGCTTTCACTCCGCCACCTGGGGCATCACCTACCCCGACGGCCGCACCGTGCCGCCCGATCTGCTGCCCAGCGCCCGGGCCCTGCGCGGCCAGACGGTCAAGGGCTTCCAGCACATCATGGCCAACCCCTCCAGCCGCCGGAAAATGCTGGTTTCGGTCACCGCCATGCCGATCCTGAACCCCATGGGCGAGGTGATCGGCTCCACCGCCGCCATCGTCGAGACCGAAAGCCTGATTCAACCCGAGCCGGCGCCCGCTGCTGAGCCGGCCCCCGCGCCGGTTGACGATGGTCTGACCCGGCGGGTGTTCGACGCCGCCTCCAGCGCGCTTGTGGTGCTGGACGCCGATGGACGGGTGCGCGAGGCCAACCGCACGGCGCTGGAGCGCCACGGACTGGACGCCGACGCCGTCGAAGGCCTCGATTTCGCCGATCTGTTCCTCAACTTGGACGAGCGCGCCGAGGGCCGTATGGCCCTGAACGCCGCGCGTGCCGCCGATCCGGGCGCAGCCGCGCCGATCACCGCGGCCTCGGGCCTGACCTGGCGCATCCTGCCCCTGCCGGGCGACGACGGCGCCCTGCTGCTGGCGGGCGAGCGCGCCCCGGAGCCGCTGCCGGACGCCCGCGTCGAGGATTCCGTTGAAGCCGAAGCTGAAGACCCGGCGGACGCCCTGCGCGCCGAACTGGAGCAGGCCCGCGCTCGCCTGACGGAGCTGGAGGATCGCGCCGCCGGGGACCGGGCCGAGCTGACCGCCGCGCGGCGGCTGGAAAATGTGGGTCGTCTGACCGGCGGCGTGGCGCACGACTTCTCGGCCCTGCTGGGAGTCATGACCAGCGCCCTGGACATGCTGCTGAAACAGGCCGACCAGCCCGACCGGGTGCGCCGTCTGGGCGGCGCGGCCCTGAATGCGGGTCGCCGTGGCGAGGCCCTGACCCGACGTCTGGCCGCCTTCAGCCAGGGCGAGGACGCGGTGATGAACCGGCTGGACCTGTCGGTGCTGCTGAAGAGCATGGAGCCGACCCTGCGCCAGATGGCGGGCGGCGATGTGGACCTGATGATCGAGGCCCCGGACCGGCCCATGGCGGCGATTATCGACCCGGCCGCCTTCGACGGGGCCGTCCGGGCGCTGCTGGCCAATGCGGTTCAGGCGCTGGAGGGGCGGGGTTCCGTGGCCATCCGGCTGCACGAAACGCCCGAGGGGCAATGGCGCCTGTCGGTGCGTGACAACGGACCGGGCATGGACAGCGATGTGCTGGCCCGCGCCTCCGAGCCCTTCTTCACCACCCGGGACGGCGCCACCGGCCTGGGCCTCTCCCAGGCCTATGCCTTCGCACGCCAGTCAGGGGGACGGTTGTCCGTGGACAGCGCCCCGGGCGAGGGGACCGAGGCGGCCCTGATCCTGCCGCCCGCGCCGGAAGCGCCCGCCCCCGCTGCGCCCGAGGTCGAGTCCGCCGAATCCTGAATCGGGATTTCGACGTTCTGTCGACGCCCGTCTCCTGCTAGGCTGCGGCCAGAGGGCACAGGGAGACGGTCATGAAGATCCTGCGGTTCATTCTGGTCATCGTGGTGATCGGCTATGCGGGCTGGCTGGCCTGGCCGTTCCTCTCGCCTTTCCTCGAGGGCGCTGGCCCCGAGGCGGCGGCCTCGCGCTCCGGCGCGGTGGTGGCGCTGGATTCCGGCGGCGACATGCCCACAGCGGCCCTGTGGATCGGGGCGGTGGTCCTCTATCTGCTCAGCGCCCTTCTGCTCGGGGCGGGCAACCCCCGCGCGGTCGTCGCCTATTTCCTGGGCTTCCTGGCCGACATCGTGCTGCGCCTGGCCATGAGCCCGGACCGGGGCGTCTCTGCGGATATCGCCGCCCGCTCGGCCGAGGCCGTTCCCGCGCCGGCGGGGCTGGATCCCCAATGGATCATCATCGCCGCCCTGGTGCTGGTGGGCCTGCTGGTCATGGCGGCCAGCCGCCGGGTGCGCCGCAGCCGTCCGGTCGGACATCTGACGCCCTGACGCGGGACCTGACGGCTTGCCCTCCTGACCGGTGAGGCCATATCAGGGGTGGAGACGGCCGCCTGTCCCGGGTTATGAGCGGGCGCGCGCCTCCCCGCCGAAACTCAAGGAACACCCATGGCCGACGCCCCCCAATCCGCTCCGCAATATGACGTGGTCATCATCGGCGGCGGCCCCGGCGGCTACAACGCCGCCATCCGCGCGGGACAGCTGGGCCTCAAGGTCGCCTGCATCGAAATGCGCGACACCCTGGGCGGCACCTGCCTGAACGTGGGCTGCATGCCCTCCAAGGCCCTGCTGCACGCCTCCGAAATGTACGAGGCGGCCGGGACCGAGTTCGCCGGGCTGGGCATCAAGGTCGGGAACCGCGAGCTGGATCTCGGCCAGATGATGAAACAGAAGGACGACAGCGTCGGCCAGCTGACCAAGGGCATCGAGTTCCTGTTCAAGAAGAACAAGGTGGACTGGCTCAAGGGTCGCGGCCGCATCGCCGGAAAAGGCCAGGTCGAGGTCGAGGCCGCTGACGGCTCGAAGACCACCGTGGCCGCGAAGAACATCATCATCGCCACCGGCTCCGAGCCCACCCCCCTGCCGGGCGTGGAATTCGTGCCGGGCAAGGTGGTTGATTCCACCGGCGCCCTGGCCCTGTCGGCGGTGCCGAAGAAGCTGATCGTCATCGGCGCGGGCGTGATCGGGCTGGAGCTGGGCTCGGTCTGGCGCCGTCTGGGCGCCGAGGTCGAGGTGGTGGAATATCTGGACAAGATCGGCGCGGGCATGGACGCGGAGGTGGCCACGGCCTTCCAGCGCGGCCTGACCAAACAGGGCATGACCTTCCGCATGGGCACGAAGGTCACCGGCGCCAGGGTGGTCAAGGACGGCGTCGAACTGACGGTCGAGCCCGCCGCCGGCGGCAAGGCCGAGACCCTCAAGGGCGACGTGGTGCTGGTGGCCATCGGCCGCCGCCCCTACACGGCGGGTCTGGGGCTGGAGACCGTGGGCATCGAGACCGACAAGCGCGGCTTCATCGCCAACGACCACTTCAAGGCCGATCAGGACGGCATCTGGGTCATCGGCGACGTGACCTACGGCCCCATGCTGGCCCACAAGGCCGAGGAAGACGCCGTGGCCGCCGTCGAGCTGATCGCCGGCAAGGCGGGCCATGTGGACTACAATCTGGTCCCCAGCGTCATCTACACCGGCCCCGAAGTGGCCTGGGTCGGCAAGACCGAGGAGCAGCTCAAGGAGGCAGGCGTCGACTTCAAGAAGGGCAAATTCCCCTTCGCCGCCAACAGCCGCGCCAAGATCAATCACGAGACCGAGGGCTTCGTGAAGGTTCTGGCCGACGCGAAGACCGACCGGGTTCTGGGCGTGCACATCTATGGCCCGCAGGCGGGCGAACTGATCGGCGCGGCCTGCATGACCATGGCCTTCGGCGGCGCCTCGGAAGACATCGCCCGCACGTCTTACCCCCACCCCACGCGCTCGGAGGCCCTGAAGCAGGGCGCCATGGGCGTGGAGGCCTGGATCATGCAGGCCTGATTGCGGGGCCGCGTGCTGCCCCCGTCAGGCGATGATGTCGGGCAGGATGCGGTCCTCGATCTTTACGATCTCGTCGCGCAGGGCCAGCTTGCGGCGCTTCATGCGGGCAATGCGCAGCTGGTCGGGCACAGGCATGGCGCCCAGGGCCTCGATGGCGGCGTCCAGATCGGCGTGCTCCTGACGCAGGGCCTTCACCCGGTCATGCAACTCGCGCTCGTCGTCGCCCGAAAGGTCTTCGTCGTCGTTCATGGAGCCCCCGTCCGCGCCCTTATAACCAAGGCCGAGTCAGGCCGGAAGCCGTTTGGCCAAAGCCTCGGCCAGATGGCCCAGCGCCGGACGCGGGATCTGATCGCCCCAGTCGCGGGCGGCCCGGACCAGTAGATCGACCATGGGCGGCGCCTTGCCGCCCGGCGCCGGCGCCAGCCCTTCCAGCGCCAGCATCAACCGGCGCTCGGCCTCCAGCTCGGTCGCCTTGACCTGGGCCCGCACCGCCTCGCGATCGGCGTCAGCCATGTCCGGGCGGCGGGTCTTCAGGGCGCGGCGCAGATCCCGCAGCGGGACCACCGCATGGTTGGCCCACACCCGGGTGGTGTCGATGGCGCCCTCGAGGGCGTCCTCGTCCGGCGCGCGGCCGGTCTCGGCGCACCAGGCGGCCCACAGCAACAGGGGGGCGGCCTGCTCGTGCACGTCCTGAAGGTGAAGACATTCCTCGGCCACGCCGGGCGCGGCGTAGGCGGCCACGGCCCAGTCCCAGAACCCGTCGCTCATTCCGCGTCCGCCGCCATGCCCTGCCAGCGCTGCACCGGCGCCCAGTCCAGACCGAACAGGTCCAGCACCCGACCCACCGACTGGTCGATCATGTCCTCGATGGAGGCGGGCTTCGCATAGAGGGCGGGCAGGGGCGGCGCGATCACCGCGCCCATCTCGGCCAGGGCGGTCAGGGTGCGCAGATGGCCCAGATGCAGCGGCGTCTCGCGAACCATCAACACCAGCTGCCGGCGCTCCTTGAGGGTCACGTCGGCGGCGCGGGTCAGCAGGGTGGAGGTCACGCCGGTGGCGATCTCGCTCATGGTCCGCACCGAACAGGGGGCCACCACCATGCCCAGGGTGCGGAACGAGCCGGACGACACCGACGCGCCCACATCGCCGATTTTATGGACCACCGACGCCTTGTCGTTCAGATCGGCGAGAGAAAGATTCGTTTCCTGAGACAGGGTCATGGCGGCCGCGCGGCTGACCACCAGATGGCTTTCCACGCCCAGGTCGTTCAGCGCATCAAGCATGCGAACGCCGTAAGCCACGCCGGATGCTCCGGAAATTCCGACGATCAGACGCGGACGCGCGCCGGATACGGCTCTGTTCACATCATCGGCCATATTGGGCGCCATGCTCCTGAAGTCCCTGGCGACGGCCCCTGTCACCGGATTGTGATTCCACAGGTCGCCGCGAGGGGCGTTGGATTATCTGGTCCCTTAAACATGGAGGCGCAAGCCATGGCCATTGACGCTCGCATTCGCGAACTGGGAAATCGTCACCGCAATCTGGATGAGACCATCCAGCAGGAAATGACCCACCCCAGCGCCGACTCGCTGCGCGTCAGGGAGCTCAAACAGCAGAAGCTCCGGTTGAAGGAAGAGATACGAACGCTTGAGGCGCGGCTGAACTAGCGGCGCCCACGGCAGAACACGGAAAAGGCCCCGTCGAGCGTCGACGGGGCCTTTTTTGATCGCCCGGGCCCGGGATCTAGCGGGGAACCAGCCGCCACATGCGCAGAGGGTGGCGCACGGTCCCGGCCTCCGCGCCGGCCTCGTGCCCGCGGCCCATGTAGAAATCGGCCCGGACACGCCCGCGGATGGCGCTGCCGGTGTCCAGGGCCGTCACCAGACCGAAATAGCTGTCACGGGCGCCGACAAGCCCGGCGCCGTTGGCAGCGATCCACACAGGCTCGCCGTAGCGCCAGTGGGCCGGATCCACGGCGATGGCGCGGCGCTCGGGAAGGGGAACCCCGGCCGCGCCCGCCGGGCCCTTGCCGTCGTCGGGCTCCAGCCTGAAAAAGATGTAACGCGGATTCAGACGCATGACCCGGTCCGCCTCCGGCCCCCGGTTGTCCGCCAGCCAGCGCCGGATGGCCTCGCCCGAGGTTCCGTCGCGGGGCAGCAGGCCCTCTTCAGCCATGGGCCGGGCGATGCCCAGAAATCGCAGCCCGTTGTCGGCGGCGTAGGCCGCGCGGGCGGTCGAGCCGTCGGCGAAGGTCAGATACCCGGACCCCTGAATCTGCAGGAAGAACAGGTCTTCCGGTCGCAGCCAGGCCATGACCAGGGCGGGGTCGTGAAAGGTTTCGATCGCCGCCCGGTCGGGATAGTCCCTGACCGTGCCGTCCGACAGGCGCTGGCGATAGAGCGCCCTTCCGTCCGGCCCCTGGCTGCGGGTCAGGTCCGGCGGCGGCGCCAGCAGGGGCGCCGAGAACTCGGCGTCGCGCACGGCGCGCGCCTCGTATTCCGGGGCGAAATAGGCGGTCAGCAGGCCCGTCTCGTCGCCGCCCTCCGGCCGGAAGCGGGTCTCGAAGAACAGGCGGGCGTTCTCGCCGGTCACGCCGGGGGTTGCAGCCAGAAGCTTCGCCGCCTCGCACACGCTCCAGGCGCGGCTGTCCGCGCCGCAGCCCTCCGCGTAGCCGCGCAAGGCGTTCAGATGATCCTCCTCGGCCCAGCCGGGCAGGGCGGCGAAGGCGGGATCCGCGGGCCCCGGCGCCCACGGCGTCGGCTGGCCGGGAGCGGGCTGGGGGGCGGGCGTCGGTCCCGGCGCAGGCTCCGGTTGCGGCCCCGACACGGGCGAAGGCGCGGTGGCGCAGGCGGCCGCCGTCAGGGCAAGGGCTGAGACAAGGAGGATGCGCCGCATCAGGCGCTGGCCGCCTCGACCCGGGTCAGCACCCAGTTGGGGTCATTGGCGCCGATGGACCGCTCGAAGGTCCAGAGTTCGGCCGTGCGGCGTTCGTCCGTGGTTTCCTCGCCCGAGCCGGATACCGCCTTGCTGCGCAGTTCGGCCAGGAACAGCACCTTGGCCCGCGCGCGATCGCCTTCGGCCGTCGCGGCCTCCAGGTCGGCCCGGGGCGAGTGAACGAACTCCACGCTGTCCCGCTCGCCGCGCGTTTCGCGGGCCTCGATGCCCGCCTCGAAGGAGGTCATGACCGCGGGGGCCAGCAGGGGCCGCAGGGCCTCGCGATCGCCGGAGGCGTAGGCGCGGACAATGGTCTCATAGGCCTGACGCGCCCCGTCCAGGAATTTGGTCGGGTCGAAGGAGGGGTCCCGGGCCTTCAGGCCGGCCGCGGCGGCGGCGGTGGCGGCGTCCACCGGCGCCTCAATGCGCTGCTCCGGATCCGGCGCGGCCGGGGCGCCGGGAATTCTCGGCGGCTTCTTTACGCCGTCCTCGGGCTGACGACCGACCTTCTTGCCCAGCACATTGTAGAGCTGGAACAGCACGAAGGCGGCGATCGCCGCCATCAGCAGGAGTTCATAGGGAAAAGAGGACACGGGGCATGCTTCCTGATCGGCTTCAGTCGGGGCTTAAGGGCTCATATGGGGGCGCGCAAGGCGGGCGACGAGCCCTGCCCCCCGGCGACGTGGCCGTTGCGGGCCGCCGCCGCCGATGCTAGCAGCCCCGCGACCGCCTTTTCGGCGAAACCATGGCGCATGGCCTCAAACCGGAACCGTTCCAGCTCATGACCGACACCCCTGCCGACAACGGCGCGTCCACTCCCGTCACCCCCGAAGGCGCCAAGGGCGGCCAGCCGCCCGCCGGCCCGCACTTCCGCGTCCTGACCCAGTTCGTGCGCGATTTTTCGTTCGAGAACCCCAAGGCGCCGGAAAGCCTGCGCTTCGAGGGCAAGCCCCAGATCGACATGGGCGTCGAGATGAGCGCCCAGGGCCGCGCCGACGGTCTGTTCGAGGTGGACCTCAAGCTTTCGGTCAAGGCCACGTCCAAGGACCAGGCCATGTTCCAGATCGAGCTCGTCTACGGCGGTCTGTTCCAGATCGGCGGCGTCGAGGAGAAGGCGGTCGAGCAGATGCTGCTGATCGAGTGCCCGCGCTATCTGTTCCCGTTCGCGCGCCAGATCATCGCGACGGCCAGCGCCGATGGCGGCTTCTATCCGCCCTTCCTGCTGGAACCGCTGGACTTCGCGGCCATCTACGCCGCCCGCAAGGCCCAGCAGGACGGCGCCCCGGCCATCCCGCCGACCCAGGGCCAGGCCTGACCTTAACTCAGGAGGCGGCTTCGGCCGCCTCCAACCCATAGCCGCGCCACAGGGACAGGTCCTTGAACTGGCTCTGCAGGAAGGCGGCGTGGGCCGCCGCTTCCTCGGGCGAGACGCGCGCGGGCAGGGGGCGGGGCCGTTCGCCGTGGCTGACCGCCTTGAAGCCCGCCACCATCGGGCCGCGCGCGGCGCTGAGGTCCAGCACCCGCTCCTTGCCGCCCTTCAGCTCCAGATAGACCGAGGCCAGAAGCCGCGCATCGATCAGGGCGCCGTGCAGGGTGCGCTCGGCCAGCGAAATCTTGAAGCGCTTGCACAGGGCGTCCAGCGAATTGGCCATGCCTGGAAACCGCGTCTGGGCCAGGCCCAGGGTGTCGATCCAGCGCACCTCCTCCACCAGCAGCCGGCCGCACAGGCCCAGCTCGTGGTTGATGAAGGCGCGGTCGAAGGCGGCGTTGTGGGCGATCACCGGCGCATCGCCGATGAATTCCAGCAACTCGTCCGCCATCTCCATGAATTTCGGCGCCCCGCGCACCTTGTCGTCGGTGATGCCGTGCACCCGGATCGCGTCCGGGGGGATCAACCGCTCGGGATTGACCAGACGGTGAAAGGTCCGGCCGGTGGGCAGCAGATCGTCGATCTCGATGCAGCCCACCTCGATCAGCCGGTCGCCCGTCTTCGGATCAAAGCCGGTGGTTTCGGTGTCGAGGACGATTTCGCGGGCCATGGCCCCTTATTGCGGGGTTTCGGCGGCCTTTGGAATCCCCCGGCGACCCGCCCAGCCGGGTTTCAGCACCGTATCCACAACCGCGCGCACCTGATCGCGGGCATGGTCCAGCCCCTTGTGACTTTCGATGATGAAATCGGCCCGGGCGCGCTTGTCCGCATCCGGCGTCTGGCGGGCCAGGATCTCGGCGAAGCGCTCCGGCGTCATGCCCGGCCGCGACAGGACCCGTTGCCGCTGGACCTCGGCCGGGGCCGTGACCACCACCACCGCATCCACCTCGGCGTCGCCGCCGGTCTCCATCAGCAGGGGAATGTCCAGCACCAGCAGCCGCGCGCCGGCCGCCCGCGCCTCGGCCATCAGGTCGGCGCGGTGTTCGCGCACCAGAGGATGGACGATGGCCTCCAGCCGGGCGTAGCCGTCCGGGTCCGCCCGCAGGGCTTCGGCCAGTTTCATCCGGTTCACGCCGTCCGGCCCCGAAACCCCCGGAAAGGCGGCCTCAACCCCCTCAACCGCCGCCCCGCCCCAGGCGTAGAGATCATGCACCGCCGCGTCTGCGTCCCAGACAAGGGCGCCTTCCCCGGCGAACAGGGCCGCTGTGGTGGACTTGCCCATGCCGATGGAGCCGGTCAGGCCCAGCACGATCACGGCTCGAGCCCCTGCAGGTGCGCCAGCACCACCGCCCGGGGATCCAGATCCGGCGGAGGCCGATCGAAAATGAACGCGAACGACGGCCCGGCCTGTCCGGTCAGCATGCCCAGCCCGTCCACCCCGGTCAGGCCCCGCTCGCGCGCCGCCGTCAGGAACGGCGTCTCCAGCGGCTTGTAGGTCATGTCCAGCGCCGCCACGGCCTCGGGGGTTCTGCCGAAATCGAAGGCCATGGGTCCGGCGACCGCGTTGATCACCAGCCGCGCCCCGGCGATGTCGTCCGGGTTTTCCCCCGCGACCCGCACCCGGGCGTCGAAGGTCTCCGCCAGCGCCTGCGCTCGCTCCCGGGTGCGGTTCAGGATCACAACATCCGGCGCGCCCCCGGCCAGCAGGGCCGCCACCGACGCCCGCGCCGCGCCGCCGGCGCCCAGAAACAGCACCGGACCCGCCGTCAGGTCGAAATCAGGCGCCTGTTCGGCCAGCGCCTTCAGCAGACCTTCACCGTCCGTGCTGTCCGCCCGCACCCGCCCGTCCCGAAAGGCCAGGACATTGGCCGAGCCGCAGGTCCGCGCCGTGTCGCTGGCCTCGTCGGCGCAGGCCAGCGCCTGACCCTTGAACGGGGCGGTGACGTTCAGGCCGTGGATCATGCCCGCCCGACCCGCCTGGATCAGCAGGTCGAAGGCCGCCTCGTCGGGCGGGGCGAAGGCGGCGTAAACGGCGTCCATGCCCGCCGCTTCAATCCACGCATTGTGGATCACGGGGCTGAGCGAATGGGCCACGGGCCGCCCCACGACGCCCGCCAGCAAGGCCGCGGCGGTGATGGTCATGACGCCAGGACTCCCTGCGCCCGCAGTTCCCTCAGCACGGGCCACAGCGGCATGCCGAGCACGGTGAAATAGTCGCCCTCGATGCGGTCAAACAGCTGCGCGCCCGGACCTTCCAGCCGGTAACAGCCGACGCTGGACAGGATCGCCTCGCCCTCGGCGGTCAGATAGGCGTCCAGAAAGGCGTCGGAGAAATCCCGCACCTGCATCCGCGCCGAATCCGCCGCGCTCCACACCGTCTTGCCGCCTGCCGCGAGGGCTGCAGCGGAATGCAGCACATGGCCCTTGCCGCGAAAGGCGACCAGCCGCGCCCGCGCCTCATCCAGACTGTCGGCCTTGTCGATCAGGGCGCCATCCAGATCCAGCGTCTGGTCCGACCCCAGCACCAGCCCGGCGTGCACACGCGACGCCGCCTCGGCCTTGGCCCGGGCCAGCGCCAGGGCCACGCCCGCCGGATCGGCGCCGCCGGTCAGCAGACCGACCTTGAGCGCCCCTTCGTCCACATCGGCGGAGGTGGCCTGGTGGGGCACGCCGGCCCCGGTCAGCATGGCGCGCCGCGCCGCGCTCTTCGACGCCAGAATCAGGGTTCCGGTCATGACTGCGCCCCGCCCGCGTCCGGCTCGCCGGTCTTCGCCCGGCGTTCGTTCAGCAGATTGATGACCTGGGCCGCCGTCTCCTCGATGGAGCGGCGGGTCACGTCGATGGTGGGCCAGCCGCGCCGTTCGAACATGCGCCGGGCCCGGACCGTCTCATCGCGCACCGCCTCGTGATCCACATAGGTGGAGCCCCGCACCTCGCCCAGACCCTCCAGCCGGTTGCGGCGGATCTGCACCAGCCGGTCCGGCGCCACCGTCAGACCCACGATCAGCGGGGTCTTCAGACCATTCAGCCGCTCGGGCGTCTCCTGACCGGGCACCAGCGGCACATTGGCCGCCCGGACGCCCCGGTGGGCCAGATAGATGCAGGTGGGCGTCTTGGAGGTCCGGCTGACCCCCACCAGCACCACGTCGGCGTTCTCCAGATCGTTCTGGCTCTGCCCGTCGTCGTGGGCGATGGCGTAATCCAGCGCCCCGATGCGGTTGAAATAGTCCGTATCAAGAGCATGCTGAGCGCCCACCCGGGTCGAGATGGCCGCCCCGAGATAGCGCGATAGCGCGCCCACCAGCGGGTCCAGCGCTCCGATCTGGGGCATGCCCAGACGCCGGCAGCCGTCTTCCAGCGCCGCGCGCAGCTCCCGGTCCACGATGGTGTGCAGCACTACGCCGGGCGAGGCGGCGATGGAGTCCAGCACCTTGTCCAGCTGCTTGTGGGAGCGGACCAGGGCGTAGATGTGCTCGATGGGAATCACCCCGTCGAACCGGGCCACCACGGCCTTGGCCATGGCGTTCAGGGTCTCGCCGGTGGAGTCCGAGACCAGGTGGACGTGGAAATAGGTGGCCAGACGGCCCGGTTTGGCGATCATCGGGGGGCGAACCTGTGGGCGGCGCCCCGGACGGCTGGGGACGGTTTCATGACTTTTCCATAGCCTCTCGGGCGGCCGGGCGCATCCTTCGGGATTGCGGGGACCATCCCGGCGGTTGGATCCATTCCGTCCCGCATGTGTGACTCCGTGGCGCCCAGGATGGGGACGGTCGCCTCGGGTGTGGACTTATCCCCGCCGCCCCGATTTGGGCGAAGGCTGATGCGCAAAGGGTCGGTAAGGTTTTGTTAACACTATCCCGCTGGATCATCCCCACGGCGTCCCCCGGTGGATGACTGGCGACCGACGGGGGACTGACGGGGCGCCGTGGGTTCGCGTCCCTGAAACTGTCCCCGTCGTCCCCCGCCCAAGACTCTACTCCCATCTCTCAAGACTCTAATTCATGAGTAAGGATTGAGTGGGACGGTCAGGCCCCGTAAACGCTCGGCATGGCCAGTCCCGACCCCGTTTTCCTTCGCGCCCTTCGGGGAGAGACCCTCGAGCGCCCCCCGGTATGGTTCATGCGTCAGGCCGGGCGCTACCTGCCGGAATACCGGGCCTTGCGGGCCCAGTCGCCCGACTTCATCGCCTTCTGTCTGAACCCCGAGATGGCGGCCGAGGTGACGCTGCAGCCCATGCGTCGGTTCGGCTTCGATGCGGCCATCGTGTTCGCTGACATCCTGCTGATCCCCCGCGCCCTGGGCCAGGAGGTCTGGTTCGAGGCGGGCGAGGGACCCCGTCTGGGCGCCCTGCCGGATGTGGCGTCCATGCGGGATCTGGCCGCCGGGGCCGGCGCGGCCCTGTCAGAGGTCGGCGAGACCCTGTCGCGGGTCCGGGACGCCCTGGAGCCGGAGCGCGCCCTGATCGGGTTCGCCGGCGCGCCCTGGACCGTGGCCACCTACATGCTGGACGGGGAAGCCCGCACCATCGGCAAGGGGGAGCGGGCCCAGGCGCGCACCTACGCCTATGCCGAACCGGAAAAGGTGGACGCCCTTCTGGACGTGCTGGTGGAAGCCAGCGCCTGGTATTTGAAGATGCAGGCGGACGCCGGGGCCCAGGCCCTGAAGATCTTCGAGAGCTGGGCCGAGGGCCTGCCTGACGATCTGTTCGACCGTCTGGTCCTGAAGCCGCACCAGAAGCTGGTCGGCCGGCTTCGTGAACTGGGCGTCACCGTGCCCCTGATCGGCTTCCCGCGCGGCTCCGCGGCGTTGGCCGAGGGCTATGCGCGCGATGTGGACGTTCAGGCCGTGGCGCTGGACACCGCCTGTCCGCTGGTCGTCGGCCGCCGCGTCCAGACCATCAAGCCCATCCAGGGCGCCTTGGACCCCCTCCTGCTCCGGGCGGGGGGTGCGGCGCTGGACCGCAGGGTGGATCAGCTGATGGAGGCCTGGGGGCAGGGCCCGTGGGTCTTCAATCTGGGTCACGGCATCCTACCTGATGTGCCGATCGCCCATGTGGAGCAGGTGCTCCGACGGATCGGAGCCCAATGACCGACACAGCCTCGCCCCGCCGCATCGCCGTCGTCCTGATGAATCTGGGCGGGCCCGATGGTCAGGACTCCGTCCGGCCGTTCCTGTTCAACCTGTTCAACGACCCGGCCATCATCGGCTTGCCGGGCATCGTCCGCACGCCGCTGGCGAAATTCATCTCCTCGAAGCGCGAGGAGGAGGCCAAGGCCAACTATGCGATGATGGGCGGCGGCTCGCCCCTGCTGCCCGAGACCGAAAAGCAGGCCGCGGCGCTGACCGAGCGCCTGACGCAGGAGTGGCCGGGCGACGACGTTCGTGTCTTCATCGCCATGCGCTACTGGCATCCCCTGACGCCCGAGACGGTAAAGGCGGTCGAGGCGTTCGGCCCGGATCAGGTGGTGCTGCTGCCGCTGTATCCGCAGTTCTCCACCACCACCACCCAGTCGTCCCTGAAGTCCTGGCGCGAACACTATCGCGGGCCGGGCCGGATCAGCGCCGTATGCTGCTATCCCGAGGCCACTGGCTGGATTGAGGCCCAGGCGGCCCTGATCACTCAACAGCTTGAGAAAGCGGGCGACCAGCCGGTGCGGGTGCTCTTCTCGGCCCATGGCATTCCCGAAAACCTGGTCCACAGGAAGGGCGATCCCTATCAGGAGCAGGTGGAGCGCACCGTCTTCGCGGTGGTCGAGCGCCTCGGCCTGCAGGATTGGACCATCTGTTATCAGAGCCGGGTCGGGCCGTTGAAATGGCTGGGTCCGTCCACGCCGGACGCTATCGAACAGGCCGGTCGTGACGGCGTCGGCGCCGTGCTGGTGCCCATCGCCTTCGTTTCCGAACACGTGGAAACCCTCGTCGAGCTGGACGTGGAGTACGGTCATCTGGCCAGGGAGAAGGGCGTCAGCCCCTATCTGCGCGCGCCCGCGGTGGGCGTGGCTGGCGATTTCATCGGCGCCCTGGCCGACGCGGTCGGGTCGGCCGTGGACCGGACCGGGATCGCGCCCTATGGCCCGGGCTGTCAGGGGGACTGGAAGGCCTGTCCCTGCCGCGGGATGGCGGCATGAACGCCTATGATCTGGCCCGGGCCCTGCACATTCTGGCGGTGATCGCCTGGATGGCGGGTCTGCTTTATCTGCCCCGCCTGTACATCTACCACGTCAAGGCGACGCCGGGCGGCGAGATGGATCAGACGTTCCAGACGATGGAACGCAAGCTACTGAAATTGATCATGAATCCATCCATGATCGCAGCATGGATCTTCGGTCTGTGGCTGTTCTGGCTGCGCAGCGGCTCCGGCGCGGACTGGTCCTTCGCCCACCAGCCCTGGATGATCGCCAAGATCGCCGGCATCCTGTTCCTGACCGGCTGGCATCATTATCTCGGTGTTGCGCGCAAGCGCTTAGCCGCCGGGACTAACCTGCGGTCCGAGCGGTACTGGCGCATGACCAATGAACTCCCCTTTGTCGCCGCCATCGTCATGGTCCTGTCGGTGACCCTGGAATGGACCTTCTGACCCGTTCCGCTTGACGCCGCCCCCGGCCTGTGGTGTCGCTGGCGACGAGGCGCAGAAATGCGCTGCCCTTCTCTCAAGGCGTCCCGACCGTCCCGCTTGATGCTCGGGTGTCCGTCTTTCCCCTCCGGCCTTGCGGCCAGACATCGCCTTTTCCTCCCCCCGTCCGCCCGGCTCTCGCCGCGCGGCCTCTTCGCGATACGCTCATGACCGATACCGACACCCCGACCCCGGCCGAAGACATTACGGTCGAGGATCAGACCGCCGACACCCCGTCCGACAGTGAGGGTGAGTCCGAAAACGGCGATGACGAGCGCGGCGCCGGTCTGGGCGAGCGGATCTCGCTGGAAGAGCTGAAGGAGAAGTCCGCCGCCGACCTGGTCGCCTTCGCCGAGGGTCTGGAGATCGAGAACGCCTCGAACCTGCGCAAGCAGGATCTGCTGTTCGCCATCCTCAAGGTGCTGGCCGACGAGGAGGTGGAGATCTCCGCCGACGGCGTGCTGGAAGTCCTGCCCGACGGCTTCGGTTTCCTGCGCAGCCCCGACGCCAACTATCTGCCCGGCCCCGACGACATCTATGTCAGCCCGTCCCAGATCCGCCGCTTCGGCCTGCGGTCCGGCGACACGGTGCACGGCACGGTGCGGGGCCCCCGGGAGGGCGAGCGCTATTTCGCCCTGCTCAAGGTCGACACCATCAATTTCGAGGACCCGGAGACGGTCCGCACCAAGGTCAATTTCGACAACCTGACGCCGCTCTATCCCGACTCCCGCCTGAACATGGAGATCGAGGATCCGACGCTGAAGGACCGCTCGGGCCGGGTCATCGACATCGTCGCGCCGCTGGGCAAGGGCCAGCGCTGCCTGATCGTGGCCCCGCCGCGGGTCGGCAAGACGGTGATGCTGCAGAACATCGCCAAGTCCATCGAGCAGAACCACCCCGAGGTCTATCTGATCGTCCTGCTGATCGATGAGCGCCCCGAGGAAGTCACCGACATGCAGCGCACGGTGAAGGGCGAGGTCGTGGCCTCCACCTTCGACGAGCCGTCCACCCGTCACGTGGCCGTGGCCGAGATGGTGATCGAGAAGGCCAAGCGTCTGGTCGAGCACAAGCGCGACGTGGTCATCCTGCTGGATTCCGTCACCCGTCTGGGCCGCGCCTACAACGCCACGGTGCCGTCATCGGGCAAGGTCCTGACCGGCGGTGTGGACGCCAACGCCCTGCAGCGGCCCAAGCGCTTCTTCGGCGCCGCGCGCAATGTGGAGGAGGGCGGCAGCCTGACCATCATCGCCACGGCCCTGATCGACACCGGCAGCCGTATGGATGAGGTGATCTTCGAAGAGTTCAAGGGCACCGGCAACTCCGAGATCGTGCTGGACCGGAAGGTCGCGGACAAGCGCATCTTCCCGGCCATCGACGTGCTGAAGTCCGGCACCCGCAAGGAAGACCTGATCGTGCCCAAGGATCAGCTGGCCAAGACCTATGTCCTGCGCCGCATCCTCAACCCCATGGGACCCCAGGACGCCATCGAGTTCCTGCTGGACAAGCTGCGCCAGTCCAAGAACAACGGCGACTTCTTCCAGTCCATGAACACCTGATTTGGCCCTATCGCCTCGCACGCGGTGCGAGGCTGCTTGAGGGCCGTTTCATGTTTCACGTGAAACAACGGAGCCTGCGATGAAGGTCAAGATCGAGATCGACTGCGAGCCGGCCGAGGCCCGGGCGTTCCTCGGCCTGCCCAATGTGGAGCCGCTGAACGACCATATGGTGGCCGAGATGCAGCGTCGCATGGACGAGAACATCGCCGCCATGCAGCCCGACGAGCTGATGAAGACCTGGACCAGCTTCGGTCTCCAGGCCCAGGACCACTTCCGCCGCCTCATGGAAAGCGCCACGAAGTCATGATGACTGTCTCCTCCCCACGACTTGGGGAGGGGGACCGCCGAAGGCGGTGGAGGGGTTGGCTCCGCCGCATGGACGTCTGGCCTTGCGCCGCCCCCTCCGTCACGCCGCCGATGGCGGCGCGCCACCTCCCCATTCGCTGCGCGAACAGGGAGGAGATGTGTGTCTGACACCCTCTACGCCCTCGCCACCCCGCCCGGCCGCGGCGCCATCGCCGTGGTCCGGCTGTCCGGCCCTTCGACTGCGGATGCCCTGAAGGCCCTCGGCGCCGGCGGCCTCGAACCCCGCCGCGCCTCGCTGCGCGCCCTGCGCGACGCCTCGGGCGAAGTCTTTGACCAAGCCCTGATCCTCTGGATGCCCGGCCCGGCCAGCTTCACCGGCGAGGACTGCGCCGAACTGCACCTGCACGGCGGCCGGGCGGTGTTCGAGGCCTGCGCCCGGGCCCTGTCCGATCTGGGCCTGCGCCCGGCCGAGCCCGGGGAGTTCTCCCGCCGCGCCTTCCAGAACGGCCGCATGGACCTGACCCAGGCCGAGGCGGTGGCCGATCTGGTGGACGCCGAGTCCGACGCCCAGAGGCGCCAGGCGCTGGGCCAGCTGGGCGGCGCCCTGTCCGACCGCTACGCCGGGTTCCGGGCGTCCATCCTGTCCATCCTCGCCCTGCTCGAGGCCGAGATCGACTTCCCCGACGAGGAGGGGGTTCCCGGCGGGCTGTCGGAGCGGGTCGGCCCCATGATCACCGCCCTGTCCACGGACATCGACGCGGCCTTGGGTCAGGCCCGGCGGGGAGAACGCATCCGCGAGGGCTACCGCATCGTCCTGATCGGCGACACCAATGCGGGCAAATCAACCCTGTTCAACCGGCTTGCCGGGCGCGACGCCGCCATCGTCACCCCGACTCCGGGCACCACCCGCGACGTGCTGGAGGCCCAGCTTGTCCTCGGCGGCTACGCCGTCACCCTGATGGACACCGCTGGCCTGCGCGACACCGCCGACGCCATCGAGGCCGAGGGCGTGCGTCGGGCCCGGGTCCGGGCGGCCGAAGCCGAGCTGCGGCTGTGGGTCCGCGCGCCCGGCTTCGACGGCGCGGCGGTGGCGGATCTGGTGCAGCCGGGCGACCTGGCGGTGCTGAACAAGGCCGATCTCGAGACCCAGACGCCGCCGGACGGCATGGCCCATCTGGCCATCAGCGCCGGGCGCGGGGAGGGGCTGGAGGCTCTGGAGGCCTGGCTGGCCCGCCGCATCGCCGACGATCTGTCCGGCGCCGACTTCCCGGCCGTGACCCGGGAGCGGCACCGCATCCGGCTGGAGCGGGCGCGGGATCATCTGGCGTCCGCCCGCGCGGCGATGGCGATCGGCCCCGAGGTGGCGGCCGAGGACGTGCGGCAGGCCGCCAACGCCCTGGCGGAGATCGTCGGGGCGGTCGGGGTCGAGGATGTGCTGGGCGAGGTGTTCGCCAGCTTCTGCATCGGCAAATAGGGCTGTTTCACGTGAAACATCGCCTGCCTGCCCGCCGGCCCTCGCGCAAGGATGACCGGGCGCCCATCTGATGCTATAGGCCCCGCCCCGAGTTCAGAGTCTCCACCCGTGACCCAATCGCCTGAAAACACAGTCTGGGACGTCATCGTCGTCGGCGGCGGCCATGCTGGCTGCGAGGCCGCGGCGGCGTCTGCGCGCATGGGTGCGGCCACCCTGCTGCTGACGCACAAGCTTGAGACCATCGGCGAGATGTCGTGCAACCCGGCCATCGGCGGTCTGGGCAAGGGCCATCTGGTGCGCGAGATCGACGCCCTGGACGGGGTCATGGGCCGTCTGGCCGACCGCGCGGGCATCCAGTTCCGTCTGCTGAACCGGTCCAAGGGCGCCGCCGTGCGCGGCCCCCGGGCCCAGATTGACCGCAAGCTCTATCGCGAAGCCATGCAGGCCGAGCTGGCGGCCACGCCGAACCTGACGATCGTCGCCGCGGCGGTGGAGGATCTGGTCATCGAGCATGGCCGCGTGATGGGCGCGGTGGCCGACGATGGCCGGGTGTTCCGCGCCCCCGCCGTGGTTCTGACCACGGGCACCTTCCTGAACGGCGTCATCCATCGGGGCGACGAGCGCATCCCCGCCGGTCGCCACGGCGATCAGCCCGCCATCGGCCTGTCGCAGCGGCTCTACGGTCTGGACCTGACCATGGGCCGCCTGAAGACCGGCACGCCGGCGCGTCTGGATGGACGCACCATCGCCTGGGACCGGCTGGATATGCAGCAGGCCGATGAGACTCCCGTCCCGTTCTCCTTCCTCACCGACCGCATCACCGTCCCTCAGATCGCCTGCGGCATCACCGCCACCAACGCCCGCACCCACGCGATCATCGCCGCCAATCTGGGCCAGTCCGCTGTGTATGGCGGTCACCTGTCCGGCCGCGGCCCGCGCTATTGCCCGTCCATCGAGGACAAGGTGGTGCGTTTTTCCGACAAGGACAGCCATCAGGTCTTCCTTGAGCCTGAGGGGCTGGACGATCCCACGGTCTATCCCAACGGCATCTCCACCTCGGTGGCGCCGGAGACCCAGCTGGCCTTCCTGCGCACCATGGCCGGGCTCGAGGCCGTGGAGGTGTTCCGCTACGGCTACGCCATCGAGTACGATTACATCGACCCGCGCGAGCTGGACCCGTCGCTGCAGATGAAGCGCCTGCCGGGCCTGTGGTGCGCCGGCCAGATCAACGGCACCACGGGCTATGAGGAGGCGGGGGCGCAGGGGCTCGTGGCCGGGCTGAACGCCGCGCGGGCCGCCTCGGGCGCCGACGCCGTCACCTTCGGTCGGGACGAAGCCTATATCGGCGTCATGATCGACGATCTGGTGACCCGCGGTGTGACCGAGCCCTACCGCATGTTCACCAGCCGGGCCGAGTACAGATTGACTCTGCGGGCCGACAACGCCGATCAACGCTTGACGGGCCGTGGCGTGGACCTGGGCCTGGTGGGCCCAGAGCGCGCCGCCGCCTTCGCCGAGAAGGCCCGTCTGCTGAAGGCCGCCGATGAGGTGGTCCGCACCACCATCTTCACCCCCAATGAGGCCCGGGCCCTGGGCGTGGCCGTCAATGCGGACGGCCAGCGGCGCTCCATTCGCGACCTGCTGGCCTACCCGGGTGTGACTCTGGACGCCTTCGCCTCGGTCGTGCCGGCCATGGCCGACTGGCCCGAGGGGGTGCGCGAACAGGTGGTCATCGACGCGGGCTATGCCGGCTATATCGACCGTCAGCGCGTCGAGGCCGAGTCCCTGCAACGGGAAGAGGCCCTGATCCTGCCGGAAACCCTCGACTATGCGACCGTGGGCGGGCTCTCCAACGAGGTGCGCGAAAAGCTGGAGCGAATCCGCCCGCGCACCCTCGGTCAGGCCGGCCGCATCGAAGGTATGACCCCCGGCGCCCTGACGGCCCTCCTGTTTCACGTGAAACATCGCCGGACCGCTGCGGCGTGAGCCTCACCGCGGAGCAATTTCAGGCCCTCAGCAGCGCCACCGACGCCCGGATGGCCGATCTGGAGCGGTTCCGCGTTCTGCTGACCGAGGCCAACGAAGTCATGAACCTCGTCGGGCCCTCCACCTTGCCCGACTACTGGTCCCGTCACGTGCTGGACAGCTGGCAGCTGATCGAACACGCCCCTGACGCCCTGACCTGGGCCGATCTGGGGGCGGGGGCGGGCGTGCCCGGCGTGGTTCTGGCCATCTTCCTGAAAGGGCGGCCGGGCGCCCACGCCTGGCTGGTCGACAGCCTCGGCAAGCGCTGCCGCTTTCTGGAGCAGGTGAAGGCCGAACTGGATCTGCCCGCAACGGTCATCAATGGCCGGGCCGAGGATCAGACGATCACCGTCGATGTCGTCACCGCTCGCGCCGTCGCGCCCATGGACAAGCTGCTCGGTTATGCACAGCCCTATATGGATCGCGGTGCACAAGGTCTGTTCCTCAAGGGAGAAAAGGCCCCTGACGAGTTGAAGTCGGCGCGCTTATCCTGGCATTTCAAGGCTCAGCTCCATCCGTCGCGTCTGACCGACGGTCGGGGCCATGTTGTTCAAGTCCGGGGATTGCGCCGTGCCCGCTGATCGTCACCAGACCCGCGTCCTCGCGGTCTCGAACCAGAAGGGCGGGGTGGGCAAGACCACCACGGCCATCAATCTGGGCACCGCCCTGGCCGCCATCGGTCAGCGCTGCCTGATCGTGGACATGGACCCCCAGGGCAACGCCTCCACCGGTCTCGGCGTGGGCCGGGAGTCCCGCACCGTGACGATCTACGACGTGGTGGTGGACGGCCGCTCGATCGATGACGCGGCGGTGAAGACCGCCGTACCCGGCCTCGACATCGTGCCCGCCGATGCGGACATGTCCGGGGTCGAAATCGAACTGAGCCAGGCCGATCGCCGCGCCTATCGCCTGCGCGACGCCCTGCGGGCGCAGGGGGAGGGCGGCCATACCCGGTATGACTACGTGCTCATCGACTGCCCGCCGTCCCTGAACCTGCTGACCCTGAACGCCATGAGCGCGGCGGATGCGGTGCTGGTGCCGCTGCAGTGCGAGTTCTTCGCCCTAGAAGGCCTGACCCAGCTCATGAAGACCATCGAGATGGTCCGCCAAAGCCTTAATCCGGCTCTGGAAATTCAGGGACTGGTGCTGACCATGTACGATCGGCGCAACAGCCTGTCGTCCCAGGTGGAGGCCGATGTGCGGGCCCACTTCGGCGACAAGGTCTATGACGCCGTGATCCCCCGCAACGTCCGGGTGTCCGAGGCGCCGTCCTTCGGCAAGCCGGCCCTGATCTATGACCTGAAGTGTGCGGGCAGCCAGGCGTACCTGCGTCTGGCGCGCGAACTGGTGGCCCGGGAGAAATCCCGCCGCCAGGCCGTCGCTGCCTGATTAGTGTAACGGAATCAACTAAGTGGCTGAACGTCAAAGAGGATTGGGTCGGGGTCTGTCGGCCCTTATCGGGGACACCGCCGAGGCTGTGGCCGCGGATGTGGAGGCCCGCGCCGGCGTGCGCGAGATCCCCATCGAGCAGCTGCACCCCAATCCGGACCAGCCCCGCACCCATTTCTCCGACGAGGAGATCGCCGAACTGTCCGCGTCCATCCGGGACAAGGGCGTGCTCCAGCCCCTGCTGGTGCGCCCGGCGCCCGGCGGCGACGGCTGGCAGATCATCGCCGGCGAACGCCGCTGGCGCGCGTCCCAGAAGGCGGGTCTGAAAACCATCCCCGTGCTTGTGCGCGAGCTGGACGACGCCCAGGTGCTGGAAATCGCCATCGTCGAGAATGTCCAGCGCGAGGACCTGAACCCGGTGGAGGAGGCGCGCGCCTACCGCACCCTGATGGAGCGCTTCAACCGCACCCAGGACGTGGTGGCCGGCGTGGTGGGCAAGAGCCGCAGCCATGTGGCCAACACCCTGCGCCTGCTGGCCCTGCCGGACCCGGTGCTGGACCATGTGCTGGCCGGTCGCCTGTCCGCCGGCCACGCCCGCGCCCTGATCACCGCGCCCAACCCTGATGAGCTGGCCGACACCATCATCAGGAGCGGCCTGTCCGTGCGCCAGACCGAGGCCCTGGCCCGTCAGGCGGCCGAGGGGCCCAGGCTGGCCAAGGCCAAGCCCGCCCTCGACCGTTCCGCCGACACCGTGGCCCTGGAACAGGATCTGGGCGACGCCCTGGGCCTCAAGGTCGAGGTCCGCGACAAGGGCGGCAAGGGTGAGCTGGTCATCCGCTACGGCGCCCTGGAGCAGCTGGACGACCTCTGCCGCCGCCTGACCCGGGGCTGACCTACTCCTCCCCCATCGGGGGAGGGGGACCACGAAGTGGTGGAGGC
>Ga0208179_1000214_pt1 | contig 43456 bp, 60 predicted proteins | sample Malvired_Geostar_FD_184238 | JGI IMG/M metagenome (GOLD analysis project Ga0208179, IMG submission 184238) | Marine viral communities from the Global Malaspina Expedition - Malaspina viral metaG DeepMed_Geostar (SPAdes) (version 2) | ecosystem: Environmental > Aquatic > Marine > Oceanic | place... | reverse complement strand
TGCGCCCTCAAATCATGGCAAGTATTCTGTGTGGGACTATCTTTGGGATAGTGGGTATGTGGGTAGGCATGGAGATGGGGGCCACTGAGGTGGTAACAGCGGTGATTGGTTCGGTGTTTGGATTCCTTGGCGGTGTCAGCTTAAAGGTATTGGAGCAAGAATAATGTTTATCGCTGAACTGTGGATAAGCCTCCTGGTATCAATACAGTGGGGGTGGTGGAAGTTCCTTGAGTCACCTCGCCGTACATACAACAAGATTGTCTATTACCGGGATAAGATCCTCGGCACGATAGAATATCTACAATCCGAGTCTGCCAAATGGAAGGCACTCTTCACCACGGTGCGCTTGCCTTACACGATACTTAGGTCCTTCGGCCTGTCACCTCAGCTTGCAGCCAGTGTACTTATAGGTGGATCGGTAGCTACTACAGGAGTTGTAGCTGCTGAGGTAATGGAAGGTCGTAGTTTCAGTCGTGGTGACAGTGGTATTTATGCAGCAAGTGTTGTAGGTAACAATGCTCCATTAGATGTACCCACTAGCTATACTGATGGCGATAATACCTTAATGATCAGCCTCGGCTCAACCCCCGTGCGGGAGATCACCATTGAGAATGTCAGCGTGGGCAGCGTCTTTACAGGAAGTGCGCTTCCATCAGGTGAGCAGAATGTTGTGGATGTCGGGGGGAACGTAGTAACTGGGGGAACAAATACCAGACTTGAAATAGGTCATCTGATATTTGAGAACTCACGCTGTAAGAAGCTGGAGCTTGTAGATATTAACGCCCATACCATTAAAATTATAGGCAATGCCGGGGACGGCATCTCGATTGGGCCTAGCCCAGGGACTGCACGTATGCTATCCATTGGTGGCGGTCATCATCAGGCAGAAGCGATGGTCACTTCTGGCGGTACTTATGACCGCATACAAATTCAAGCTCCTTCAAGTGGTGTGAACGGAAGGATAGGCACACTACGACTGAGTAACCTGTACACCAAGGGCGGCATTTGTGCCCTGTACAAGTTAACGGTTGGGACGCTAGAAATTTTGACCAATGAGGTAGGAATGGGCGATGGATTTTCCACGAAGGAATTTATTGTTGCCACATCTGTAACAGGGGCTAACATAACCATCACGGACAATGTTGAGGTTTCGATAGCAGAGCCAGCAACCCAGTAAAATGAAGAAGCACATTAAAAGATGCATACACAGACACGTAGACGGACAAAGGTGTGGTCAAAAGAAGCATGGTTCCACCTTGTTCTGTATCCAACATAGGGTCAAGAGGTAAACATCGCTGTATGGAAACGTATGGCGTAAACATGGTGTCTCATGTGGGGTAGGTAGAGGCACATTGATGGCAAAAAATATAAAACATTGCGACTAGTAGGCTCTGACTAAGAACTATCCCCTGCCCCACAAGGTAAAGAAATGATATTAAGTATAGACTCGGATGCAAGACACGCACTTGAGGTGCTGATCCAGGCTGATGCCGGCACTAAGTTACAGGTTGCACAGGAGCTGGTAAGAAGCACAGCGCGTGACGCGGACATAGGGCTTGCCGGCAGGGGGTTCCTTAAAGAAGCTGGGATCTGTCTACAGTCTATCCTGGACTGGATAGAAGTAGGCAAACGGGAACAGTCTATGATGTACCACAGGAATACGGAAACGGAGGAATCATGAATTGGATATTGAGGTTTGTAAGTCAGGATGTTAGGGACCTTATCACTCTTGGTCAGCGGATAGCTTCTGCTCTAGATACCCCGGAAGAGCGACGGGCAGCTATTAAGCATGGGATAGATATGCTTTCACCAGATTCTGAGGGAGGGACCCGAGCAACCGTGGGAGAGTGGGCAAAGTGGGGCTCACTTTTAGGAGTGTTGAGGGCTCCTGATAAGAAGAAGACAAGTTAATATACACGGGAAGAGTCACGGTAAACCTGCTCAGGGTGCGTTCACTCCATGCGCTTTTGAGCCGTATGAAGTCTCACATACGGTGCTGACCCGGCAATAATTGACCGTGGCGTAACGGTTAGGGCAGAACCTCATGCGCCATAAGAGAGGCTGGCTCTTCCCCACCCTAATCCTCATCCTCATCCAGGTCATCGAGCTTGTCCAGTACCATGCTCACTGCTACCGCAGTGATAGCTACTGCAATTATAATCCCGGCTATAATTTTCTTTTTCATAATTCCCCTTCCTGTGGTCCTAGTACCCTATGTAAAAACTCTGCCAGAACTGCTGGTACGATTCCGTTGCCAAGGGCTTTAAGCTCGTCCACCCTACGGGAACGCCCATCAACCACTCCACGAAACTGGGGTTCAGCCTCTTTGGTGAGGGCTGGGGAGAGGTCTGGTCGTTCTCTGATGACTCGCTCCCATCCATCTGTATCGCTAGGGCTTGGTGGCCAAACTGGGATTGCTCCGCTGCGTAATCCAACTGATCCATGCGGCTCTTGCCATCCTTCCTGATGACCGTTGTTCCCGACCCCTTCCAATCCCTGCTTCGTGCTGTCGGCCAGTTGCCCATCTCTGCCTCTGTTTCCAGTCTCTTCTTGGGGTTCCCTGCTGCCACTTCCTTCTGACTTGAACCATTGGCTGCACTCACCCTCGGAGTCGGCCATGTTCCTGCTGCTGTTGCCAGAGGGTTGCCCTGTTGCACCCCACGCTGGTTCTCTGGATTCTTTCCTGGCCCCCCTGATGACGAGATCGGAGTCGGCCACCCCGATGCACCACCATCGCTTTCGTCTGTGGGGTGCGCCCACATCACCAGCTCCGAGTGTTTGCCAATGGACACTGTACCCGAGTGAGGCAAGCTCTCCAACCACGGTTCCCCCATAGGCTGGTGTTCCTCGTTTCTTTGAGGCAGAAGCCAATCCTGGAACGTTCTCCAAGACGACGATCCTTGGTCCCACCTCACGGATAACTCTGAGCGTGTCAGGCCACTTGTTCCTGTCATCGTCAGACCCTCGCTGTAGCCCTGCAACTGAGTGGGGTTGGCATGGGAATCCTGCCGTAATGATGTCAACCAATCCTCTAAACTGTTCACCCCGGAAGGAAGATATATCGGAGAAGATGGGTGCGTCGTCGAGGTATCCATCTTTGATCCTTGCCTTGATGATTTCTTGAGGGTATTTATCCCATTCGACATATGCTACCGTCCTTGTCTGTAGTCCTGCGAGCCGTAGCCCGAGGCTGAAGCCACCATAGCCTGAGAACAGGCTGAGTTCATTCATAACTTCTCCACTTCGCATCGGTAGATATAGTTAGGTGCTACCATATGTCCTCCTATCTCCTTAATAACATTCCCTTGATTCTTTCCCATACTGACTGCGGAGAGACAACGGTAGGTACTTTGCCATCAAGGATGGCTTTAGGAAGATGGTAGTAACAAAAGCTGTCTTCAGATATCGGGTGTCGACATGGGGCATATCTTCTAGTGTTCCCAAAGGGTAAAACTCGTAGGCATCCCTGCCATCGCCCCTTCTTTACATAATCCACCCCGTATCTACCAGTAGTGTCACCATCAGATGGCCTCACCATAACCTCTGGATATGCGGCTACATCTTCCCAATACACTCGCTTGTGGCTTGCTGTCAGATGGCTCCCCGTGTCACGGGAAACACCGGGTCGATTCAAGTCTTTGACCATCCACAAAGGGATGTTCTTCTGGTGCGGATACCGTGTGCTTATACCCATAAGGTCTGTCCTCTCTATGATCGTGTTGTCCTTATCCTAATTCCTCTGCCTCTTCTAACATATTCTCTATTTCATCCTGATAGCTTGTGCGTATCTTGAGGTACTTACGTAATTTATTTATGAAAGCATCGATATACCTAGACACCTCCTCATTTTCACACATCTGCCGTAGGCGTCTAGTGTCTCCTTGGCCAATCCATGTTTCAAACGACTGACATATCCAGGCTATCAAGGTAAACCTCATGGCCGGTGTTGAGTTGTTTGAGCCTGGCAATCCACCTGATTGTTTCGGCCCGCCAAGCAATGCCCTCGTGTCGCTGTTCACCTGCAACCTCTGCCATTCGCCTTGGACGGTGGTAAATAAGCGCGTAATAGGATGATGGGGTTCCTTCCGGGTTGAGCCTCCAAGGGTAAATATCTCGAAGAACTCCTCGACAAGCTCTTTACCGTAGTGACTGCGAAGGACAAAATAAGTACCGGCTAGGATAGGCACAGCTATGTGTGCGTCATCCTTCATTCGCTTGGCTTCCGCAACGGCGAACTGCAAATTTTTGTTGTCCTGGGAGATCCGCTTACCTACCTCGTTACGAGGGGGGGTCATTGTATTATGGTATAGCTGATACATCATCTTCACGGTTGCGGCCATCTCCTTTGAGTTGGGTATCCCTTGCCCCTTAATGACAGCCTCCAATGAGCGTGGGCGGCCTTGGTCAAAATAGGAAGCCGTGCTTTCCGGTAGTCCTGATATTACTAAGCAACGTATGCCATCCTTGCCTGTATCCACCATTGCCCTTAGCCGGTGTTGGCCGTCTAGCAATTTACCTGTGTCAGCAACGTGGATGGTTGCCAGGCTCTGAATCCACTCGCCTTTATGTATAGCCTCGACATAGGTGCTGGCCTTAGCATGTGATATAGGCCTCTGTATGCCCACTTGATTAGCCAGTAGTGCTTTGGCTCGGACGATATCTATGTGTTCCCATTTTGCTTGCACCCGGTATTGATTGCCGAGTACATCTTCATACCATTCCATTGTGGGTGTCTCTGTTCTACTATTTATCATTATCCTATCTCCTTAATAACATTCCTTTAATTATTTTATTCCTATAGCAGTAATCACAGCTTCTCCACTTCTATGATCATGTTGTCCTTACCCGCGGGATAGGCCCTTGGCGCACGATTCAGGGTCGTGAGTAATCGTATCCCCATCGCAGAGTCCTGATCCACCATCACCCCAGACGAGCGTGTTAGAACCCGAGCAGAACACGCCATGCAAATCTCCATACTCCCCTTGCACCCATACCCCGTGGTCATCACAAACTGAGTGCCACTTAGCCTCGCTGTCATATTGAAATATGATGCGCCCCAGTTGTCTATCACACTTATCTTCATTTGCCATTATCCTAATTTCTCCACTTCTATGATTGTGTTATCCCTTGTGCCTCGCTCATACCTGAGAGAGTAGCTTACGGCCTCGGCTGAATCGTCAGCCAGTAAGCCTGCTTCCACAAGGCCGTCAATGTATGCCTTCATGGAAGCGAACAGGTTGTCTATATCCCTGCGCCTCTTGTCTTTGGCTATCCATGTGACAGTAATGTGGGCCTTGGTGTACGGCTGTGCAGGTTTGCCCTCTGCCAGGACAAGCATGACCGCATCCATCTTGGCAGCCGCCTTAGCCTTGTAGAGGTTCATGTAGTGGAGCCTCTTGTTAGGACTCAGGTTGCTGTCAGGTAGCCGGTCCAGTTCTATCTTCATGCGTACTCACAGAAGCAGGAGATGCTGTCTGAATCACCGTCCCACTCCAGGGTGAACAGTGGCATCTGCTTAGTGTTGTATTTTTCTTCCAGCTCAGACAACGAGAGGGATGTAGTCTCGGCCCCGGACTGATCCTTTGCAATTGTATAGGTAGCCCTTGCTCCCCCCTGCGCCTGCTGTTCTGCTTCCCACTCGCGCACTTCGGCAAAGCGTTGCGGAAACATCTGGGCGAGGCGCACCCACTCCTTGATGCCCTGCTTAACGCATCTTCCACCACAGTTGTTGTGTGGAAACCCCATGTTGTACAGGCGAGGGGTGTGTATGCCCCAGCTTTCTGTGACCTGACGGTGGGGTGGGTTGGCAACAGGTTTCCACATGAGGGGTAGGTCTACCGTGACACCCTCTATTGCTTCGTATTCCAGCTTGGGTCGTTCAGCCCTGTGCATCTCAGTCCAGTCAAGGCCAAGGTGTACAGTAACTGGCTTGGGCAATGACGCTACGAACTTACGAAACGGGTACACCTTGAGTTCCAGGGAGCATGGAGCGAACTTGTTGTTTGGGATAATCTTGCGCTGTGCTGCTACCTCGAGAGGGGTACGCCCATCAACGTACCGTTGAATGGGAATATCAAAGAAGTTCTCAAGGTCGTTTAGAAACCTGTACAAATCCTCGTCTTCCCAGCTTGTGTCTGCAAACCATAGCGCTGTGTTCTCCTTGCCGTATCGTTCTATGACACGGTGTGCTGCGACGGCTGATGCCGTTCCACCTGACAGGCTGACAATGTGTTGCATCCTATACACTCCCCTTTACGAGGCCGGGAAAGGCCTCAAGTTTCTGCATGGCTGCCTTCTGTACCTTCAGAATGTACTGTCTAGTATAGCCCAGGGTATCTGCAATGGCCTGTAGGGTTGTTCCACTCTCGTCATACAGGCCGAACCTCTGCGATATCACCGCCCTCTGTTGTTCGTTAAGCACTCCAAGTATCGAGTCTGTCTGTTCGCGTAGGATACTCGGATCTGGTTGCACTCCTATCTGTTGAAGAAAGAACATTCTCCTCGAGTCCAGAAGACTTACCTGGCCCGCATCCAGTGGTGTGGATACAAGAGACAGGTGTCGTGACACCGGAGACAGGTACGCACCACACTCACAGGCCACCTTGTAATACACAATGTTAGACTTGGTGGGTGAGGGTGACTTACTCACCTTGAATCCCTGCACCCTACCCTGATGTTGCTGATGCCTGGAGTACCGCTCGTTCTGTAGTATGACAGTATCGCCGTAGTAAAACTTCTTATTTCCCATTTGTACTCTTCCCTTCACAGGCCTTGCAACACGCTACCGCGTCCGCTGGGCAACCATTCTCTCCCCCGATACATCCTGTATCGTCTGAGAAGAGAAGGCGGTAGACCTTTTCAAGCCTATCCCAGAGGTCAAGGTAAGTAAAGAGTTTCTCGTTGTGGTTAGCCAGTTGTCGTTGTGACTGTACAAGGACATCCCGTACTGCGGTAGGATTCCCGGTGATAGCTAACAGTTCCTCTTTACCCCTGCCAAGCATACTCACGATTCGCTCGGCCTGTTCCTTATTATAGTTCTCTGCTTGTGGGTCACGCCTAACGTCCAGCTCCCTGCCGTTTGGAACAAGTCGTAACCCGTTAATGTGTGCCAGCTCTATGGCCTTCACCCCCCTCTCGAGAGATGCCAGGTTCAAGAACACTAATGCCTCTTCCCTGTTTACACTATTTTCCATGAGTCACCCCCTTCCGATGCGACAGGTTCTTCCCACGACCGTCGCACAGGCAGGGCGTACTGTTGCTTGCCGTCGTTGTCCCTGTCTTCCGGTCGCTTCATCAGCACACCCTGGTTAAACAGCCGTGACATGGCAGTCCTGACAACTTCCTTGCTGACAGGTTTATCCTCAGCCCATATCTCCTCTGTCACATCATCCACGGTCATCTTGCCATCGCCCCTGTTCTGCCGGAAGGCGTTCAGTATCCGGTCCGGTACAGACTGGTGGTGCGACAGGTCAGTATCACGCACATCCTGACGTGCTACGGTAACCTGACCTTCCTGCGAGAAGTCCAGTTGGAACCCTATGTCCTTGATGAGCTTGGAGTTATTCGCTTTCTTGTGGAACAACCCGAACACCAGCTTATCTTCTCCGGGCTTCTGGTCTTTCTTTATCTCGAATATCTGCCTTGCGGAGTTGAACTTGTAGACAGATCCGAACAGTGTACCTTCCTTGTTGGTGTGATCTATGCACAGGCTTGTCACCTTGAGGCTTCTCAGGCTTGAGAAGAGGCGTAGCACTACCTCTGCCGACTCCGGTTCGCCTGCTGAAGCAGAGCCTAGTGAATCAAGGACAATAAAGGATATGTTTCGGTTGAGTACAATCTTCCTTACTGTCTCCAGGTCGCTCGCAAGACCCTGGCTCATGGCCTTGTACCACACACCGGACTTTCCCTCAAGTCCCATGCCCTTGCGTAGCATGGTGATCCTTGCACCCAGTTCATCCTGCGATGTTTCCCAGTCCAGTACCAGTGTATTGGCAGGCTCTACTGTCAGGCCACCGTGGCTGATGCCAGCGTCTACCAGTACTGCAAGGTATTGTCCAAGCCAGCTCTTACCTGACGAGCCTGGACCAAAGATCATGGTGGGGTTGTACTCCTGTAGTATAGGTTCTATCAGCCACTTGGACTGTGCTATCACATCCATGTCCCCGGTAAGCATCACCTCGGGAGAACCTTTGCGGTAGTCCGCGATGATAGTCTTGCATACCTGTTCCATCACGGCATCCCAGTCTACCTGGCTATCCCTGTCTTCCAACAGCTTTGCCATAGACTTCTTGGCCGTTGGTGATGTTACCAAGATCCTGCCGTGGCGGAGATGGCCTGCACTGGTCGGGCGTTCCGAGGTAAAGTTCAGGTCCGCCTTGACATCGTGGTCAGTAGACTCACGCATCCTCTCCACGTCACAGGTAATGTGTAGTGAAGGCCAAGTCAAACGGTACTGGCCGTCACTCCCTTCCATCGTAAAGTCATAGAGGTCACTCTGTACTTCTTCATCCTGATCCAATAGAAATTCCCCCCTTCTTACCATATTGTTGAGGCTCCCTGGTTGGCGCTGGTGGCGGTGGCGGTGGCACATACCGTGGCCTTGGCCTGCCACCCTGTTCCAGTTCCCACTCCCTAATGTCGTTGGATCTCTTCAGTTCAAAGAGGTGTTGTTCCTGTAGCGTCACCTCTCTCGCCCTTCTGGTATCCTCCCAACAGGCAGGACACCAGACCGGGGCGTGGTCGTAGTCGTACATCGCACAGTACCCCATTAGTTACTCTCCTTTGGAGATCGTTTCTTTTTCTCACTCCCCTGTTTATCGATAGAAGCAAGCTTCTCGTTTCTTCCGTTCACAGATTGCACCTGCACATACCACTTGTTAACTGCCTCAAAATACCTCTTTTCGTTGTCGAGCATTAGCCTGCGTTGTGTACTAAGCTGTTCCTTCTGTCTGTTTAGTTCGCGTAATAGCTTGTGATTTCTTTGGGCTATTAAATCTTCTATTAAGGCATTGAATCCCTTTGCCCAAATCTCTATTGCCGTGACGGCTTCATCACTTAACTGCATTATCGCCCCCCTACAGTGAAGTGTTGTTGGCTCGCAAGAGTACGCAAGCGGCGTAAGGCTCTGAACTGTACCTGATGTATTCTCGTGCGATTGACACCGAAATGCTGGCCACATTGCTCAAGAGTCATGCCCTGCACCCTCATTTGTAGAAGGTTGATGGCCTGTTCTCCCCAGTTTACTTGTCCCGGTAAGGCATTGAACGGTGATTTGTAGTACCAATCATTGCCATGCAGACAGCGAGCCAATAGTTCCTCATCAATAGTACCGTACCAATTGATTTGTTCCTTAATTTTCTGTACTTCTTCTGCACTTAACTGCATCATTCACCATCCTCTATGGATTCCTCATCAAGAATATTTATCATCCCGCCATCTTTCAACTCAAAGGATTCCTTTTTACAGAACTGGCATACTTTTTCCCCTGATACCAGGTAGTTTTCCTGCCCTACATGAAAGCCCCCGAACCGTAGACCGCACCACGCACAAAGAGGATGATTGTCCTGCCAGTCGGATAATACCCCATTCAGTTTCCTCTCCCATGACAGGTGGATCGGCCATGGAAAGTATTGCTCAACGTATTTAGTGCTTTCTTTCTTAATGATAGAGGTATACTCACCCAGGTCTGCTGTGAGCTGATTGATTTTCGCAGGCACTTTCTCTATCAATACTCCATAACGCTTTATCCGCTGTCCCAGCCGTGTAATTTTATCTGCTACTAACTGTTCTGGATCTGAGGTCACTATTGCGGACAACCTTTGATTGCGTTGTTCGAACCATGCCCGAACTTTGCTTTTGTTTTTGCGCCACTGGCGTTGCCGGGTTTGTAATCTTCTTTGCCTGCGCCCTAATTCCCGTATTACACCGGGAGATATCCTCGTCCACCGCTCAAGCGCGAGCTGACATACTTGCTGGTCCTTGATATGAGAAGTGTTGTTGCTCCGCCATTGGGCATATAACCTCTTCTCTTCTTTAGCGATATGCTTATGGAATTGCCTAACCCTTTCGCCCAGCCAATCTATTTTGGCACATATAAGACAGGCCTCTGCGCTTTCCGGTGGCCCTATTGTCAATGCCAATCTTGTTGTTCTTCCCATTAGCGTATGCCGTCCTTTCGTTTGCGTCTTTCCCTATCCACACCGCTGGCCCAATGCCCATTGAGGCGCAGCAGGCCATCGTATTCCTCTGGCACGGGGTACCACTTCTCCACCCGGCTACACGCATAGCACAGAGATATAATGCGACCGGAGAGCATCCCTACCCTCAACTCATCTTTGTGAGTATGTCTCTTAACTGGTGATACACAATCCTGTTCTGTTGTTATCATTCCTGATCTCCTTCTGTTAGTAAGAATAATTCTCTGGATGCCGTGAACAGCTTCAGTCCATGCCGTAGGTCTGCTTCTATGACCACGGCAGAGCTGGCATCACGCAACACATAGGTAATGTATCCCCTGGTAGGAACCCACACAGATCCCATTGCCCTGAGTGCATCGGCGTAGGCTGAGAGTTGTGCGGTATCCTTGTTGATCCGCAGGCTTGGTCCATACTTATGCCAACTGTCAGCGTTGACCGTCTTCCAGTCGTGTATGGAAACGCCACCACTACTGCTTAACGAGAAGGCATCCGCAGTACCGCCGTATTGCAGGCGTGGGTGGTACAGGAACTTCTCAGAGCCTATGAATTGTAGAGTCTGGCCTACCTTGAACCATGCCAGGAACAAAGGATCATCCTCTGTGATTGTGCCGTGCTTGATATAGTTATCAATGGCCTCATGCAAATTGTTACCTATCGTTTGGCTATCCTTGGTAGCCTTACGAGGGGCATTAAGGTTGCCGTTGTTCTCTCGTACCACCTTAAGCGCCCAGTTCATACCAGCCCCGAACGCATCGCCACCATCTATGTACTTGACAATACTGGTAACGCTCTTCATCCTGGGGCCATCATCAACCCAGTACTGGTGGTTGCCGTTACGACTGATGTCGACTGATGCGCCGTTGGCGAGCGGATGCTGTTGTACTTCAGTTGGCATCGTCATCCTCCGCGCTCAGTACACCGAGCGACTCCTCTGGGGCATTTGGGAATGGCTCTTCATCCTCTGGTTCCAGAGGGGCTTCCTCTACTGGTGTTGGTCCCCTACGGATGAGGGCATATACGTCTCGTGCTAAAGCATCTACCTCGCTGAGCCAGTTAGGTCTGTAATAGGCTTCTCCATCTTCAGTCATATTGCTGATCCACGGAATGGCAGTAACGGCATTGTTTATCGCTGAGTTCCACATAATGCGGTCATCCTTGCTACCCCACGACGCAGAGGTAGGTGTAGTAGCGGTAGGTGCGAACTGTACGCCCTCTTGCGTAGATGTCTGTGCCTTCGGCGCTACACCGTTGAGTACCTTGAATGTCGCGGCACTACCGTACTGCCGGGTTCCTTGGTATGTTTTCTGGTATACTGCTGCGATCTGCACCCTAGCCCCAACCAGGTTATCCAAGTCCAGAGCCTCATACCATGCTGGCATCTGGATGGGTTCAAAGGTCACGCCACTCTCATAATCGCCTTTAGGAAATTGCCCAAGCCTGACTGTACCCTCAGTGGTTGCGATGTATATGTTGGCTGGCCGCCACTTCCCCTCGTCATTCTTGTTAGGCGGATAGGCTTCTGTTACCTCTCCCTCAATGATCTCTACTTGTTTATTAGCCACGATAAATTATCTCCATATTCTTGTATTGGTCTTCTTTGCGGAGTTCCCTCGCGCATGACTCCAACTGGTCCTGTGTATACAGGTAACCACGCCCGAACTTGTGACCCTGGAGAAAGCCTTCTTCCCTGTATCGATTGAGGGTAGGCTCGCTGATCCCAAGGATAGCACGGGCTTCAATAGGTCGTAGGAATTGTGTGGTTGTGTTGGTATCACACCCCTTGCACCGGATCTTAACCTCTATCATGTGTTGTCTCCTTCCCTGTTTGACATTCCACGCATTCTACAATGGCGTGATCTCGGCAACTGGAACAGTAGCCAGAGATAGCATCTAGTCCTACCATGTTATTCAGAATTGTATTGGCACTATCTCCCCAGTAGTCTACCTCGCTCCCTTCCATGATGGGTGACTCGCAACAGATCGACAGGTAATAGTGTTGGTGTTGTGGCTGAACATAAAATGTAGCTTGCATTATGCATCTCCCTTCAGTTTTGATTTGCAGTCCGGGCATACCGTGATGAGTCCACCAGTAGGACTCTTGATCACGGTTCCACCCCAGATCACGAGGGTCTTGCGACCGCACCCACACATACTGTACATGGGGGGTAAAGTGTTACTCATTGTCCACACCTCTAAAGTTATAATTCCCTTGCCTGACGGCCTCGTTCTCTACCCTCTTCGCTTCGGCATAACGTGGGTCTTGCTGTTCTTCTTTCTCGCACCCAAGGCAAATGATCTGAGTATTGAAATAACTCATAATGGTAACAGACGTTTCCTTGTAGCACCTCTCACATCTATTCATTGCTCTCCTCGTTTTCAGTTACCGTGTAGTCGTGGATGGCCAGGTAACGCTTCATAAATTCGACCGCGTACAATCTGTCAGTGCGGCATGGCACTCCGGTCCCGTTGACATCGCATTCCAAAGACCCTCGTATTGTTGCACCGTAGTCAGCCAGTAATACCTTCTCTTCCTCAGTCAATACATTACTCATACTTGCACTCCCTCTTCCTTATATTTGATATACCTATTGTATACAATTCCCACCTCTATGTCCACTACTGACGTGCTGTATACATTGCGTCACCGAGTATGGAGTCAACCAACCCGTGTCCTTCGGTGTATATGTAGCGCACGTCAGCGCCCAGGATCTGAAGACAAAAAGAGAGCTGGGACCAAACATCCCAGCTCTCTGGCTGTATTAGTTACTCGCCTTCTAAAATGGCGATGCACTCGGCATCGCACTCGGAGGTACAATTGATCCCTTGTAGGATCTTGACCTCGCACGATGCACAATGCTCACAAGAATCCGGTTCAAGACCCCATAGCTTTTCATGTGAGTCCTCTGCCATCGGTGTATACATATGGCCGTCAGCCGTGAAGCATTTGTCAGAGCAATAGATCGCCCGGCCATCCCAGATCGAATCCATTTTGCCTACGGCATTACACTCAGGGTCCAGACATTCGTTGCCATCAACCCACGCCACATATTCAGTCATTGCTCACCTCTCAATGTATTATTTGTTGGAGCAAACTCCGAGCATCGGCCAGGGTTCTTGCCTTTGGCGTGAAGGTTCCAATGCTTTGGTATGCACCTGGTATGTATGCCTACACCCTCGCGGACGGCATCGGTAATGCCATCCAGTATGCCAAGTGTACCGCCACAACATCGGCATGGCGGTATGTTTGGTGCGATCCTTTCGAGCCTGACGATCTGATCCTCTATGCTCATACTATGATCCCCTTCCTCTGATTTAAATTCCGGTGCTAGTTACACCGAGCCAGATCACGAAATGTATTCATGACCTGGAGCAACTAACTAGCGTTAGCCCTCATAGCAGTCAACAGGCTTTTAGCCATCGTCTGTATGCTCCGAGGCGGATTTGCTATTGTGCCTTGGCCGTCCAGATAGACTACACCGTAGACTACTACGGCCTTGGCAAAGCCTAGCCTGTTACGCAATACCGTTTGCATAACTTGTGAATCCTCTTCACTACTTGTATCGGAGCCTTGTAGATTTTCTAACCATTCACCTATTGTCATTGTTGTATCCTTTCCTCGCGTCAGCCTCTTGTATCGTGATCCAGTACTGTCGCGATACCCCGTAAAACTTGAGCTTCCTACGTTGTGCCTTGTCTAGCTTCCTGATCCTACGTTGCCTGATGCTGTTCCGATTTGCCATGTTTCCTATTCCCCTTTCTATTATTTAATCCTTGTCAGCTTGTGTCCTTAGTTGTATATGTTGTGGCTCGTGTCCTTAGTTGTATATCGTGCGATCGATGGCGTTAAGATCCTGATGTATAAATTATTTTTTCCATCCAGTGCTTCGATCCTGTATGCATTGCCTCAAGTACTGGATTCTAGTTTTTGGTATGTGCAAGGATAAACAAGAACACAAGCCCGGAATTTTTGCCGGGCTTGTGTCTTGTATGTCTTACTCTATGACGGCATAACAGCCGTCATTTCTCATGTGTACCTCTGATAGTGGAAATTCAACGGGCGCATCAGTATCGGACCAGCGGAATTCCAAGTGTCCGAGTTTGGGATTAATAGAAAACTTCCTAAGAGTCGCGCCCGGACCCGGGCGTTTATCGCTAGGCGTACCAATTAACCACGCGCAGACGCTACGATATGCCCCATTATATATAGCAATCAAGGCGGACTTTTGACAGTTTGCCGTGACGTTAGTTAGTACGATATCATCGGAATAACCCGAGACTACGCCACGCCCGACATTGCCTTTAACGTCACCATATGAGTATATCCATTTTGACCAGTCTCGTTTTGCCTCGTTTAGGTTTCTATGTGCATAAATTCGATTAGTCATCTATTGGCCTCGCTTTACTACAAATCCGGTCGTATCTTTCCGGGCTTTGCCCTTGGCATACAAGTGAACGACCACGCCCGCCGGATCAAGAAACCTTAGATCGTTTTCATCTCCACTCACTACCTCGACTTGATCAAGCCCGTAATTCTTGAATGAGGTATTGGCATGATAACGTGGAATAATAGCATTGTAGTATTCTGGGATCGGATCGGTTGGTTTGCTATCGAATACGACTGCTACCCGTCGACCGTTGATCAAGTTTTCAAGTACCTCGATATCATTGGACTCAGATCTTGAAAAGGTTAGATCGTAGTTACTTGGTAGCGATTCGGCCGGGCGCTTGTGGTATGGGGCTTTAGTGTAGTCCATGAATTGTATATTCGGGAATAATTCCATGATGTTATTTGCCCGATCATCTCCAATAATGACCGGGGTTTTTTCCCATAGAACATCACTAACTCCATTAAGTCGTGCGACCGGTATCATGTCTCGCTTGTGGGCTTGACGTTCTAAGCCCATTAGTTCACGGATAAGCTTTTCCCAATAGGCCTCACGATCGCTCATGAATAGAACGGTGCGATTAATCCGGGCTTGTTGGACCGGAGCGAAACGACCATGCCCGGCCGTGATTAGACAACCGTTAACACAACCATCAGAAGCCCATGGGCACATATTTATTGGTCTGCCTAACGCCTCGGATGCTTGCCGCTCATGTGCTAGATATTGAATACCCGTAAGATATCCACGTTTGGACCCTTTAACCGTTTTTGGATCTTTCTCAATTCCTATCAAATCCACTATTCACACTCCATAACTAGACGTGAGACCATTGTCTCAAATACGCATGCATATGTCAACTAATGCTAGGCGTGGTGATAATGAATTTCGAGTGAATTTGTGAACCGGAATATATCGCCGAACCCGTTTAGGGTTCTAGATATATGCCGGAATTGTGGGCGGTCGTGGTAATTTTGGGTTAGTGTGGGATTTAGGAGCTCCAATTGGAGCTCCCGGGATTGCCCGAAAATAGAATCCAGAACTCCAAATAATGGACCGGGGGGAATTCGTGGCGGTATCGTGGCGGTATGTGTTAGGTCTAGTTCGGATTATATAAAAAACGTGCCATACATTCGATTGTATAAACTTCTGGATGTTCTTTTCGCGTAATTCATACGCCACAGCATCGCAGTCGACAGAATCGAACGCATGACACACACACGCCACGCCTTGAGCGATCACGGGTTCCACGCTATGCCTTGCCCGGTGGCGGTGGGTGGATGGGCGATGGAGGCCGAAGGCCGACAACATTGATGGGGATGGGTGTCTTCTAATGGTTATGATCTATGTGTGTCTGTTAATGGGTGACAGGGATTGTGTGTGGGGGATTAGTGCGCTGATTGGTTACTGGCTTGTGATTGTGGTTGCGATGATGGGGGTGTGGTGTCTCTGGTGGGGGGATGGGTATGGCTTAGGTGTTGTGGGGTATGTCGAAGGATACCCATGACAGAATTTTTCCATTAAAGGCCTTGTTCTCCACTGTATGTTTTGTCCTGGTATAACACGGTTTGTTTTGTTATATAACATGTTATATCGGGGGAATTATTGACATCTGATGGCTGTAAGTCTACTATGCCTGTGAAATGCAATGTTATACGCGATGTTATACGGTAAAAACGTTACGGATGTAGTATTTCTAGGCGTAATATAACATGTTATGCCATGTTATATAGCATGTTATATAACATAACACACAGGTATATATAATACCTGTGTTATGTTATATCACATTTATAATGGTGATATAGGGAATGATATGGGAGGGATATATTAATGGGAATTCCAAAGAAGCCTGCTAAGGAGCAGCCGTTGTTGAGGGACCGGTCGAATGCTGAACGCTCGGCGGATGTTGTTAAGAGGAAGGCGTTATACCTGAAGGCGTATGGTGAGTTTGGGAATGTGAGGGGAGCGACAGGGGCGATTGGCATTAGCAGGCAGACGTACCGAAGGTGGGTGCGTGAAGATCCTGATTTCATGAGGGATGTGGAGGATGCGAAGCAGGAGTTTGGTGAGTATCTTGAGGGTATCGCGTTAGAGAGGGTAAAGAACCCGGACAAGGGTAAGGGTTCGGATGTTTTGCTGATATTTTTATTGAATGGGACTATGCCCTGGAAGTACAGGCCGCAGATTGCCATTAGTGAGGACAGTGCTAAGGACTTGATACTGGAGTGGCGGAAGGCGGCGCAGGACGTGAAGGCGGAAGCGGTGAGTGAGCCTTTGCCTGCGGGGGTTGAGCAGACTCTTACGGAGTTATTGGAGAAGCGCGGCAGTGCGCCTGTGAAGGATGAGGAGACAGAGCGGGGTGAGCTATGAAGTGGGTGGAAGGTCCAGATAAGTTAGTTGGCCCGGTTAGTGAGGAATCCTTCGAAGTCGGCATCGGGGTACATGATCTTCTTCTTTGCCCGGTATGCTTAAAGAACTATCCTGATGGTAGGGGGGTATGGTTACACCAGGAAGGGGTAGAAGGGTTCTTTAGGGAAGAAGACTCAGACAAGGGTATTCATGGGTATATAGCGGACACGGGATCATTTCTTGCTGTGGACGAGAACTGTGGGCGTAATGCACGGAACCCCAGCTCCCGGCGTGACGGACTGATTATATATTTTTCTTGTGAGTGGTGTTCCCCCCTATATACATTTGAGTTGCGTATTGCCCAGCACAAAGGGGTTACAATGATGGAGTGGCTTGTTAAGCAGTACCGCCAAAAGACAGATATGGAAGATTGGATCGAAGAAGCCTTAAAATCGTAAAGGGGAAGAATGACTACTGCTACCCGTAGTTCGCTTTTGAAGGAGTATTTATTTGACAAGGTGGGATTTTATCCGACTGCGGAGCAGAGTTTTATACTTGATTCGGGGTACAGGTTTAATCTTGTGGCTGGTGGTGAGCAGGCCGGTAAGAGTCTTGTAGCGTCTAAGTATTTGCTTTCGAGGTTTGCGGACACGGATGAGCGCGGGTTGTACTGGCTGGTGGCTGCGGACTACGAGAGGACGAGGGCTGAGTTCGAATATTTATTGCAGGACTTTTCGGTGCTCGGGATTTTGAAGGAAGCTTCTAAGAGGGTAGATCCCGGACACCTGGTTCTTGCGGATGGTACGAGGATAGAGACTAAGAGTGCTAAGGACCCGAGGACGCTTGCGATGAGAGCGCCTAACGGGATACTGGGGTGTGAGGCAAGTCAGCTTGACCTCGAGACTTTTTTCAGGTTGATGGGAAGGTGTGCGCCGAAGCGGGGGTGGATGTTTCTTTCCGGTACTTTTGAGGGAAGTTTAGGTTGGTATCCACAGATGTTCACGGCGTGGGCATCGGGTGCGGAGCCTGACTCCAGGGCTTTCTCGCTTCCGAGCTGGACGAATGTACACCTGTATCCCGGTGGTTCGACAGACCCGGAGATATTGAGACTGAAGGAGGCATCTAGTGATGATTTCTTTATGGAGAGGATTGAAGGAAAGCCCAGCCCGCCCCGCGGTCTGGTGTTCCCGGAATTCAGACCTGATATGCACATTGCAGAACTGGAGTACGAACCGGGATCGCCCGTTCACTTATGGATGGACCCCGGGTATGCGGGGGCTTATGCGGTGGTGGCTGTACAGCTCAGGGGAGAGCAGATATGTGTCATAGACGAGATATACGAACAGGGACTCGTCACGGACGAGATCATCGATATTGCACGGTCAAGGACATGGTGGCCCGATGTCTCATTCGGAGTGATAGATATAGCGGGAACGCAGCACCAGGCAATGGCAGCGCCCACAGAGGCGTGGATGGACCAGACAGGGCTTTATTTATCTTCGCAGAAGATCAGGATTAACGAGGGGACTGAGCGGCTGAAGGGCTGGCTGAAGATAGATCCTAAGACCCACGCACCGAGGATAGTATTCAGCCCCAAATGTCACGGTATACTTTCAGAGTTCGGCTCTGCGCCTAATCCTTTTGACGGACAGACAAAGGCTTACAGGTGGAAAACGGACAGGGAAGGCAATATAGTTGGCGAAGTGCCGGAAGACAAGTATAATCATGCTATAAAGGCGGTCATATACGGACTGGTTGACCGTTTCGGGTACGGGTATATCGAGAACCGCGACCGTATCCGGGTTAAAAGGTGGATGTAGATGGTAAGACGTAAACCGGAAGAGATTGTCGAACTGGTGGAGTCGCACTACGACGCTACTGAACCGATGAGACAGAGAATGCAGGATGACCACGCCCTGTACAGGCTTGAGCCTTACGATGCGGGTGAGGGTTACCAGAGTTATACCTCCAATGATCCGCAGACATATGCCGAGAAAGTGATCGGATGGGTCACCGGGGCAGAGATGACTGTCAGGATACCCCACGACGGTGCAGAACCGGAACTCAGGGAACGGAACGACCTGAAGGAGAGGTTCCTTATAGGCATACTCAGGGCTGCCGACGAGAGGCTATGCTCCCTGATGCAGCCTACTTTGAGGGATCAGCTCGGGTGGTATGCGACTATACGGGGCTGGTGTGCAGGCAGGGCGCTCCTCGCCAAGCGTGAGGACGGCTCTACTTATGTGGACATCACACCCTGGGACCCGCTTCATACTTACTGGGGTCTTGGCCCTGAAGGTCTGGACTGGATATGTTACAAGGTTCCTAAGACAAAAGACCAGATATTCTCGCAGTACAACGTGAGGATAGACTGGGATGCCCCGCATAACGTGGACGGCATAGACGTGTACGACTTCTATGACAGGGAGATCAACACGATTATCATACACAACGGTTCAACAACCAATCCCCTGCTCAGGGTGGTAAAGAAACAGACCCGGCACGGCGCAGACCGCGTCCCGGCTTTTCTCGGTCCTATAGGAGCTAACCCGTACATAGTGGCACTTTCACAGTCCAATATGCAGGATACGATTGCAGACGTGGGTGAGAGCGTGTTCCGTGCATCCAGGGACCTTTATCCCAAGCAGAACCTTATGATGAGTACGATGCTAGAACTGACCGCAAGGTCACGGAGACAGGGACTGATAGTACGGTCAAGGGACGGTACAAAGACACTGGATGAAGACCCCTACTTAGAGGGTTCGGAGATTGCGCTCTCCCAGAACGAGAACGTGGAACCCCTCGGACTCCTCGAGATGGCGAAGGAGACGGGTGCGTTTATGCAGCTCGTCTCGGGAGAGATGCAGAGAGGAACTATACCCCACTCGGTATACGGGGAGCTCCAGTTCCAGCTCTCGGGATTTGCCATCAACACGCTCCGGCAGGGAGTGGAAACCGTGGTCAGCAAGTATCTCAGGGGGGTGGAGAAGGCTTACCAGATGATATTTAACCTGGTGTCCGATCAGTACGCTTCCGGTGCGTATAAGTCAATGGAAGTTTCCGGTATGGACAGGAACAGGGTGTACTTTACCGAGGACATAGAAGCAGATATGATTAAAAATACCGGGTCACCGGTCGTGAACCTTGTGGGTCAGCTACCGCAGGACGACATGACCCGGTACTCTATGGCACAGATTGCAAGGGAAGGCCCGACACCGCTGCTGTCAGACAGGGCGATACGGGACCGTATCCTTGCAATACAGGACGCAGACCAGATGGACGATGCCATCAAGGAGCAGTTGGCAGAACGGATGCTGCCGGAAGCGGCACTCTGGACACTGCTCCGGGCTGCGGAACGACAGGGTCGGGAAGACCTTGTGCAGTTCTATGTGAACGAACTCATGTCCGTGATAATGCAGAAACGACAAGCCGCAGAAATGCGGGATGCCGCCATGACAGCCCCGCCTCCGGGCGGTCCTCCACCCGGTGGACCTCCACTACCACCCAGGCCTGGAGGTCCGCCCACAACTAACCCGGCGGTGATGCCGAATGCCATGATGGGTGTTCCGCCACCGCAGCCCACGCCACAGGCAGGGCCTGTAGTACCGCCCGGGTCACCAAGACCCGGCGCACAGGGAGGTATCTGATGGCTAACGTCTTTGGAAACTGGGGCTTTATACCGGGGATAGCTGGCAGTACATGGCTGGCACCCCCGGTTGAAACTATGTGGAGTATGTTTACTAACAAGAGCGGAGACCTTGACAAGGCAATGGATGAGTATGTTTCCGGGTCGGATATGTTCGGGGAATACGGTGACGAGGGTATGCTGGAGGAAGAGGCATCTGATGCCGTCGATCAGGCGATCATGCAGCTCCACTCCCCTGTCCCGACAGCGGGACTTGTCCCCGGCTTCGGCCCTGCCCTGACTGACCAGGAACTACAGAACGTTGTGCAAAACTACCCCGGCATACAGGAACTGGCTACCGTGAGTTACGGTGATATGGACAATCTGTTTGACCAGGCACAGGACTTCATGGATGCGGGCGGAGAGGACTTTGATAACTTCGTGACAGACCTTGAGGATCTTGCAGAAGACAGCGGTATAGATTTGTGGGACGCTATCAAGGGTGTGGGTAATGCGATAACGGATGCGGCCACGGATGTACTGGGATTAGCAGGTGAGGGTGCATTAACACAGGCTGAGGCGACAGTAACACAGGCTGATACAGTTGCTTCAATACTGAACTCGGGTGCTGACTGGATAGAAGATCGCGTGGAGGATTTGGGACAGGTTGTAATGGAGAATAGCAAGACGGAAGCCCTTGCAAGTCAAATGACATACGATCATATCATGGGTGACGGCATATCCAGCACTACCCAGAATATGGCCGACAAAATGGACCAGGAGTATCAGCAGGATATCCTGTTCGGGGAATTCGAGACTGACTGGGCAGAAGACCCGGCAGCCTTCCTGAGCTTCATTGGTAACGAGGATAACTATATGCCAGATGAGGCTGGCGGAGTAGCGATTGACCCGAATGCACTGGAAGCATGGCTTGCCTCACTGTTTGCAAGCGGCGACCCGGACCAGATAGAAATTGGTAATGCAGTACAGGCGCAGTACACATCACTCAACCTGGACGGGACAGGCCAGGCACCAGGCACTGGTGGGGAACCAACTCCTGAGCCAACCATGACCACCGATATACCCGACACCACCGATATACCAGAAGAGATGGACATAAGTGATCTCCCGTTTGTAGACTATACGGATACCGGGATTGACACTCCAGAAGACCCTGGAGTTGAAATGCAGTTTGACAGACCCATACCGGGCATCGAGTACGACCCAACCATTGGCATTCCCGTGAGACAACCTTCCTACTGGGATCAGTTCAACAACGTATTTAACAACCTGCCCGGTTCCGGTAGGTTTGAAGCACAGCAGCGCAAGGGCGACCTCTTTAAAGATGCCGAGACGCTATTCTATCTCAACACGAAATGGGAGGACAGGGACTGGCTTAAGGATGCAGGAGCCGACCCGTTCAGCGCAGGTATGGTTGATGATGATTTGGGTGGGGATGGTTGGGTGCGCGGCAATATGCTTGAATCCGATGCCGTAAACGAGGAAGCCCTGTTCTCGGACTGGCTTGAAGGTACATACCTACAGAAGCCCGGCGAGACACGTTCCGGGTTACACGATTCTGTCAGAAGTCTCCGTGATAATATGGAACAGTTTTCCGGCCTCAGCAATGCCCACGTCAGTAATATTGTCGGCCAAAACGCTGAAGGATATGACATGCTGATGGACAGGGCAGTATTCATGTCACCAAACACCCAAAGCGAGAATCGCCTGTCGAACTTGGTTGCGATGTACAACACGCATCCCGGCGCTGACACATGGGTGAGGAATTATATGCAGAACTTCTTTCAGAATATGCTGTCCGACTGGACTAGCGCCGGGCGCAGTAAAGAGGACTTCCTAACAACATTTGTTAAGGATGCACCTGCGATGCAGGCACAGGCACCAAGGCAGCCAGCACCTAACGGCACTAGTTCGCCATCTCCGTATGGATGGTAATATAATTGTTAACGAGCATAAGTTTAGTATAATAAGGGGGAAATAATGGCAGCAACATTTAATACCGTGACCGGAAAATGGACTCCGCAATCCGGGCCATTCGCGGGGATGGAATACGATGATGAACTATCGGCGTTAGCAGCCGAGGGAGGCACTGGTGTGACAGCTCAGCCGGTCGGACAGGGTGCGCCCGAGGTCGTGGGTGGTTATTCTCAGCAGCAGGATACAGCGATGCAGAATCTGTTCCAGGAGGCTGGACTACCGTGGAGAGATGTAACTCCGCAACAACAGTTCAGTCAGTATGCAGGGCAGCAGTTTCAACCCGGTGGGTATAACCCGATGCGGGGCGCGTTCTACAATGCGTACAATCCCCTGATGCAGCAGTACTATCTGCAATCACCAACAATGGCACAGCCCGGAGGTTCGTTTGCTGATTTTATGGGAAGCTATACTCAGCCAGGATTAGAGAACATGAGACAGCTCGCACAGCGAGCCTCGGCCATTGCCAACCTTACACCAGGGCAGTTCATGCAGTATGTAGATCCACAGACAGATTATACCGGACCAGCTATTGGGACAGCGGCGCTGGGGCAAATTGGGGCGTTGGACGATGCACAACGGCTCATGTACAGGCAGATATACGGCACTGGGGAAGGGTCAGAGCAGAACAGGAGACAGCTTGCCAATATGCTGGCGATGCAGCGCGGAAGTGGTGGCGGGATGTACGGCGGCATTCTGGGACAGGCGATACAGGGAGCGATGAACGAGTTATATGATCAACTGATTGCCCAGCAACCCGGAGCGAATTTCCTTGACTGGTACCTTGGGCGCACCTCGGGTTTGGGAGGCGTGGCTGGCCGCCAAGCAACCCCAGCCGTGACCAACGGTAATGGAACACAGGTGTAAGGGAGTAATATATGGCTAACGGAAATAATCCTTTCCTGGACTATTTATCAGGCGCAGGCGACTGGGGCAGCCTATTGTTGACCCAATTGCCACAGGCCGCGTATTACAGTTCTCCTGCCGGGACACAGTTTGGCGGGCAAAGCCCAAGGCAGGGACGTTACTTTCAGCAGGCATACCAGGATGTGTACAGCGACTACCTTGGTCAGATAGGCTCTGCCCTGAGAAGCGGACAAGAACAAGAACCCAGGTCCTTCCAGGAATTCCTTGAGACTGACCCGTGGACGGCACGGTACGGAAGACTTCCCCAGTATGAGCGCGGCGTAACACGCGCATACACTGATCCGAGAACGAGGTTTATCTTTTACTAATGCCTTCTCAAGAAGAAATACAACGCCGCAGGGAGCGTAACGCGGAATGGGCCAGGCAGAGAGCGGCCAAAGCCACGCCTACTGGCGGGCTTGAACTTGGCCGTCGCGTCGTGGAGCCTGTATACAAGAAGGTTATAGAACCCTTGCTTATGTATCCCCAACGCGCTGCCGGAGAAGTAGTTCAGCAGTTCGGGGAAACCCGTGAAGCTATCAGGGACCGTGGTGTTCTTGGTGGCATCGGTCACCTTGGACGGGAAACATTAAGCACGGGGCTTGATGTAGCAGCAGACCTTACTCCCCTGCCCGAGTCGTGGGGGGAAAGGATGGACCCATCGGGTGAAACCGCTATGGGTGCAGAGGTGGAAAGGGCTAAGAGGCAGTTCGAGGCGGAGCAGGGGCGACGGCCTACGATGACGGAAGAGTACGACATCATGGCTACCATTCAGGACAGGGAGATGCCCTGGCTGACGGAGCGACAGAAAGTAGGACCCCTCGAGTTCTCAAACAGGATGTGGATCGAGGCTCCGACCGAGATAGCGTCGGCAGTAGGGGAGACGGCCTTGACGCTTGGTGTGGCTAGCGCGGGAAAACTGGGCGGTAAAGTACTCGGCAAGGTCGGACAACACGTCGCTGCGAAGTACGGCGCAGGAGAAGGGGCGAAGGCTACGACAGCCCGTGTAGCGGGCGGCGGTCTACAGCAAGTAGGCGGTGCGGTCGAGAAGGTACTGATGACCCCCAAGAAACTGGATGATCTGTTTGGCGTGATGGTGGCGAAGCCGTTAGGGTGGTTGTGGCAGGGTGGTGTAGCCAAGCCTGTCCTCTTTGGTGTAGGGGCCGTGAGTATCACAAAGGCACAGCTTAAAAATACTATTAACATATTCAGGAAGCGCGCTATTGAGGAAGGCGCTCCTGTGATGGAAGTGAATAAGAAGGCTCAGGACTTTTCACGGTCTGTGATTGACCAGAATAAAGTAGAGAATATGAAACCAGGTCAGCAGTTACGGCTGTTTGATGATGAGATTGATACTGCCGCAGGACAGGCAAAGCTCATGAGTGAAGAGCCAGACCTGTCTGTCGGTACTGGGGGTAGGCCTGACGCAATGGAATCTCTTGCGCTACGCACAGCATCATTAACTCGCCTCGCAGAGAAATACCCTCTTCGCAGTGCCAGTGATCCTGCTATTATTCCGCAAGATATCTTGGGCAATATGTACAATGATGTTGACGCAATCGCGCGTTCAGCACAAGAAGGCATGGGCATAGATGAGTGGTCTAAATTAAGCCCCGAAGCCAAGGTGTCCGAGGTCATGGATGGCGTTGGAGATATTAACCCACGAGATGGCTTAGAGGTTAACTATGACATTGATCCGGGTAAGTTCGATGTACATGACATCATGGATGATATCGTGCATGACGTATTAGATACTCCGCAGTTCAAGGCTCCCCGTACACCTGTGGGGCCAGAGGTAGTTCCGCAGGATCGCGGTGGGTTCCATCATCCAGTGCATATGCTGAGCGTAGATTTCGCAAGTACATATACTGAACGAGGGCGGGATATTGTGCGGGGTTTATGGGATGACTATATACTCCCGCTAGAAAACAAGCTGAAAAGCAATATTCCTGAATCCTGGGGCAAGGCTCCGGTTGTCGGGGGCCTGTTCAGGAAACCAACACGCGTCATCACCCGTGCAGAGACACCGGAGGGACAGGCGGCTGCCAGGAGTGGACGCGACGTAGAACGTAAGTTGAATGATTTTAGTGATAAAGCTGATGAGGCCACCGAGGCTATGGCTAATAATGCGCGTGGCGATATAGCGTTTATGCTTGCCAAAATGGTAGACCAGGGTGTTATCAGGTTTAACTCTGGAACAGCCAAGGTTATGAATGCCGCCCACGATGCGGATGATGCGGCAGAGATTATTACTGCAAGCGGTAGCTTGATAGAAGATATCCTTGAAGGTGCAGGGCGTGAAGGACAGGGCAACTACGTCTTCAGCGATGCCGTGCTAGAGGGGTCTGGTATGACCTTCAGGGGCAACACCCTGGTCAGCGAAGGGTATCAGGGCGTTAGATCCAAAAATGCGAGGGGGGAGACTGTGGATGCTAACCTGCTCCCCGGCTTTGGTGATGTAGCGGAACGGCTTCCGCTATATGAGCAGCAGCTCAAGTCTGTCAAGGTACAGATCGGACAGGAGGTACGCGATGCGTATTCTCTGATGCAGGACATCACCGAATACACAGCTCGCATGGAGAACACACTTGTGGATATGGGTGTCAATATGCGAGGTCCATTACCTAAAGTGGCAGGCAAGGCGCAGCAGGGCGTTGCGAGAGGTGTGATGTACGGGGAAGGCGCACACTACTTTCCACGCAATGCTTCTGGCGCTGTCGAGATAAACCCCGCTACGGGCAAAGCCGAGCTTGTGCTGAATGAGAAGCAGGCTCCGACGGAACTTACATTTAACCCAGAGGGTGGTGGCAGGTGGGGAGTGCCTGCTATTAAGGGCAGGGTAGCCCTGTCTCAGGCTGAAGGCATGACAAGGGGTGAATGGTATGCCCACCCCGCCGATGCGGTAGCAGACTATATCAAGTTCGTTGGGGATAAGAAGCGTAACGATGCTATTGGAGATTTCATAGTTCGGTATTCACAGGCGAACAAGGTGGAGTCAGGTACGGTTAAGCAGCTTCTCAAAAACTCCGATGAGTTCCAGAAGTTCGAGATGAACCTGGAGAAGGTACGCAACAAGATACGCAACATCAAGAATCGCCAGAAGCGCGCTACTGGCATGGGTCAGACGCGCCTGATAATATCCGCAGACGATGTTATGAAGGACATGAGAAAAGAACTACGCTTAACGCCCCTCACTAAGTTCCAGGGAACGGCAGAGGGTGTTGAAGAATACTTCCAGTACATGGATAAGAAGTTCGCGGAATGGCACAAAAAGGTCAAGAGTTTAGGGGGCCGTCAGAGCAAGAACAAAGAAGAGATGGAGCAGGTCTTAAAATTACTGGACAAGGCAAAGGCCAATTATGATATTGCGAAGAAGGATCTGTTGCGCGGTAAGGCAACAATGTCCGGTATGGGGTTAGGGTTGGAGGGAGTATATTTCCCCCATGCCTTCAGGGACGCTATCCTGAATGCGTCCGCGGCAGCAGAGAAACGCCGACAACTACCCGGAGGGGGTCTCGTTGCGATTAACTCGCTTCTGCGTATGTACGGTGCAACGGGAGACATGAGCGCCATCGGCATACAGGGCAGCGCTGCGCTTATCAACGAAGCAGCGATGGGAACAAGAGCGACGAGGCTGGTTCCGGGGATTGGTCAGTTGGGCAAAGATGTCCGAGGAACACAGGAGCTGAAGATTAACCGTCAAGGGGATTCATGGAAGGCCTTTAAGTCAAGCCTACAGGCGTGGACGGACAAAGGCCCGGATATCGTTGGTGAGTACTTTTACATTGCCCGTCGCACAGCTATTAATAACGGGACACTCACCCCGGACGAATGGGCAAGTGCGGGTCTGGGTATCCTTGCCAACGCACCGGACTTTTATGTTAGTCGCAACAGACATATATTGACTAAGTTTGACCGTATGTTTACACAGTACGGCAACGTACTCAGGCACGGTCTGGCAGATGCAGAGTTACAACTTTTGATGGCTCAGACAGGCAAGACGGCACGACAACTTCTGGACAGCGGAGATGCTGCCAGGATAGCAGGGTTTACCAACGTATTTACAGGAGTGGGGCAGCGCAGGTGGGGTGGCAATTCCGCACAGTTCCTGCTCTTTGCCCCGCGGTTTTTCCACGCAAGGATGAAGGTGGCTTCGGATGCACTGAAGGGGGTACTGCCGGGAACGAACAAGACGCTGGAGCGTCGCATCGCAGCCAAGCACATGACTCGCTATATGGGCTTTGCCTCGTTTCTTACCTTCGGCATTAATGAACTCAACGGTGAAGAGACGGATATCAATCCGTTGATACAAAATCCCTCAACAGGTAAATGGCACTTTAACCCGAACTTCATGCGTATACACGCAGGTTCGTTGGATGTCAGCCTGTTTGGTCCCTTTGATTCCTTGCTGAGAATTTTTAGTTCATTGCCGCTGATGGCACTCAATCGCAAACACGGCGGTGAGATATTGCGGGACTTGCGGAGTAATGTTAGCGCCCCGGTAAGCAGCCTTGGCCTCGATATTATTACTGGCTACAATTCCATAGGCGAGCGCACAAGGCCGCAGGACGAGGGGTTTATTGAAGGTGTGTTTAGCCCGGAGATGATGAATACGTTGTTGGAACACGCACTGCCGTTTTCATGGAACGATGTCTTCTTGGCCGATCCCGGTAAGCAAACCCTAGGTGGTCGGTTCAGCGAGGGCTTCCGAGAGATTGGCGAGGGGGATATCAAGGAAGGTGTCACGGAAACAGTCACTGCCGCAGCACAGTTTGGTTTCGGCATACTGGGTACTAAGAGTGCATACGAGAGTGTTAGTGAAACACTAAACAAGGCGTATGCGGACATACTGGAACTTGGCCCCGATGACCCGAGGCTACAAGAAGCCTTTGGGGTAACAGGCAAGAGCGATGCCAGGATGACGCAGGGCGAACTGAACGAGATATGGGCGAGTATGGGCAAGGACTGGTGGCACAAAATCGTCAACGTGGATGACGGCTTTGATATAAGCCTGTCGTTTGCGGCTATTGGTTCCGAGAAGACACCGACGTGGGACCAGGTAGCCAGTGATATACGCAAGAACATACAGCGGTCAGTGCGTGAAGGTAAATTCACGGAGATTATGACAGCAGAGGAACTGATCACACTTGAGAACCGCGTGAAGGAACGAATGGAGCAGAGTGCCACGGAATATTCTCGGTACGCTGTGGAGCGGGATGAGATCATAGCCGATGGGTTTACAAAGCTGCAAAAGGCAGAAGCGGACTTTCTGGAGAGTGGAGCTAAAGACCTTGGGAAGTTTATGAAAGGTATGTCAGACATCCGCAAGGCGACAGCGTCAACCCTGCGAGCCTTAACGGGTCCTCATGGTACCTTTGAGGACATAGGGGAAGAACTATTCAAGTTCAGCCGTGACACAGCACTGGGCAACCTGTCTACCTTTGACAGGGATGTCTTTGACAGCGCACAGTCATGGTATTACACCCTGCTATACCCCGGTAAGGATGAAAAGGGGCCGGACGGCAAACTTCTTCGGGGGCCTGACAACAAGCCTCTTACTACAATTGTTACAGACGGTGGTTCGGTGGACTGGGATCTGCGCGAGCAACGCCTCGAGATGTGGGAAGATGTGATGAAAAAGCAATTCCCTGCCCTGTCCGATACCAAGATAAAGAGTTACCGGAGAAGGCTGGAAGAACACCAGAAGCGTGAGTCTCCGCCAATCACAGGCATGATCCTGGACTTACAGGATGCCATCGCTGAGTCAGGGTACTACGATGTGCGTAAGAAAGGGGTAGAGTCATGGCTGTCCCGGTATGCGCCCGGTACAACGGCACAGGGCATGGAGATATACAAAGAATGGGATGCTTCAGATGCAACCATGAGGGCTACCCTGGAGAACAAGCATAGGTGGCTGGGTAATTTGCGTAGTGCAATGGATGTGTGGAGAGGGCCATTCTTCAGGAAGCAACCACATATTGATGCCATGCTGATGGTGCTGTCTACACGGAATACTCAGCCCAAAACCCCTGCCGGGCAAACAGTGTGGTATATCATGGAGCGGAACCGTCGCAACGTGAAGCCTATCAAGGACTGGACGGGCTTCCTGTCTGCCGTGCGTAACATAGAGGTCGATCCTGAAGCGATCAAGCGTTACCAGTAACTCTTGACATTTCGGGAAAATAGAAGAAACTACATAAGGAGTAAGGAAATGGTTACACCACTAGATGGGGTAGAACAACAGCAACTACCGCAACAGGCGGTAGAAATAGAAGACGTGGGGGAGGTAGATGTCTCTGGCGTTGAGCAGGATGCGCCCGTTGATAATATCAACGATGCTTCTGTAGACGTACAGCCAGAGGCTCCTATTGCTACAGCCCCCGTGGCGACCGCTCCTCCTGTCGAGGAGCCTATGGTGGTTCCTACGCCGCAGCCACAGGTTGGACCAGAGGCTGTGGATGAACTTATGAAAAGAAGACAGGCTGATTCACAGAGGCAATGGGAACAGCAGGTTTTGCAGAGGGCAAGGCAACTTGAGCAGAGGGCGCAGGAGCAGGGGACAGACCCGCAGTCCGCAAGGCAGGTTGCACGTCAGTATGTGACACACCAGAAAGAGCTTAGGGACCAGGAGTCAAAGGCGATGGATCTCGTGGGCTTTGTGGAAGGGCGGTCCAATGCCGCCATGCACTTTGCCCAGAAGCATAAACTGGTGAACAAACAGGCACTTGAGGATATACAGACATTACTCAAGTTCAGAACTCCACAGGAGATGGAGCTGGAAGCTAGGCGTATGTCCCAGCTCCGCTCACAGGCTGCTGAGATCGCACAGCTCAAGCAGGGTCGGGTTGCACCGCAGACTTTCGACAATAGTCAGGGCGCAGCGGAAGCGACATCCAATGACCAGAGGCTCCTGGATGCGTACAATAATGGGGATAGGTCGGATGCAGCGGTGCGGGCTGCGAGACGATTAGCGTTTGGTTCATAAAGGAGGTGTCTTATGGCACAGACAGCAACAACGGGTAATTTAGAGAATGCCCAGAGGATTATCATAGCTTCGGCTAGGTACACAGAGGAGCATAACGCTCCAGCGCTTGCGCTCATTGAGCAGTTCAGTCTGCCCAAGGGTTCCAAGCAGGTTACTGTCCCCAAGGTAGGACAGATGTCTATGAGCGACCTTGTTGACGGTCAGGATATCATAGACGAGGAAGACATAGGGATGACCACGGTAGACCTCACCGCTTCAGAGGTCGGAGCCAAGGTTGTTCTCACGGATAAGCTGGTACGCCAGAGTGCAGACAACGTGTTCAGCATGATTGGCAGGCAGCTTGGTGACGGTATGGCCAGGAAGAAGGACACGGATGTTATAGCCTTGTGGCCTAACCTCAATGGTGGTACTGCTCTTAGTGCAGATAACCAGACATTCTCTACAGCGAATGTCCATGCTGCTATTTCCAGGGCTAAGGCAAACAAATTTGGCAATCAGCTTTATATTATTCATCATCCGAATGCGGTTGCTGAACTTTCTAAGGCATCTGCAACTACTGCTGACACAGCCGCAGCCGCAGGACTAACCAGCGGGTGGAGCGTGGATCTGTTGGCGAACTTCTACAGTGGCCTACGCCCAATCAATGGCGTAAGCATATTTGAAGACGGAAACATAGATAAGATAAGTGGACAGGACTCCGGGTATGGTGTCATCGCTGACAAGACTGCTATGGCAGCCCTGACAAGCGTAGACACACGGACAGAGCGACAGAGAGATGCTTCTCTCAGGGCTACCGAGGTTGTGATGACAGCAGACTATGGCGTGTTTGAACTTGATGATAGCCGTGGTGCGTCCTTCATCGCTGAGATTGGTGATCTGTCCTTCAGCTAACAGGAATAGGAAGAGGTAATTAATGGCAGGGATAACAGAACGTAACCAGCAAAAGAACGAACTGGCAAATGCAGGGTTCACTCTCCGTTACATTGATGAGTGGCAGCCTAAGACGACCTTGTATCGTCACAAGCCGAGCTATAATATCGAGGGAGAGATCACGGAAGATGTGGGTACGACAGTGCGTGGAGTGCCGGGAAGCCCGGATTATGTGCTACGCAAGGCCAAGATAGGGTTATTCCCCTGGCCTCCAAGTGATACCTGTACCTGTCGGTGGTGTTCCGAGAGCAACCAGGTTGATGCCGTGGCTGATTCGATCAGCGATGAGGCCGCGACTCAGCCAGTAGCAACAGCACAAGGAAGAGGAACGAGGCGAATGGGGCCTCATTTCAGGGTAGAAAGCTAGGTGTAACGATTGCCGTGCCTAGCGATAAAATACTAACGGCATTCGCAGGACTTTGAGCCTGTAAAAAGGAGTTTGAGATGGCGTTTCCAACGACGGTTTATTTGAGTTATGGACAAGAGAAAGTTGAGACTTCGGAGCAGAAGCAAAAGCTTGGCACAAGGGCTGTGCTTCCTGACGGCAGGGTATACTACTATGCCAAGAACAGTTCTGCGGCAATTACTCCCGGCGGGAAGATCGTGGATGGTATTGCAGCCGTAGCTGCTCATGACATGGACGTTGCAGCCACGGAAGCACATTCAGTAGGCGACACGACAATCAGTCTTGAAGTTCCTACTACTGACCTGACAAAAGACCAGTATGCAGATGGGTATCTTCTCATCAATGATGGCCCCGGTCAGGGCGAGGTCTACAGGATCAAGTCTCACCCTTTGCATGATGCGTCTGCTGACAACACGGTAATCTTCACGATTGATGAGCCAGATGGCATACGGACAGCCTTAACCACTTCGTCCCTGTTTGGGATTTCTTACAACCCATACAAGGATGTCAAGATCATTGACGGTGACGGAACCATGACTACTGGGCCATTGGGTGTGAACCCAATCCCTGTCACGGCTTCGTACTACTTCTGGCTACAGACAGCAGGTATTGCTTCTGTCTTGTCAGGGGCAGCGGTTGCTGTTGTCGGTGATGCTATCGGTGTAAGCCAAGCATCAGGTGAGTCAGGTGCATTTGACTTGTGGGACGCTTCTTCTGAAGAGGACACACGACCTATCGGTCATGCAATGAACATCCCGTCCGTTGACACTGACAACCAGATCGTGATGTTAGCTATTAGAAACTAGGAACAGGATATAGATGTACGATTTGTGGACACCTGCGGGGACTGCCTATAAAGGGGCAGCCCCCGTGGGCTACAATGCAGAAACAGGTGATGCGATTGTAGCGCATACGATTATGCTCAAGGCCAAGGATAAGTTTGGCAAGGAGCATAAGATGCGTGTGCAGGTACTGGCTGACCCGGATACGAGTCAGGCGCACATCGAAGATATGATGGCTAATGCAGCCGAGAAGTTTCTCCAGGAAGTCAGGGAGAAGTATGACAAGCGCCCTGCGACAGCCGAGGAGCGCAAACACGCAGGCAAAGCCCTCGATGACTTTCTGAAGTACCGCACCCGGCGCAGGGATAGTACAACAGGAAAAATATACTTTTAAGGAATAGGAATATGACACAGCAAGAAAAGCGTGGTTTTAATACACAAGATGCTATGGAGTACTTGGGCGGCATCTCGCGGAATGGGTTGCAGCAATTGATAAAAGACAAAGTTCTCAGATCGTACCGCATAGGAAGCAGGCGATACTTCCTGCGAGAGGAACTTGATGCGTTTATTGAGCGACAGATAGAGAAGGTGTCGTTATGACACAACAGGATATACCAATTGAGGTTACGGCAGACGATATACAGTCTGTTATGCAAACCAATCCAATGGTAACATTACAGGTGCAGAACCGAGCTTTGATACGAAAGCTGAGTGAGGCACATGGAGAGATAACGAGGCTTACGCAGGAGCTGGAAAATACACAGATGGAACTTCACGACATACAGAACGACGGAACGGAGAGATAATCAGGTTCTGAAGGAGGCGTAACTATGCCAAAGGTAGGTAGGCGATCTTTTCCTTACACCAAGAAGGGGCAGTCAGCAGCTAAGAGGTATTCAAAGGCTACTGGTAAGCCCATGACTAAGAAGAAGAAAGGTGGCTACTAATGGCTACCGCACGACCAAGACGTGAACCACATCGGCTTACAGAGGAACAAAAAGAGCGTTTGAAGGACCCTAAGTTTGTACTGGCTCTCAAGGCAGTCAAACCTGCTGTGCGTCAGGCACGGCGAGGACGGTCCCCCATGCGCCGCACTAGATAATTAATGAGGTACGACTATGCCAGCAATACAAGGGAGAACGCGTGAGCAATTAAGGCAGCACATTGGGAATGCCCTTGGTGCGGTGTACGTTTCCTCTGCGTCAAGTAGCGGGAGTACAACAACGCTGCTGGACAATACCCTGGTATTAGGTGGGGCTGATACCCAGATCGGAAAGTGGGTCAGGTTCACCAGTGGTAATAACGATGCAGTAACACGACGCGTCACCGATTCTGCGATATCCAGTAACGTCACCACCCTTACGTTTATGCCTACGGTTGGAACTGCAACGGCATCAGAGTCCTACGAGTTGTGGGATGGCGAGTACAATCCTGATGTGATAGATGACTTTATTAACCAGAGCATTCTAAGTGCTACCGGGCTTGTATACGACCCGATAGAGAATATCTCTCTTCATGGCGATGGACATCAGGCACGGTTTGATATTCCTTCCAACATATCAATGATATCCAGGGTAGACTACAGACATAAGGTAAGCTCCACCAGGATTCATGCCTGTGCTACCACGTTTGATGAGGCTACAGACGGTGACTTTACCCAGTCCTTGGACACCAAGGACAGAAAGCAGGGTACTCAGTCACTGAAGATGGTCATTGCAGTAGGCGCATCAGCGGGGGATTTTGTTACTGATAGCATTACTAGTAAGGATCTATCCAGGTACGACACCATAGAGATGTGGGTGAAAAGCACAGTAGCAACTAGTGCTGGTAATCTCAAGCTCTTGCTTGATGACACTGCTTCCTGTGCCAGTCCCCTTGAAACCCTTAGTATCCCTGCCCTAACAGCGGATACATGGACATTTGTCCGTATGTCTCTTGCGAACCCGGAGACTGATACAGCAATTATCTCTGTGGGTCTGGAGTATGACTCCGATATCGGAGCCGTGACGGTGTGGATAGACGATATCTCTGCCGTAGAGAATGACACGGCTGAATGGGCAACCCTGGACAGGCGTAACTGGCGTGTTGATAAAGAGGCACGGGACCTTATTCTTGGCCGTGATGGTCACGATGCGGTGGGTTACAGCCTGATTAAGATAGTGGGCGGTGATAAGCCAGCTCTGCTATCCAGTGATGCAACAGCTACCGAGATCCCGGAAGATTACATCATTGCCAGTGCGGTAACCCAGGCGCTCCTGTCAGCTTCCGGTGGCCCTGCCACAGACCCTGATGCTAAACGCCAGCTCAGTGCTTACTGGGCAACACAGGCAGAGCGGTCACGCAGGAGCTTTCCAATGCTTGTGAACGTGAGGTCCGTTGACTGATGACCTCACAGGTTGTAGACACCAATGAGATATTTTTGAATGGCGTGTACTATCCCACCACAAGGCCTGTGCGTTCTACGCTTGCTTCAATCTACCCTGCCAAGGTGGTGATAGGGGATACAACAAAGGACTCTAACCTGCGCTCATCGATCATATCGTGGTCTGACTGGCGTGGTGGCATAGGCATCAACCGCATGGAAGGTGCCGGTGAGGTTAACAGGGCGTGGTACAGCACCTGTCAGTTGCGTTATAAGAACCACCTGGTATTGCCTGGGTTGGCGACAGAGTCCACAAGCCCCTCTCACGGCCTTACTGATGCTAAGATAGGCGCTATTAATACCCTGTCTGATGAGGTATATGCCTTCTGGAACGGCTCGATATCGGAAAGCCCAAAGCTATTTAAGTACAACAACACGAATGATAGTTGGGGGTCGGCACTCACCCAGAGTGCCACTGATCAGGTGACTGACAGCGTGGTGTTCACCGATGCCGGGGGTACGACATACCTTGTCTTTGCCCATTACGACTCGAATGGCAGTGGGTATACATATTCTTCTAACGGTTCAAGCTGGACTACAGATACAACAGATACAAAGTTTGTGACTGTATGGGATGAAAGGCTCTGGGGCATGTCGCATACTGGACAACTGTGGTATGCCACCACCATCGGTACAGAGGTGAACGATGCTGTGCTGCCTCTGCCAGATGGCTCTGTAACAGCCCTGTTTGTGGCTCGTAACGCAATGGGTGTGCCAATCATATATGCTGCGACCACACATGGTTTGTTTGCCCACAATGCAGACAACGCCATGTGGGAAGCGACGCAGATGGACTTCCCTGTCCACCCGGACAACGGCAAGGGAACAGTGAGGTGGCGCGACTCGGTATATATCAGCTCCGGCAACGGAATCTATAAGTACATCAACGGGAATAATGCCGCTGTGATAACGATCATGGGGCCGGACAGGGATGACGGCTTACCGTCTGATAAGCGTGGAGCTATACGGAATATGGCAGGATCACACAATGAACTGCTCGTAGGTGTAGACGCAAGCGCTGCGCCGTCAACCATTGCATCAACCTCCATACCGTATCAATGGATCAGTCACCAGGGGTCGCCAGTTATCGCCCCGGATACAGGCTACAGTAGTATCCTGGGGTATAACGAGATGGGATGGGAAGTGAAGTGGCAGTCTGCTACGTCAGGCAAGGGCTTTGATTCGATACACGTTTCGGATGCCTACTCTGAATACAGGGTATGGTGGGGGCATAACAATATAGTACACTTTATGGATCTGCCCAAGGATATCATCAATCCATCTGAGGTGTCGGAGTTCGCATACGCCACATCTGGCATACACGAAACCCCGTGGTTCAATGCAGGGCAGAGTGAAGTTGATAAGCTGGCACTCAACCTACGCATTGAGGCACAGGACCTGACGGCAGCCGATAAGGAAATTGTTAAGATAGAATATGCTACAGACTATTCAGAAAGCTACACCACGGCAGTATCTTCGCTTAACTCAAGCACTATGGGAGCCTCTGCGGGGACGTACACATACACGTTTGCGAGTGGAGTTGGCACTCCTTTCCGTGCCATAAAGTTTAAGATTACCCTTGAGAGGGATGACGCAACGAGTACGGGTTTGGAGAAGTTCAATACACCAGACGTGGTATCCCTGACACTGGAGTACCGCAAGAAGATTACGGCCAAATGGGGGCATACGGTAGACATAGACCTGACGAATGAATACAAGGGCAATGTACCCAGGGATCTGCGGTCCAACCTGGTGTCTGCCATAGAGAGTACGACGTTGGTAGAGTTCACCTTTAGGGATGACGGTGGGGGAACGAGGAACTACTATGTGGATGTCGTATCAGCACAGGGCATGGAGTTTACAGGACATGACGAAAGAGGGTCTACGACCATAAGTGTTGTGGAGCCATAGGAGAAGGAAATGAGAATTGATCAGGGAATAGCTACGGTATCTTCAGCAGGCACAGCGGTGCAGGTGCTGAACGCAACGAACCGCATTAAGTGGGTTAAGTTCAGGGCACTGACCGCTAACTCAGGAATGGCCTATGTAGGTGTCAGTGATGTTAGCGCTTCGCTCGGATACGAGTTGGACGGAGGCAATGAACTTGAGATGAACTTTGGTGAGTTCGGAGGCAGCGTCCCTGCAAATGTATTCTATGTGGATGCCGGGACGAATAACGACAAGGTTTCCTGGATTATGATACTGGAAGGATGATATGACAACACAGGTAGCACAGCAGGTTCCTCCAGACTGGCCGGGTTCCATACCGGAATATATGGCCTATCAGGCGTTCATTGCGCTTGGCAGACAGCCGGGAGAGGACTTCACTTACCAGTCTCCCCTGATGGGTGGACGTATGGATAAGGGCGGTGTGGTGCTGGACTTTCTGTTCACTAACCCGCCTGACCTTGCAGTAAACGTACAGGGAGTCTATTATCACTATGAATTTGGAGTAGAGGCGAGAGCCAGGGACATCATGGCAAGAGCCAGTATGGCAGGCCAGAACCTTACGCTGATATTCATAGACGATGATGACCTTATGAAAGATCCTACATACTACTGTCGGGAAGCATTAAACTATAGAGATCACTCCAGGCTAGGAGGTGGATAATGGCAATTAACTTTGGTGGTAATGTATATGATGATGCAGGTAATGCGGTAAGCGGAGCCAGTGTCAAGCTCCTGGAGACAGGGACCACTACACAGGAAGGCTCTACCGTTACTACGGATAGCGATGGGCGATGGGACTTTAGCGAGGCCGATCAGGATCGTTATGATGTAGAGATAACAAAAGGCAGTTCGGTCAGGCGTATCAAGTGGAGTGATGAAATCTCCCTTCAGGAGATAGATGTCCGCAATAATACTGGTGCAACCACCCCTGCTGCCACGTTCAGCAATATAACAAACAGTACGGCGAACCAGGTGGCCGTATTCAGCGGTGCTAACTCCACCAAGGCAGATAACGACGAGATCTACCTGTCGTTCAAGTTACATGACTCCGCTGGCAACCTCGATGAGTTTGCCCGGATGACCGTGGTGGCAACAGATGTAACATCTGGCTCTGAAGACGGACAGTTTGAGTTTGATGTACTACAGGGTGGCAGCCTTATCAAGGCGTTCACTATTGCTTCCTCTACGGCAGGGGCGCAGTCTATAGACTTCAACCAAGACTCCGTAACATTTGGTACAGGCACGGCAGCTACGGATATCACGCTGACCTTTGATGCTGAGAGTGCAGATGGTGTCATCACATGGATGGAAGACGAGGACTACTTCAAGTTCTCTGATGAGATATTGATGAACAGTACCGAAAAGATATTGTTCGGGGATACTGCAACTTTCATCCATCAGTCATCTGATGGTGTGATGACCGTTGATGGAGAAGCAACGATAGACCTTAATGCTTCTACGGCAGTGTTAGTGAGTAATGACCTAAAGCTTAATAGCGACTCTGCTGTTTTAGGCTTTGGAGCAGACAACGATACCACCCTAACGCATACCGATGGCACTGGCCTGACCTTGAACTCTACTAACAAGCTGACGTTTGGGGATACAGGAACATTCATACACCAGTCTTCTGACGGGGTACTGACCATAACCTCAGACACTACCGTAGACATCAATGGTGCGGTAGTTTTTGACGGAGCAATTACAGGGGCAACAGCGATTACATCTGGGACTATTGATGCAACTACTGACTTTACTATAGGAGATACAGTAATAACGGATGGTGTTATTACTGATTCATCAGGGCTTCAGTTAGCAGCCAACTTGGACATTGATGGAACGGCTGATATATCTGGAGACTTGACCCTGTCTGGTGGTGCTGATGGTGCGTTGCAGTTCACCAATGCTGGCGAGAACTCTATCAAGATACCAGACAACCAGGCTAGTGCCTTAATTATAGAAGAAGCAAATAATGCTTATATAACATTCGTTACGACCAATAGCTCTGAGGCTATCACAGTAGCCAAAGCTACCACATTCTCAGCAGGAATTGCTGATGCGGGAACTATCGCCGCAGGTACATGGAACGGTACTGATGTAGGGGTAGCTTACGGCGGTACCGGGGCATCCAGCTTAACTGATGGTGGAGTGCTTCTAGGCTCTGGTACAAGTGCAGTTACCGCTATGGCTGTTCTTGCTGATGGAGAGATGATAGTTGGAGACGGAACCACTGACCCTGTAGCCGAGAGCGGAGCTACGCTTAGAACTTCTATCGGAGTAGGTACAGGGAATGCCGTTGAGTTTGCAGGGATTACGGGTACAACGATTGATGCGACGACAGACTTTACCATTGGGGATACCGTGGTAACCGATGGCACTATTACGGATTCTTCTGGATTGACTATTGCTGCTGCTGTTGACCTTGGGTCTAACACGCTAACCTCAACAGGCAGTATGCAAATACGAACCATTGATTATAGTGACGGCGACGTTGCTATGACTATAGCAGACGGTGGCGGGGTAACCTTTGCTCAGACTATTACGATGAATGGGCAAAAGAACATTGTGAATGCAGCAGACGATCAGTACATTAGGTATGAGGGCGGCACTAGTACATCGAAAGGTGGTCAGTTTGTAGCGTTTGGGCATGATTTTGACGCTGGTGGTGCAGGTATGAAGGGGGCAGTACAACTCCGTACAACCGATGCGTCGAGTCCATCAGAAACAACTCGTCTTAGTATTGCGGGGAATGACGATGATGCAACTCTGGCATTGACAGCCATAGACAAAATGACATTCGATCAAGCCGTTTCCATAGAGGCGGGTGGTAATACAATCACCCTCGATGAGAACGTAAAAATCCATGATGGTGACCTCTATCTGGATAACGCTTCTGGGCAGATTCAGGTTCAGTTCCAGAACGCAGGGACATATAAGTACATTATGGGGATGGCAGTATCCTCTGACCAATGGTTCCTAAACAGTAGTGATATAGATGGCGCAGGGACTGGCAAAGACCTTATTCGCATTCCGCATGGTCAGGCAACCGTGGACTTTGACTCCACGACAGATGAAAGTGCTTTCGATGATTACGATGACGCAATGGTTCTGGCGGCGGCTTACAGCCCTACCGCAGAGAGTTACAAGTTGGGAAAGGATATAATGGCAAGAGGTAAAGAGTTGCTTGCCGAGATAGGTATCCTTAGAAAGTATGACGATGGGTGGCTGGGGTATTCCCCTCAACGGATGGATGCTCTTATGGCAGGGGCTATATACCAGTCCAGAACTACCATTGATATACTGAGTGGGAAAGTTAAAGAATTAGAGGCACAGGTATTGAGCCTCAAAGGAGAGAACTAATGGCTATAACTAAAGCGAACGCAGTTGTAAGGACGCTGGAAGTAAATGCCGACGGCACCGTGTCTGCTTCTGTTAAGTATCAAATTCTTGATAATGACAACACGGAAATCACTACAGCCGTGGTCACAGACTTGTTGATTTCTAACTCGACTAGTGACGAGAGGACTGCCGCGGCCAGTCTGGTCAGTAAAGCGCAAGCTCTTGCGTTGGCGTAATCAGGTGAGCAATGAAGGCTATGATACGCATATGCTTTACAAACAGGGCTTTAGTCCTGGCTCTCTTTGCCTTTGCCAAGGCGGTACACCAGGCGACCGTAGGGGGCCGTGTGCCTAGCGAAAAGAAACAGCCACTGAACACGCTCTTCTGGTCCCACTATGAGGGGGGTAAGAAATGATAGGCAAGCTCAGACCACAGATCATGGCGGCTATACTATGTGGAACCGTCTTCGGTATTGTTGGTATGTGGATTGGAATGAAGATGGGTGCTACTGAAATCGTGACGGCTGTGATCGGCAGTGTATTCGGATTCTTAGGCGGGGTTAGTCTGAAGGTATTGGAGCAAGAATAATGGCTATTGCTGAATGGTATTTGAGTCTGTTACTTGAATTGCAGTTTGGTTGGTGGAGCTTTCTCCGCTCACCTATGGCGACGTATCATAAGCTACGGGCATGGCGGGACTGGACACTTGCCAAGGTAGAGTACCTACAGTCCGAGTCACAGAAGTGGAAGGCACTCTTTACTACGCTCAAGCTACCGTACTCTGCCCTACGCATGATGGGTGTGTCACCTAACATGGCAGTATCAATGCTTGTTGCAGGATCTGCTGTTGGTGGTGGAGTTGTAGTAGCAGAGGTTATGGAACCACCGTCGTTTAGTAGAGGGGATAGCGGGACGTACTCTGCGCCTCTTGATGCGCCTGTCTTTTACGAGGAAGGAAATAATACATTAAGGCTCGATCTGGGATCTGTTCCAGTAGGGCTTATCGAGATAGAAAACGTGACCGTCGGAACGGCCTATGCTAATAGTGCGCTCCCAGCCAATGAGGTCAATGCTGTCATTCTGACGGGATTACCCACGGTTGCGGACCCAGCCTTTACTGGCAACTACATAGAGATAGGCCACCTCATCATTGATAGGTGGCGGTGTACCCAGCTTACCCTCCACGAAATAGAAGCTCATACTCTCAACATTAAATACAATGCTTCAGATGGGCAATCAATTAGTCCGAGCGCATCTGCCACAAATAGACAACGGGCCATCGGTGGCGGCAATCGAGCAGATGCTATGACAACGAGTGGTGGGTACTATGACCAGATCAAGATTACTGCCGCATCAAGTGGCGTGGACTCCAAGGTTGACGTTATGCGGTTAAGTAACCTATACACAAAGGGTGGCCCGTGTGTTCTCAAGAGACTCAAGATAGGTACGCTTGATCTGGTTTATAATGAGACGGGTGCGGGGGACGGATTCGCCGTTAAAGACCTAATTGTGGACACAAGTGTCAGCTTTAAGGTCTACTCCAACGTGGACAATGTTGAGGTATCAATAAGCCCGCCGTCATAGAATCATGAAGAAAAACCCAAAGAAATGTGTTCACCGCCATGTTGATGGCAAAAGGTGCGATGGAAAGAGGGCCAAGCCCACCCTGTTCTGCACTCGACATCAGGGTAGTAGGTAAACCTCGCTGTATGGCCTCGTATGGCTTAAACACAGGCGTCCCGGGCCAGCGGGGGGCGCATATTAAATAAAAAAAAACTTTTCGTAGTCCGCTGGCCCACAGGAAAAAGAATAGGAGGAATTATGAACTGGTTACTGAAGTTTCTACCGGAAGAGACAAGACAGATGGTTCTCTTAGGACAGAGGATCATCGCCGCCCTGGATACACCAGAGGAACGGCGTGTTGCCATCCAGTACGGCATAGAGATGCTTGAGGATGGGCGTGTAGAGGTAGGGGAATGGGCTAAGTTTGGATCTAAGCTTGGCATTCTTCGTGCGCCTACCAAAAATCGCAGAAAAAGATAATATTGGGGAAGAGTCACGGCAAACCTGCCCAGGGTGCGTAGGGCAATGCTGTCATTGATGCGTTGACAGTACGTCCTTTCCTCGCGTTCTAGCCATGTGCAGTCTCACACATGGTGCTGGCCCGGCGATTTGAAGTCGAAGCGTCACGGTTTGAGCAGGACCCTAGGCGCTATCAGAGAGGCTGACTCTTCCCATTGTCCTACAAAGAAACAGCTCCCGGGGAAAACCCTGGGAGCTGTTCTGTTATGAGGCTAGAGGACCCAACCCTTGATGGCTCTGAGTGGGTAGCGGAGGTCGGAAGGAATCGCGTTCAATAACCGTTTAAGCAAACATCTTTTCTATTTAGTTTTTAGCAGCCGTAATACACATACTCTAGCCTCAAGTGCATCGAGTTATATTATATACTACATTACGCTCGTCTTTGTATATCGTCCCACTCACGATTATCACACGGATCTGCCGGGGGCTTGTTCGTGTTGGCTTCATGACAGGTACACTTACAGGCTTTCATGGTGCAGCGGTCATGTTCACCACGGAAACATGGTTGGGACCGTACCAGTTTAGCCATGAAGTTGAGCATCCAGTTTATCCAGGGTGACCTTCACTGCTATCGCCGTGACTGTGACAGCAACCACTATGCCTGCTACAATTTTCTTCTTCATCTTAATACCCTCTGTAGAAATTCTGCCAGAACTGCCGGTACGATTCCGTTGCCACAGGCCTTAAGCTCGTCCACCCTATGGGAACGCCCATCATCCACTCCACGAAATTCGGATTCAACCTCTTTGGCGAGGGCTGGGGCGAGGTCTGGTCGTTCTCTCTTTGATCCTCGCCTTGATGATTTCTTGTGGGTACTTATCCCATTCGACATATGCTACCGTCCTTGTTTGTAGTCCTGCGAGCCGTAGCCCGAGGCTGAAGCCACCATAGCCTGAGAACAGGCTGAGTTCATTCATAGTTTCTCCACTTCTATAATTGTGTTGTTCTTACCCGCGGAATAGGCCCTTGGCGCACGATTCGGGGTCGTGAGTAATCGTATCCCCATCGCAGAGTCCTGATCCACCATCACCCCAGACGAGCGTGTTAGAACCCGAGCAGAACACGCCATGCAAATCTCCATACTCCCCTTGCACCCATACCCCGTGGT
>Ga0208179_1000213_pt1 | contig 43532 bp, 41 predicted proteins | sample Malvired_Geostar_FD_184238 | JGI IMG/M metagenome (GOLD analysis project Ga0208179, IMG submission 184238) | Marine viral communities from the Global Malaspina Expedition - Malaspina viral metaG DeepMed_Geostar (SPAdes) (version 2) | ecosystem: Environmental > Aquatic > Marine > Oceanic | place... | reverse complement strand
GGGCGAGGGCGATCTCGGCGCGCGGATGGCGCGGGTCGCGGCGCCGGCGATCCTGATCGGCAGCGACTGCCCCGATTGCGACGCCGCGATGTTGCGCCGGGCCACCATCGCCCTGGCGCGCGCACCGGCGGTGGTCGGCCCCGCGAGCGACGGCGGCTATTACCTGCTCGGTATGGCGCGTCCGATGCCGTTCCTGTTCCACGACATGGCCTGGAGCACCGACGCGGTCATGCCCGAGGCGCTGCGCCGCTTCGCGCTGCAGGGTATCGCCCCCGCCATGTTGCCCGAGCTCGGCGATATCGACACGCCCGCGGACCTCGCGCGCCATCCCCAATTCGCACGATGAGCGTTACCGTGCTGATCGTCGCGCTCGACGAGGAACGGGCGCTGCCTGCGCTGGTCGAGCGGTCGGCCATGCTCGACCCCAGGCCGGCGGAGATCCTGCTGGTCGACGGCGGGAGCATGGATGGCACGGTCGAGATCGCGCGCAGCGCGGGCTGGCGGGTGCTCGCGGCGGAGCGCGGGCGCGCGCTGCAGATCAATCTGGGGGTCAAGGCGGCGCGCAGCGAACTGGTCTGCGTGCTCCACGCCGACACGCTGCCGCCCACCGACATGGTCGCGGTGATCGAGCGCACGCTCGACGATCCACGGACCGCGCTGGCCAGCTTCACCCCGGTGATCCGCGGGCCGCAGCGGACCCGCTGGGTCACCACCGCGCACAATTGGGCCAAGACCTGGTACGCGCCGCTGCTCACCCGCCCGCATCTGTTCCTGCAGGGCGTGCGGCTGCTGTTCGGCGACCACGCGATGTTCTTCCGCCGCGCCGAATTCCTCGCGCTGGGCGGCTGCAACCCGGGCGACGCGGTGATGGAAGAGGCCGATCTGTGCGTCAAATTCGCGACGCTGGGGCGAATCCGCATGGTCCCGCGCATGGTCGAGACCTCCGACCGCCGCATCGCCGCCTGGGGCCCGCTCAAGGCGAACTGGATCTATTTCAAGGTCGGCATGCTGTGGGCCTTCGGCTTGCGCAGCCGGATGGCGAAGCATTATCCCGATGTGCGGTGAGCGCGGCGTGCGCGCACGAGGTTAAATCGCCGTTCCTGCTTCATCGGTCCAGTCTAGGGATTTCATCTCTTCCGCCAGAGCGTTGACCCGGCCGATAAACAGCCGGTCCATCCGCTTGTAGTGCTCGCGCAGCCAGCCGATCATTTCGGGCCAGTTCTCCTTGCTGTAGGCCTGAACCGCTTTCTTGCATTGGATGATGCTCACTCTCCTTTCCGGCAGGCGCCGCCACTCGAGCTCGAAGTCGAGCGGAGGCTTGTGCCCGCGCTCCGCCTGCAAACGATCGAACAGCCACTTGTTTTCTCGCGGTTCGGGCCGGCTGAGGTTCAATTCCACGCGAATTTCCTGGCGCAAAAAGATCAGCACCAGGCTGCATCCGGAAACGCCGATGCTGGAGGTCAGCCAGTAATCGCGCGAGGGCGAGATATTCTGCCACCGCTCGAGCCCCGCGATCCGGAACTCCTCGAGAAGTTCTTCCCAGAAGGAATGCCTCATCTGATGGCTCCACCGCTGCGCACCCTTGGCCGATTTTTCCTCGGTGTCCTTTTCGGCCATCCTGATCATGTAATCCGCCGCCTCCGGCGTGGGGATGACCTGCTGGAGATCGATGAAGAGCTCGTCCTGGAAGCAATAGGGCAGAACCTTTACGCAGCGCGCATCGATCTGGTGCTCGCGCAGCCACAGCACGGTGGAGGTTACCTCGCGACGAAAATTGGCGGCGATGAAAACCACCCGCTGGTCGTTGCCTTCGTTCAGCACGACCTCGTCGAGCGCATCCTCCTGAAGAAATTCGCAGATCGTCGAGGCGGCGTCGCCGCCCACGCCGCGGTCGAGGTAGAGCTGGAAGATCGTGATGATCTCAGCCTTTTTCAGGCTTGAGCAGTAGGCGGCGTATTTGAGCGCCTGCCACACCACGTCGCGTCCCGAATCGTCGAGCTTGTTCTCGATGACGACCAATTGCCCGCTGCGGTCCAGCGCCAGCAGGTCCAGCCGCTCGCGGGTTCCGTCGAAGCCGTCGAACTCCTTCTGGATCACCAGCAGTTCCTCGCCGATCGCCTAGCCCAGCGCGTCGGGGGTGGTGGCGAGCCATTCCTGCAGATGCTCCCTTTCGCGCAAGCCAACTTCGGAGAACGTGATTCTGTCGAGCTGCTTGAGCCTGTTCGCCGATCGATCCACCTGAAACATACTACCGGTCGCCCCCGCTATTTCCCCGTCGCGGCACTTTGCAACGGAACCGGCGCAAAGGCCACCTACTCCGCAGGCAGAAATCCCACCGCGATGCAGTGGTCGATCAGGCGGCGGATGTAGGCTTCGCCGGTCGGCGGGCAGGTGCGGCCGGTGAGCGTGCGGAAGGCGGTGTCGTCGAAGCGCGGGTCGCGCTGGAAATAGCTGGCGTAGAGCCCGGCGATGCGGCGGAACAGGCGGCGTTCCAGCGGGGCGAGCGCGGCGGGGTCGAAGGTTTCGGGGGCGACCAGCGCTGGTGCGGAGAAATGGGGGTAGGCGCCGATCGCGGCGGCGAAGCGCGTGACGGCAAGCGGCTGGCCCGAGACCAGGTGATAGGTTCCGCCCGCAGCCCGCTCCATCCGCTCCGCGATTGCGACCACGCCGCGCGCGACATGATCGATTGGGACGAAATCCAGCGTCGCGCCGGGGGTGGCTGGCATCGCGCGAACCTTCCCTTCGGCGATCAGCTTGAAGGCGGCATAGGTGGTGTCGAACTGGCGGATCGCGCCGCTGGCGCTGTCGCCCAGCACGATCGAGGGACGCGCCACCGCCCACTTGCTGCCACTGGCCCGGACCAGCCGTTCGCCCGCCGCCTTGCTCGCCTCATAGCCATTGGCGAACCCGCCTTCGGGCAGCGGATCGTCCTCGCGCACCGTGCCGTCGCGCGTACCGCAGACATAGGCGGTGCCGATGTGGAGATAGGCCATGCCGCCGGCCCGGGCGAGCGCCAGCGCGTGGCGGGTGCCCTCGACATTGACGGCGCGATAGTCCGCTTCATCGAGATCGAACCGCACCGTCGCGGCGCAATGGATCAGCAGATCGTGTTCCGCCGCAATTGCATTGAATTGCGCCGCATCCCAGCCGAAGCGTTCCAGCGAGACGTCTCCCGCGACGATCTCCGCTACCGGGACCGGCGCGCCGTCATTGGCGCGGATGTCGCGGTTGGTGTGTACCAGCGCGGTCACCCTGTGTCCGCCCGCCACCAGCAGCGCGCAGATTTCGCCGCCGAGCAGGCCGGCGGCTCCGGTCACGAGGATGTTCGACAAAGGGGCTTCCTGCAGGCCGAAAGGGGGCTTCGGGCTCGCATTGTCGGCATAATCGGCTAGGGGCAAGCCATGAACTTCACCCATGACGTTATCGTGATCGGCGGCGGTGCCGCGGGGCTCACCGCGGCGGGCGGCTGCGCGCTGTTCGGGCTCGAGGTGGCGCTGATCGAGGCGCGCGAGATGGGCGGGGAATGCCTCAACGACGGCTGCGTGCCGTCCAAGGCGTTGATCGCCGCCGCCAGGCGCGCGCAGGAGGCGCGCACACCGCTGCGTCATGGCGTCATGCTGGCCAGGCCGCGGGTGGACTGGCGCGGGGTCCATGCACACATTCACGCCGCCATCGCCGCGATCGCTCCGCATGATTCGCAGGAGCGGTTCGAGGAGATGGGCTGCGAGGTTTTCCGCGACTGGGCGAGGGTGACCGGCAAGCACACCGTGAAGGTCGGCAAGCGCACGCTGTCAGCACCGCGGATCGTGATCGCCACCGGTTCGAGCCCCGCCATCCCGCCGATCGCCGGACTGGCGCAGGTTTCCTATCTCACCAATGAGACGCTGTTCGACCTGACCGAGCGCCCCGAACATCTGGTGGTGGTCGGCGGCGGAGCGATCGGAATGGAGATGGCGCAGGCCTTCTGCCGGCTGGGCAGCGCGGTCACACTGGTCGAGCCGGGCGAATTGCTGGCGCGCGACGATGCGGACAATGTCGCGATCGTGCGCCGGACGATGGAGGAGGAGGGGGTGCGCTTCGTTTCGGGCGAGGCCGCCAGGGTCGAGGCGCGCGGCGATGGCATTCGCCTGCATGTAGAGAAGGGGGAGGCGATCGAGGGCTCGCATCTGCTGATCGCCACCGGGCGCAAACCCAATGCGAGCGGCTTCGGGCTCGAGGAGATCGGGGTGGAGATCGGCGAGGGCGGGATCGTGGTCGACAAGCGGCGGCGGACCTCGTTGAAGCATATCTACGCCATCGGCGATTGCCGCGACGGGCCGCGGCTGACGCATGTCTCGGGCTATGAAGGCTCGAACGTCGCGCTCGAGATCACGCTGGGGCTGCCGACCAAGGTGGACTGGTCGGCGCTGCCCTGGTGCACCTACACCGCTCCCGAAGTGGCGCAGGTCGGGATGACCGAGAAAGCGGCGCGCGAACGCCACGGCGACGGCGTAACCGTGGTGGTCGAGCGGTTCGACGACAATGAACGCGCGATCGCCGATGGCGACACCGCGGGCCAGCTCAAGCTGGTGCTCAAGGGCAAGAAGGTTCTGGGCGCGAGCATCGTTGGAAAGAACGCGGGCGAGATGCTGCTGCCGTTCAGCCAGTCGATCACCGGCAAGAGCAGCACATTCGCGCTCGGCTCGGCGGTGATCGCCTATCCCACCCGCAGCGAGATTTCCAAGGCGGCGAGCTTTACCGCGTGGGAGCCGACGGTGTTCGGCTCCGTGCCGAAGAAATGGGCGCAGACATTGGCGAAGCTGCGGCGACGGCTGGCGTGAGCCGGGCCGCGACCCGCAACGCGCCCGCCGGGCCGTCGCCGTTCCGGATCGAGGCCCCCGCGCTGCCGCGTGGCAAATTCGCCGATCCGCAATGGACTGCCAAGGGCGAGCGGCGCGCCAGCGTGCCGCTGTCCGGGCTCGAGACGCTGTGGCTCAACACCGGAACGCTGTGCAATCTCGCCTGCGCAACCTGCTATATCGAGAGCAGTCCCACCAACGACGCGCTGGTCTATCTGAGCCACGCGGCTGCGTTGCCCTTTCTCGACGAGGCGCAGGCGCTGGGCACGCGCGAGATCGGCTTCACCGGGGGCGAGCCCTTCATGAACCCCGAATTCCTGCCGCTGCTCGAGGAGACGCTGAAGCGGGGCTTCGATGCGCTGGTGCTGTCCAACGCGATGAAGCCGATGCGGCGGCACGAGACGGCGTTGCTGGCGCTGCGCGCGCGATACGGCACGAAGCTGACGCTGCGGATCAGCCTCGATCATCACACGCAGGCGGGGCACGAGGGCGAGCGTGGGCCGCGCAGCTGGGGTCCGGCGATGCAGGGTCTGCGCTGGCTATCGGGCCACGGCTTCTCGCTCGCGGTCGCCGGGCGGCTGCTGCCAGGCGAGAACGAGGCCGAGGCGCGTGCGCATTATGCCGCACTGTTCGCGCGCGAAGGCATCGCGGTTGATGCTGGCGACCCGGCGCGGCTGGTGCTGTTTCCCGAGATGGACGAAAGCGCCGACATTGCCGAGATCACCACCGGGTGCTGGTCGATCCTCGGCAAATCTCCCGCCGACGTCATGTGCGCGACCAGCCGGATGGTGGTCCATCGCAAGGGCGAGCCGGCCCCGCGCGTCGCCGCCTGCACGCTGATCCCCCACCACTCCGATTTCGATATGGGCGACAGCCTCGCCGAGGCGTCGGGCGAGGTCGCGCTCAATCATCCGCATTGTGCGCGTTTCTGCGTACTTGGCGGGGCGAGCTGTTCGGCCTGACCGACGCTGTTTGCGGATAGCTTTGCCGCCTCGTAGATTAAGGAGGCAGGCAAACAGAAGAGGGGGCGAGACATGTTCTTCGACGACACCACACTCGACATCGTAACCCGCGCGCTGGTGCTGTCCGCCATCGGCGTGGCCTGGGTCGTGGCGCTAGTCCGCCTGGTCGGGCTGCGCACGCTGTCGAAGATGACCAATTTCGACTTCGTGATCACCCTCGCTACCGGGTCCCTGCTCGCGGGGCTGGTGCAGGCGACGGCATGGACCGGTTTCTTCCAGGCGCTGCTGGCGATGGCGGCGCTGATCTTCCTGCAGTTCCTGCTGGCGAGGCTGCGGCGCAGTTCCGATCGCATCGAGGCCGCCATCCAGAACGGGCCGATGTTTCTGATGTACGATGGCGAGTTCATCGATGAGGCGCTCAAGGTTTCGCGCGTGGCCAGGAGCGATGTCCTCGCCAAGCTGCGCGAATCCAACGCGCTCGAGATGGGCAAGGTTCGCGCAGTAGTGCTGGAAACCACCGGCGACGTCTCGGTGCTCCACGGCGACCGGCTCGACGATCGCGTGGTCGAGGGGATCGAGCGCCCGTGACACTGGCTAGGCTGCCGGGGTGCGATCCAGCCGCTTCGCCAGCGCTACTCCGCCGACGATCAGGAATGGCACCAGCACCACGCTGAGCACGACCTTGGCGATGACCTGACCGATCATCAGATTGGTGATGTCGAACTCGCCATAGAAGGCGAGCGTGACGAAGATCACCGAATCGATCGCCTGGCTCAAGGCGCTGGCGATCGCCCCGCGCGCCATCAGCCCCAGCGTATTGCCTTCGCCCTTGCCGCGCAGCCGCGAGAAGATCCACACGTTGAGCAGCAGCGACACCAGATAGGCCGCGGGCCCGGCCATCATGATCCGCGGAGTCTGCGACAGCACCGTCTCGAAGGCGGCCAGATCGCCGCCGCGAAACTCGACCATCTCGGGCGAGGCGGGCAGCGAGAGCACCACCCAGATCAGCGTGGCCGAGACCGCCAACGGCAGGAAGCCCAACCACACCAGCCGGCTTGCGAGCTTTTCGCCATAGAGCTGGGCGATGGTGCTCGAGATCACCACCAGCAGCAGGAAGGCGAAGATTCCCGATTCCACCGCCAGATCGGTCGGCCACAGCTGTACCTGCTTGAACGCCAGTACGCCCGCGAGCACCGTCATCCCGCCATAGAACAGCAGGTAAACGAACAATCCGCGCGGCATGGCTGCGGCAGCGATGCGGGTCGAATCGGCAGGTTGGGTCATCTGGTCGGGCCCCGTTTCGCGGAATAGGTGGAAGATCGGTCGGTTAACGCAGCGCCGAAATTGACTAATGGGGCCATGCGCGCAAGACAGCGCCCGATTTCATCCGCAGTTCCCCCTTACCGGAAGGCTCCGCATGCCGCCCATCGTTGCCAGCCTTATCGGTATCTTGGTGATCCTCGCGATCGCCTTCCTGCTGTCGGTGGGCAAGCGCCGCATCCGCCTGCGGGTGGTGACCGCGGCCTTCGCGCTGCAGGCGCTGATGGCCTTTCTGGTGCTCGCCACCGATGGCGGCCGCGCGGTGATCCAGGCGATGTCCAACGGGGTGGCGGCGCTGCTCTCCTATGCCGATCAGGGCACGCAGTTTCTGTTCGGACCCAACGAGACCAACCCGCTGGCCAACACCTTCGCGCTGGGCGCGCTGCCGGTGATCATCTTCTTCGCCGCGCTGGTGTCGATTCTCTATCATCTCGGCATCATGCAGAAGGTCGTGCGCTGGGTCGGCGGCGCGATCGGCTGGGTGACCGGCATTTCCAAGGTCGAATCGCTGGGCGCCGCCGCCAATATCTTCGTCGGCCAGTCGGAAAGCCCGCTGGTGGTGCGCCCCTATCTCGCTGCGCTGGCGCCCTCGCGGCTGTTTACGCTGATGACCGTGGGCATGGCGGGTGTCGCGGGGACGATCCTCGCCGCCTATGCCGGGCTGCTGGGCAATGAATATCTGCCCTTCCTGCTCGCGGGCGCCTTCATGTCGGCGCCGGGCGGGATCCTGATGGCCAAGATCATCATGCCCGACGAGGACGAACCCTCGCCCGAGGCGGAGGGGCGGCTCGACCTCCCCGAAAACCGCATCAGCGCCGATGGCCCCGCGGCGCTGGTCGAAGGCGGCAAGGCGCACGAGGTCGAGATCGCCGAGACCTTCGAGGAAGGCCACAAGCCTGCCAACATCATCGAAGCGGCGGCGCAGGGCGCGCAGACCGGGGTCAAGCTGGCGGTCGCGGTCGGCGCGATGGTGCTCGCCTTCGTCGCACTGGTGGCGCTGGCCAACGGCCTGCTGGGCTGGGTCGGCGGGCTGTTCGGCTATTCCGAACTGTCGTTCCAGATGGCCCTCGGTGCGGTTTTCGCGCCGGTCATGTTTCTGATCGGCATTCCCTGGGAGGATGCGGGGATCGCAGGCGGGCTGTTCGGCACCAAGATCGTGCTCAACGAATTCGTCGCCTTCATCGAACTGGGCGCGCTCGACCCCGGCGCCTTGTCCCAGCGCAGCCGCGCGATCGTCACCTTCGCGCTGTGCGGTTTCGCCAATTTCAGTTCGATCGCGATCCAGATGGCGGTCACCGGGGGGCTTGCGCCCAACCAGCGCCCCGTTATTGCGCGGCTCGGCCTGCGTGCGCTGGCCGCCGGTTCGCTCGCCAATCTGATGAGCGCGGCGCTGGCGGGGCTGTTCCTGCCGTATTGATAGGGTTTTAAGCCATGTCCGACATCGCCAGCGTTTCGATCGCCCGCCCGCTCGAGGAAGTGGCGCAGGAGCTGGGTCGCAGCTTCGAGGAATACGGTTTCGCGGTGATTCGCGATCACGGCATTCCGCAGGCGCTGATCGACCGCGCCGAAGCGATGTCCAAGGCCTTCTTTGCGCTGCCCGACGCTGACAAGCGCGCCTATCATATCCCCGGCGGCGGCGGCGCGCGCGGCTACACGCCCTTCGGCACCGAGAAGGCCAAGGGCGCCGAGGTGCAGGATCTCAAGGAGTTCTGGCACGTCGGGCGCGAACTGCCCGAGGGGCATGAACTGAGCGAGTTCATGGCACCCAACATCTGGCCCGGCGAGGTCGAGGGCTTCCGCGCAACCTTCACCGAACTCTACGCCGCTTTCGAGGAGGCCGGAGGCCGCGTGCTCGAGGCGATCGCAATTCATCTCGGCCTGCCGCGCGGCTTCTTCGCGCCCACGGTCGAGGACGGCAATTCGGTGATGCGGCTGCTGCGCTACCCGCCGCTCGAGGGCGAGGATGCGGAAGGGGCGATTCGCGCTGCGGCGCATGGCGATATCAACACCATCACGCTGCTGCTGGGCGCGGAAGAAGCCGGGCTCGAACTGCTGACGGCCAGCGGCGAATGGCTGGCGGTGGATCCGCCCGAGGGCGCGCTTGTGGTCAACATCGGCGACATGCTCGACCGGCTGACCAACGGGAAACTGCGCTCGACCACCCACCGCGTGGTCAACCCGACCGGCGAGGCGGCCTACCGCGCGCGCTATTCGATGCCGTTCTTCCTGCACTTCCGCCCTGACTACGTGATCGAGACGCTGCCGTCCTGCATCGATCCCGCCGCGCCCGAGGATCATCCCGCGCCGATCTCGAGCCATGATTTTCTGATGCAGCGCCTGCGCGAGATCAATCTCGCCTGACCGGATTCGCGGCTCGGCTCCTGTGGCTGTGGCGCAACAGCGGCGAAAGTTCCCGCAGTGTGTCCTGTCGGGCACACCTGTAACGCACTGAATAAGCGGACGATTTCGTGTCCTTTCGCTCTTGCAGCATAAACCGTCAGCGCGTGTCTTTATCATGTCACATAAGAGTCGCTTGGGAGCGGCGAGCCCGCTAACGGCGGGACGCGTTTTTCGTTCCCCATCCATTCACGAGTCGAAGGGATCCGCTCGATGAAGATTAAGTACCTCCTGGCCGCGTCGGTCGTCAGCCTCACCGCAGCCACCGGCATGATCGCCGCCCCGGCCGCCGCCCAGCAGATCGTGACCGGCATCGAGGGATCGGTGCTGAGCGAGGCCGGCAGCCCGCTTTCGGGCGCCACCGTCACCGTCACCGACACCCGTACCGGCCAGAGCCGCACGCTCACCGCCGGCAGCGACGGCCAGTTCCGCGTCGACAGCCTCGTCACCGGCGGCCCCTACACCGTCACCGCGACCGCTCCCGGTTTCGAGGGGCAGACGGTCAATGAAGTCTATCTGACGCTGCAGGGCAATACCCAGTTCACCTTCGAGCTGGCCGATGCCGCAGCCGGTGCCGAGAACATCATCGTCGTCACCGGCGCGCGCGCGAATGTCTCGCGGCTTGCGGTCGGCCCCGGCCAGTCGTTCGGCGAGGCCACGATCGAAGCTTTCCCCTCGATCTCGCGCGACATCCGCGACATCATCCGCATCGATCCGCGCGTCAGCCTCGACCGCTCGAACGAAGTGGATCGCGTCTCCTGCCTCGGCGGCAACGACCGCACCAACGCCTTCACCGTCGATGGTATTGCCCAGTCCGACCTGTTCGGCCTGAACGGCACGCCCTTCGCCAGCCGCAACTCGCTCCCGCTGCCCTATGATGCGGTGCGCGAGACCTCGGTCGAATTCGCGCCCTTCGACGTGCAATACGGACAGTTCACCGGCTGCGCGATCAACGTCGTGACCAAGTCGGGCCAGAACCAGTTCCACGGTTCCGCCTTCTTCACCTACACCAGCGACAGCCTGCAGGGCGACACCGCCGACGGCGTCGACTTCTCGGCTTCGCCCTACAAGGAAAAGCGCTGGGGCGCGACGCTGGGCGGCCCGATCATTCCCGATCGCCTGTTCTTCTTCGGCGCCTATGAAGAGACCGATCTCGGCGACAGCTTCCAGTTCGGCCCTGCCGGCGAGGGCTTCCCCAACCAGATCAATTTCGTCACCACCGAGCAGTTCAGCCAGTTCTCGCAGATCCTCGCCGACACCTACGGGATCGAATCGGGCGGTCTGGCGCGTAACCTCGCCGAGAACAGCAAGCGCTATTTCGGCCGGATCGACGCCTATATCACCGACGATCACCGTCTCGAGGCTACCTATCAGCGGCTCGAGGAAGAAAACGTAGAATCCGACGATTTTTCGAACAATTCAAACATCTTCACGGGGCTCAATTCCTTCGAACAGGAAGGCACTGAGAGCGATTACTACTCGCTGCGCCTCTATTCGACCTGGTCCGACATGTTCAGCACCGAACTGCGGGCCAGCCGCGCGATCGTGCAGGATATTCAGGGTCCCGTCGGAGGCGGCGAAGCGCAGAGCGACAACCCGATCCCGCGCATCGTCGTCGGCGTCCAGAACGGCGGCCTTGCCGGTTCGCTGGTCGCCGGTCCCGGCTTCTCGCGTACCTCGAACGATCTCAAGACCACCGTCACGCAGGTCAAGGCGCTGGGTCGTATCGATGCCGATGCGCACCAGATCACCGTCGGCATGGAGTGGAACGAGCTCGACGTGTTCAACCTGTTCGCTCAGAACTCGACGGGTACGCTGACCTTCGCGAACCTTGACGATTTCGCCGCCGGCCTCATTTCCGGCGGGACCAACACCTTTCCAGGCGGTGAGCAGATCGTGGCCGGCGAAGCTGCTGGCGCTTACGGCAACTTCACCGCCACCGGCGACATCAACGATGCCGCGGCTAACTGGAAGCGTACTACCTGGGTCGGCTACGTCCAGGACGACTGGCAGCTCAGCAGCCAGATGAGCGTGGTCGGCGGCGTGCGCGTCGAATGGCTCTCGGGCGATGCCCCCGACGCCAACCCGGCGTTCTTCGACCGCTATGGCTTCAGCAACGCGATCGGCTTCGGCAAGATCGATCCGGTGGTGCTGCCGCGGCTCGGCTTTACCTACGATCTCTTCAACGACGGCTTTTTCACCAACACGCAGGTGAAGGGCGGCATCGGTCGCTTCACCGGCGGCGATCCGGCGGTGTATTTCTCCAACGCTTTCTCGAACAACGGCTTTGCAGTCGGCTTCGGTCGAACGGGCGTGACCGGATGCTTCCCGGCTGGAACCCAGGCCGATGTCGTCACCGGCGGGACCTTCACCGGCGTACCGGCGTGTGTCGTCGCCGATGCTGCGGAGCAGTCTGCACGCGGCCTTGCCGATACGCAGTCGACCAACCCCGACTTCAAGCAGCCCACCGTCTGGCGCGCCAATTTCGGTTTCTCGACCGATTTCGGTGTGGGCGAGGGCTTCCTGAACAATTGGAACCTCACGGCCGACTTCATCTACAGCCGCTTCGACAATCCGGTCGACTTCGTCGACCTGTCGCAGGTCCCCGACACGCGCCGTGCGAACGGTGCCTTCACAGTCGACGGTCGCCCGATCTATCGCGCCATCGATCCCAGCATCGCCGGCTGCACCGCCACCCTGCTCGATCAGGGCGGTCGTCCGCCGGTCTACACCAACGTCAACGCAGCCTGCTTCAACACCAGTCGCGATGACGAGATCCAGCTGGTCAACGGCGAGAGCTTCGACAGCAAGATCGCTTCGGTAATCCTCAGCAAGGCGATCGGCAGCGGCGTATTCACCGGCGAACGGGGCAATATCCTGTTCAACTTCGGCTATGCCTACACCGATGCGGAGAACAACCGCTACAGCAACAGCTCGACGGCTACCTCGTCATACGACATCGTGGCGGCCTACGACCGCCAGGCGGTATCGCCTGCCCGGAGCGAATTCTCGAGCAAGCACAACATCACCGCAGCGGTGAATTTCCGCGAGCAGTTCTTCGCTGATTACGACACCAGCCTGGGTCTGATCTTCGTCGCCCGCTCCGGCCGGCCCTACTCGATCGTGTTCGACAACGGACCGTCGAGCGTGCTCAACGACAGCGCCAGCGGGGATTTCAACTCGCTGCTCTACGTGCCCACCGGCATCAACGATCCGAACCTCGCTCCGACCAGCAATGCTGCGGCGGTGGCGGCGCTCGACAGCTACATCTCCAACACTCCGTGCCTGAACGATTTCCGGGGCCAGACGGTCGAACGCAACTCGTGCGAGAACTCCTGGTTCTATGATCTCGATCTGCGCTTCAGCCAGGATCTCCCGGGACCGGCACGGGCCTTCGGTGTGGAAGATCGCCTCAAGCTGTTCGTCGATGTCGACAACTTCCTCAACCTGATCGACTCGGACGCGAACGTGTCGAAGACCTATGGCTATACGGAAGCGGTCGTTCGCGCCGATATCGATGCGCAGGGTCGCTATGTTTACAGCAACTTCACCGGTCCTCGCGATCCGCTGGTTCAGAGCTCGTCCTCGCTGTGGCGGGTTCAGTTCGGCGTGAGCTACGAGTTCTAGAAACCGATAGCGCCCGATCGGCACAACAGAAGCGGCGGTCCCCTCGGGGGCCGCCGTTTTCGTTCGAGCACATCCATCGCTAATGGCGCCGGTGGCTTGTGGAACACGGTCCGGCACGGAGGCGTTTCGATCACCATGACCCCCGAACCCAGCCGCTACCGCGCGACCCGGCGCCGCCCCAACGGCTGGGTGATCGCCGGGGTGGCGCTGATCCACGTCGCGCTGTTCTACGGGTTGATCCGCGCGCTTGCGCCCGGCGCGGTGCAGACGGTCGAGAACTCGGTGGTCGCGGCCTTCTCGGTTACCGTCACCACGCCCGAGGAAACTCCCCCGCCGCCGCCGCCGGAAGCCGAGCCGGAGCCCGACGAGGGCGCTCAGGGGGATCCGGGGCGCGATGCGGTGGCGGCGCCGGTCGCCGCGCCGACCCCGGCGGTGCAGTTGCGCGAGGACCGCCCGATGCCGCGCGCTACCTCGACCGGGACCGCCCCCAGCTCCGGCGCGCAGCAGGCGGGCGAGGGCACCGGCGCGGCGGGTAGCGGTCAGGGGACCGGAAGCGGCCGCGGCGGGGAGGGCCGCGGCGGGACCGTCGCGACCAAGCCGGTCAAGATCGCGGGCGATATCAACTCGGCGCGCGATTTTCCGGTCCCCGGGGGCGGGCGCCAGGCGCGGTTCGGCAATTCGGTGACCGTGGCGATGACGGTCGGCGTCGATGGCCGGCCACGCGATTGTCGCATCCTGCGCCCCAGCCCCGACCCCCAAGCCGACGCGATCGTCTGCCGGCTGGCGCTCGAACGCTTCGTGTTCCGCCCGGCGACCGACGAGCAGGGCAATCCGGTGCCCGCCACCTACGGCTGGCGGCAGGACTGGTTCGCGCGTTGAAGCGGGATTGACCTTGGGCCTTGGAAGCTGGCGCATCCAGCGGGGCAGCGCTTGCCGCTCATCGCGGCGGCTGCCAGCTCATTCCGTTGGAGGGCTCGGTACTGGTCGAGGCCATGCGCATCGCACCCGGCGAAAGCGCGGTGGCGGCATCCCGCTCGAGGCGGTGGATTTAGCCGCCAGCCGGCGCTGCCTGGCGGTCGGAGCGGTCTAGCTTCCGGCTTCGAACGCCGTCAGGATTCGCGCCAGTTCCTCGCGGCCATAGGGTTTGACCAGCAATCCGCTGGCGCCCATTTCCTCGAGCTTGTCCTCCATCTCGCCATAGCCGGTCGCGAGCCAGAACGGCACGCCCATCGCCTTGAGCCGCCGGGCCACCGCCTCGCTCGATTCGCTCCCCAGATTGTAATCGAGCAGCGCCAGATCGAAGCGGGTGTTGTCCAGCGCATCGAGCGCAGCCTCGACCGAGCTTTGCACCACGACCCGTTCGACCCCGAGTTCGCGCAGGCTTTCCTCGGTGTCGAGCGCGATGATCATGCTGTCCTCGACCAGCAGCAGCGAACCGATCGACGCGGCGAGCGTATCGGCGCCCTTGTCGCGCAGCCTGGCGCCCTCGGCCTTGCGCTGCGTGCGCTCGCCATCAACCTCGTGGCAGGTGACGAAGCGGCCGGGCACCCAGAACTCCGCTTCGACCCCGCCGAGCCGGTAGTCGAGCTGTGCGCGGCCGTTGAGCTCGAAGGGAATCGACTTCTCGATGATCGTGCTGCCGAAACCGCGCCGCTCGGGCGGTTTTACCGGCGGTCCGCCGCGTTCCTTCCAGCACAGCGTCATCCCGTCGTCGTCGCAATCGACCTCGATCTCGAGCATGCCGCTGCTGTCGCACAGCGCGCCGTATTTGGCGGAATTGGTCATCATCTCGTGGATCACCAGCGCCAGCACGGTGTAGGCTTCGGGCGCGACCATGGCGTCGTCGCCGCTGATCCGCACCCGCTCCATCTTGCCGCTGACATAGGCTTGCGCCTCGGTCTCGATCAGTTCGCGCAGCGAGGCGGGCGACCAGTTCTGGCGGGTGATGTTGTCGTGCGCAGCGGCCAGCGCGTTGATCCGCCCGCCGACCAGACCGGCGAATTCCTCGATCGACACGGCATCGTGGCGCGACTGGTTGATCAGCCCGCGGATCAGGTTGAGGATGTTGCGAACGCGGTGGTTCAGCTCCGCGATCAGCAATTCCTGCTGCTGCTGGGCCTTGGCGCGCTCGGCGGCGACCTCGTCGGTCAGCCGCAGGATCACCTCGATCAGCGTGACCCGCAGGTTCTCCGCCAGCTGCAATTCGCCCTGCGTCCAGGCGGCGCTGCGGCCGCTGACGGTCTGCTTCCAGATGGCGAAGCTGCGGCGCGGCGACAGGCGGTCGCCCTCGGCTCCGGGCTCGACCGGCTTGTCGGGATTGCCCGCCCATTCGACCGTCTGGTTCAGCTCCTTGCGCCACAGCACGACATAGTCGCGCGGGCTGCGCGAGACCGGGATGATCAGCGCCCCCACCGCGCGGTCGGCAAAGGCCTGCGCCTTGTCGAAGCGCTGGGCGAGTTGCTGGGTGGCGATCACCGTGCTCGGTGCGGCGGCGTTGAGCTGCGGCCTGAGCGCGTGGAATTCCTCCTCGGTCGGGGTCGAACCGATCGCCTTGTAGATGCCTTCGACATAGGCGCTGATCCCGTTGTGCGGCAGCGAGCGCTCGATGATCGGGCGCAGCGTCGGCAGCGCTTCGACGAGCGACTGTCCCCCCACCACCGCGCGCATCAACCGGTCGTGCAGTTCGCGGCCCAGTGCGACCAGCTCGGTCTGCCGCCGCCCCAGCGAGCGCTCCACCGCCAGCGAGAACATTTCGGAGAACAGCTCCGCGCCGGTGCGCAGCGTATAGGGCAGCACCCGCGGCGCGTAGTGATGGCAGGCGAACAGCCCCCACAATTTGCCCCCGACCACGATCGAGATCGAAAGCGAGGCCTCGACCCCCATATTGGCGAGATATTCGATATGCACCGGCGAAACCGAGCGCAGCGTGCTCATCGACAGGTCGATCGGTTCGCCGTCGTCGCCCACACCGGGCTCGACCGGGACCGGCGTGGCGCGGACATCGCTGATGATCCGGAAGCGGTTGCGGATATAGAGTTCGCGCGCCTGCTGCGGGATGTCGGTGCGCGGGTAGTTGAGCCCGAGGAAACTGTCGATCCCCTCGGCCAGCGATTCGGCGATCACTTCGCCGCTTTCGTCGTGGCGGAAGCGATAGACCATCACCCGGTCGAACCCCAGCAGCCCGCGCAGCTGGTCCGCCGCCGTCTGGCACAGCGTGACCACGCCCTGGGCCTTCTCGAGCTCGCGCATCACCGGCTGGACCAGGCGCAGCTGGCGGTCGATCGGGTCGCCCTGATGCGGTTCGATCTCGATGATGGTCAGCCCGCCGCTGGTGTGCAGGGCGCAGTCGAAACCTTCGCCATTGCCGACCAAATCCACGTTGAAGATCCGCTCGACATCGTTTCCGCCGAGTAGCAGCGAAGCGGCCTTGGAGAGCAGCGCGATCGCATCGGCGGCGAACAGCGTCCCTACCGGATCGCCGGGCTCGGGCGCAGCGTCAACTCCGAGGATTTCGGCGAAGTTCGCCGAGCGGTGCGCCACCATCCAGTCACCCGTCAGCGCCAGCAGCGCGCCGAAATCCTGGATCATGCCCAACCGATGGATCGGCTCGCGATCGCAATTGGTCAGATCGACGGCTTGGGGGGTATCGGTCATCGGTCGGTATTCCGGGTCTGGTCGGTTAGGGCGGCAAGGAACGCCGAGAAGACGGCTTGCGCTCCGGCAACCGCGCGGCTGGCGAGTTCGGCGGAGGCCGGGCGCTCGATACGCGCGCGCAGCCCGGAAAAAAAGGCGGACATAGCGGGATCTGCGAGAAAACGCTCGGGACCTGCGGCGCCGATCTTCCGGCGCTGGTGGAGCATGGCGCGGTTGCCGAGCGATGATCCCGCCAGCGCCCACACCAGTCCGATCGGCTCGGCGCCCTGCGGCAGCGCGAATGCGGTTGAGTGCGGGAGCGCCAGACCGAGCTCCGCCAGATCGCGCGCGATCAGCGGCGCCTGCGCCGGCGGGACTTGCGTATCGGGCAGCGCCCGCGCGATCCAGCCTTCGATCGGTGCGCGTGCGCGATATTGGGTGAGCAGAAAGGTCGCATAGCCTTCGCGCGAATCCACCGGCCAATCGCCCATCGCCGCATCGAGGCGATCATGCGATTCCCGGGTCTCGCGCTTCAATATCCGGCGCAGCGTATCCTCGCCCGCGCGCGTGTTTCCTCGATCTGCCTGCAAGTCCCGTTATATCCCGACCAGGTTCGCGAGCCGGAGGTCGTGACCGTCCTGGCGGACCCGCGATCGTCCAATGGAATGGAGCGCTTCGCAGCGCAATCGGTTCCGGCGAAATATCGCCGGATGCACCGACGCCGAGCGCCGCTTGCTACTTCTTGGCGAGAAGTTTCTGCCCCTTGTCGCGGATCGCACCCGCCACCATCGGTTCCATGAACGACAGCGCGAGCGGCAGATTGACTTCGAAGACCACCTGATGGTCCTCGATGATGACCGTACCGTCGATCCCCTGTCCCATTGCCCGCACCCCCAGAGTCATGTGATCCTCGTCGGGCCAGGCGGTGGTCACTTCGGCGATCCCGCCGGGCACGAAGCTGGCAATCTCGGGACTGCGTTCGCGCAGGCGGCGGCGCACTTCCTCGCGCGGCAGGCCGTGGGCGATGGGTACGCGCATCAATCGGCTCCGGTGGGCTTGGGGGCAGTCTTGGGGGTTGGATCATGCTCGAGCTCGGGCGAGGTCGCGGCGCCTTCCCCGAACTTGTAATCGAGAAAGCGGTGCTTGATCGCCAGGTCGTCGAGCGAGCCTTCGGCCAGCTGGCGGGTAATCGAATCGATCTCGCCGCTGATCTTGCCGAGACTGTCGGTCAATTGCTCGTCGGGAGTACCGCCCATCCGCGTTTCGCGGCGCAATTGCGCGGGGATGCGGCGATAGCTGTCGATCATCTCGGGCAATTGCTCACCCACCAGCGCGCGGATCTCGCGCGCCTTGGGATGCTGCTGGTCGAGCCCGTCGAGCTGCAGCCCGAGCCCGTCGAGCTGGACTCCGATCTGGTCCACCAGCGTCACCGCGGGCGGCGGCAGCGCGGGCCGCTGCGCCTCGAGCCACAATTCGGTTCGCCCGACCATCTGCTGGACATCGCCCTTGTTGATGTCCGAGCGTTTGGGGGTCTTCATCCGGGGGAATTTGCCCAGCACCGCCACCGCGACCACGCTGGCGAGCAGCAGCGCCATCACCCCGGCAAAGCCGATTCCGTCGAGCACCATCCCGAGCACGCCCGCCGCCACCCAGATCGCGAACAGCGCGATCACGATGTTGCGGATCTTGGCGATCCAGTGCTTCTGCTTGGCCGCCGCCGAGCCCTTGCCGATCGAGACCGCTCGCCGGTGGCGCCCGCCCGAGCGGTTGTCGTCGCGCAAGCTGCGGCCTTCCTCAATCAACCGGTCGCTGTCATGCGTCAGATCGCCCAAACCGCTTCTCCTGCGTTCAATCCCGCCTTCAATCTTCGATGCTCAGCAGGCTGGATTCCGAGACCTGCCGCTGCGCCTGCGCCTGCCCTTCGGCGCGGGCGATGTAGCCCTTCGACTTCTCCATCTCGTCGCTGAGCACATTGACCGTCTGCTTCATCGAATCGAGCGCGCGCAGCTTGAACTGATCGACCTCGTCCATCGTGTCGTAGATGTTCTGGAACGCGCGCTGGAGCGTCTCGAGCGGGATGGTGCTGGCGGCGGCCTGCTCGTGGATCTTGCCGGTCTGGTCGCGCAGCATGGCGCTGGTGGAATCGATGATCCCTGCGGTGGTTTCGTTGAGTGCGGTGATCTGCCCCAGCACCAGCCGCTGGTTGGTCATCGCTTCGGCCACCGTCACCGCGGTGCGCAGCGCGCCCACGGTGGTGGTGCTGGCGCGGTCGACGCCCTTGACCAGTTCGACGTTGTTCTTCTTGACCAGATCGAGCGCGAGATAGCCTTGCACGCTCACCGCCATCTGGGTGAGCAGGTCCTGCGTGCGCTGGCGGACATAGAACAGCGCGGTCTCGCGAATCGCCTTGGCCTTGGCCGGATCGGTCGCATCGAGTTCGGCGGCTTTCTCCTCCAGCCTGGTGTCGAGCGTCTTGGAGATGTGGATCATCTGTTCCAGATTGCCCATCGCCTCCCACAGCTTCTGGCGCTCGACGTCGATCGCCGCATTGTCCATCAGCAGCTCGTCCTTGCCGCTGGCCAGATTGGTCAGGATCGACTGGATGTGCGTCTGCGCGCTCTGGTAGCTGCGAAAGTAATTGTTGAGCTTGTTGCCGAAGGGGATGATGCCGAGAAACTTGCGCGTGCCGGTCAGCTTGCCGCGCTTGCCCGGATCGAGATCCTCGACCACGCGGCGCAATTCGGCGAGATCGGTGCCGACGCCCTGGTCCTTGTCCATCGCGCGGACCGGACGGTCGAGGAAGCGGTTGGACATGCCGGCTGCGGCGGCGATTTCCTTGCGACCCATATTGGTCAGCTGATCGACCTTCTTGCCGAATTCGGGCGAATTGGCATCGGCCGAGACGAGATCGTCGACGAAGCCGTCGACCTTGGCCTGAAGCTTGGTTTTGTTCTCTTCGGAGACCGGCACGAGGCCCGCGGCTTTCTCTGCCGCGACGCGCGGGACCGGATCGGGAGGGGTCAGGTCGAATGCGGGTTCCGGCGCGGTGGCGGTCGCGGGCGTGGCGCGGGGCGCAGGCGCATCGGCGGGCTTGGGGCCGGTCTGGGAATTCAGCTCGTCGGTCATCTCGTATCCTCGTCCTGTTCCGCGGCGATGGCGGTCCGCTGCAATATGGCATCGCCCACTGTGTTATGCAAATAGAACGGCTGGCGAACAACGCGTTCCCCTGTTGCTCGAATTTGTCGCCCGAACTTGCTTTCCCTCGCTTCCCGCGCTGCCTAAGGCAAGGGCTCCGAATGCGATAGAGGGCCGGATGCACGCAGATGCGCAAGTGACGGACAAAGCGGCGAAGCACCGACCGGTCGCCAGCCGCCCCGACGACGACGAGGATTTCGGCGTCTCGCTGGCGCGCTCGATCGAGGTGTTCCGGCGCTGGTGGCGGATTTCGGTGATCGAGACCGTCGATCGACCCGAGGTCATCGCCCGACGGCGGGAGGAAGCCTACACCTCGCCGCGCTATCTGTTCATGCTCTCCATGTCGGCGGGGATCGCGATTCTCGGCATGTTGCTGTCGTCTCCGGCTGTGGTGATCGGCGCCATGCTGATCGCTCCGCTGATCGGGCCGATCATCGGCGCGGGCTTCGCGCTCGCCATCGGCGATTACCGCTGGCTGGCCGGCTCGGTCCGGGCGCTGCTGGCAGGGACGGCGCTGGGCGTCGGCCTGACCGCGCTGATCGTGTTCGTCTCGCCGCTGCAGACGATCACCCCCGAGATCGCCGCCCGCACGCAGCCCAACCTGTTCGATCTCGGGGTGGCGGTGTTTTCGGCGCTTGCGGGTGCCTATGCCATGATCCGCGGGCGCGAGGGCACCATCGTCGGGGTGGCCATCGCGACCGCGCTGATGCCGCCGCTGGCAGCGGTCGGGTTCGGACTGGCGACGATGAACTGGACCGTGTTCTGGGGCGCCGGCCTGCTCTACATCACCAATCTGATGACCATCGCGCTGGTGGCGACGCTGATGGCGCGGCTCTACGGCTTCAGCCACACTCTCTCGGAACGCCAGACCAATTGGCAGACGGTGATGATCGTGGTGATCTTCGTCGCTCTGGCGACCCCGCTGTTCTTCTCGCTGCGGCAGATCGTGTGGGAAACCAATGCGGCGCGGCAGATCCGCGCGACTTTGGTCGCAAGCTTCGAGTCCGATGTCCGGATCTCGGAAATCGATTTCGATCTCGATTCCGACCCGATCACGGTCGATGCCACCGTGCTGACGCCCGAGACCAGCCGGGTCGCCGAACGCGAGAGCGAGGAATCGCTTTCGGTGCTGCTGGGCAAGCCGGTTCTGCTCGATCTGACGCAATTCCTCGTCGGGACCGAACTCGAGGCGGAAGCCGCGGAAATCGCCGCCGCCCGGGCACGTGAGAGACGCGACGACGTGGCGGCGGCGCGCGAATTGGGGAAGAGCCTCGCGCTGATTGCCGACGCGGATGACCGGTCGGTGGTCGTCGACCGCGAGAACCGGCGCGCCGTGGTCCGCGCAGGCAGGCTCGAGGGCGCCGGGCTGGCGACCTATCGCGCGATCGAGGAGCGGATTACGGAGGATTATCCCGATTGGGCGGTGGAACTGATCCCGCCGCTGTCGGCGCTGCCGGCGATTCCCTTTGCCGATGGCGAACTGGCCCCGGCGGGGCTCGAAAATCTCGAGCTGGTGGCCTGGGCGGCGCAGCGGCGGGGATTGCCCGTCGCGCTGCAGGGCGGAAGTCCCGAGACCCGCGAGATCGCCGCCGCCGTCCTCGGCGAACTCGATCTCGAACCGCGATTGCAAATCGGCGGTCCGGTGATGCAGGCGCGCTGGGACACCGACGCCGAGGACTAGCGCAGGGCCTGGCTCAGGCGGCGATGTCGAGCGGCTGGATTTCGCCCGCCAGATACAGCTTCTTGGCCTTGGCGCGGCTGAGCTTGCCCGAGCTGGTGCGCGGCAGCGTGCGCGGCGGGACCAGTTCGACGACGCAGTTCATGCCGGTGACGCCGCGAACCTTGTCGGCGATCTGGTCGCGCAGCTTGATCCGCTCCTCGGGGTCGGAGACGCGGCAATGGACCAGCACCGCAGGCGTCTCGTCGCCGTTCTCGGTCTCCACCGCGAAGGCGGCGATGTCGCCATGGTTGAAGCCGGGCAATTGCTCGACCGCCCATTCGATATCCTGCGGCCAGTGGTTCTTGCCGTTGATGATGATCATGTCCTTCGCCCGTCCGACGATGAACAGATAGCCATCGGCCATATAACCCATGTCGCCGGTATCGAGCCAGGCCCCGGTGCCATCTTCGCTCGGGACCAGACATTCCTCGGTCGCTTCGCGGTTGCGAAAGTAGGAATGCATCACGCTTTCGCCGCGGCACCAGACCTTGCCGATCTGGTGATCGGCGCGGCGCGATCCGTCTTCGCCGCGGATTTCCACCTCCATCCCGGCGATCGGCTTGCCGCAGTTGACGATGGCGCGGTAGCGGGCGGGCCGGCGCAGATCGCGCGGTCGGCCAGAGAGGCGTTCCTCCTCGACCAGTTCGACGCGGATGCCCTCGCCCGGCGGCATCACGGTGACCGCAAGGGTGGATTCGGCCAGCCCGTAGCTGGGGGTGAAGGCGGAGGCCTTGAACCCGGCCTTGGCGAAGGCGTTGACGAAGCTTTGCATCACATCGGGCCGGATCATGTCCGCGCCATTGCCCGCGATGCGCCAGCGCGACAGGTCGAAGCGGTCCTCGACATGGCTCTGGCTGGAGATGCGCCGGGCGCAGATGTCGTAGCCGAAGGTGGGCGAATAGCTGAGCGTCTGGCCCTGGTTGCGGCTGATCAGATCGAGCCAGGCGAGCGGGCGGCGCGCGAAATGCTCGGTGCGCAGGTAGTCGACCGACATCTGGTTGGCGATCAGCGAGAGGAAGCATCCGACCAGCCCCATGTCGTGATACCACGGCAGCCAGCTCACCACGCGGTCGCTGGACTGGACCTGCATCGAGGTCGCGTGGCCGCGCAGATTGTGCAGCAGCGCACGGTGCGTCACCGCCACGCCGGTTGGGAAGCGCGTCGAACCGGAGGAATATTGCAGATAGCAGATATCGTCGGGACTCGCCTCGGGCAGTGCGCATTCGGGCGCCGGGCGGGCGGCGAATTCGTCCCAGCTTTCGCCCAGGCAGCCCTGCCGGTCGGCGCCGGCCTTGGCCATCCCGGCGATCTCGCCGGGATAGAGCAGCATCTTGGGGTCGCTGCTTTCCAGTTGCACTGCAAGCTGGTCGATATAGCTTTCCTTGCCCCCGAAGGTGGTCGGCAGCGGCAGCGGCACGGGCCAGGCTCCGGCGTAGACGCAGCCGCAGAACAGCGCGGCGAATTCGGGCCCGGTCTCGGCGATCAGCGCCACCCGGTCGTCTTTGCCGATCCCCATCGCCACCAGCCGGCGTGCCGCCTCGAGCGCGTCGCTGCGCATTTCGGAGAAGGGATAGGCGTGGATCAGCGTCCCGCGCATATCGTGAAAATTGAGACCCTTCGCACTGCGCGCGGCGTAGTCGATCGCCTCGTTGAAGGTGGCGAAGTCCGACCGCCGGCGCGGCAGGTCGCAGGTGTTCGGCGTCGGCGTCAGTGCGTCGTCACTCATAAGCGCTATGGTTTCCGTGAAAAGTCAGGGCCTTGCGGCATCCCTTGTGAACCCCCGGCAACGCGGCGTCGTTCGGCGCGCCGCGATAAACTTTCCCATTCGATAACGAGTGTGGCACCATTATGGCAAATGGACCATGGCAAACGTCCCCAGAAGGCGCGAGCGCGCTCGCCTCGACCGCTCGATCCGGCGCGGCTGGAAGAGCTGGCGCTGGCCTATGTCGCGCGCTTCGCAACCACCGCGGGCAAGCTGCGGACCTATTTGAAGCGCAAGCTGCGCGAGCGCGGCTGGGCCGGGGAAGGGGACCCGGAAGCGGATGAGGACGCGCCGCCGCCCGATCTCGAGGCGCTGATCGAGCGCTTCGTCGCGCATGGCTATGTCGACGATGCGGGCTATGCGCGGATGCGCAGCGCCGATCTGCTGCGGCGCGGCTACGGCGCGCGGCGGGTATCACAGCAGCTGATGCAGGCGGGCATCGCCGAAGATCTGCGCGCGGATGTCGCTCCCGAGGAGGCCGAACGCCGCGCCGCCGCGCTGGCGCTGGCGCGCAAGCGGCGCTTCGGACCCTTTGCCGCTGGTCAGGCTCCGACGGGCGAGGACGCACACAAGATACGCGAAAAGCAGCTTGCGGCGATGGTCCGCGCGGGCCATGATTTCGACCACGCGCGCCGGGTACTCGATGCTTCGGCGCCGGACGATCTCGCGCAATGGGTCGCAGAGGCCCGGGAGGACTATCAGGAATGAGCCGCATTGCCGCACTGGCCGTCTGCGCGCTGCTCGCCGCCTGCTCGCCGCAGCCGGCGGCCGAGGCGACCCCGAGCGCGGCCGCGGTCGCGAGCGTCCACCCGGTCTCCGGGCTGGAGGTGATCCCGCTGACCGTGACCAGCGGCGACGCCGTGCATCGCTTCGCCGTCGAACTGGCGGCATCGCCCGAAGCGCAGCAGCGCGGACTGATGTTCCGCACCGAGCTGGGCGATAGCGAAGGCATGATCTTCCCGTCCACCCCGCCGCAGGTGCGCAGCTTCTGGATGAAGAACACCCCGCTCCCGCTCGACATCATCTATATCGGCGAGGACGGCCGCATCCTCAACATCCACCCCATGACCACGCCCTATTCGCTCGATTCGCTCTATTCGACCGGCGTCACCAGCGGAGTGCTCGAATTGCGCGGCGGCCGCGCCGAGGAACTCGGCATCGAAGTGGGCGATCTGGTCGAATGGTAGCCACACATATGCTTGGCGATACGGGGCAAATCGGCTAACCGCCGGCCCATGGGCATCCTTGCGAAAATCTTCACCTGGTGGAACGGCGCCACCATCGGCACTTCGCTGCACACTGCCCGCAAGGGCATCAAGGTCGGCACCGACGCGCAGGGCAACAGCTATTACCGTGCCAAGCAGAAGCATGGCGATGGCCGCGAGCGTCGCTGGGTGATCTACAACGGCGCCAACGACGCCAGCCGCGTGCCCAGCGAATGGCACGGCTGGCTCCACGGCTCCTTCGACGATGTGCCCGAAAGCCACCTCCCTCCCGCGAAGATCTGGGAAGTCGACTATTCGCCCAACGCCACCGGGACGGCGGGCGCCTATCGCCCGGCCGGCGCGCTCGAGCGGGGCGGCAAGCGGGCCCGCGCGACGGGCGATTACGAAGCCTGGTCGCCGGACGCCTGATCGCGTGATGCGATTTCCCGCGCCCGTGTCGCTGCTGCTGGGTTCCGCCCTGCTGCTGGCCGCCTGCACCGAGGATCCGCCCGAGCCCGATCCGATCGCCACCACCATTCCCGAGAATCTGCGCGACTCGGCTCCGGCTTCACCCGCGATCGCCGATGAAGCGCAGCTCGGCACGCCGCTGGCGGAGCGGGTGGCGACGATCGGCCTGCTCAACAAGCGCAACAATGTCTCGCAGGAACTGGAAATGTCGCCGGGCGAATCGCGCCGGGTGGGCGATGTGATCGTGCGGCTGCAGACCTGCGAGCGCACCGCGCCTTGGGAGCTGCCGCAGGAAGTCGGAGCCTTCGTCCAGGTGCTGGTGCTCGAACGCGGCTCCGAAGACAACTTCCGCAAGATCTTCTCGGGCTGGCTGTTCGAGAACGCGCCCAGCGTCAATGTCGTCGAACACCCGATCTACGACGTCTGGGTCAAGGATTGCACGATGGAATTCCCGGGCGAGGGCGCCGAGACGCAGTCCGCTCCCGAAGCCTGAACGAAAGACTGCCAGGCCTCGGGAAGGCTGCACCCGGGCTTACCGCGCGCTGCGGCAAGCAGCTCCAGATAGCGCGCCTGCGGGATCGCCACCGCGCCCAGCGAGGCGAGATGGCCGGTCATGAACTGGCAGTCGAGCAGGCGATAACCCGCCGCTTTCATGCAGGCGACCAGCCAGGCGAGCGCCACCTTGCTGGCATTGTCCGCGCGGCTGAACATGCTTTCGCCGCAGAACACCCGGTCGAACGCGACCCCGTAGAGCCCGCCGACCAGCTCGCCATCCAGCCGGCACTCGACCGAGTGAGCGTGTCCGGCGCGGTGCAGCGCGCGGTAGCTCGCCTCGATCCTGAGGCTGATCCAGCTTTCGGCATGCTCCTCGCGGGGCTGGGCGCAGGCGTCGATCACCGCGTCGAAATCGCCATCCAGAGTCACCGCGAAACGTTCGCTGCGGATCAGCTTGCGCAGGCTCCTGGAGGCGTGAAACCCTTCGAGCGGGATGATCGCCCGCTCGCGCGGCTCGACCCAATAGACCTCCTCGTCCTCGCGGTAATCCGCCATCGGGAACACGCCCGCGCGATAGGCGCGCAGCAGCAGCTGGGTCGGGATCGGCTCCGTCACGGCAGCGGAATCGGGCGGCGGCGCGTGCATTTGCGGCTCCCTAGCAGGGGTGCGGGCAAAATACCTCCCGGAATAACCAAAACCTTGCCATCGCGCGCCGCCGGGGTTACGTGCCGCGACCGGCTGCAGGGGTGTAGCTCAGTTGGTAGAGCATCGGTCTCCAAAACCGAGGGCCTGCGGTTCGAGTCCGCACACCCCTGCCATTTCCTGCCGATCCCTCGCCTTAGCACGCTCCCGGTCTCGCGCCGGCTTGCAACCTTGTCGCTGCGCGCTATCCGCATAGCCTCGCGCGGAGCGGTTATCGCGCGCAATTGGGGAGGTGCTGGCTGACCATGGGAATCGAGGCCCTGCGCGAGGCGCGCTGGCTGGATTCGGGCCGGGTGCGGGCCTATGCCGTGATTGTCGGCGTCGCTGCGGCGGCGCTGCTGGTCGCCGCCTATGTCGAAGCGACCGGACCGACGGGCAGCGATTTTCTCGCCTTCTGGGGTGCGGGGCGGGTTAGCGCGGGCGGCGACCCCGCCAGCGCCTACGACCTTGCGGTTCAGCAGCGGGTGCAGACCGCCACCGGCTCGCTCGGCTGGTTCGCCTTCGTCAATCCGCCGCCCTTCCTGTTCGCCGCCACGCCGCTGGGCATGCTGCCCTATCCGCTGGCCTGGCCGGTCTGGGTGGCGCTCACCTTCGCGGCCTGGGCATGGGCGAGCATCCGCGCCTTTCCGCGGCTGTGGCCGCTGGTGCTGGCCTATCCCGGGGCGCTGATCGCGGCGACCCATGCGCAGACCGGCCTGCTGACCGGCGCGCTGCTGGTGTTCGCGGCGACGCAGCTCGATCGCCGTACGCTGGCGTCGGGGGCGGCGATCGGCGCGCTGGTGATCAAACCGCATCTCGCGCTGCTGCTGCCGTTCTGGCTGGCGGCGGGGCGGCGCTGGCGCGTGTTCGTGGCGGCGGGAGCAAGCGCGGCGGGACTGGTGCTCGCGAGCTGGGCGGTGTTCGGTACGCGCACCATGCTCGCCTATCCCGACAGCTGGCAGGCGAGCGCGGCGCTGATGGAGATGACCCGCGCCGATTTCTTCCTGCGCATGGCCACCGTCTATTCGCAGATCCGGCTGATCGCGGGCGAGCCGGCGGCGATGATCGCCGGAGCGGCGCTGGCGCTGGCGACGGTCGGCTTCGCGCTGCTCGCCTGGCGGCGCTTTGCCGGGGATGCGCCGGGTTCGGCGGCTGCGGTGCTCGCCGCTGCCGCGCTCGCGCCGCCCTATCTGTTCAATTACGATCTGCCGTTCCTGATCGTGCCGACGCTGTGGCTCGTGCGCGAAGGGCTGGCCGAGGGTTTCCGCCCCTATGAAAAGCTGGGACTGGTGCTGCTCTATTTCGCCCCCTTCGCCAGTCGCGCGCTGGCGCTGCCGCTGGGAGCGAACCTCATGCCGCTGGCCTCGGCCGCGCTGCTGGCGCTGGTCTGGAGTCGTGGGAACCCGAGCGGGCGCTGATGGGTTGCAGACCGAGGACCGGGAAACCCGTTCGAAAGGAAGCAGCCATGACGCATTCGACCTATCGCAGCAGCAGTCCGGATCGCTGGACCATGCCCAGGGGCGCGAGCGATACCAGCCTGCGTCGCCAGATCCACGGCCGTATCCAGCCGCTCGACCCCCCGAGCTTTCTGGAGCGGCTGTTCGGAATGCGCTGAGCCGGCGCAACCACCCGACCAGGATTGCGACACACAGCAAAGGGGCCGGAAGCGTGACGCTTCCGGCCCCTCTGTTTGTAGGCCCACGCTTGTCGGCAGGCCGTTTATGGAATCGGCATCGTCGCTCAATATTCCTCGGGCTCTTCCGGGGTTTCGCGATGGAAGTCCTTGCCCGCGGTGCGATCGCCGCGCGACAGCTTGAACACCACGCCCGAAAGCAGTGCCAGCGCCAGCAGGTTGGGCAGCGCCATCGCGGCGTTGGAGATGTCGCCCAGCCGCCAGACCAGCTGCGAAGGCTGGGTCGCACCGATGTAGATCGCGATGCACCAGATCACCCGCCAGCCGATGTGGAGCATCTTCTCGCCGCCGCGAGTCGAGCCCGGAACGCGGTCGTAGAGGAAGGTGATCGCGCGTTCGCCGTAGTAGCTCCAGGTCAGGAGCGTGGTGAACACGAACAGGATCAGCGCCACCGAGGCGACCAGCGTGCCCAGCGGGATCGAGGCGATCTCGTAGGGGAAAGCCGCGGCAAAGGCGCCCGAGGTGGTGACGAAGCCGCTTTGCGCGGTGGTCCCCAGATCGGATTGCCAGACATGCGCGACCGCCTGGCCCTGGTAGGTGAAGTCGCCCTGCACGGTCAGGATGACCAGCGCGGTCATGGTGCAGATCACCATGGTGTCGATGAAGGTGCCCAGCATCGCCATGCGGCCCTGCTGTTCGGGATCGTCGGTCTGCGCCACGGCATGCGCGATCGGGGTGGAGCCCTGGCCGCTCTCGTTGGAGAACAGCCCGCGCGCCACGCCCGCGCGGATGGCGAGGATGATCGCCGCCCCGGCAAAGCCGCCGCTGGCACTCTGGAGGTTGAAGGCGCCGTAGAAGATACGCCCGAAGGTCTCGGGAAGATCGCCGAAATTGAGGATCAGCGCGATCACCGCCATCACGATATAGGCGCCCGCCATGAACGGCACGACCTTCTCGGCGACGCTGCCGATCGACTTGATCCCGCCGATGATGACCACGAACACCGCGATCGCGATCACCAGCCCGCCCAGCCAGCGTTCCCAGCCGAACAGCTCGTTGAGCCCGCTGGCGACCTCGTTCGCCTGGATCGAATTGCCCGTCACCAGCGCGCTGAACAGCGTGCCGAGGCAGAACAGGATCGCCAGCCAGGTCCATTTCGGCCCCAGCCCCATCATGATGTAGGTCATCGGCCCGCCGCGATAGACCCCGTCGGAGGTCTTCTCGCGGTAGCGGATCGCGAGGCTGCCTTCCGCAAAGCCCAATGCCATGCCGAAGATCGCGGTCACCCACATCCAGAAGATCGCGCCGGGGCCACCCAGCGCGATCGCGGTGGCGACGCCCGCCAGATTGCCGGTGCCGACCTGGCCCGAAAGCGCGGTCGAGAGCGCGGCGAAGGGCGAGATCTCGCCCGCGCCGGCACCCTTGCGGCTCTTGAACAGGCCGGCGAAGGCGCTGCCCAGCTTGACCAGCGGGTAGAACCGCAGGCCCACCATGATCCACAGCCCGATCCCCAGCAGGACCAGCGTCATCGGCGGGAAGGGGATCACCTCGACCCCGTTCCAGGTGCCTCCCCAGATGAAGTCGGAAATATTGGTGACGCGGTCGATCAAAGAGAACGACCCGGTATCGCTAGCGGCCATCAAGGCACCCCCATTTTCGGCCCCCTGCTCCCGGGCCAGTGTTCGAAGCGGCGCACGCTATCGCCGCGAGGCGGCAAAAACCAGCCCCTAACCGCCCCTTGGCCGCGCTTTCCCGCGCCCGATCGCCGGCGCACCGCGGCGCGCTTGCATTCGCGGGCGCATGGCCCTAGACGCCAGAACGTCTTCCGACATCGATGGCCCGGTTATGCCCCTCCCGACTTGAAACGGGGCGGCGCTGCCCCCATCCCGGAAGGCAGACAGTTTCGATCGCAGATGAGGGCGTCCCGGATGGCCGAGAAGACCAAGAAGACATCGCCGGCAGAATTCGTGAACCAGGTTCGCGCCGAGACCAGCAAGGTCGTCTGGCCGACCCGGCAGGAGACCGTGCGCACCGCGATCTTCGTGTTCATCATGGTGATCATCCTCTCGGTGTTCTTCCTCGGGATCGACTCGCTGTTCGGTGCGGTGGTCGCCTGGCTGCTGACGCTGGGCTGATCGCGCTTTCCCTCCATCGCCGCGTTCCTCGCGCGACAGGTCACTCTTCGACAAGGTAATCCATGGCACGCTGGTACATCATCCACGCTTATTCGGGCTTCGAGAACAAGGTTCGCGATTCGATCATCTCGGAAGCCGAACGGCTCGGCCTGTCCGACGGCGTCGAGGACGTCCAGGTTCCCACCGAGACCATCACCGAGGTCAAGCGCGGCAAGAAGGTCCAGACCGAACGCAAGTTCATGCCGGGCTACGTGCTCGCCAAGCTGCAGATGACCGACGACGTCTATCACCTCGTCAAGAACACCCCCAAGGTCACCGGCTTCCTGGGCAATGACAACAAGCCGCAGCCGATCTCGGAAAAAGAGGCGGCGCGCTATTTCGGCGGGGTGGAAGAAGCCAAGTCCGCTCCCAAGCAGCAGATCTCGGTCGATTACGAGATCGGCGACCAGGTCAAGGTGCTCGACGGCCCCTTCGCCAGCTTCAACGGGCTGGTCGAGGAACTCGATTTCGACAAGCAGAAGGTCAAGGTCGGCGTCTCGATCTTCGGCCGCGCCACCCCGGTGGAGCTCGATTTCGAGCAGGTCGAACTGAGCAAGTAAGTCGGTCGGCGGGCCGCGCGCCCGCCGTTTCTTTTACAGCCCGCGATCCTATCTACAGACCGAACGTCCGGTCGACGATCTCGGCCGCGCGCCACGGTTCGCCGCCTTGGACAGGTTCCGGACGGATCGCCGACAGCGGCGCCTCGATCCGGTAGACCAGCCCGTCGGCGGTGAACTCGCGCGTCGCACTGCCGCGCAGCATGGCCGGGATCACCCGCGTCAGCAGCTTGGTGCCGAAGCCGCGCGCCTGCGAAGCCTCCTCCTCCGCCGCCGGACCGGCGCCATGCTCGCGCCAGATCAGCCGGAACGTGCCGTCCCCGGGCTCTGCCGCTTCCTCGAAGGACCAGGAAACATCCACCCGCGCCTGCTCAGCCGGGCCGAGGCTGTATTTCTGCGCATTGGTGGCCAGCTCGTGCAGCGCCAGGCTCAATTGCTGCGCGGCTTCGGAGCCGATCGCCAGCGCCGGGCCGGCGATCGTCACGCGGGTGCGGATATTGGGGAGCAGCTTGTCGAGCTGGGTCAGGACCACGGTCTCGACATCGCCCGCGGGCCCGTCGCCGCCCTCGATCACGGTGCGGGTGGCGTCGGCCAGCGCCCAGATGCGGCCCTGCAGCGCCTCGAGAAAATCGTCCTTGGTGGTGGCCGAGCGCGCGCTTTGCTGCGCGATCGAGGCCACCACCGCGAGCAGATTGCTGCTGCGGTGGATCGCCTCGCGCGCCTGCACCGCCAGCGTGGCGTTGAGCCGGCTGAGCTCGGCGGTGCGCGCCTCGACCGTCTCCTCGAGCGAGGCGAGCGTCGCCTTGTGCGCCTCGATCTCGCCGCGCAGCCGCTCGTTGGCGGCGGCCATGTCGGCGGGCGAGGGCAGCGCGACCAGCGTCGGGATCAACCGGAACAGCACCACCGCGGTGATGCAGGAGACCACCCCGGTCGCCAGCTTGAACAGCCCGACCTGCGGATAGATCGGGACCCACAGCGTCACCATCGAGAGCGCATGGGTGATCCCGCACAGCAGGATGAAGGAGGCGAACAGCATCACCAGCCCGCGATGCGGCACATCCTTGCGGCGCTTGAGCACGGTCAGCAGCGCGATCGGGATCGCCGAATAGGACAGGAAGATCAGCAGGTCGGACCCGGCCCACAGCACCACCAGCCACGGTTGCCACAGCAGGCACATGCCATGCGGCATATATTGCCAGATATCGGAAAAATGGCTCATGCGCAGACTCCGAAAGGGGCGCGAACAGCGCCCCGCTGCCCGATCAGGCGGGCCCCGACAACCGGTTGTTGTTCGACTGGCTTATCTCAGATCGTCGCGCAGCTTAGCCGAACGCGAATGGCCGGGATAGTAGCGGAATGACAGTTGGTTAACCGCGCGGTACCGCTGCGCTGCCGGCGTTCGGGCGCGGCGTCCCGCTCCGGCGCGGAACGGCAGGGCGGATCGGCACGGCGGATCGGCACGGCGGATCGGCACGGCGGACCGGCGGGGCGGATCGGCCGGATGGGAGCGAAATGGCGGCGCGCCCGGTCAACCGGGCCTGCACCGCCCGGCTCAATGGGCGGTCTGGTCCTCGAGCGCATCGGTATCGATCCGCGCGAGCGCTTCGGCTTCGGCGGCGCGCTTGAGCGAGCGTTCGTGCTCGGCCTTGACCCGGTCTTCGGCAACCTTGCGCGCCTGCTCGGCGAGGCCGCGCCAGGTGGCTTCGGAGCGCAGCGCGCGATCGCGGACGTTGTCGAGCTGCGCGGCCTGGGCTTCGCTTGCGGATTCCTCGGCGCGGGCGTGATAGAATTCGAAGGTCTGGCTCATCGCGTCGGGCTCCTGGGGAGTGGGGGGCGGGTTCTGACCGGATACCTCGGCCGGCTCGGTATCGGCTGGCTTAGCCTCGGTGCGTCAGGCGTCCCGCAAAAGTGCCGCGCGCCGCACTCGCCGAAGCGAATGCGGCGCGCAGGCGGTGTCGCGAATCAATCGGCAGGCGAGAGGTTCACGGCGCTTTCCTTGCCGTTGCGGCCCTGCTCGACTTCGAAGTTCAGGCGCTGTTCCTTGTCGAGCGTCTGCATGCCGGCAGCCTGGACGGCCGAGATGTGAACGAAGCTGTCGGCCGAGCCGTCGTCGGGCTGGATGAAGCCGTAGCCCTTGTCGGCGTTGAAGAATTTAACGGTGCCAGTCTTGGCCATGGGAGATTCCTTTCAGGAAACCTTGGTTTGCCCGGGCGGCGGAAGTGCCGATCGGGCCGTGCGTCTGGTCGTCAGATGAAAGGGAATCGTCGCCTGGTTTACGCCGGGGCTCTTGCGAGCATGCGGCGGTCGTCAACTTCGGAGTGTCGCAACTTTCGACTTCTGCCCGAGCCTTATGGCACAGGTGGCCGGGATTACCTAATGAAAGCGTGTTGGGGGGGTACCAGTGTCAAACGCTGGATCTTTGACGAGAGCAAAGCCCTCGATCAATGCCTTGCCTCTCGTCTTGGTTGAATAGAGGAGACTGCACAGCCAAACTCGAACGGCCTCATATAGCATTTTTCGCCTCGCCGAGCACAGGTGCTTATCCGAAACGAAGCGCAGATGCTCGAGGGGACCCAGATATTGGCGGACTCGCCTTTGAAAGCAGCGTGCAGATTTCCAGTATATTCCAGATACCCGCACGCTGCGTTCTTCAACTCACTCGCTCTGCGCGAGCCGTCACTTACTTGCCTTTCGGCTTCTGTCCAAGCGTCTGGTCCTGACCCAAGGCCGAAGCGGCCAAAGTGCGGGATTGCGCTGCAGTCGGCTTGATTGCTCCGGACAGCACACCGGATGCGAGAGTCGAGACCTTCGGAGAGGTCTGGCGAGGTGCAGGCTTCTTGGCCATCGTTCAATACTCCATTTGACCACGGGATTCCCCGTGTGATAAAGCGATGGCGTGACGAGGGCGATTTGCCCCCGCCACGCAAGGTTACGTCAGATTAACAAGAGGATGGGTACTAGGCACCACGTGCCGTTCGCCGCGATCTTGACGATCATGTCGTTTCCTCCACCCCGGGGGCTGAACCGCCCCGGGTCGGATGCTCTGGAGAGCTAGGTTCAAGGTCTGGGGGAGCGCCAACTCCTCCGGCGTCTGGGGAGGCTTCGGCCTCCCCATTCTCTTTGAGGCGTGATGCAAGGGCGACCTTCAAGCCGTTCCTTACAATGATGCCATCATTCTTCATATTCGATAGCGTGGGCGAGACTGTCGCCATTGGAACTTCTTGGCCCTTGATTGCCGAAGCGCGCTCTTGAATCTCATTGGCAGTCATCCAAATTTGATTGGATTGACGGAGCACAGATTTGAAAAGGGCCCGCGACGTGAGTCCTCGATCAACGGGCGCCGGCGTATACGCTCGAGCAGGGGGGTCGATATTCTTCTGTCGTAGCAAATCATCCATAACGTCAGCGTCTGGACGAGATTCGCCGATAGCCTTGCCGAACCGCTGCAGTATGCTCTCTGCCACCTCCAAGTCGGCAAGCTGAGCCTTGGCGTCCGCAATCGTTCGATTGAGGCTTGCTCTGCGTTCGCGAATCGCCGCCGAAGAGAGAACGTGTTCCATCATGCATTGATAGCCTTGATTGGATTATCTTGCAACCTCCGCCAATGCAGAAACAAGCTGTTGCGGCAAGCGTATCAACCGGATGCCGGTTTTCACCGCTTAGGAATGCTACAAGCCGTTGTAAAGGACGCGTAAATTCAGACAATCAAGACTCGGACAAGGAGCCGCGTTTTAGGGGACCTTTGACTGATGGAGCTTTCAGCCCCCTTGCAAATCCCCCCGTTCCCCGCTATCGGCGCGCCTCCCAAGCAACAGTTCGGGAATCCGCGGGAGGTCCGGTCAGCCGGATCGCTCAACCGCTTACCATGAGCCTGCCGTCGAACGAGTTTTTCGTGGGCGGGGGGCGACAGTGAGAAAAGGAGGCCATCATGGCCAAGAAGATCGAAGGTTACATCAACCTTCAGGTGCCCGCCGGCGCCGCCAACCCGTCTCCGCCGATCGGCCCCGCGCTGGGTCAGCGCGGCGTCAACATCATGGAATTCTGCAAGGCGTTCAACGCCGCCACGCAGGAGCTCGAGAAGGGCGCTCCGATCCCGACCAAGATCACGGTCTATGCGGATCGCAGCTTCACCTTCATCACCAAGACCCCGCCCGCCAGCTTCCTGCTGAAGAAGGCCGCCAAGCTGAAGTCGGGTTCCAAGGAGCCGGGCAAGGTTTCTGCAGGCACCATCAAGTCGAGCCAGGTCAAGGAAATCGCCGAGACCAAGATGGCCGACCTCAACGCGAACGATATCGACCAGGCCATCAAGATCATCAGCGGCAGCGCCCGTTCGATGGGCCTCGAAGTGGTGGAGGGCTGAACATGGTAAAGCTGACCAAGCGCCAGAAGACGCTCGCCGAGCTGGATAGCGAGAAGCTGTATTCGGTGGACGAGGCGCTCGCCACGCTGCGCGAATACGCTTCCAAGAAGTTCGACGAGACCGTCGAGGTCGCGATGAACCTGGGCGTCGATCCGCGCCACGCCGACCAGATGGTCCGCGGCATGGTCTCGCTGCCCTCGGGCACCGGCAAGGACGTCCGCGTCGCGGTGTTCGCGCGCGGCGACAATGCCGACAAGGCCACCGCCGCCGGAGCCGACAAGGTCGGGGCCGAGGATCTCATGGAAGACATGCAGAACGGCAATCTGGACTACGACCGCGTCATCGCCACCCCCGACATGATGGGTGTCGTCGGCCGGCTGGGCAAGCTGCTCGGTCCCAAGGGCCTGATGCCCAACCCCAAGCTGGGCACCGTGACCCCGAACGTGGAACAGGCCGTGAAGGACGCCAAGGGCGGCCAGATCGAGTTCCGCGTGGAGAAGCAGGGCATCATCCATTCGGGCATCGGCAAGCTGTCGTTCGACGACGCCGCGCTCAAGGCGAACTTCGCCGCGATGACCGACGCGATCGTCAAGGCCAAGCCGAGCGGCTCGAAGGGCAAATACGTCCGCAAGATATCGATCACCTCGACCATGGGCCCCGGGCTCAAGGTCGATCTGGCCGAAGTCGAAGGCGCCTGATTTCAGGAGCCGCTGTCCCGGTTCGCGCCGGGGAGTGGCGAATTACAGCAAGGGGCCGGGGGGAAACCTCCGGCCCTTTTGCTTGGGGCGCCGCCGGCTTTTGGGGAACCGGGCGGAAAAATCGCGGGCTTCGACCGTTGGTGGGGTGAAACCAGGAAGGACACACCATGGAACCCGTACTCGCCGCCGCCACCGTCATCGGCCCGATCCTGCTGCTCGCTGCAGTGATCTGGGCGTTCCTGCGCAACCGCCGCGCCAGCCGCAGCAACGAAGCCCGCGCCGAACGCGGCGCACGCGAGCTGCGCCACGATATCGAGGACCGGCCGCGCAAGGATATCGATCTCTAGCCGACTCGGGGAGGGCGCGCGCGGATCAGCCGTAGAGCGTGTTGGAAGCCAGCTGCTCCGCGATCCGCAGCGTCTCCGCGACCGGATCGGCGGGCGCCAGCGTCTCCGCCGGGTCGAGCGCGACCACCGTGGGGGGATCCTGGGCATAGGTGCCGGTGCGCACGCCCTTCATCCGCGCCACCGCCTCGCACAACCGCTCGAACCGGCGGCGGACGATGCGGTTGACCTTGCCGCGCCTGCGGTTGACCAGCTCGAAACTGTGCGAGACCATCGTGAAGCACGGCTTGCCCGCGTCGCGCGCATGGCGCAGCGCGCGCACCATCTCGCGCGCCGAGAGCGCGGTGATCTGCGCGTGGCGCAAGCCTCCGCCGACCGTCGCGATGCAGCCGATCGGGACCTCGATCACGCCTTCGTGGCGCAAGGGCACGCGGTCCTCCGGACTCAGCGAGATCGCGCAATCGCCCCCGGCGATGCCCGGCGTGTGGCTGGTGTCGTAACCGATCCCGCAGTGGGCCAGCGCGCGCAGCGTGGTGTCGTTGGCGCCGTAATTGCCCGCGCGGAACGCCACCGGCGGCGCGGCCCCCGCCGCGACCAGCGTATCGCGCGCCCAGTCGATCAGCGCGCATTGCTGCTCGAAGGTGAAATCCTTGATGTTGCGCCCCGTCGCACCGCCGGTCGCGCGGGCCAGCGGATGCACCGCGCCCGCCAGTTCGAGCCATTCGGTGTGGATGTGCAATTGCACGTCGTGCCCGCGCTCGAGGATCGGCCCGACCACATCCTCGACCGCGGCGACGCCCCACAGCAGCGCCGGCATCGGATCGACGAAACACACCCCGCGGTGGCCGTGGCGGTTGAACATGTCGAGCTTGTAGCCCAGCCCGTATTCGCCCGCCTCGGTCTGCCCCGATACGGCGGCGGCGAAGTTGCGGGCGCGGCAATCGGGCCCCCGTTCGCGGACCATTCCCGAAGAATATTCGGTATCGATGGTGATATAGGCCAGCATGTCGGGCGGGATCGGTAGCATTATTTCATCGCGAGGGGAATTGGCCGGAAGCAGGCGCGGGTCGGGCGGACAATTGCCGGGTGTAGAACCAGCCCAGCGCGATCAGGCTGGCGCCCAGCGCCGCGAAGGAGGCGATCCGCAGCAGCCCGCCCAGTTCGGCGGCATCGATCGCGAACACCTTGACCACCGCGGCCAGCATCAGCACCAGCGAGCCGATCCGCCAGCTGCGCTGCTCCAGCCGGCTGCCCAGCAGCAGGAACCCCAGCGCCAGCACGATCCCCACCAGCGAGCGCAGCAGATCCTCGGTCTCGCCCAGCGGCACTGCGGCAGGCAGCGCCCCCGCATAGGCCTGCCGCAGCAGCGCGATCGCGGCGAGGGTGGCGAGCGCCATGATCGCGGCGTCGTACCACGGCCGCAGCCTCTCGCCCGACCAGCGGCGCAGCAGCCAGGCCGCCGCGATCGCCACCGCGAAACCCGCGCCCAGCCAGTTCGCCAGCACCGCCGCGCCCACCGCCTGGCGCGCGAACAGCGGGTTGTGCCACAGACAGGTGAAGACCACGAAATGCGCCAGCGCGGCGGCGGCGAACCCCCTTGCCAGCGCCATGTTGCTGCCAAGCCGCGGTACCCCCGCCGCCGCGAGCCCCGCCGCGATCCCCGCCGCGCCCAGCAGCGCGATCTGCCACACCGTGCGCTCCGCCATGCCGAACTCGATGAAGCGCGCCAGGCTATCGATCGCGAAGACCTGCTTGTAGAGCGTGTGGATCACCACCAGCAGCAATCCGGCGGCCAGCCCTTGCGCGCGCCAGCTCGTGCCCGGCAGAACCGGTGCGCGCAGGCGCAGCGCCGCCAGCCCCGCCAGCGCAGCCAGCGCCGCCGCGGGGGGAAGCAGATAGGCCAGCGCCTCGCGCCAGCCCGGCGTATCGCCGAGCATGAACGGCTCGCCCACCAGCGCCAGCGCGCCCGCGCCGAGCCATTCGCCCAGCGGGTCGAGCGCCCACAGCAGCGCGATGGCGAGCAGCGTCAGCCGCGCCATCACGCGGGCGGGGGCCCGCCAGGCGAGCGCCACCGCCAGCGCCGCCGCGCACCATGCCAGCGCCTCCGCCGGCAGGACCTGCGCCAGCGCGCCATAGACCAGCAGCGCCGCCAGCGCCTCGGCCCCGCGCCGCCAGGCATCGCGCCGCTCGAGCAGCGCCAGCGCCACGAAGGGCAGCGCGGCGGCGGCCCAGCGCAGCAGGCCCCGCAGCGGCGGAGCGGGCTCGCCGCCATCCGCCAGTTTCAGGGCCTCGGAAAGGAAATGCGGCGTCCCGACCAGCACCAGCAGCCCCGCCACCGCACCCGCCCACAGCAATGTCGCCAGCGCCGCGTCGCCATCCTTGCGCAGCAACCAAGCGGGCAACGCCAGCACCGGCAGCGCGAGCAGCGGCGCGCCCCACCCCGGGGTCGACAAAAGCAGCGCGCCATAGACCAGCGCCAGACCCGAGCCGAGCAACCATGCAAAATCTACCGCCCCCTCGGCGCGCCTGATCCGGAACGCCGCAACCAGCGGGAACGCCGCCAGCGCCACGCAGGCCAGCGCCAGCCATGGCTCGAACGGATCGGCATCGAACTGCCCGAACTGCCCATAGGCGACCAGCGCCAATGCGGGCGCCACCCCGGCGATCTGCCACAGGTCGAACCTCCGCGCGGCCCCGCGCAGCGCCAGCGCCAGCGGCACCGCGGCGAAGACCAGCGCCAGCCCCGCGCCGAACGCGGCGAACGCCAGCGGCTCGGGCGCGGGCCATTGCGCCAGCAGCAGCACGCCGACCGCCGCGGCCACGCCATTGGCTTCGCGCAATACCGTGCGCCGCCAGCCGAACCCCGCCAGCGTACCGCCGAGCAGCAGGTAGAACGCCCAGGCGAGCGGCGCAAAGCCGCCCTGCGCGACCAGCACCGCAAGCTGAAGGCTCGCCAGCCCCGCCGCCGCCAGCCGCATCGGCCGCGCAAACCGCTCCGCCTCGGCCCCGGTGTCGGCAAGCGCCGGCAACACCGCGCCCAGCACGATGAAGTAGAGCCCCAATGCGAGGATATCGACGAAGTCCGGATCGCCCGCGAGCAGCAGCAGCGCGCCCCAGCCGAGCCCGCCGACCAGAGCGGTCGCCCCCATCCACGGGCGCTGCTGGCTGCGCCCCGACAGCGTCAGCCCGGCGGTGACCAGCCCGAGATAGAGCGCCAGCAGCGGCAGGTTCGCTTCCTCGCCGCCGACCAGCGCGGGCGCGGCGAATCCGCCGACCAGCCCCAGCACCGCGCTCGGCAGCCCGAAGCGGAACGACAGCGCGATCGCGCCCGCGGTAACCAGCGCCAGCCCGACGAAGGCCAGCGTCTGGCCCATCAGCCCGTACTGGCTGCCCGCGAGATAGAACCCGGCGTAGAGCGTCGCCAGCCCGGCGCCCGCGAGCGCCTGGCGCACCCGCGGATCCGCGACCCGGTGCTCGAAGCGATAGGCGAGTTCGGCACCCGCCAGCAGCAGCAGGCCGAACGCGAACGCCAGCCCGACCCGCACCGATGGCGTCAGCAGACCCGCCTCGATCGAATAGCGCACCGCGAACACGCCCGCGACCGCCAGCGCCACTCCGCCGCCCCAGATCGGCAGACGCCGCCCGAAGATGTCCTCGAAATCGAATTTCTCGCGCCAGCGAGGCGGCGGCGCGTCGGGCTCGTCCCGCGTGTGGAGGTCGTCGGGCGCAGGCTCGGATAGGGGCGCAGGCTCGGATAGGGGTGTCGGCTCGGTCCGCGCGGCCGCGTCTTCAGCGGAGCGCGCCAGCGTGACGCTCGGGACCGAGACCCATGGATTGCGGGTCTCCCGTGCGTCGGTTTCTGCAGCGGCGTATTCGGCAGGCGGCGGCGCGCCGCCCGATCGGTGGCTCGCGCCATCGCCCGTCAGCCTGGCCAGCGCGGCGTCGGTCAGCTCCTGCTGCTGCGCGAGCATGGCCAGTTTGCGTTCGGCGCGGGCGAGGCGCTGCCACAGAAAGGCTGCAGCGCCGCAGAGCGCGATGATGACCAGCCATTCCACGCGCCGCGTCCCCTCTCCGCCGCCACGCTAACCCGCTTTGGCTTCGCCGCAAAGCCTCGATGAGAACCGTTCGATCGCGGGCGCCGAGAATTCAGATCCCGCCGGGGGTGAAATCGTATCCCGCGGTGGCCAGCCCGTCGCACAGGCTGTCGACGCAGCTCGCCAATTGATCGGCATCGGTCGAGCGGACCACGAAATTGGCGCCGACCCGGCCTTCGCGAAAGAAGGGATAGCTGCCGATCTGGCAGGCGGAATGCGCCTGTTCGACCTCGCGCAGCACATCGGCCACTTCGCTCTCGGCGGTCCAGCAGCCGATCGTCTCGGTGAGCAGCACCGCTCCGCCCTCAAGCGTCCCGGTAAGCGCGTCGAGCATCCCGGCGGTGATATGCGGGACGCCCGCCATCAGATGGATATTGCCCAGTCTGATGCCGGGCGCACCCGACATCCGGTTGGGGATCAGCTCGGCGCCTTGCGGCACTCGCGCCATCCGCAGCCGGCCCTCGGTCAGCCCGCCGGGCTTGTCGGCATAATAGCGGGTCAGCAGCGCACGCGCCTCGGGGTGGATGACCACTTCCACACCCAGCGCCTCGGCCACCGCATCGACGGTGATATCGTCATGCGTCGGGCCGATCCCGCCGGTGGTGAACAGATAGTCGTTTTCGCTGCGCAAGGCGTTGACCGCGGCCACGATCCGCGCCGTGACATCGGGCACCACGCGCACTTCGGACAGGCGGATGCCCTGCACCTGAAGCCAGCTGGCGACCTGCGCGATGTTCTTGTCGTGGGTGCGGCCGGAAAGAATCTCGTCGCCGATGACGACGAGCCCGGCGGTCCAGATGCGTTCGCTCATGCCGACTGGCTTAGCCCGGAGAGGGCGCGCTGGCTACTGTGCGGCTCCGGTGTCGCGATGTGCATCTAAAACTATCTATTATTTCGGCGCGGGCAAGAAGAATGCGATCGCAAACATCGAGAACCCCAATCCGTAAATCCAACCATTCATCGGTGCGCCGTCTTCTAATCGAAAGAGCGGAGATATAACTATCAACAGGGTTGCAATAAGGCTCGTGCTCGCTTTTGGACGATACTGCGGAAACTTGAACCAAATGACGGCGCAAGCGGCGAACGCAATTGTGAGATAAGCAAGACTGAAGAGCAACGAGTTTTCGATCGCTATCGCAAGTGCACCCGCCGCAATCAGGCATATCACCCATCCCAGCACCGACCAGCGGACAATCGTTTGTTCAGTCATCTCAGCAGCCACTCGGCTGTGGTCGGATCAAGCGAGGTACTCTTCGAATCGGCTTTGGCCAACGTTGCAGGGTCCCCATCGCCATGCAGCTACTCCGCCGCTTCGAGCCGTTCCTCCCGGTGTGCCGCATCGGCATCGGCGCGGCGCAGGGCGAGCACGCCATCCTCGATCGGATCGCTCGCCATCCGCTTGCGATCGACGACATATTCCTGGTTGAGCCGCCAGGGATAGGCGACCGCGTTCTTGGGCATGATCTGCTTGGCGCGCTGGATATATCCGCTGGAGAAATCGAAGATGTCGTCCTCGACCAGCGCGTGATCCTCGGCCAGCACCGGCACCGCGATATCGGCGCCCTTGGCCTTCATCGCATTGAGCACGCGGCAGATGTAATCGGAGTTGAGATCCGCGCGCAGCGTCCAGCTGGCGTTGAGATAGCCGAACACCACCGCCAGATTGGGCAGGTTCGAGAACATCACGCCCTTGTAGTAGAAGCGGTTCGCGAAATCGACGCTCTCGCCATCGACGGAGACCGCGATCTTGCCCGCGACCGCCAGCTTGAGCCCGGTCGCGGTGACCACGATATCGGCGGGCAGGAAGCGGTCGTCCGCCAGCCGCACGCCGCCCTTTTCGAACGCCTTGATCTGGCCGGTGACGATCTCGGCCTTGCCGCTCTTGATCGCATTGAACAGATCGTCGTCGGGCACCAGGCACAGCCGCTGGTCCCACGGATCGTAGGGCGGGGTGAAGGTGGCGCGGTCGAACTTGTCGCCCAGCGCCTTCTCGATCTTCTTGTAGAGGAACTGCTTCACCTTCTCGGGCTTGGTGCGCGCGCGCTTGAAGCCGATGTCCTGCATCTTGATGTTCTTCCAGCGGGTCAGGCGGTAGGCCGTCTCCTCGGGCAGGAACTTGCGCAGCAGGTTCGCCAGCCGGTCCTTCGCCGGGCGCGAGAACATCCAGGTCGGGGTGCGCTGGAGCATGGTGACCTTGGCGGCCTTGCCCGCCATCGACGGCGTGATCGTCACCGCGGTCGCGCCCGAGCCGATCACCACCACCTGCTTGCCGGCATAGTCGAGATCGTCGGGCCAGAACTGCGGGTGGATCACCTGGCCTTCGAAGGCGCCGAGATCGAAGCCGGGGTCGTAGGGCTCGTCGTAATCGTAATAGCCCGAACCGAGATAGAGGAAATTGGCGGTCAGCCGCTTGTGGTCGCCATCAGCGGTCTCGATCTGCACCGTCCAGCGGGCGCTGGCGCTGTCGAAATCGGCGGCGATCACCTTGTGGCCCAGCCGGATATGCTGGCGGATGCCGCGTTCGTCGACGATGCGGTCGAGATAGTCGAGGATCGCGGGCGCGTCGGCGATCGATTTCTCGTGCTTCCAGGGTTCGAAATCGAACCCCAGCGTGTGCATGTCGCTGTCCGAGCGGATGCCGGGATAGCGGAACAGGTCCCAGGTGCCGCCCAGATTGTCGCGCCGTTCGAGAATCGCATAGCTGGCATGCGGCGATTTGGCGGTCATATGCGCGGCCATCCCGATCCCGGAAATCCCCGCTCCCACGATCAGCACGTCGAAATGGCTGGCCTGTTCGGTCATCTTTGCTCTCCTAATCCCATGGCAAAGGTAACGCAGACCCCGCGCCTGCGCCAGCCCCGTTGCGCAATGCAACCCGTTTGCGCTAGCCGCAGGGAATGAAAGCGCTTTTTCTCGCCGCAGCAGGCCTGTGCATCGCCGGTCCCGCCATTGCGCAGGAGGCCCCTTCGCAACAGGGCGCAGCTCGGTCGGCTCCCGAGTCAGACGGGGAGGAGGCGACCGAGATCGTCGTGATCGGCGAGGGCCTGCCCGACACGCCATCGGTCACCGCCTATGCCAGTCGCGAGATCACCCGCGAGCAGATCGTCTCCGCGCCCTCGGGGCGGATCGAGGAGGTGCTCGGCGCGGTCGCGGGGTTCCAGCAATTCCGCCGTTCCGACAGCCGCTCGTCCAACCCCAGCGCGCAAGGGGTGACGCTGCGCGCGCTGGGCGGCAACGCCACCAGCCGCGCGCTGGTGCTGCTCGACGGGGTGCCGGTGAGCGATCCCTTCTTCGGCTATGTCCCGCTGACTGCGCTGGCGCCCGAGCGGCTCGAGAGCATCCGGGTGACGCGCGGGGGCGGGGCGGGGC
>Ga0208179_1000210_pt1 | contig 43996 bp, 47 predicted proteins | sample Malvired_Geostar_FD_184238 | JGI IMG/M metagenome (GOLD analysis project Ga0208179, IMG submission 184238) | Marine viral communities from the Global Malaspina Expedition - Malaspina viral metaG DeepMed_Geostar (SPAdes) (version 2) | ecosystem: Environmental > Aquatic > Marine > Oceanic | place... | reverse complement strand
CTGAGATGGAACTTACAAAAACTATATGAGAAACTTATATGATATGGCTGTAATAGTCGCGTGCTATGATTGCGGAAGAAAGCTAACTATGATTGAGAAAGACGAATATAAAGGATACTGCGCTATATGCAGTATTTTCCCATGCAGATAAAGAAGCCTATGATAAAATTTGAAGTGCCGCGCGAAGACCAGATAGCGCCTCCATGCGTAGAGGCGCCTGAGAAATCATTTAAGAAAGCTAAGTCTATGTATTCCAAACCCATGTGGCATAACTGCAACAAATGTAGGGCACACTACGCAAGCGACGCACCACACCTCAGGGCCTATGTATGTGAGAAATGCTGGAAGAGTATGCCTCACTATCGCACAACTAAGAAGATGAAGCCTGTGCAAAACTGGCCGCTAGATTATATACTACTATACATACTGGGTTGCTCTTTATGTCTATTGACTATCGCTTACTACCTATGGGTGGACTAATGAAAAAACACAAAGCAACGAGATATATACTTAAGCACTTTAAGTTCCCTGTATCTATACTTTACAGCGACCCTAAAGAATCTTTACCGAAAGCAATAAAACTGCTTTTAAAAGATATGGAAGAGAACGGAATGGATAGGTGGAATGTAGAGGAGATAACGGAAGAGTGGGGCTTAGGCGAACAACCTAAACCTATAAATCTTAATCCAGAGGAGAACTTTGAAGTATGATAGAAGGTATAAAACTAACTCAGGATGCCGCCATTCATCTAGCGCGAGAGATAAGTTTACAAGAAGGATATAGTGCTGTTCGTGTTGAAGTTGAGGGAGGAGGGTGTAGCGGCTATCGCTATAATCTGAGCTTGGACACTAAACCACGCCCCGGCGATGATATAAGTGAGCATCACGGAGTAAAGCTTTACTATAATGCTATACTCTTCAAGCCGCTGCTTGATGGTATGACTATTGATTTTGATGAGAGCCTTATGGGTGGCTTCAAGTTTATAAATCCTAACGCTACTGCTAGTTGTGGTTGCGGGGAGTCTTTTGGAACATGACTATACTTGACCCTGACCTTGATAACGAACACGGAGAGAATGATGACTCCTTCGCTCGTATAGATGGCTGGTGGTTCTATATCAAGAGCTTCCTATTCAATCCATACACCATATTTAACCCTAAGAAAGAAGAGGATACTTATGAACCAGAGTTCTAGAGATATGAAGGGAGCGAAACCTTTAAATAGGTGGTAGCTGTTGTTAGATTAGAGTTGATAGAATGTCAATGAGAACAGAAATATTTGAGAGGGTCTTCAAAGCGGCGGAACATTTCCAAAGCACTGGAAACCACAAGCAAGTGAGCTTTAGGTATAACCCTGAAGTGAGAACAGAGTTTGACTTCTCTACGTGGAAGCACGATAGGGATAGTGACTCTGTGAGGAATATCCTAGTAGAGGATGTAAGAGTATCTAGTGAAGGTATGGTATACGCAGTAGGAATAGATAATAGGTATAACCTTAAACAGTTCTCTACGCAGCATCCACAACACGTTAGAGCCTACCGTATAGACCGTATGGTGATTTAATGAAGCAGATAAGCACAATTAAAACTATAGACCAATATAAGCGTGTATATATACCTGACTCTATCTTGGAAGAGATGGGAGTAGAGGTAGGTAGCAACGTTGTCTGGATGCAATGTGAAGATGACGGACACTTCGCTCTTAAGAAGGCTCTCGTAGAGATAGTCGATTAAGTATGGGTAAGTTGCTCGACGGCTTCATAGCACAATATGATGACGAAGATTCCACCATATCTCTTAAAGACTTAATGTCTGAAGAAGAGCTTGTAGAGTGGGAACTAATGGTCAAAGTAATGAATGAGTTAGAGATAGCGGCGATTGGCCCTAACCTGAGAAAGATAGCCAAGTTCTATAAGCTTGAGCGGTGGCAAGAGATGTCAATCTTAGCCTTAGTAAAGGTAATGGAAATGATGCTATCCAACGCTAAAGATAGGATGGATGAAGTTGCAGGAAGGATGGAAGCTTTAGATAAGATGAACATGGAAATAGACAACAGTGATAGGATGTTCGGATGAGTGTAAAAGATGCTAAGGCAATAGCCATTATATCTGCTTCCGGAGGAGCCGGCATAGGAATGATTATAGCTTCCTTTATATATGGAGGGTGTGCATGAGTTTGGCTCACTTCTGTAAGATATGCAAGAGGCGTATGGTTCCCCATCCCACGGTTCTATGTAAAAAATGTCGTCGTTTGGCTGACCACTTTGATACAGGACAAAAGAAACTCATGCTAGAGATGGCAGATGACCTTGTGACAAAAATACGAAAACGAGAGGATAAAGAATGACACGCCATCGCTCCCCCCGCTCTACCTCTAAGTTTGAAGAGAAAGTAGCAAAGGAAGCTTCCGACTACTTTGATGCTCTGGTGCGCGATAGGACGTGGCTTTCATATTGGGAGCACGGTAAGCCTCCTAAGCATCAACAGAAGAGAGCGCCCGTATGGATAGAACGCACGCGCGGGCATACATCTCTTTGTCGCGTATGCGCGGAGAGGATAACGAAAGGCACTATGAGGTTTGGGACAAATGCTCCCAACCCGTATGGCTGGCAAGCATACTATTGGCACCCCGCTTGCTTCACATCACAGGTGCTTAAAGAGTTTTCTTATGCAGAAGAGCTAGAGAAAGGAGTAACGGACGATGAATGAAAGATGGGAAGCCTTTGACCGTATATGGGCTAAAGGAAAGAACGGTAAGATGCGTATGCGTCTAATGGAGAAGGTTAAGATACGAGATTTGGCTCCTACGGAAGAGAATTGTAGGGACTACTGGATGGGATATGTCCGTTGCTATGTAGACGCATGGACCGGACAGATATACCATCTTAACCCCCGTAAGAATAAAGTAAAAATGAAAATGTTAAAAAGGAGAAGAGATGACAAAGCGAGAAACAGCGGAAAAGAAAGAAGTGGACGAAAGCCATACACTATGGGCAGACACGGTTCGCATAAAAACCGACATATACGACGCCGAAAGTAACTGGTATCCCTTCGTGCAAAGCGTAGAAGATATACTAAAACGGATGTCTCATCTTAGTATGCAGATATCCGATTTGGACAACAAGATAGGAGAAACACAAGGAATGATAAAGAACTTGAGGAAAGTGCTGATAAAGCTGGAGTTAGTAGATGACCGATTCGTCTTCTGATGTAGGTGAAGTAGAAGCCATAGCTGATATGGCTGGTGAACTTATCCATACCAAAATGGAGATGGCGAGGAAAGATACACAAATGACCCACGTAATGAGAATAGGAACGTTCCATATGGAACTGGTCCCCTCAAGGGATATAGACCCTCAAAAGATATTTAATCAAATATTAGATAAATTAATGAAAAAATATGCAGAAAAATTATTAGAGATAAGCATACAGCAGGTAAAACCAGAAGGAGATATGGATAGGAGTAGGCATTATGGATGAACAGAGTAAGTATATATGCAATATATGTTTTGATGATGTAAGAGAAAGCGATATAGAATGTATTGGGCCAAGACACCTTGTTTATGTAAAGGTAGACGAAACCCCAATAGAAGAGATACAAGAGAGAAAGTTCGGGATATATGTAGACCCCGATACTGGAAAGATAGTAAAAGCGAAAGCTTTAAATAACCCTTTGATATTGGGTTAGGAGTGAGATAGTATGTCAGAAGAAGAGACTAAGAAAAAGACAGAACTAGAATTAGTAGCCGGATTGTTCCGGAACACAGATAAGAACGGAAACATATACTACACCGGAAAGAATGAAGGTGGAGATGAGTATGTTATGTTCAGAAACTCATACTGGAAGGAAGGCGCAAGTAAGCCATACTTCCGTGTTATGAAGCGCATAGAGAAGAAAGAAACAAAGGTAGAGGATTAAACATGGGACACCCACTAGAAGATATTTTAGATTCTTGGATGGATATGTTGAATGCTATGCAACACCCTCGTATGTATAGAAACACACGGCTATCACAGATAGCTGACGGTGTAGCGATGGGGGAACACGGCACTATAGGAGACTGGGAAGATAGGAATGGCGATATAGCTATTACTATTGATATGCCCGGTGTCAAGAAGGAAGATATAGACTTGACCGTGGATAAGCATATGGTTAAAGTGCAAGCTAAGGCTGAAGATAGGGATTACAGCTTTGAAAAAGAGTTTAATAGTTTTACAACTACTCTTGACCCTAGCGAAGTAGTGGCTAACTTTAACAATGGCGTTCTGGATATAACCATCAAGAAAGCAGAAGAAAGTCAAGGTAAGAAGATAGCCATTAAATGAGCTATAGTGACTGGATACAGTCATCTAAAAGCGAGAGAGTGTGGTTAGAAGACTCTATGACTGCTTTAGTTCAATTCGCCTTTATAGCCCCTATACATAGGATAAAGCATTGGAATCAGGGCAATAGCCGAAGGTCTAAATGCTGGGCAAAGGAAGGTAAGTGTAAGTTCTGTCAGAGTGGTATACCCAAAATCCATGAGTTTACTTATGGAGTATATCACGCACAGTCAGAATATAGTGGTGGAGGGATAACAAAGATTTCTTATCTCTCCTCAGCCCTATCTACACATACAAACTTCCAGAAACTATTTACAAAGATTATAGAAGAGGGAGAAAACCCTACTGATATAGTATTTGAAATTAGGCGTGATAAAATTATGACGTCTTTAGGGCGCCCAGTTAAGGGATATGAACTTACCAGAACTGATAAAGAACCCTTTGTAGCTGAAAAGTTTAGACCGTCACTATATGACTCTGAAGAACAAGAATGGAAATGGGTAGTTCCTGAAGAGATAGTTGACTTTCTAAAGGATAAAGATGGAGAACCTATGGCCTTGATAGACCTGTTCTTATTATTGAAGGACCACTTCAGTGGTATGAGTGAGAAAGATATAAAGGGTTATGCTATTCGTTTGGTTGATTGTAATGTTCTCGACCTGCGACGAGCAAGGGAGAAATGGATATGAAAATAACAATTGATATAAATGAAAGACATATGTATGCAATAGAAGATATATTCTTTTGTGAGATGAGTAATGGAGAATATGAAGATATGAGGCCACTTCTGCTTGAAGTGTGGGAGCGGCTTTGTTGGAGTATAGATGAAATTAAATAAATATATACATAGTAAAATGTTAGAAGTAGAATACGAAGCCTTACCTTGGACAGAGGAAGACATAGAACAGTGGATTGTAGACTGGTATATGGATACCTTTCAAGAGATAGGTATTGGTAGGGAAGGCACAGCGAAGGCTCGTGCGCCGCCTATGTGGTTAGCTGGTCCACGCTGGTATGACCGTAGGGATAGAAAGATAAAGGAAGCTAAGGAAGCAGAAGAAGCAGAGATAAAGGCTAAGGAAGCGGAAGAACGGAGTTATGAAAAAGATGAGGTATGAACTATACGACCTGACCAGATATTTCCATAACGTGAGAAAGAAGGATGGTACATTAAATCCTATCTTAGGAGAGGACGAGCTAGCCCTAAGTGCTTGCTTGTCCTATCTTTTGGAAGATAATAACTTTGTTATCAAGGCTTACTCTGGAACAGGAAAGACAGTTATAATGGACGCTATTTTTAATTTACTTCCTGAAGAATTTTACTATGCGTTAGAGCACCTTTCTGAGACTGCGGTCTGGTACGATGCTGAGAAGATAAATCGTTCTCGTTTCATAGCTATACCAGAAGCACAGAAGCTTCCAGAAGCAGTGATAGAGGTGGTAAAGACATGGGGTGACGGGAGAACCGCATACAGGAAGAGAACTGATGTAACTATAGGAGACACAGTTGAAACTAGATTACATCCCAAGTATGTCTTTATGTGCGTAGCAGTAGAGAACACCAAGGGCGCAGCATATTTTGATGCAGAGTTGGAACGTAGGTGTATGATTATGCACACCAACCCCACTGTAAAGCAAACAGAGAGGGTGTTAAAGCATAAGTTACTTCATAGTGCGTTACCTAAAGCAGACCTATCTACTATGACAGATGAAGAGATAGAAGGTATTAAAAAGCACATGCTTGATGTTATAGTAGAGAGAGATGATGAGGACGCACTACATATAAAGAACCCATGTGCGCCCTTCTTATATGAAGCGATACCAAGCGCCTTCCCTGTATCAAGGTCTAAGGTGCAGTATCTATTAAGGGTTATCAACGCTGTGGCTAGGTTCTACCCAGACGAGATACTAAGGGTTGATAAAGACGGGGTCCAATATGGCTTAGTTACACCTAAACATAATTGGCTGGGCCTACGAATTTATTTAAATTCCTTTGTGTCAGAATGTCTCCATATGCCTAGCCATGGTACTGATATACTGAAGTTATTCCCTAATACAAGGATAGATAGGTTTGGCTTCGCTGATGGAGATACCATCCGCATGTCTAATAATGAGATTAAGAAAGCAGCTAAGGCTGCTGGGCTACCCTTTACCAAAATAGAACCTATCCTTAGTGCCTTAGTTATGACAGGCTTTCTAGAGATGGATGAAGATAAGGGTAAGAAGTTATATTACAAGAGTCCTCTGTTTGAGGAACCTGTAGCAAAGATAAACTGGAGTGAGTTAATTGAAGAAACAAAGAAGTTTATGGCAAAGAACTGGACTTCCAAGAGTAGGGAGTACGTTGAGCGCTTTTGTAGCGATATCGAAATTGTTGACCCGTTTACTGGGGACAACTTTAAGCTGGGTAAAGGAGCAAAGAGAGCGATAGATATAGAATCTGACGCTCTAAAGCCCTTTAAAACATATAAAGATTCAAGGATTAAAAGCTTTGATAAATTTATACTAAATGCAGAAGGGGATTATAGTGAAAAAGAAATCAAAGCAATCGAGTCCTATTATAAAAAGGGCTAGAACACGTAGACATGGACAGCTATATGCCGTAGTAAAAGAGATGAGCGGAGGCTCTCGTATGGTAGCGTTCTGTGAAGATGGCTTGACTCGTATGATAAGGATAGGAGGAAAGCTTAAGAAGCGTATGTGGTGTAGGAGAGACGACCTTATAATTATACAGCCATGGGTTGTGCAGAGTGATAAGAAAGCGGACTTAGTATATAGATACTTACCCGCACAGAGAAATTGGATGATAAGAAATAATAAAATACCAGAGGAGTTGAATATATGGTAAAAGGAATAGAATCTACCTATAAGGATTTTACTCGCAGAACTGCGAAGTATCCTAAGCGTAGAGAGAAAGAATACCTAATGTTAGGTTTGATGAATGAAGCTGGCGAAGTCGGTGGAGCATATAAGAAAGAGATAAGAGACAGAGTGGACAACACGGACCTTATCATTGATGAATTAGGGGATGTCTTATGGTATCTCACCCGTCTATGTGACGTCTATGGTGTTGAAATATCAGAGCTGATGGTCAACAATATGGATAAGCTATTCAATAGAATGTCCAAAGAAGAGACCGAATTATTTAGAGAAGAGAATTAATGAACATACCCCTAATAGCATCAATCAATCATAGGACTATTGACCTTGAAACAAAAGCTCAAAAGGTCAAAATGTATATAAACGGAAAACCCGAAGCTACTCTTAGTCCTTATACTCCTTACTATTTTTTAGAAGATAAAGAAGGAAAGGAATATAAAACAATTGCAAGTGATAGAACTGTAAAACTTTCTAAGCATACTTATTTGCCTATGAGAGACGTAGTTCCACCACAAGCGCTTTATGATGGTGGAAGAGAAGCCCTGCTTGAACGCTTACTAATAGAACATCCTGAATTTTTTAAGAACTATCCAAACACTGATAGCTTAAAATCCCTCGTATTTGATATTGAAACGCATTCTCCAGACGGCTCCTTTCCTTTCGGAGAGAAGTACCCTGTCGTAGCGATAGGTATAGTAACTTCCACTGGAGAGCGCGACGTGCTATTATGGGATGGTAAAGACGATAGAAAGGTTATACTTCAGTTCGCTGAATATATCAATGACTATGACCCAGATATCATTATTGGTTATAACCTAGTAGGTTATGATATACCACAGATACTACACAGGGCTAGATTTCATGGCCTTAAAGGATATAAAAAGATTCTCAATCGAGATAATTCTTCATGGGGTTGGGAACAAGGTAAGAACGATAAAGACCTTAAGATGAACGCTGGAGGGCGCATAATCCTCGATTTACTACGCTGGACTAGGCTAGACTACTCCCTTTCGGGAATACCAAGAGGTCTTAAGTCTGTTTCACAGAGCTTTGGTTTAACACCACTAGAGCTTGATTTCGCAAACAACGACCTTCTAGACTATAGCATGGATGAAATAAATGACTATGTATTGTCTGACGTTGATTGTACCATGTATCTATATAACCACTACTTCCCTCAGATACAATATATCGCAGAGACTCTATGCGTGCCTCTGGCAACATATGTCAATGCCCCAGCCAGCTATATAACTAAGATACTTCAAGGCAGGGCTCTATACAAGCAAGGGATGGTTACGTTAGATAGGAATAAAGAGCGACATCCAGAGATATATAAAGCTGATAAGGGTAACTATCAAGCTGCCCACATAGAGCTATATCAGCCCGGTTTCCATAAAAGAAATATAAAAATAGACTTTGGTTCTTTTTATCCTTCTATCTCAATGATGCTTAATCTCGGACCAGACACTACGCAGATAGTAGGCTACGACGAGTATAGTGAGAACATAGAAGAAAAAGATGGTATATTATATGTCCCTGATAACAACGTAGGGAAGAGAATAATGGTGCGGATAGATAACTCTAAAAAGAGTTGTTTATACGATATGTGTGAGGAGTTTAAAGAAATGCGAAAGCCTTATAAACTTGGTACAACGAAAGAGGATAAGAGTAAGTCTGATGCTCTTAAAATAATGGTGAATACCTTCTATGGTGCCAATGCAAATCCTTACATTAGTTACGGTGATATGGGTGTTAGTATCACTATTACGTCAGTGGCGCGCTGGCTACTTCTCTCGGCAGTATCAATCATCAGAGGGAGATATGGCGAGGACGCTGTCGTATATGTACATACGGATGGGATTAATTGCAATGTTGATGTTGATGCTACGTGGTTGGTCAATAGACTAAGAATACTGCTGAAGCACACGTTCTCTACCTGTGAGCCTGAACATATAACAATGGATAAAGACTACTATAGAGAAGGAGTGTGGTTACAGATAGGTAATTATGTCCTTCGTAATGAAGATGGTAGTCTCACTAAACACGGTAGTACTTTCAAAGCTACCACCCGTTCTAAGTTCTACTTAAAGGTGTTAGAGAAACTAATAGAATCTAGAATCAATAATACTATAACACAAAAGTTTATAGATAGTTTATATAACTTGGAGGAATATGAGATTAATGACTTTGTTATGCGTAAGTCTATGGGAAGAGCAAAGGACGCTTATAAGTCACAGACAGATTTAATACTTAAGTTAATAGAGCAAGGAGAGGGTATAGGTATGACTCCTAGCGAAGGAACTACCTTCTACTATGTTAAAACTAGAGAAGGTTACAAATTAGAATCTATGGTAAAGAATATAGATGAGATAGATATAACTTATTATTGGGATACTGTAAGTACTCTACTCCACAAGTTTTCTTTAGTAGAATGGATTAAGAAAGCTCCCCCTCTTACCTTATTAGATAAGAAACAACAAAGTTTAATGGAGTGGATATGAACAGTCTAGAAAGCACTATACAAAGAATCAATGAAGTTTCTGCGACTATGGAAGCGCAGGGATTAAAAATCACACCTGCGGTTGTGATTGAATTATCTAAGCAAGCACATAATGAGTTTATGAAAGGACAGAGGCGCCCTGCGATGCCTGATTTTACTGAACCTCGATTCAACACAGAAATGGTAGTTTATACTATACAAAATAGTCAAAACCGAAAAGTTTATATAGGAAAAACAATAAGGACGTTCTGTAAAAGATATTCTAAAGGTAGATGGTGGAACCATACTGATAACAATGACCTTAAGTTTGACCTTGAGAAATACGGATACGCTAATTTTAGAGTGAACATATATCGTTGTGATACTAAAGCACATATGGATGAAATGGAAGCAAGTCTTATAAGTATAAATTGGGCTACACGCTACAATAGGCGACCTGAAGCAGAGGTGAAGTAATGGGACAATCTTTATATAGGTATCTCACCCATAGATTAGATAGGCTCGATGTCTACGTCGGAAAGTACGGCATCTGTGGCCTACTAAGGAGAATGATTAAATGGACGAAAATGATGGTAAAAAACTTGCTGCATTTCTTAAGGAAGCGGAGGTTAAGGTAGTATGGCGAGAAGAAGAGAGAACGAAAGTTGGAAGGGGAATGATAACGAATGACGACGAAAATTTTGTATACCTCACTGGCGAAAAGGGGACGGTTATTGTTAATAAAAAAGACATTATCGCAATCAAGCAGTGAGGTAGTATGACGGCTCCACAGATTTCCACGGCATCGCCGAAGGAATTAAAATGGGATACCCCTAAGAAGGGTAAGCTAAGAATAATGCCTATATCTGATAGTCCATGGGCTCCTACTGGATTTGGTACTAATACTAAAAATGTATCTGCTATACTAATAAAAGAAGGTCATCACATAGGGTATGCTGGTTGTCAAAATCCGGTACATACTAAATATAAGACTGAGTGGCCTTTAGGACAAACAGAGGAAAAGGTAGAGTGGGAGAACCTACCTATAATATATCCGGGCAAGGAACGGTTCGGAGAACAGAGTTTTAAACATTGGCAAGCAAATTTCAAGCCTGATGTGATATGGACACACTTAGATTTCCAAATGTTCCAGCACGTAGCTGGTTTCAAACGACCAGATAAAGCTACTATTCCTTTATATAATGACGATGGAAAGCTATTAACTAGAAAGGAACGAACACAGCTTGTAACTAATATGTTTAAAGAGATAGCCAAAGGCCCTCCATGGAAATGGGCTGCTACTATTCCTTTTGATGGTCAACCGTGCGTTCCTTCTTGGCAACAGCTTCTCGACCAAATAGACTATAAAATTTGTATGTCTCGATATGGTCAACTATGTATGGAAGAAGACTTTGAGGGATGTGAAGAGTCATGGTATATACCTCATGGGGTAGAATGTAATTTATTTAAACCTAAGCTCAATCCTATGTATGGAAAAAAACCATTGAAAGATATAGCTGATGGGGCATTTGTGGTAGGGTGTGTAGCAAGAAATCAACACAGAAAAAACATACCTCAATTAGTAAAGGGATTTAAAGAGTTTGTTGATAGGAATGATTTAAAACCAGACGAAGTTAAACTTATTTTACATATGGATTGGAACGATGCTATGGGTTGGAAATTCCCAGAGTTTGCAGAGAAATATAACTTAGAAAAATACTTACTACCTACTTTGATGGGAGTCCTAGATGCAGGTGAAGCCCCAGATGAGAAAGGAATGGTTGATTTATACAATTGTATGGATGTCTTTGTCTTACCCACAGCAGGAGAAGGTTTTGGTATACCCACTATAGAAGCGATGGCTTGTGGGGTACCAGTGTGTGTTACAAATTATACTACAGCTTGGGAAATTATAAAAGAAGACGACCCAGAAACAGCAGTATTTCCACTATATCCTTTAGGAGGAAAACCGGGAGAAGATGAGAAAATGAATGGTAGAGACCATTTATTAGAAGAAGATATATGTAAAGCAGGTATACTACTACCTTATAAAGATATGTGGTGGGACACACCTAAACGAGCGTCCCCTCAAAGAGCTATATGTTCTTCTGTAGCTATAGCAGATGCATTAGACTACTATTATCACAATCCAACCAAAAGAATTAAAGCAGGAAAAGCCGCGAGAGAAAAAGCCAAAAAAGAATATGACTGGCCCATATTAGAAAAACGATGGCTGGCACTGGCTAAGGTATGGGAGGAAAGAAAATGAATTTAATATTTAATTTAGATGGGGTTATATGTAATGAAGAAGACCCCATTCTTATGAAACACTGTAAGCCCCTTGTTAACGTTACTGAATTTATGCAGTGGCTTGTAGGAGAAGGGCATCATATAACTATATGGTGTGAAAGAGAAAATACTTTGGAAATGAAAATGATGACTGAGAGTTGGTTGATGATAAATCAAATCCCTTATAATAGGCTTTTGTTTGATAGGCCAAAAGACCCAGTTTATGTTAGCGACACACCCCCCAATGCAAAATATTTAAGAGGCTGGGGAGATAATGAAATAATCGCAGCAATGTTTGAGGAATGGAAAGTATGGATAACGGAGAAAGACCAATAGAAGCAAGTGGAATAGGTGGTGTTGGTACCATAGTAAAAGTCACATGGTATGACGCAGCGGCGCAGATAAAAATAAACACAATTAATGCAGCTAAGCCAGAAGAACACTTAGCAGTATGTGAAAGTGTAGGTGAGCTGATAGTTAAAGACCGAAAGGCTTTAATACTCGTACAGCATTGGTCTGATACAGACGGAATAGACATACTGGCAATCCCTAGAGATTGGTGTCAAAAAATAGAAGTAATGGAGATAGTAGGAGAATGTATTACAGAGAGTTCGGAATCCCAGCCAGAATAGATAGGTGTTATACAGTTGAAGAACTGGAAGCAAATATAAAAAAGTATAATGGTAAAAAGAATTGTTATGCTAGTGTGTATGTATTCGATGATGAAGCTGAGATAGTAAAAGGTAAGACTAACTACGAGTCAGCTTTGATTAATACTATATGGTTCGATTTCGACCACAACAAGGATGTAGACAAATGTTTAAAAGATGTAAGGAAATTTATACGCCGATTTTGCAATCCACTAAAGATTACCCCGAGGATATATCTTACAGGGGGAAAGGGCTTCCAAATGAATATAGACTTTCATTCGCCAGTGGACTTACCGGCAACAATAAAGCGACAAGCTATACAAGAGTATTTGAAGTTTCTTAAAAAGAAATATTACTTGAACACGCTAGATGATATATGTATTAAAAATAGTATCTCATCTATGAGGCGTATAGTTAATACTGCCTATATTTCAAAAATAGAAGATAGGCCTACAGGTGTATGGTGTACTCAGTTTACTGTAGACGCTATTATGTCTAATGATATAGCTGCTCTTTACGCTATGGCTATGGAAGATAATGGAGGAGTTTTAGCTCCAATTAAAAGTAAGAAAGCGCAGAGGAGATTCGTGGAATTTCTGTGTGATAAGTATGAAGTTAAACACACGGTTTCTAACAGTATTGATTTCCTATTAAGAAAGATAGAAGAAGCTACAGGCTCTATTAGTCATAGCTTTGGTATGACTAGTGGTAATATAAAGCCCCCTAGGGAGCTAGTATTAGACTTAATAGAGCACAATATAAAGCGTGGAAGTAGCAACCACGAGGAGAATAAGGTCATCGCGTTTGAACTACTCAACGCCGGATGGTCTGATAGTGATATATCTTTCGTGTTCAAAAGTATATATAATGAGCCCGCCGGAAATTGGGGTTGGTATTCAAACAATCCTAATGAAGCTGGGTCTAATATAATAGCTCTTAGAGCGAAAGGTATAAATAGGTACTCATCTGATAAGTTAGATGAGTTACTGGTCCGCAAGGCTGCGGATAAATGAATAGGTGATAAAATGGCAAACATGAAAAGACTAGAGAAAAGACTAGAAAATATGGAAAAGTGGGCGAAGGATTTAGAACGAGGTTCTGGACCGGCGCAAACTATGGAGAACATGAATTGGCTCGTTAGTCAAACCAGACTGTTGGGGGAGAGACTTCAACAATCTGAAGAAGGGTCGCAAGGTGCTTCAATGGCTATACAGCGTAACAATGAAATTCTCCAAGAATTTCTTGACAAGCACGATATGATACGTGACTGGCAAGTATATTTGGAAGAGCTCCAAAAACGAGCAGAAGAGGAAGAGAAAAATGCCCTTCAAGAGCAAGAAACAGAGAGCGTGGATGCACGCGAAGAAGCCGAAGATGGCGAAGAAGTGGGAGAAGGAGACGCGTAAAGGCGCTAAACTTCCCACCAAAGTCAAGAAGCGAAAGAAAAATACGGGACGCCGTAAAAAGAAAAGGTGATTAATCATGATAAAAGATAAAAAAGAGAAGAAAGCGGAACCAAAGCCGAAGCCCGTGGCACAGCCCGAGCCCGAGCCACAACCCGCAGCACCCGAACCTGAAGTAGTTGGGGATAGGCATGAGACGCTGCCAAAGGAAGATACCACTGGGGATGACCTAGTTCTTCATGACTCTGGACAGCTAGGACGATGGATAGATGGAAATTTTGTACCTATAAGGTGATAACATGGTATTCGGAAAAAAGAAAGCAACTAAAGCAAAACCAAAGGCTGCGCCTAAAAAGGAACTGATGCATACTTGCAAACCTAGAGATAAAACTGGTTGCAAGGCTTGCGCGGAGAAATAATGCCCACAGAAGAACTATATAAGAAGGTTCAGGATGACCCTATAGGTGATGTGAAAGACCTAACGTTTGAACACCCTTCGCAACAAGAGATTAATGATATGGCCCGTGCTTCTCATAGGCCTACATTAAGTTATTACAGCTTACCAGATAAAGATAAAGATAAGCCCTGTATGGATTCAATAGACTATATGCCTAACGTAAGATACCTAGAGGCAGTAGGCGCTACACAAAAACCGGGAGACCGGAAGTATGGCGCTCAGGACGACTAATGCCTGACGAAGTAGACTGTGATTACTGTGCACGGCGCAAGTCAGATTGCAACTGTTAACTATGGTTGAGCTTAGCGCTAATTTAGCAGCAGGGTTTGAAACTTCCAACCAAGTTTGTAAATGTGATGAGGATGAGGACTGCACTTGTGGTTGCCGAGTTCTCATAGATTATAAATGAGTATAACCAAAGCTGAACTACTAGAGTCTATTGAATTGGATATAAGTGCTAATACAACTAAGTTAGGTGCTATCATGTCCACGGGGGATATAGCTAGCCCCGAAGACTCCGACAAACTAACAACTTATACGTTATCTTTGTCACTTTTATATGATGCAAAGGCTTGGGTAGAAAGCAACCTGTGAACGAATGAAACTAACAGACTTTGCTGAGAAGTATCCAATAGCTGTAGAGACAGGTACCTTTATAGGTGATACTGCTAAGCAGCTCGCAAGATATTTTAAAGAAGTTCATACTATCGAATTAGATAAAGGTCTATATCTACAATCTCTTAGAGGTTTGCATGGTGTATCAAACGTGTCTTCTTATTTGGGAGACAGTTCATTTATACTAAGTAGTGAATTAATAGATAAATTAAACCATAAAGGTGACAAGGTATTTTTCTTTTTAGATGCACATTGGAGTGGGGATGATACAGTTGATTGGGAAAATTCAAAATGGAAAGGAGCACGGAGTTGGGATAGAGGAAAAAATACAGCTCATAGAGGAAATAATACCGAACCAACAGCCGAGGAACAAAATCCTTTAGAAGAGGAAATCATGCACATATATAATATGTTTAATAACGAATGTGTCATTGTGATTGATGATTGGGAGAATATTGGGAGTGATGGTATTGGTCTTAAGGATAAAGAATTCATAGGAGAGGATTGGTCTAATATTGATATGAATAGAATTGAAGAAAATATTAAAGATAGATTATTTGACATAGGAACTATCTTTATAGATGACGATGTTTTAGACCAACATAAAACTGTCCTATATATTAAACTTACGCGCAACCTTTAAGTAGACTGTCGTATTAGAGTAATGAACCGCAAAAGGAGTGGCAAAATGTTTAAGAACGAAGTAGCAGAATTTATATATAAGAGAACATATTCTCGATGGATTGAAGAAGAAAAGAGAAGGGAAGATTGGCCCGAAACGATAGAAAGATTTATTGGTTTTTTAATTTCAAAAAGAAAGGATATACCTGAGAAAACTGTAAGGAAGATAAGGAAATATATGGAAGAATTTGCGGTTATGCCTTCCATGCGTTTCTTATGGGCATCTGGTCCTGCTGCTGAGTTTGATAATACATGCATATACAACTGCGCTTTCGCAAAGATAAACTCTACAACGGCGTTCTCTGAATGCTTGTATATCTTAATGTGCGGCACAGGTTTTGGATTCTCGGTTGAAGAAGAAGAAGTGGGTAAGTTACCGAAGATACCGGTAATTAGTTCGGGGCAAGGCATAGATAAAATTACAATTTTCGATTCCAAAGCTGGTTGGGCTGATTCAGTTAAGATGTTGATGGACAATCTTTACGAAGGCCAGAATATATATTTTGATTATTCTCAAATCAGGCCAGAAGGCGCGCGCCTGAGAACAATGGGAGGAAGGGCCTCTGGACCTCAACCCCTAATTAAGTTACATGATTTCATTCGTGAAACCATGCATAATGCTCAAGGTAGAAAACTCACCACTCTCGAAGCCCATGATATATGTAATCAGATTGCTGAGATAGTTGTAGTGGGTGGAGTAAGACGCAGCTCACAGATATCTCTGAGCGACCTGAGTGACGAAGGCATGCGCCATGCAAAGGAGTGGCCTTATCCTATTAAGAGAGCTATGGCTAACAATAGCGCCATATATAGAAAGAGACCGTCCGCTGCTGAATTTCTCAAAGAATGGGGCTCATTAGCTCTATCAGGCACAGGGGAGAGAGGTATATTCAATCTAAATGCAGCACAGAAGAAAGCTCCATCTCGCAGATATGCTCCATTAATCCAAGGCACTAACCCTTGTGGGGAAATAATGCTTAGGGATATGGAGTTCTGCAATCTTAGTGAAGTGGTTGTTAGAGCAGAGGACGATTTAGATACCCTTTTAGATAAGGTAGAGACTGCTGCATGGCTCGGTGTTATACAGAGCACATTCACTTATTTTCCATACCTTAGAAAAGAGTGGAAAAAGAATTGTGACGTAGAGCGGCTTCTAGGCGTCAGTTTGACCGGTCAGATGGATAACCCTTCCCTAATGAACTCTGAGGCCTTAAAAGCCCTTAAAAGCCGTGTTCTGAGGATTTCTCGCAAGGCTTCTAAGTTACTCGGTGTCAATACACCCGTGGCAACCACTTGTGTTAAGCCTTCAGGCACCGTTTCACAGCTCGTAGATTCATCATCAGGAGTGCACCCAAGGTTCTCTCAGTATTATATCAGGAGATATAGGATAGCGGCCCGCGACCCATTATTTAGAATGATGAAAGATGTGGGCATACCAGCTCATCCAGAAGTAGGACAGAAAAAGAAGAGCGCTTCTACATGGGTAGTAGAGTTTCCTATTAAGGCACCAGAGGATTGTATTACTCGTAAAGATGTAACGGCCCTAGAACAACTCCACCATTATAAAAACCTACAACATAACTGGTGTGAACATAACGCTAGCATGACAGTGTATGTTAGAGAAGATGAATGGTTCGAGGTAGGCAATTGGGTTTATCAAAACTGGGATATCATTAACGGAGTATCCTTTTTACCTTATGACGGGGGCCATTATAAATTAGCTCCTTACGAGGAAATAGACCACAGAACCTACGAAAGGCTTATAAAGAAGCTGCCCCGAATAGATTATAAGCAGTTGTCTAAATACGAGCTGGAAGACAATACTCAGGGTAAAGCCGAGTATGCTTGTAACGGCGACAAGTGTGAAATTTAGAGGATTGAAATATGGCAAATTACGCAGTAGATGACCACACAGAAGAAGCAGCCACCTTGGCAGCAGTCTTAGCTAAATTAGAAACTAAATTAGAAACAATAGTAGATACTAAAACTATACGTTTAATTTCAGTTCAGCAAATAGGCGCAAGTGTATGGTCTTATGCTTTAGTTGTGGATGCAGCTTAAATATGACACAATTTGAAACAGATATAACTGGATATGGCCGCAAGATGGGCCGCGACGCCGGTATACTACCAGAAGGTAGAATGGATGGTGTACATTTTCTAGGGACTATAGAAACCCGAGATGACATTGAAGGGTGGATGCCCAGCGGGTCTATTTCAGCTAGAACTATGAATCCAGCCAACGGAGAATCTGCTGGTGGTGCTGGTATTTACGGTAATTATTGGGGAGTTAATCGAATTAATAATGTATCTGGTTCAGGCAGCCCACAAATTTGGGACGCTTCATATCCACGTACTTAATTATCACTACTACTAATGTATTCAGCTAGAGTAGGTAGTTTCCTATTTATAGTTAACGTAACTCCAAAACCAGAAGGACTAAAAGATACAGCTTTACCTAAAATTCTATAGTTACCTGAAAATTCAGGTTCATCTGTCTGTATTCTTATTACATCATTTTCATGAAGATATGCACCTTCAAACGTAGTAAGTCCATATTCATATTGTACTTTTAAATTTGCTTCAAAAAGTTTAGCTGCAAAATCTTGAGCTTCTGCGCCCGACTTTAAATCTTTATTATCTACTTCTAAATAACTTCTATCATATGCACTCATGGCAGAAGTATGGGTAAACGTACCTTTTTGGTCATACTTCGCATTTACTATTATAATAGTAGGCACTTTTCTATTAATAATACTAAGCTCTATTATGTTATCATACTCTGTAAAGACATGCTGAATAGTAGCAGTATCATCTATTAAGCTTTCAAGCTCTATTACGAATTGACTATTAGTACCATCATCTGTTATGCGTGCTATATTAGGTCTAGGTAAAGTGCCTGATTTATCAATAGCTTTACTAAGTAATTCCTTTATTACGTCTAGTACCACTATAGTGCCTCTTATAGGGTCAGATTGATTTACTCCTATTACAGGAGTAGTGTTTCCCATTATATCTGTCTTTAGCTTAGTGTCTAGTTTCGCAAGAGAAATCAATTTAACAATAGCAGCTCCCAAAGATAGACCATCTATATTAATCTTATCTGTTAAAGCAACTTTAGCTACGCTCTGTTCTCCTCCTTTAAGCATATACCCTATAGCGTCTTCTGCATATATCTCTATATCGTTAAATGTAGGATTGGTTCTCTTTATCCAACCGCGAAACATAGGCGTTGAATCGAATTCATTTAAATAGAAAGTCACTTCCTGATTCCATAATCTTTTCATACCACCATAAGTCAAAGGTAATTTAAAAGTCAATGTTGCAGCAGTCAACCCACCATCAATCTTATAGGAGCCTTCTAAATAATCTACGTCCTTTCCTTCTATACAAACTCTAGGTGTAACTTCTATCATGCTCCACACTCCCTAATGGAAATACATCCGTCATAAGTTTAAAGTTAGCATCTATCAAAGCTATTTCTTCTACTACCAGATTAAAAGTATAAGAGATAATTACCCTAGGACCACCTGCTGGATGAGTTTCAGAAACATCAGTTACTACACCCCAGAAACGAACATAGGTTCCATCCTTTTGGGGTTCATCCCAATACACCCGAACACCATCTGCTTGAATCTTTCTCACCATATGCAAGTGCCCATAGAGGGTATTCCGTGCACCCCAAGTAGTAAAGGGAGTAGTAGAAGTAGTATCTCCCATAGCAACACTACCAAAGGATATAGTTTGGATAGGAGTTCCTACTCGTGCAATGAATACCTTACCCTTCCTTGTGATAGCTTGATAAAAATTACCTGCTCGACTTACGCCTACATCACTAACGAGAGATAAAGAATTGAGATTATATGCGCTATTATCTATTTCACGCACTATATCTCCATAGCCCCTAGTAGCATCAAAAATATTCCATATTTCAGGAAATATGTTAGTTGATGGGGCGTCCGTGCCAGAGAGAACCACTTTTAAAAGATATTTTTCCGTTGTGTCCCAAGCATCTTCTAGTGCATCTCCTACGGTAGAACCAGAAATTATCTGATAAGTGTTGGTCCACGGCACACTCCAACCTTGCCCACCGAGAGTACTGTCCCCTACTCCGGGTAACTCTGTCGCACTACCTCCTGAAGCCATAAATACTTTACTGAAGCCATCTAATACATCATAAGAGTTCACACGTCTAATATATCCTTTAGTAATATTTGCACCTGTGGTCTTTTCTTTCTTTCCAAGATGCAAATAAAGAATATCACTTGCTGAATCATAACCATCTGCGCCATCTTTAGTAACCCAGTATGCTCCTGAAACCGCAGGAGTTCCATCATCAACACGAATAAACATATACTTAAAAGAACCTACATCCGAATCACCTACAGTAGAAGGTATAGGGTTAGTAGTCATAGTAAAAGGTATATAGTCTCCTATAACCGTTCCAGCGACTGCTGAACCAACAGTACCAATAGCCAACGCCGCACCTAAATCAAACGCACCTGTAGCTGTAGGAATGGTAGTTTCATTAAATACTCCGCCACAAGCATTAGTTAAACTTATATTCTGCCAATCTAGAGGCATATCAAAAGATAGATAACCAGACTTAGAGAGAGAAGCTTTTATATTAGTATACTTCTCATTCGATACATCCCTATATTCCTTATGAACTGCTGTACTATCATCAAATTCCAAAGGCTTCCAATATGCATTTTGTAAAGGAGAGTCCTTGTTTTCTACAGCCAAATATGAAACGCCCGCAATGCCCCAGACGGGGTCGGTTCCTAAAGACGACATTATATTATCTGCATAAGGACTCATATTAAAAAATATTTTGTTGGTTTTTTCATCAAACATTAAAAGTAGGTATTCGCGTGCATTAGCCCGAGCTGTATTAGATACGTCATAAAAGGTCATATCATTCATCGCAGCCAAATCCACAAGACCAGAAGCACCACTAGTATTATTAAATGCCTCAGCTGTATACAGTTTAGACCGTGATGCGTTAGTTCCAGAATCTTGAATTTTTGTAGGAAATATTTTAGCATTATTAGCACTGGCAGCTGTAGCTCCATCACTTGTAGTTGACCACGAAATAGCAGGAGTTATCCTAAATACGTCGGGTTTATTATCTGTAATAGTGCTTACATTAGTTACGTCAGAAGAAGGCATAGCTGACATCCTAGTCTGGTGATACTGAGGATAAAATCTACCATAATCATCTAATACTATTTGGTCTTGTATTGAATCTGAAGCTGTAGTATCCCATATACTCGTAGCCGCAGTGCTAAAAACATTATAAGCAGCAGTGGCAGCATATAAACCATCTGGTCGTGTCATATAAGTATATGCACCTACCTTTGTCGCACTAGTTCCTGAAGTAGCATCTGAAAAGGTAGTAGCAGAACCCGTCCCCCACGCATTAGCTGATTGGAACCATGATTTTCCTATATCATAACGATAACTAGATATAGATATATTAGAAGCTTTAGCTCTACTCTGAGAAAAATCCATCGTAAAATTGCTTATAGGCTCACTAGCTTTCTTTATAGGGTCTCCCGCACTTATATAAGTTACAGGGATATATTTAGCCAAAGCACTGGAAGAAGCTACAAAAAATACTTTAAATCTATTAAATACTTCATTCTCCGTATAGGCCTCTGTGTTCGTGCCCATGTATTTGGGATTTTTATATTTAACTTCCAAGATGTTAGATACCTGAGCTCCAGATTCCAAAGCTCCTAAATTATGAGCCCCGCTCGCTAAAACATTTCTAATACCTGTAACGTTCCCAGTTAGATTAGCACCACTTAAAACCAAAGGAAGGGTCTTAACAATTTTTTCTCCTCCTGTATCAGTTTGGGTGCCTGCTCCACCATCTCCATCCCTGATACCATATGTTAATTCACACTTGACATCTATCTCTACTTTACCTGTAGCCGCTGCTCCAGTTTCACATAAATATGCTAATTCAGCAGCACTTAATGTAGGAGCTACTTGGACGAACAAATCTTTAGGACCTTCAACATTAAATATACTATTATCTATGCCGCTCTTAACTGTCCTATTTTCGATTTTCATTATACCCGTAGCTGCGCCATCAGCCATAGCCATCGTAGGCCACGTTCCCGCTACAGTAGCATCCGTATAAGGTTTAGGACTATCACTCGCTGCTGCACCAGAGCTAGTATAACGCGAAAAGAACCCTTTAGAATTCACGGTCTGCACAACAGGGTTAAAAGTCCCTGAAGCTGTATATGTGTGTTTGAGCTCTATTTGCTTTTTTGGTTCTGTTGTTTGATACCACTGATAAACAGCGTTCTCTTTTTTATTGGACTGTACTCCCGCACTAGTTGTCCCATCATCCCAATCCACATACACCGCACGTACATCATCATCATTAAATGTAAGAGTAGCAGTCACCTCAGTGAAGACAGTCTCGCTAGCTGATGGAGTCCAAGCTAATATCATGCTGTCACCTTCCAAGAAATTGTATCCGAAACACACACCTCATCCCTATTCTTACCCCTTATATTATGGTGGTCAAATAAGAATATTTTAGCATTATGAGTTACAAATTTATCACTAGTATCTACATCACTTAATGGAGAGGTATTATAAAGATATAAATTGGCATCTTGTGGTATTTCCCATCTCTTAGTATATAAAACTATTTCTTCTACAAGTCCTTTGTATAGAGAAGCAACTCCCTCATCTACATCGGCGCCTATTCTTATATTATCTGTTGATGTAATATTTCCTGAAGCAGTAGTTACATAATCTTCTAACCTACCATTAATATATAGTTTCAAATCTGACCCTAGTCCATCTGAAGCCGAGTCCTTCTTATAAGTAACTATAATAGAAACAGGGGTTTCTCCATCTGAAGGTAATATAGAAGTAGATGTCAATTCCGCTCCAGCTACACGAACCAGTAACTTTTCTTGAGGCGCCAAGAAACTTAAATCAAACCCAACCGTGCTACCACTACCCTGAGAATATATATAAGTCCCATCTCTATTACTGGTTGCGTCATCGGGAATTGTATGTAAAACAAAGGTCCACTCATCTTCACCAGTCATCGCAGTATTAGTAACATTAGCTATAGCAACTATACCATCATCTGCCGCAGCTCCACTTACTATGCGAGGAGCATAACCTTGTAAACCTTGAATATCTTGTAATACTTCAGACCCTACAGTGAGTGTTCCACTAGTAATAGGAACAGAAGCATTATTATACCAATTCAAAGTAGTTTTGGTGGTAGGAGTAATGTCATCAGGAGATTCGTTCAGCGGCATCCACAGCTTGGCTTTATGATATTTATTAAGGATTGGAACATCATCTATCATAAGCATCCTGTACCACATGTCTCCTGATTCGACCCATGTAAAATTAACCGCATTTAGATTTTCTTTTTCAAGTTCATAAAGATTCACATCCTTTTCTAAAGCGTTGAAAACAGGACTAACAGCGAAATCGGTCACAGTAGGAAGAGGAGCTTTATATTCCCAAACATACTGTGGATTCATGGCATTAATACTATCGTAATTAAAGTCCGCAATTTGAGAATCAAAATCGTCCCCGTAGAGGACAACCTTTTTCTGAGAAGTTAAATTAGATAGGCCAAGTACTAAAACTATGGGTTTATCAGAGACTGCTCCTTGACCGGGCATAGCACCCATTCCACCCATCATACCACCCCCAGATACAACTCCGGCTATATTCATACTATTCAACCTGTTATTCAATATAGGAAGTACTCCTGCCGCACCTCCCGTATCTTTGTCTGAATCAAATGCACCATGTCCATAATCCTGAAGGTCAAGAGTAGTAGTTTCTCCACCAGCTTCTAAAATCCACGGGTTATTTGTCAATGCAGCAGCTCCCTTAGTAGCTTGGTCCGCAGCATTATAAGAGTATATAAATTCATTATAAGTTGAGCCTAATTGAGGGAAGGTAGCATCAACATCCTCATTTGGATTACTATTAATATTACAAATTGATTCGTAACTTCTCTTAGAAGCAGAATCGGTATTTACAAAACACATCGTTAACCAATACTTATAAGGAGATATGTATAATTCTGATAAATGAGATTCTACGCATAAATCTGTTGTACCATCATCCGCTTTGGTAATACCATTGTCTCTGGCAGTTGACGAGCCTGAACTAAAGCACGTTAAAGCTATAGTATTTCCTTGAATAGGTTGTTTTACAGTAGCTAATTTAAGTGTAGAGTGGAACCCTAAAGCGTATTGGCTATCATGGTCATTAGCTGCGTCACTGTCAGGGAATTTATCAGTACCATCTGCATTATTAGGCTCCATCACATGCCGTGCTTGATTTTCTGCCCCTCTTCTTCTCCTGAAAATGACATAATTATCATCAGCTTCAGCGCTAAATATTTCAGGATTGTCTACTACTATCAAGCTAGAATTCTCCAAAGATTCATCCAAACCTCCCCCACCCAGTACAGGGCTTCCTTCAATCCCTAAAATTTTAGCAGAAGCCAATATATTTTCACGAGGAGCCCATTTACTATACTTATCATAGGATAGGGCATAAGTTCCTGCCGCCCAGTTGCCGGCTGTAGAAGAACCTAGGTTGCTACTATTATCAATATTCACGTTAACAAACCCCTTTTGAGTAAGGCCGTCTGTGGAGAAGAAGTCGGCAGATGTACCAGTTCCAAACATCAAATAAGAACCATTAACAAAAGAATTCCATTTCTTATCAGCCCCTCCAACGGTCACAGGATAAGTAATAACACCTAATGTAGAATTCACAAAGTTAAAGCCCGGATAAACTGTAGCATCTGTTGCTATAACCGACGCACCAGATTGAAAATGAGCGCCTGTGGGAGAGAAAGTATATCCACAACCTGCCCACGACGCTTGATTAGAAGCTTGAGAGGAGCCATGATTATTAATTAGCCAGCCATCATATAGCAAACTAGAATTGCTCGACATAGATAGTGATTTTAAGAATCCCGCATTACCAGTAATATACGGGTCCCACATCGCCAAATTCCTACCCTCTACTTGAGTACCAAACCTCCACAGATAACTACCATCAGTATAGGGAACCATACCTGTATTTGTCCCACCAGTCGAATTAGCTTTCCTCGCTGGTAGTGTAGTAACAAATGTTAAATCCGGTTGTGTTTGTAAAAGAGTGCCTAAATCACCCGTAGAAAAATTATTCCATAGCTGATAAGCCGCTCGACTAAAAGCGTTCTCATCAACAGTTCCGCCTCCATCACCTAAAGAAGTTATAACTTTTACAGAAGCACTTTTAGTAGAGTTATATGCTCCGCTTAAAGGAAGGTCCTTAGGACTATCAAACCCGAAAGACACATAATGGCCCGGATTATGTCCTTGCCAATTACCTGAAGGGTCAAACCCTTTAACCATTCCTGTCATCGTAGTATCATTGTCATAAAAGGTTGCCACAGGACTCATAACCTGTCTGTGACCCAATTGTACAAACCTTTGAAGTTGTCCTGCATTTATACTATGATTAACCATTTCATTATTCCAATTTTTAAATGTAATATTGTCTACAAAGACTTCAGCTTCAGCATCAAGTCCATCAGGATACACTTTCGAGTCTGCTCCTCTATAGAAAGCATTATTATCAGTTGCTCCATCATAATACTGTCCTCTCCACCACGTATAGTCTCCGTCATCATCATCAGTACTATATTGAGTATATCTATAATTTTGTACCCATATAGTCATATGTTTAATCCAATTATTGTTTATCAGCAGACCTGTACCCACTGCTTCTTCGTTCAGAGAATTAGTACCACTATTAGCCATACTATTATGTGGGAGAGGTATATTTAAATAGGGTATTTGCTCAGTGTCATCTCCCTCAGAATGCTCACCACCTACTTCAGCACCTTGAATATAACACCTAAGAGGAACACCAAAATCATTAAGATAATCTATGGCGCCGCCGCCAATCAAAGTACTTACATTAAAGTCGTTGGTAGAGGCACCCAGACCAGTCGAGGAGTTATCAATAGTACCAGTTCCCACAGATTGACAATAAGTGCCTCCTGACGCAGTGGTGGGGCCTGCATTGAGGGCCCATGGTTTAGATGTTCCATAAGGAATCCCTGCATTAAATACAAATTTCAAATTAAACCATTCATCTTTCTTTATCTTAATATAGGAAGGTTCCTCTAGAGAACCACTATCTCCCCATGGAGTTCCAGCCGTCCCATCAGCTTTATAACGAGGGCTTTTATAAGGTCTCCATACACCACCTTCGGCTTCACACTGCGCCTGAGTATCATAATCCGAGGCTCCTTGTCCTATTGAACAAACTCCCCCTCCTATTTGTTCTCCTATTTGTTGTATACCAATACGAGCGTCCCTCACCAGTAGCTTCCCTCCATTAGCTACCTTACTTCCATCAAATAAAGCCATTGCACCACTAGCATATAGGCCACCAGCTCCACTAACATGAGCTGTGTTATATCTAGCCATAGGAAGTGCTGAAGCATATATAAGAGCAGGATTTAGGTCTTGGTCCTTTACCACATTACCGGGCTCGTCATTTTGAGTATTGTTACCACCTTTCTTAGCTGAATATTCAGAATTACCATAAAAGTTTTGAAAAACCACCCCGCAAGCAATTTTCCTAGGGTCATCTCCGATTTGTGGATTGGTGGTTCTGTCAACTCCATATCTCTCATTTAAAGACGCCTCTAAAAAATCATCTAATGTATCATATTCTTCAGGTCTGTAATTAGAAAAGGTTACCACTACACTTCTTAAAAATGTATTAAGGCCGCCTTTAGAACCTGACCAAATACCAGCAGTGTTGGTAAATTCTTCTTTTAACCATTTAGAAGTAGTACTCGTAGCATTCCCTGAAAGAGTACAATAAACTTGTGGAGTAGTACCAAAATTGGCCGTCCCTGTTGCTAATTGAGGTGCAGGATATAATTGGCTAATGTTCATCTTTATATCTATTTCTGGAAAGGATACCCTTTTATCAGTAAGATGAGCACCACTAAGCAGCCCAGCATCATCTGGGCTTTGGTCTGATACAGTGTCGTCTTCATTAAAACTATAATTAAAAGCCCCTACATCTATAGGAGCTGGCTCCGGTATATTATATATAGCACAGCGTGATACCTGAGGATTAACTATGTAATCGCCCATTTTTCTTTCTATATTTTTATAAAAGTCCCAGTCTGCTGCCGAAGCTTTATTACCAAGTGTGTCGTCATCCTCATCAACCGCAATGCTGTTACTTATAGACCCCCATAAATGGTAAAGTCTTAGAGATTGACCTCCACTAGCTTTCTTACTAGTAGATAATTCAACTACTGACTCTAATAGTGGTCTAGAAGCTGTAGTAGATAAAACATTACCAAACGACGCAGTGCTGGTAATGTGGTTAAAAATGGTATTATTTTCATTAGCTTCTTTAGCCATATCAAGGTCGTCCGTAGCGGGAGTTTGAGCCCCAAACTGTACTAGACCTGATATATCTTTCCATTTCCAAAATGGAGCATATATAGACCATTTCTGTTTATCTTTACGATTGTCTACTGTAGAGGTCCATATACCATTAATTTTTCCCTTTTTGACAGGACGGATATACACTCTATCGTCTTCAGCAGAAAAATATTTCTTTAAATTATGAGAAATGTCGTCGCTCGCTCCTCCTCCAAAAAATGCGTCCCCACCGGCAAAAATCTTTTCTTCTCCGTCTTTAGGAGACAAAAATACATCTTTTAGTGAAAGTGTGGCAGTACCTTGGTCTCCTAGAATAGAAAAAGTGCCTAGGGTTTTGTCAGCACCATCAAAATTTTCTTCTAACCAAACCATATCACCGTCTAAAAAGGAAGAAATAATGGTCATATTATTTCCTACAGGGTCTTTACTGTAAGTACCGGGATAAGTACCATCATAATTATATTTAGCAAACTCAAAAGCAGGATACACTGCCGAACCTGATTGGCTCTCTGCGGGTCCAACCCCATCTATAACTTTATATGCTTCGGCAACAGGTAATTTAGCTGCTCCACTAAGAATAGTTCCGCTTACGAAAAATTGTAAATATCCACCAATTAACTCCCCACTTCCATAAGATGGGGAACTTGCAACTGCTCCAGATACTACATAATTTCTAGGATTTATTCCTCCTTCTAAAGTTACAGTGGTTTCCTTACCTACTGATAAATCCTTAAATCTAGGAAAAAGTGCTACAGCATTCCCTATCAATTGCCTTCTATAAAAACTATTCTTTTGAATTTCTACCATTTATTTACCTCGTTTAAAACAGGCTTTTCACCCCTTTTAAAGCTGCCGACGCACGTCCGCGAGCGGGCCCGATAGCTTCCCGAGCCTTGTTTATTGGAGCGAATGGGTCTATACCCATTCTTGTCTTTCCAGCGTCCATACTACTTGCAGTCAAATGCTTTACCACCAATTCATTTATTACCATCGCTTCATCAGGTCTTGCGCCCGGTTTATCACCAACGAACGCACTCCTTAACATATCTCTGACGCGCTTAGTACTTAAATCTTTCGTTGGATGCATCTTACCACCAGTCTTAGGCATGAACAATTCTGGACCCTTTTCTCCTACAATATAAGGCATAGACTTACCCATATAATCCATCATTCCCCCTTGAACGGTACCACCTTCAGCCCAAAATTTAAGCTTTTTAGCAGTAGATGACACGGCGCTAGCCGCTCCACTGGCTAAATCTTGTGCTCCACCTACAACTGCCTTACCAGCACCAACAACGGCGCCACCAGCAGCTTTTGCTCCACCTACAACTGCCTTACCAGCACCAATAGCGGCGCCAGCGCCCGGAACCTTCTTAGCTAAATCTACAGCAGCTCCAACTAAGTTCTTAACTACGTCTATTACTTTTTGGACCAAATCAATAATAAACTGTATTGGTTTCATCGCCGCATCCTTTATACTACCAAATAGGTCTCCCCATGTAGAACCGGGATGGAGAATCAAATCAATCAACTTTTTGAACGTTTCCCACAACTTATCAACTGCACCAGTAAAGGCGTCCCATATAGTAGCCCCAACGCCAAGCAACCAGTCTTTTAGTTCTCCAAGAGCCTTGAGAGGGTTCTTAACAATTTCTACAATTCTTAAAGCTATAGCCACTAGTGGGTCAATTAAATATGGCTTTAAGTAGTCATTATAAAGAGTACTTAATGTATTCATAATCGGAGTTAGCAAATTATCAACAAACCATACTTTAATCAGGTTGAAATAATACGAAAGCATCATGAAAAGGTGTGTTATAAATAATACAAACTTAAACATAGGCCCTTCTAATACATTGGCAACAGCAGTCCCGAGCCACACAAACGGTGCAATCACCCATTGAATCAAATCTATAAACATATCTTTTAAATGTACTACAAATAGTTTAAACTTGAACCATAAATCAAATTGTTCATTCATTTTTGTTGCTAAAACGACCAAACCTGCTATCAAAAGAATTACTGCTAATGCAGTTAGTCCTACAGGGTTTGCATATAAAGCTACATTCCATGCCCAAGTAGCTAGTGTGACTATGATGAAGACGGCGCCAAGGATTATTGTTGCAGCAGCAGCTAGAGCAGTTACAAGAGCTTGTCCAATTTTAGCAGCAATATTAGCTAAATCTGCTGAAGTATTCCACCATACTACTACCGAAGCCAAAGCTGTTACGATAGTATTTTGAATCTTGCCGGGAATAGTAAGAGCATACATAATAGCCCCACCGATAGCAGCTAACGTGTTAGAGAAAGCTACCCCTGCATTATGCGCCCAATTCGACAAAGTACTACGAATTGTTGCAGTACTGTCCCATATCTTCAGGAAAATGCCTTGTTTCTTTTGATAGTTCTCCGTCACAGAAAGACTATTACCAGTTATTTTTGCTAATATGCTCGCATATGCTCCTTTAAGTCCTTGCACTGTTAACAGGTTAGATATAGCTTTATACATATTACCTATCTTTGTTTGTACATTCTCTATTATTTGCCAGAATACCTTGGAAATTAGTGTCGTTAATCCAATCCGTTTCACGTATCCCATCAGGAATTCCGTCTGGAATTCTTTAACCATCAGTGGATACTTTATGGTCATAAGAGCAATAACAATTTTCTCCCAGAAAAGCTTTAGCTTTGTTTGAACGATGTCTACTCCTCGCCAGAATATTTTGTTAATCAGAAATAATATACTTCGGCTCTCTAATTTATGTTTAACCAATCCTACTCCTACAAGTTTACTCTCTAGAGGAAAGGCTAGCCTATTAAGCGCTAATTTAATGGACATAAGACTGTTGCTATATATCATTTGCGCATTTTCCTTTATATTAAGACCAATTTTTATTATTTGGCTCTTAATAGTTCGATTTTGTAAATTATGAGCTATTAAACCAGTCCCTAATCTCTTCATTTCTAGAGGGTGAGCTAAATAATTAAGGGCGTATATAATCTTCTGGTTGACATAATCTATTCCATCTAGTATGATTTTCTTGCTTTTAAGGAATATCAATTTCATTATTGATTTTATAGACATATTTCGCAAGAAATTCCTTCTAAATTCAATGGAATATTGCTTCATGTTCCAACCATGAGATAGTTTAGATAAACCTAACTTGATAGCCATTAACGGATTCTCAATCTGTCTCATAGCTATACGTTTCTTTTGTAATTTAAACCGTAAAGACTGCATAAACATGGTCTTCTTATGCCAAAGGTATTCCAATGGCAGCATAATAAGACGTCTGGCCATTAAAAGTATACCTACTTCATCTACTGCAACATTAGCCCATTTAGCTGTCGCTGCTTTCCAATTCTGCCATATAAGCGCCATTTGCTGCTTAAAGGTCATATTACCAACAGCCAAACGCATAATTTCGCTTTGAGTTAAATTCTTTGTAGATTGTGTTTCTAAAATTAATCCTCTAGTTCGTAATGTAGAAATTATTGTTGCTCGAGTTTCTTTTTCAACATATTTTCCCTTTATCTTAATACCTAATATTTGAGCAATATTAAGATACCCTTCTGCGGCAGTATAACCTATTATACTAGCAGCACTTTTCATAACGGCACTCGTCATTACATTTTGCCATAATGCCGCAGTCATCAGCGCAGCAGTGCGTCCCTTTGTAACTATATTACTAGCAGTAGCCATCTCTATGTCCTTCGCTGTTACCTTAGTACCCCTTAATTGTGATAACTGAAAGGCATAATTAGCCGCAGTAGAAATAGGAACTATTTTATTAAGTAAGTGGAAAGATATAAGGACTTTAGTCATTGTAGGGCCCATCATATCTAAAGCTTTTATAACTAATTTGATAGGGATTAAATAGATTTTAAATACTTGAATACCCAATTTACCTAATTGTACGAAACGCTCTATCAAAGGAACTATATCGTGTAGTACTTTCTGGAATTCTTTTATACCAGTGACAGCTATAGTTTGAATAGCTTTCCCAAATGCAGTAAGTTCTGAAACACCATCTCTCTCTACAACAAGTAACCCTCTAAAAGATTCAACTGTTGTAATAATAGCTTCATGAAAGGCATTCAAAAATCGAGTTCCTTCGTAAGTAGCGTCTCTATACATGAACATCATGCCTATGTTATTTTTAAGAATTTGTATTTGGGCTCCAATAGATTCATTCTGAATCTGAACCATCGCATCCAGTTCTCCGCCAGCACCCGCCGTCGCCGCCACTGCCTCAGTGAACTCATCAGACGCCTGAACCAAGTGGACAAACGCTGTTGCACCACGAACATTCAAATCTTCAATCAAAGTAGTAAGAAGCTCTGTATCATTAATTACTCCTTCTTCCAGAACCTTTGAAAAATTAGCTGCTATTTCGGTCAATTGAAGCATATTTCCTTGGGCATCCGTAACCTCTACTCCATACTCCCTAAATCGCGCAGTACTATCCCCTATACTCTCAGCAAGCTCTGCTAGGCCCTGTCGCAGACCACGCCCAGCAATACCTGCCTCAAGAGCTCTATTAGTCAATATCTGTAGAGCCCCTAACAGTTGGTCTATAGATTGCCCTGTAGTGGTAAAGAAAGGTAGAGCAAACTTAACAGCGCTTGCTAAATCTTGATACTCAATAAGAGACTTCTGAATAGCAAACGCGAACTTATCCGTAACTTCTGCTGCCCGCGACATTTCCATGTCGAAACCAAATAGGGTCTGAGTAACCAATTTAGAAATAGTGTTATGGTCTCCCTGAACAGCCATAGATAGTTTTAGGGTTTCGGTTAAAACTTCCATAGATTCTGAAGCAGAGAGACCTGCCGATGCTAACTGGTAAAGCCCTTCGGCCCCGTTCTGCATCTCTAATCCAAATTCTTGACCAAATTGAACAACTGTATCTCCAACACTAAAAAGTTCATCATTAGTTACTCGAAAAACAGAATTTGCATTCAATAATTCTCTTTCAAAATTAATCAATTCCTGAGTGTTTTGATTAAGTTTGTAGTAAAAAGCCGTCAAAATTGATACTGATTCACGAACAGAATCTATAAAATTAGTTTGCATTTCACTTGCAAAGGAATGAGCTGCTGCTGTTAATCTTGTCTGAACAATAAGTGAGGATTTTTGTGCATCAGTCAGTTCTTTTCTAGCTTGGCGTTCTTTAACCATGCCCTTTTGAACATCTTCTGAATATTTTTTGGTTTTAGCATTATATTTCCTATCGTGGGCAGTTCGTTCAGCATGATAATCACCATATTCCTTTTTAGCGTTATTTAAAACTGCAATTTCATTTTTGGTAGTTTCTATATCGTCAACAGAAAGCTTTCCACTTATTTTGCCAGCATCCAGCTTTTGTTGTAGTGCATTCTTCCTAACGTTTATTCCACGTATTACTTCCTTACGTTCAGCTTCATTTAATTTGATGAAATTTTCCATCATTTTCTTATAATCGCCAGCGTCTTTCAGGTCCTTACTAAGGCCAGAAAAAAGTTTAATTCTTGTAGGTTTACCTAATTTAGCTTTAAGTCCCTTCATAGCGCCTTGGCTCATCGCCGCAGTTTTCCCTAGTTTACCATAAGACTGCGTAAGACTATTTACTGCCGCTTTTGCACTAGTATCTAATTGTTTCTTTGCAGATTCTTGATGTGCCTTCAGCCTAGCTTGCGCCTTTGCCAAACTCTTTGTGGCGTTATTGACGTTGTTTTTAGCAGCTTGAACACTTTTCTGATTAAGCTGCGAATACATCTTTGAGGCAAAGCCCCCTACTAAGGCACCTGCTGCATTAAATGCCTTCGGCGAAGGCATAGCCAAACCTACGGCTACTCGTGCGGCAAATACTTGGCCTGCGAAACCCATACTATCACGTTCTTATTTGTTGTTTCAATTCAGCCACTGCGTCTTCAGTTTTCACTTGTTTACCCATTAAAGAATCATATTTTCTTCTTTGGGCCATATATCTACTCCAATCGCTACGAACGTTAGGCCTATGTTTAGCCAAATCGTTTATATCTTTCGCTTCATACCCATCCATGGAATGTAAGAGGTTATATTCTTGACAGGCTGCTAAAATGCCTTCAAGTTCCATTCTGGGCGTTCGTTTTATTTCTTCCCATGTCATATTTGTTTCCTTCATCAAGGGAACATATAGGGTTACAGCCTCAGGACTGTTCGTCATCAGAGAAGAAAATTTTCTCGGCTCTCCTGTTCAATACCCATTATGTCATTAGAAATAGCGTATCTCAATGTGGTTGGTAAAAGAGGCCAATGTTCCCTTGTAATAGCGGGTCCATCAGGCATTTTTTCATTAGCCTTTTCTAACATAGCTAATATTCTGTTACCACCGATTTCGGTATAATAAGCCATTTTTTCGTCTTCAGTGGCTCTATCTGAAAGAGGCCTAAATCTAGGTTCTTCCTTTTCCACTAACTCGCAAAATTGGTAGTTCACTACCTTATCTCTAAACTCTATTTCTCCTTGCTGCACTTCATCAGTGAGTGCAACTAGGTCATCCATTGTCCAACTTTCTGTTGAAGGAGTTTCCACTACTTCTTCGACAACTTCTTCTTTTTCTTCAACAACTTCTTCGTTATCTTTGTTTTCGTCTTCTGTCATTTAAATCACCTTGTGATAGAAGGACGCAGGTTCAAACCTGCTCCTTCCGTGTGTTATGTTATATCTACAACTCAGCAGCAGTAAGGTCAGTAGTGACAGCTGCATTAGTAACCTTAGGAGTAATGTAAGTCATAAACTCCATGGTTTCTTCTGACGTGCCGTCTGCATTAATAGAGACAGTATGTCCCTGAACGCAGCAACCACGTACACTAAATACATCCGTGCTTCCACTTAAAACTACATGAATACGATATCCAGTATCAATGGTAGGTTCTTGCAGAGATGAAATCTCTGAGGAGTTCGCACACCCTTGCCTGCCACCATTATTGAAAATAGCGTCCCATGTTATGTCGTTCTTCTTGCGCGTGATAGACACCGTAGTCTCTTTTTTAATCTCAGCCTTTGTGATGTTTCTAAAACCTACATAGGTAATGTCTTCATCCACGGCCCCGATTGATAAATCAACTCCAGTAATATCTGCTTCTGCTGTTCCTGCGGAACCTGTGCCCAAGGGAACTGCAAAATTAAATGCGCCAGCTGTTCCAGAAGTAGCGTTGAAACCTACGGCTCCAGCCGCTGAAACTCCTGCATAGCTCTCTGCTTGCGTGTCTTCAGTTGTAATATAAACTGAACAATCTCTTCCTAAAAAATATGCCATATTTAATTACCTCAATAGTCTGCCAAGACAGTTTCTGTTACGTATAAGGTATCCCCGTCTTTTCCGGTACCCATAGCTCCTTGCGTGATAAATTCCATAGTTTCCTCACTTGTTCCATCAGCGTTAATACTTACTGTATGACCCTGAACTAAACAATTGGGGAATGCTACGCTTTCTCCTCCATCACCAGTCTTAAGAACAACAAAAATACGATACCCGCCTTGAACAGTGGTAGCATTATTATAATCTTTAGGATTTGCTAGTCCATCTGCAATCTTGGGTGCCGCATCAGTACTGTTACCATAATCACCCGCTAATCCCCAGCGAGCACCATGTTTACCAGCAGCGTCTTCAGCTTTTGCTGCCAATGTAGGACCATTGAAAATCATGTCCCACGTATTGTTCTTCTTTTTTCTGGTGAGGGATACGGTGTATTCATTTTTAACTTGAACCTTACCCACACCTTTCTGTCCTATATAGGTGATGTCTTCATCAGTAGCACCTATACTTACATCTACACCAGTCACATCACTGATAGCCGTCCACGCAGAAGTTTCTACACCTAAATATAGGCTTTGCGCGAAAACGTCAATACCAGTAGTAGAACCTGAATCCACAGTGCAGACCGTCGTGCCACTAGCGGTACCGCTCAGGACACCGACGTCCATGTTTTGTGTATTCGATTCAGTACCTATATAGACACTTACATCTCTTCCTAGGAAATATACCATTTTTTGTACCTCTTACTTTTTTTGTCTAGACAACAATACACTTCATTCAATATTGTATAATGAATTGTCCTATATAAAGCTTATGCTAATAAAGGTTAATTCAACCTCTAGTTAAACTCGTGGCTTCACTACCCCAAATTCCTCGTTTCCTATATCCTTTCCCCTTAGGCCCATGGAACTGTGTAATGAATTTCTGACGAGGGTCAATAAAACCCTTAGCTTTAAACTTAGCTTCCGAACGTGTTTCTTTAATTTTAAACAACAAAAAAGCAGAAGCATCTCTTCCCTGCGAATACCAGAAAGGTATACCTATTCCCTCCAATCCAGCCTCGGAAGGATTCCAAAAAGGAGGTCCAAAAATCCCTTGTTTAGAAGGTAGTCTGTGTTTCTGCTGAAGATTAAGGTTGTCTTTCCAAAGGTCAGTTAAGTTATTAGATGCATTAGCAGCTTTTTTATAGAACTCGGACATATCTGATTTGAATTTCGGGTCTTTAAAGAATTCCCTAAATTGTTGTTTAAATGAATCTGCCGCTTCTTGAGTAGATAATACTTCCGCAGCTGTTACAATTCCCGCTCCTCCCATAACATTACCCATCGCCAAATTCACCTGAGTCTCTAATGCCGTACCTGCCATGGAAACCCTACCTGAAGTTAACGCCAATTGATTAACTGTGGCCTGAGATTCCTCCATAGTAAAGGCAAGCGCTTGTTCATCTGAAAGTTTAAATCTTGATATAGCATCATCAAATAGCATAGCGCGGTGTGAAGAATATAAACGTCTTGACCCAATCTGACGGAAAATCTGCTCTCCATACCTCTTCACTAATTCTTCGGCATTTTCCAACTCAATTACTTCAGTATGAGGTCCTCCATCAGCCGACCTAATCTCTGTAAGTATGCCATCTTTAAAGACTGGCTCAAGACGCGCAACACCTATAGCAAATTTAGCAACAGGGGCAGAATAAATATATGCCTCACCTAAAGCTTCATTATGCTGAATTTCTATAAATCTTGAAAGCATCTGTCTTGCCGCATAATCTAATGTTTCTGGCCCTTTCCTCCCTCTTCCGGCTGCTTTCTTAGCATCAGCTACCGCTTTCTTAGCATCATCATAAATGGGCCATAAGTCTTTACCAATGATTTTCCACTTTTTTATAATCTCATTCATGCCCGTCTCAACTGCCTTGTTCCAGTTGGTATGCACATCATCCTGCCATTGAGGGATATCGTGCAGTTTAGATTGGAAAAATTTCTTAGCAGTCATATTGGTAGTTTCTATAGTTTTAACCCCCTTAACAAAGGCAGGCCCATTAGCCCCAATACGGTTTGCCAAAATATGTAAGTTATAATCTATAGCTTCTGCGGCTTTCTGGTCGCGAGCTATCATATCGAATGTATTATTCCATCCCGTTACTACTAATTTATCTATTAGTTCAATCTGAGTATCAACCGCAGGATTTTTCCAGTCTTTTTCATCAAAGGTATCTAACATTATCCTAGCTACGGCCTGTGTTTCTATTTCTTCCTTGACTGTCGTTTCAAATTTACTTACTATCCCCTCTCTTTCCAAAATTTTAGATAGTTCCATAGACAGTAGTGCGGCTTGAGTACCTATACCTTTAGTCTTTTTCGTCATATCCCCAACTGTCTCTCCTTTCTCCTCTTCAAATCTTTGCACTTTCTTCATCCATGGTTTTTTCTTGGCTCCCTCTGTGGGATGAATATCAAAAGCATTAACCCCAGTTATCCATTTCGATTCCATTTGATAGTTTTGAGAGAATGGAACCCATGGAACAAAACCCACTTCAATGGTTGTAAAATGTTCTTGAGTGAAGCCTCTAATACTCTGTTCTTTAAATTGCTCAAAACCCATTCGTTCATAAATAAATTTGGCCATACACTACCTCGTATTCTTAAAGAGAACAACCATACCAGTAACACCAGCCCAAATTTCTGACTCTGGCTCGTAACCTATATCTCTAAACCCTGTATAAAACCTTTCTACCACTTCAGTACCACTACTACTAAAATCACAATCCATAATGACATTAGCGCTATTAAGCATGAGATAATTAATCAACCTACGTTGCTTATATGGAACAGTAGCTACCGTAATAGAGCTATCTTTATCTACCCCTACATGTATATTAAAAGCTACTCCATAAAGCTCACCTACAGCTTCAGTGCTTCCGCTCGTTACCCGTTGTCCCATAAATTGTTCTTCAATACCATTGGCTACCATTTCCACAACAATAGCGGGATATTCTAAATCTACTGCATCGGGAAATTGCCCAAATACATTAACATCCGCAGTTGTCCATGCATTACCAGAGCCTATTCCAGCCGTGGTATTATAAGTGCCCGCTCTCAAATTATCAATTAACTTTCTTTCTACTATATTAAGGTGGTCCGTTGCCATCAGTATGCCCTCCTGAGTTTATCGCTCTTGCCACGAGTACGCACACAGGTATATACTGTAAAATCAGTATTACGCTCTTTTAAAGAATGAACATGCCATGATATAGATTTGTAAAATTTTATATCTCTAACCATAACAGTGTTACCACTTGCTGCTCCTGAAATCCCAAATTCAAAATCACGGAAATTAGCTTCATAATCAAAAGAAGAACCAGATGTGACCGTTACTGCATATCTCGTACCATCCATATAGATAGATGAACCACTAGAAACAGTTCCTGTAACAAAAGGTAAATCCACAGTTAGCCAGCTACCAGTAGGGATGCTCAATGAAGCAGGAGTATAAGTAATAGCATAGTCAGTATCTTGCGTTCCTCCATTAAAGCTCTTAAAGTTACTAAGCTCTATATTGCTTGCTCCACTAGCCTTTATTTGAAAGCGTAATCTATCTGCTTCTAAGGTATTAGTAGCTCCAGTGGTATAATAAAAACCACCATCATAGTCATCGCCTAATGTAGCTGTAATAGTTTGCCCATCTGTAGCAAATGTAACATCAGCTGTCCCAGATGTCCAACTACCAGTAGCAGACGTAGGAACTTGATAAATATCACGAGTAGAGTCAATAAACCTATCCCATCCCTCTATCTCATTAAAATCGGGATTAGTAACTGTTTGTTCAAAATTAGAATAGCCCTTAATAGTTTGCATATTAGGAGTATAAACTCTAGCCACTCCTATAATATTATGACCCCCTTGTTCTAGTCTATAATCAGCTGTTACTGCTGGCCTTATTAAAGCTGGAAGTTCTGGATATAGAAGTTCTTGAGTTACAATACCACCACCTTCTACTCCGTAATCATCTCTACCAAATACAGGAGGTCTGTGATATACAACTTTACGACTTTGATTGGAATGATGTCTCAATTGACGCAAAATACGGCCCATATTAATAGAGCCCGGTCTAACACCCTGCTCGCTAAGCATCATAGCTTACCCCTTTCACCCGTGGATACATGTCTTTGGTTCCGTCAATTCCCTTGACGTTCTTGAGCCAGTTGACAGTTCCAAGGAATGGGGCTGCATTGTAAGTTGTTCTCTTTATGCTGAGTCCAATTTTCATTACTAAGGACTGATTTGCAAGGGTTTCCCAAATATCGTAATCCTTAGTATCATAGTAAATTTGAAGGTCTCCGATAGCAATCCTATCAACGCCTACACCATTCTGCGCTAGGCAAGATAAATAGCAAGTATAAAACATTACAGCGTTATCATATGTATTATTGTCGTTAAGAACAAAGGCAGAGCCTACGTTTTCAGCAAACCATTCTGCTGCTATATTAGCCAAAATATCCATAGTAGTATTATCTAATTCTTCCTGCTCAATACCCGCTAACAAGCGAACCCTATCACGGAATGTCGCATTCCATGAAACACTAACTGCCATTTATATATACCTCAACGCTGCTATCACACCACCCATAAGGGTGGCTAAAATACCCAAGCCCCAACGGAGATGGGTCTTCATGTCATCTTCCCACACTTCATGATGATGGAGGTGATTATTGAACATAGTGTCAAAATCATCCATCTTGTTGAACACAGTCTTAACGCGCTCGTCCATGCGTATCATGAGCTCGTCGCGCTCTCGTGCATTCATATTTAAAGTATCTCCGTACTCGTATTTAAAGTTATCGTCATAGTTGTATCCAAACCGGCCAGTAATAATCGGTGCCGCCAACGTTAGCAGAAAGGTATCCCTCAGGAACCATACCTACCCCAGCCATGTCAAAGAATTCTACTGGACTAACACCACCCCATGTTACTGGAACTAACCCCACCAATGCAGTACCACCAGTGCCAGCATGTGACATACCAGCGCCACCACCGCCCGTAGTTCCCTGAGTACCTTGAGTTCCTGTAGTTCCTGTAGTTCCAGTTGTTCCCTGAGTTCCTGTAGTTCCGGTTGTTCCCTGAGTTCCAGTTGTTCCGGTTGTTCCCTGAGTTCCAGTTGTTCCCTGAGTTCCTGTAGTTCCGGTTGTTCCTTGGCTTCCATCCAGTCCTTTAATACCCTGAATACCTTGAATACCTTGAGCTCCAGCACCACCTCCACCGGAGACTCCCTGAATTCCCTGAGTTCCTTGAGTACCAGCAGAACCATCGTCACCAGTTCTAGTGAAATGATAAACAATATCTTCTCCATCACTAAATGGTGGGTCTGAAAATCGAGCTACAGGAGTAACATCTATCTTGAAATAGCCAGTAGCTTCTGTGACTCCATCTACTTGGCAAATGAATAATGAACCATCAGTTGAAGTTCTTGATTGAAATACTAAATGGCCCTCAACACTTGCAGTACTATCATCCCAGCTTCTCATAAAGAGTTGCATATCTGTTCCATACTGGTCTTCATCATCAATGTATGCTTTTGTTATAGAAAGTGAAGTAGCATGATTAAATCTAATTACACCATCACCGGGGTCCGAATCAGTAGTCGATGTACTGAATTCATAATTAACTCCTCCTCTATATCCAGCAGTACCAGTCGTTCCTTGGGTTCCTGTTCCTGTAGTTCCCTGAGTACCCTGAGTTCCAGTTCCACCAGATGTTCCCTGAGTTCCTTGTGTCCCTGCTCCTGTAGTTCCCTGAGTACCTTGAGTACCAGTAGTTCCTTGGGTTCCTGCTCCTGTAGTTCCCTGAGAACCAGCTGGACCTATATCACCACGTATACCTTGAATACCTTGTGTTCCTTGAGTTCCTGCTCCTGTAATTCCCTGAGTTCCTTGTGTCCCTGCTCCTGTAATTCCCTGTATTCCTTGTATACCTTGCGTTCCCTGTGTTCCTGCTCCAGTTATTCCCTGAATTCCCTGAGTTCCTGTAGTTCCCTGAGTTCCCTGTGTTCCTGTAGTTCCCTGTGTACCCTGTGAACCCGCAGGTCCGGGCGCTCCGTCGGCACCCTGAGTTCCAGCACCAGTCGTTCCTTGAGTTCCCTGACTACCCGGAGTACCCAAAATACCCCGTGTTCCTTGAATACCTTGTATTCCTTGAGTTCCCTGTGTTCCAGTAGTTCCCTGTGCTCCAGTTATTCCCTGAATTCCTTGAGTGCCCGTTATACCTTGTGTTCCTTGAGTTCCTGTTCCTGTAATTCCTTGAATACCTTGAGTTCCTTGAGTACCAGTATCACCTTTAATACCCTGAGTTCCTTGAGTACCAGTAATTCCTTGAATACCTTGAGTTCCTTGAGTACCAGTATCACCTTTAATACCTTGAGTTCCTTGTGTGGAGTTGTCTGCACCATCCGTCCCTTGGATTCCCTGAGTTCCCTGAGTTCCTGTAGTTCCGGTTGTTCCCTGAGTTCCTGTAGTTCCGGTTGTTCCTTGAATTCCTTGTATTCCTTGAATTCCTTGCGCACCCCTTATACCCTGAATTCCCTGAGTTCCTGTAGTTCCCTGAGTTCCCTGTGTTCCTGTAGTTCCCTGTGTGCCAGTAGTTCCTTGAATTCCCTGAGTACCAGTAGTTCCTTGAATACCTTGAGTTCCTTTATCACCAGTTCTACTAAAGGATAAAGTAATTCTTTCACCATTACTAAATGGTGGATTACCTGAGCCAACTAATGGGTCAACATCTATCTTGAAATAGCCTGAAGCCTCTGTAACTGAATCTACCTCCATCGATGCGTATGATGTATCACTACCATCAGCAGATTGTATGATTATAACACCTTCTACTGTACTAGATGAATCGTCCCATGTACGCATCCAAGCTTGTTGGTCATTACCGTCTTCGTCGGTGTCATCAATAAATATTTTAGTAACACTAGCAAATGTAGTGTGATTAAATCTAATGTCCCCAGCGCCGGGGTCGGCATCAGTGGTGGAAGTATCAAATGTCCATGCTGTTCCACCTCTATAACCTGTAGTTCCTGTAATTCCTTGTATTCCTTGAGTTCCTTGAGTACCAGTAGTACCTTGAGTTCCCTGTGTTCCTGTAGTTCCTGTAATTCCTTGTATTCCTTGAGTTCCTTGAGTACCAGTAGTGCCTTGAGTTCCCTGTGTTCCAGTAGTTCCTGTAATTCCTTGTATTCCTTGAGTTCCTTGAGTGCCTGTATCACCGGTATCACCCTTGATGCCCTGAATACCCTGAGTTCCTTGAGTACCAGTAGTACCTTGAGTTCCCTGTGTTCCAGTAGTTCCTGTAATCCCTTGTATTCCTTGAGTTCCTTGAGTACCAGTAGTACCTTGAGTTCCCTGTGTTCCAGTAGTTCCTGTAATTCCTTGTATTCCTTGAGTTCCTTGAGTACCAGTAGTACCTTGAGTTCCCTGCGTTCCCGTATCACCCTTTATGCCCTGAATACCCTGAGTTCCTTGAGTTCCTGTCGTTCCAGTTATACCTTGGATACCTTGAGTTCCTTGAGTACCAGTAGTGCCTTGAGTTCCCTGTGTTCCAGTAGTTCCTGTAATTCCTTGGATACCTTGAGTTCCTTGAGTACCAGTGGTTCCTTGAGTTCCTTGAGTACCAGTAGTTCCTTGAGTTCCTTGAGTACCAGTAGTTCCTTGAATACCTTGTATTCCTTGAGTTCCTTGAGTTCCCTTATCACCAGTTCTAGTAAATTCTAGGACACATTGCTCTGCCGAAGAAAATGGTGGGTCACCTGAACCTACTACTGGAGTAACATCTATCTTCCAGTAGCCTGTAGCTTCAGTAATTCCTGTTACCTGCATCGAAGCATATGAAGCATCCGAACCATCTGCCGACTGTATTATTATAGTACCTTCAATGGTACTAGTAGAATCATCCCAAGTTGCATACCACGCTTGCTGGTCAGTACCATCCGCGTCTACGTCATCTATATATAGTTTAGTTACAGAAGCAAAAGTTCCGTTGTTTAATCTAAAGTCGCCCGCGCCGGGGTCTGCGTCTGTTATAGTATTATCGAAGTTATATCTAGTTCCCCCTCTTATTCCGTCAGCTCCTTGAGCCCCTTGTGAACCACCAGTTACAGTACCCTCTGTTCCTTGTATACCTTGTATACCTTGCGTTCCTTGTAAACCTTGAATACCTTGTGTACCTTGAGTTCCCTGTGCTCCAGTCGCACCTGTAATTCCTTGAGTTCCTTGAGCGCCCGTTATACCTTGAATACCTTGAGCTCCCGTAATTCCTTGAATACCCTGAGCTCCTGTATCTCCTGTCGTTCCTTGAGTTCCCTGAGTGCCTTGAGCGCCCGTTATACCTTGAATTCCCTGAGTTCCCTGAGTTCCTGTATCTCCTGTCGTTCCTTGAGTTCCCTGAGTGCCTTGAGTTCCTGTCGTTCCAGTTATACCTTGGATACCTTGAGTTCCTTGAGCACCCGTTATACCTTGTATTCCTTGAGTTCCTTGAGTACCAGTATCACCTTTAATACCCTGAATTCCTTGAGCACCAGTAGTTCCCTGAATACCTTGTATTCCTTGAGTTCCTTGAGTACCAGTAGTTCCTTGAATACCTTGTATTCCTTGAGTTCCTTGAGTACCAGTATCACCTTTAATACCCTGAATTCCCTGAGTTCCCTGAGTTCCCTGTGCTCCAGTCGTTCCTTGAGTTCCTTGAGTACCAGTAGTTCCCTGTGCTCCAGTCGTTCCTTGAGTTCCTTGAGTACCAGTAGTTCCTTGTATTCCTTGAGTTCCTTGAGTACCAGTAGTTCCTTGTATTCCTTGAGTTCCCTGTGTACCCGTAGTTCCTTGCGTACCCTGAGTTCCTTTATCTCCAGTTCTACTAAATTCTAAAATACATTCTTCTGCATTAGCAAAAGGAGGATTAGCAGACCCAACAACAGGAGTAACTGTAATCTTATAATATCCTGTCGCAGCCGTTACAGCAGTTACTTGCATCGAAGCATATGAAGCATCAGAACCATCTGCTGATTGTATTATTATAGTACCTTCTACAGTACTACTAGAGTCGTCCCACGTATCATACCAGTCCTGCTGGTCTGTACCATCCGCATCGACATCATCTATATATAGTTGTGTAACAGAAGCAAACGTTCCGTGATTTAACCTGAATACTCCCGCGCCGGGGTCCGCATCGGTAGTCGTAGTCGAGAAGTCATATCTAGTGCCACCTCTTATACCCTCAGTTCCTTGAGTACCAGTAGTTCCTTGAATACCTTGTGTTCCTTGAGTTCCCTGTGTTCCAGTAGTTCCTTGAATTCCTTGAGTACCAGTAGTTCCTTGAGTTCCTTGAGTACCAGTAGTTCCTTGAATACCTTGTATTCCTTGAGTTCCCTGTGTTCCAGTCGTTCCTTGAATTCCTTGAGTACCATCTGTACCTTGAGT
>Ga0208179_1000209_pt1 | contig 44234 bp, 49 predicted proteins | sample Malvired_Geostar_FD_184238 | JGI IMG/M metagenome (GOLD analysis project Ga0208179, IMG submission 184238) | Marine viral communities from the Global Malaspina Expedition - Malaspina viral metaG DeepMed_Geostar (SPAdes) (version 2) | ecosystem: Environmental > Aquatic > Marine > Oceanic | place... | reverse complement strand
GGGGCATTCGCAATCTCCTTTCTCGCCTTAACGACCGGGAGAGGGGGCCGGGTTCCCGTATCGATCCCGTCCTCTGTCGCAGTGCGAGCCAGAACGGCCGGGCCGACCCGGTACACCAGGCTCCTTGACCCAACCCGCGAATCCCCCTAAGGGCGCGCACATCCGAAACGGGGTGCGCTCCGCGTCGGTCAGATAGAGCTGAACATTGCCGGTCATGTCCCGGGGCCTTGTCGCCAACCAGCGCGAGGCTCTTTTCTATTGAGGCATACCAGAAGGCGCGGGGCCCCGGATCACGTCCGGGGCTGCGATCCCCGACAAGGGGAGCCTTTTCGGGAACCTTGGGGCAGCCGGTAAAGTAACCCGGTGGCTTTGCGGGCCGCGGGTGGAGTGTTTCAGGTCCAGTCGTCGTTCCGGCCCCGCGCCGGAGTTTGCGTGCCGCCGGCCTTCGCGCTGGTGGATGGCGATCCCAGCTTTCGCTGGGATGACGAGTGAGCCGACGACCCTCCATCCCCGATCCGCCCAAACCGCCAGCCCTGACTGGCACGGACCGAGCCCCTTCATGCGAATGGGGGAACCGGTTTCGCGCCCGGAAGGGGCGTCCCCGGTCATGCACTACCGCATGACCGGAAAACGAAGGTGAAGTGAGAAATCATGCCGACGATCAACCAGCTGGTCCGCAAGGGCCGCGAACCGCAGAAGGCCAAGTCCAAGGTCCCTGCGATGGAGCAGAACCCGCAGAAGCGCGGCGTTTGCACCCGCGTCTATACGACGACTCCGAAGAAGCCGAACTCGGCATTGCGCAAGGTGGCCAAGGTTCGCCTGACCAACCAGCGCGAGGTCATCTCCTACATCCCCGGCGAGGGCCACAACCTGCAGGAACACAGCGTCGTGCTGATCCGCGGCGGCCGTGTCCGCGATCTTCCCGGCGTGCGCTACCACGTGCTGCGCGGCGTGCTCGATACGCAGGGCGTCAAGGACCGCAAGAAGTCGCGTTCCAAATACGGGGCCAAGCGGCCGAAGTGACCTTGCGCGGCATTCGACCCTCCGCCGTCATCCCAGCGAAAGCTGGGATCGGGTTCGGCGGGGTTCGGAGCCCGATGGTCTGTTTCAACCGGAGCGTCACCGGACACAGATCCCAGCTTTCGCTGGGATGACGTTCGAGACGGAAGGCGCCTTTCACGGCGCGCCGCGCTCCCGGATAGAAGGAATTTGCAATGTCACGTCGTCGTCGTCCCGAAAAGCGGGTCATCCTGCCCGATCCCAAGTTCGGGGATCAGATCCTGTCGAAATTCATGAACAACCTCATGCTCGACGGCAAGAAGGCCGTCGCCGAAGGGATCGTCTACACCGCGCTCGACACCGTCGAGGAGAAGGCCAAGGCGAACCCGGTCGAGCTGTTCCACACCGCGCTCGAGAACGTGAAGCCGCAGGTCGAGGTGCGTTCGCGCCGCGTCGGCGGTGCCACCTATCAGGTGCCGGTCGAGGTGCGCCCCGAGCGCGCCCAGGCGCTCGCGATGCGCTGGGTCATCTCGGCGGCGCGCGGCCGTCCCGAGACCACCATGTCGGCGCGCCTCTCGGGCGAGCTGATGGATGCCGCCAACAACCGCGGCAACGCGGTCAAGAAGCGCGAAGACGCCCACCGCATGGCGGACGCCAACCGCGCCTTCTCGCACTACCGCTGGTAGTGCAGGCCTGAAGGCCGGCCCCCGCGTTCGCTTCGTGCCTGGCTCAGGCATGGCACGGGCGGACGCGGGGCGGTCTTCATAAGGTCACACGAAGCACCATATGGGGGGCGACCCGTCCCGGGGCCCCTACACGAACGAGGAATTCCACATGGCCCGCGAGTATCCGCTCGAGCGTTACCGCAACATCGGCATCATGGCGCACATCGATGCCGGCAAGACCACCACGACCGAACGCATCCTCTATTACACCGGCAAGTCCTACAAGATCGGCGAAGTCCACGACGGCGCCGCGACCATGGACTGGATGGAGCAGGAGCAGGAACGCGGGATCACCATCACCTCGGCCGCGACGACCACCTTCTGGGCGGCCGAAGACGGCAAGGGCCCCAAGCACCGCATCAACATCATCGACACCCCCGGCCACGTCGACTTCACCATCGAGGTGGAGCGGTCCTTGCGCGTGCTCGACGGCGCGGTCGCGGTCTTCGACGGCGTCGCGGGCGTGGAGCCCCAGTCCGAAACCGTCTGGCGCCAGGCCGACAAATACGGCGTCCCCCGGATGTGTTTCGTCAACAAGCTCGACCGCACCGGCGCCGATTTCTACTATTGCGTCCAGTCGATCATCGACCGCCTCGGCGCCACGCCGCTGGTGCTCTATCTCCCGATCGGCATGGAGAGCGATCTCAAGGGTCTGGTCGATCTGGTCAACAATCGCGGCATCGTCTGGGAAGACGAGAGCCTGGGCGCCTCGTTCAACTACATCGATATCCCCGCCGAGCTGGCCGACAAGGCCGCGGAATATCGCGAGAAGCTGATCGAGCTGGTCGTCGACCAGGACGATGCGGTGATGGAAGCCTATCTCGAAGGCGAGATCCCCGATGTCGCCACCATCAAGCGGCTGATCCGCAAGGGCACTCTGGGGCGCGCCTTCGTGCCGGTCGTCTGCGGTTCGGCGTTCAAGAACAAGGGCGTCCAGCCCCTGCTCGACGCGGTGGTCGACTACATGCCGTCGCCGCTCGACGTTCCGGCGATCGAGGGTATCATCCCGAACACCGAAGAGACCGCGACCCGCGCCTCGTCCGACGACGCGCCGTTCAGCGCGCTGGCGTTCAAGATCATGAACGATCCCTTCGTCGGTTCGCTCACCTTCACCCGCATCTATTCGGGCAAGCTGGTCAAGGGCCAGGTGCTCAACTCGGTGAAGGAGAAGAAGGAAAAGATCGGCCGCATGCTGCTGATGCACTCGAACAACCGCGAGGACATCGATGAGGCGTTCGCGGGCGACATCGTCGCCATCGCCGGGATGAAGGACACCACGACCGGCGATACGCTGTGCGACACGGCGCATCCGATCATCCTCGAGCGGATGGAGTTCCCCGAGCCCGTCATCGAGCTGTCGGTGGAGCCCAAGACCAAGGCCGACCAGGAAAAGATGGGCGTCGCGCTCAATCGCCTGGCTGCCGAGGATCCCTCGTTCCGCGTCTCGACCGACCACGAATCGGGCCAGACGATCATCAAGGGCATGGGCGAGCTCCACCTCGACATCCTGGTCGATCGCATGAAGCGCGAATTCAAGGTCGAAGCCAATGTCGGCGCGCCGCAGGTTGCGTACCGGGAATCGCTCGGCCGCGCGATCGACGTCGATTACACCCACAAGAAGCAGTCTGGGGGTACGGGCCAGTTCGCCCGTGCCAAGGCAACCTTCACCCCGGGTGAGCGCGGCCAGGGCATCGTGTTCGAGGACAGCATCAAGGGCGGCAACATTCCCAAGGAATATATCCCGTCGCTCGAGAAGGGCATCCGCGAGCAGGCCGCGAGCGGCTATCTGATCGGCTTCCCGATCATCGATTTCACCGTCCACCTGACCGACGGCGCCTATCACGATGTCGACTCCTCGACCGTGGCGTTCGAGATCTGCGGCAAGGGTGCGATGCGTGAAGCGGCCGAACGTGGCGGGATCAAGCTGCTCGAGCCGGTGATGAAGGTTGAAGTCATCACTCCGGACGATTATCTTGGCGACGTCATCGGCGATCTCAATTCGCGCCGTGGCCAGATCCAGGGCACCGACACGCGCGGCAACGCCCAGGCCGTCGAAGCCATGGTGCCTCTTGCCAACATGTTCGGTTACGTGAACGAGCTGCGCTCGTTCAGCCAGGGCCGTGCAAACTACTCGATGCAGTTCTCCCATTATGAAGAAGTGCCCGCGAGCGTTGCACAGGACGTCAAGGAGAAGCTTGCCTAAGGCGAGCGATACAGCTAGGGGCGGCGCCTGTTTCGGCGGGTGCCGCTTTTCCCCGCACAGATTCAATTTTTGAACAGAGGTTAGAGTAAAATGGCGAAGGAAAAATTCCAGCGGAACAAGCCGCACTGCAACATCGGCACCATCGGTCACGTCGATCACGGCAAGACCACGCTGACGGCTGCCATCACCAAGGTGCAGGGCTCGGCTGTCGATTTCGCAAACATCGACAAGGCTCCCGAAGAGCGCGAGCGCGGCATCACCATTTCGACCGCACACGTCGAATACGAGACCGATGCGCGTCACTATGCGCACGTCGATTGCCCGGGCCACGCCGACTATGTGAAGAACATGATCACCGGTGCCGCGCAGATGGACGGCGCGATCCTGGTGGTGAACGCCGCCGACGGCCCCATGCCGCAGACCCGCGAGCACATCCTGCTCGCCCGTCAGGTCGGCGTGCCGCAGCTGGTGGTCTATCTCAACAAGGTCGATCAGGTCGACGACGAGGAACTCCTCGAGCTGGTCGAACTGGAAGTTCGCGAGCTGCTTTCGGCCTATGATTTCGACGGCGACAACATTCCGATCATCAAGGGTTCGGCTCTGGCCGCTCTGGAGGGTCGCGACGAGGAAATCGGCGAGAAGTCGATCAAGGCGCTGATGGATGCGGTCGATTCCTACATCCCGCAGCCCGAGCGTCCGGTCGACAAGCCCTTCCTGATGCCGATCGAGGACGTGTTCTCGATCTCGGGTCGCGGCACGGTCGTCACCGGTCGTATCGAGACCGGTATCGTCAACGTCGGCGACGAAGTCGAAATCGTCGGCATCAAGGACACCGCCAAGACGGTCGTCACCGGTGTCGAAATGTTCCGCAAGCTGCTCGATCGCGGTGAAGCCGGCGACAACGTCGGTGCCCTGATCCGCGGTATCGCGCGTGAAGACGTCGAGCGTGGCCAGGTTCTGGCCAAGCCCGGTTCGGTCAACCCGCACACCGAGTTCAGCGCCGAAGTCTACGTGCTGTCGAAGGACGAGGGCGGCCGTCACACGCCGTTCTTCGCCAACTACCGCCCGCAGTTCTACTTCCGCACCACCGACGTCACCGGCGAGGTCATCCTCCCCGAGGGCACCGAGATGGTGATGCCGGGCGACAACGTGACCATCGGCGTCAAGCTGATTGCACCGATCGCCATGGACGAAGGTCTTCGTTTCGCCATCCGCGAAGGTGGCCGGACCGTCGGTTCTGGGGTTGTCAGCAACATCACGAAGTAATATAGAGCGCGCGTCGCGACGGGAGATTCGTCTCCCGCGGCGCGCGCTTTAGTTTTGAGGAGGGCCGCCCCTCGCCGGTTTATCGGTTGGGTGGGGCGGTTCTCTTTTTTTGGAGGTCCCCGGACTTCCTTGGCTCTTTCGCATCGGTATAGGTAATGGAAGCACAGAATATCCGCATTCGCCTCAAGGCGTTCGACCACCGCGTTCTCGACCAGGCGACTGGCGAAATCGCCGAGACCGCACGTCGTACGGGTGCTCTTATTCGTGGCCCCATTCCCATGCCGACGCGTATCGAGAAGTTCACCGTGAACCGCGGCCCGCACATCGACAAGAAGTCGCGCGAGCAGTTCGAGGTGCGCACTTACAAGCGACTGCTGGACATTGTTCAGCCGAACGCCCAGACGGTCGACGCGCTGATGAAGCTCGATCTGGCTGCTGGCGTGAACGTCGAGATCAAGCTCGCCTGAGCGAGTTTGCCAGAGGCTCCGGTTTGATCGGATGCCTGGTCTTCCCGGTAGGACCTTAAACGACCGGTGAGGTTCAAGTCCGCCTTCAGGGTGGCACGAGTTTCCCGCCTCGCGGGATCTTCGTTCGGAGGGCGAAGCCGCTCTTCGAGACAAGGGATACCGCCGGACTTGTCCGGGTCTGCGTCCCCCGTCTTGCTCCCACGGCCATCCGGCCCGACGGGGCACTCGGCCCGGACGGGGCTCGCATCGCATTTATGGGCCGAATTGGACCTCCGGGATCGAACCCGGCTGTCCGCAAGCACCCGGATGGGCCGGGTGCCTCTGTTTAGGAGTTCTGACGATGCGCACAGGCGTTATCGCGAAAAAAGTCGGGATGACCCGCCTCTTCCAGGAGGACGGTCGGCACGTGCCGGTCACCGTTCTCTCGCTGGAAGATTGCCAGGTAACTTTGCATCGCACCGCCGATCGCGACGGCTATTTTGCCGTCCAGCTCGGCGCCGGCGAGGCCAAGCACAAGAACGTCAACAAGCCGCAGCGCGAAGCTTTCGCCAAGGCCGAAGTCGGACTCAAGATGAAGGTCGCGGAATTCCGCGTCGACGGCGAAGATGCGCTGCTGCCGGTCGGCGCGCGGATTTCCGCCGAGCATTTCATCGCCGGCCAGAAGGTCGACATCACCGGTCACACGCAGGGCAAGGGCTTCGCCGGCGCCATGAAGCGTTGGGGCTTCGGCGGTCTGCGCGCCACCCACGGCGTCTCGCTCTCGCACCGTTCGCACGGTTCGACGGGGCAGCGCCAGGATCCTGGCAAGGTGTTCAAGGGCAAGAAGATGGCCGGCCACATGGGCGACCGTCAGCGTACCCAGCAGAACCTCGAGATCGTGCGCACCGACGCCGAACGCGGCCTGCTCTTCGTCAAGGGCTCGGTCCCGGGTGCGAAGAACGGCTGGATGCTGGTTCGCGACTCGGTCAAGATCAAGCACTCCGACGATCTGCCGTTCCCCGGCGTGATGCGCCGCAATCAGGACGAATTCGCTTCCGAGGAAGCCGATGCCGGTCTGATCGAGAGCGCCGCCGAGCAGGCCGTGAACCCGGAAGTCTCGGTCGAGCAGCAGGAAAAGCTAATGCAGCAGCAGGATGCCGGCGCCGATGCCGACACCGGCGCTGCCGACGAGAATACCAGCACCACGCCGAGCGTCGATGACGCCGGCGAGAACAAGGAGGGCTGACCCCATGAAGGTGAAGGTCCAGAATATCGACGGCAAGGCGTCGGGCGATATCGAACTCGACGATGCCGTGTTCGGGGTCGAGCCGCGCGCCGACATCCTGCACCGGGTCGTCACCTGGCAGCTCGAGAACCGTCGCGGCACCGCCCGCGCGGCGCGCGAGCGGTCGGATGTGAACCGCACCGGCAAGAAGTTCGTCCGCCAGAAGGGCACCGGCGGCGCCCGTCACGGCGACCGTGCTGCGCCGATCTTCATTGGTGGCGGCAAGGCCCACGGCCCGCGTCGGCGCGAGTTCGAGCAGTCGCTCAACAAGAAGGTCCGTGCGCTCGGTCTCAAGATGGCGCTCTCGAGCAAGGCCAAGGACGGCCTGATCGTGATCGACAGCCTCGATCTCGCGGATGCCAAGACCAAGGCGCTCAAGGGCCAGTTCGACAAGAACGGGTGGAGCGGCAAGGTCCTGTTTATCGACGGCGAGAGCGTGAACGACGGTTTCCAGAAGGCGGCGCGCAATCTGCCGGGCATCAACATGCTCCCGGCGGTCGGCGCCAATGTCTACGACATCCTGAAGCACGACACGCTGGTCCTCACCAAGGACGCGGTCGCAAAGCTGGAGGCCCGGTTCAATGGCTAAGAAGCAGGAAGTGGACGCGCGTCACTACGACGTGATTCTCGCGCCCCACATTACCGAAAAGTCGACGATGGCGTCCGAGCACAATGCGGTCGTCTTCAAGGTCGCGAACGATGCAACGAAGCCGCAGATCAAGGAAGCGGTCGAGGCGATCTACGACAAGAAAGTCGTGGGCGTGAACACCATCGTGACCAAGGGCAAGACCAAACGCTGGAAGGGCAGGCCCTACAAGCGTTCCGACGTGAAGAAGGCGATCGTCACCCTCGCCGAGGGTGAAATGATCGACATCACGAGCGGTATCTGAGGGGCTAGGAACCAATGGCACTCAAGAATTACAAACCGACGAGCCCCGCACGCCGTGGCTTGATCCTGGTCGACAAGTCGGGCCTCCACAAGGGTGGCCCGATCAAGGCTCTGACCGAGGGCAAGCGCAAGACGGGCGGCCGCAACAACAAGGGTCATGTGACCTCGCGCGGCATCGCGGGCGGCCACAAGCAGAAGTACCGCTATATCGACTTTAAGCGTCGCAAGTGGGACGTCGAGGGCACCGTGGAGCGGATCGAATACGATCCCAACCGCACCGCCTTCATCGCGCTGATCAAATATGCCGACGATGAACTGGCTTACATCATCGCGCCGCAGCGGCTTGCCGTCGGCGACAAGGTGATTGCCGGCGAACGCGTCGACACCAAGCCGGGCAACGCGATGCTGTTGGGCCAGATGCCGGTCGGCACCATCTGCCACAATGTGGAGATGAAGCCGGAGAAGGGCGGCCAGATCGCCCGCTCCGCCGGCGCCTACGTCCAGCTGGTCGGTCGCGATCGCGGCATGGTCATCGTCCGGCTCAATTCGGGCGAGCAGCGTTACCTGCGGGCGGATTGCATGGGCACCGTCGGCGCCGTGTCGAACCCGGACAACCAGAACCAGAACTTCGGCAAGGCCGGACGCACCCGCTGGAAGGGCCGTCGCCCGCTGACCCGCGGTGTCGCCAAGAACCCGGTCGATCACCCGCACGGCGGCGGCGAAGGCCGCACCAGCGGTGGCCGTCATCCGGTCACCCCATGGGGCAAGCCCACCAAGGGCGCCCGCACCCGCAACAACAAGCAGACGGACAAGATGATCATCCGTTCGCGCCACGCCAAGAAGAAGAGGTAAGGACCAATGGCTCGTTCCGTCTGGAAAGGTCCGTTCGTCGAACTCAGCCTTTTGAAAAAGGCCGAAGACGCTCAGGACAGCAGTGGCTCCAAGCCCATCAAGACCTGGTCGCGTCGTTCGACGATCCTGCCGCAGTTCGTCGGTCTGACGTTCAGCGTCTACAATGGCCACAAATTCATCCCGGTCTCCGTCTCGGAAGAGATGGTCGGCCACAAGCTCGGCGAATTTGCGCCGACGCGGACGTTCCCGGGCCATGCCTCGGACAAGAAGGGTAAGCGCTAATGGGCAAGGCTAAGTCTCCCCGCCGCGTGGCCGACAACGAGGCGCTTGCGGTCGGCACCACCATTCGTGGTTCCGCGCAGAAGCTCAATCTGGTCGCGGAGCTGATCCGCGGCAAGAAGGCCGAAGAAGCGCTCAACATCCTCGCCTTCTCCAAGAAGGCGATGGCGCGCGATGCCAGCAAGGTGCTCGCTTCCGCGATCGCCAACGCCGAGAACAATCACGATCTCGACGTCGATGCGCTGGTGGTTGCCGAAGCTTCCGTCGGCAAGTCGATCACCATGAAGCGTTTCCACACGCGCGGTCGTGGCAAGTCCACCCGCATCCTGAAGCCGTTCAGCAAGCTGCGGATCGTGGTGCGCGAAGAGGAAGAGGCGTAAGATGGGCCAGAAGAGCAATCCGATCGGTCTGCGTCTGCAGATCAACCGCACCTGGGACAGCCGCTGGTACGCCGAAGGGCGTGACTATGCGCAGCTGCTCAAGGAAGACATCGAGATCCGCAAGTACATCATGAACTCGCTGCCCCAGGCCGCGATTTCCAAGGTGGTGATCGAGCGTCCGGCCAAGCTGTGCCGCATTTCGATCTACGCTGCCCGTCCCGGTGTCATCATCGGCAAGAAGGGCGCGGATATTGAGAAGCTGCGCGTCAAGCTGGCTTCGATGACGGCGAGCGACGTCAAGCTCAACATCGTCGAGATCCGCAAGCCCGAAGTCGACGCCAAGCTCGTCGCTCAGGGCATCGCCGATCAGCTGATCCGCCGGATCGCGTTCCGTCGTGCGATGAAGCGCGCCATGCAGTCCGCCATGCGTCTGGGTGCCGAAGGCATCAAGATCGTCTGCGGCGGCCGTCTGGGCGGCGCCGAGATCGCCCGCGTCGAACAGTATCGCGAGGGCCGGGTGCCGTTGCATACGCTGCGCGCCAACATCGACTATGCCGAAGCCGAGGCGCTGACCGCCTATGGCATCATCGGCATCAAGGTGTGGGTCTTCAAGGGCGAGATCCTCGGCCACGATCCGACTGCGCAAGACCGTCTGATGATGGAATCGCAGACCTCCGGCGTGCGACCGGCGCGCTGATTGCAGGATAGGTAGATAAAATGCTGCAACCGAAAAAAACCAAGTTCCGCAAGGCTTTCAAGGGCCGGATCAAGGGCGAAGCCAAGGGTGGCACCACCCTCAACTTCGGCTCCTACGGCCTCAAGGCCCTGGAACCCGAGCGTATCACCGCGCGCCAGATCGAGGCCGCGCGTCGTGCGATCACGCGCCACATCAAGCGTCAGGGACGCCTGTGGATTCGCGTGTTCCCCGATGTGCCGATCTCGAAGAAGCCCGCCGAAGTGCGTCAGGGTAAGGGCAAGGGCTCGGTCGAATATTGGGCCGCGCGCGTCAAGCCGGGCCGGATCCTATTCGAACTCGACGGCGTTGCCGGCCCGCTGGCTGCCGAAGCGTTCGAGCGCGCGGCGATGAAGCTGCCGATCAAGACCAAGGTTATCGCCCGCTTTGGCGACACCTCGCACCTGGGAGGCGAATGATGGCCCAGAATTCGACCACGACCGAAGATCTGCGCCAGAAGAGCGACGATCAGCTTTCGGAGGAGCTCACCACGCTCAAGCGCGAGCAGTTCAACCTGCGGTTCCAGGCTGCCACCAACCAGCTCGAAGCCCCCGCGCGCATCCGCGAAGTCCGTCGCACGATCGCCAAGATCAAGACGCTTCAGACCGAGCGCACCAAGCGTTCCGCGGCTGACGCCACAGCGAAAGCCTGAGGAGTAGACCATGCCCAAACGTATCCTGATCGGGACCGTCACTTCCGACAAGACCGACAAGACCGTGACCGTGAAGGTCGAACGCAAGGTGAAGCACCCGCTCTACGGGAAGATCATCCGTCGTTCGAAGAAGTATCACGCTCACGACGAGACCAATGAATACACGCTCGGCGACGTCGTCCGTATCGAGGAGACCAAGCCGATTTCGAAGACCAAGACCTGGCAGGTGAAGGATCGCGTAACCGCGGGCGGCACCCAGGCGGTCGAGGCGGATCTCGAGGTCGAGGCCGCCGGTAACTGACGTTTTAGGAACTGCCGGACTGGTTCCGGCAAGCCAATGAGAAGGAAGACGGATCGATGATCCAGATGCAATCCAATCTCGACGTCGCGGACAACAGCGGCGCCAAGCGCGTCCAGTGCATCAAGGTGCTGGGCGGGTCGAAGCGTCGCACCGCGAGTGTCGGCGATGTCATCGTGGTTTCCGTGAAGGAAGCCCAGCCGCGCGCCAAGGTGAAGAAGGGCGACGTCCATCGCGCCGTGATCGTGCGGACCCGCAAGGACGTCCGCCGTTCCGACGGCAGCGTCATTCGCTTCGACAGCAATGCCGCCGTGCTCGTGAACAAGAGCGAAGAGCCGATCGGCACCCGTATCTTCGGCCCGGTGGTGCGCGAACTGCGCGGCCGCGGCTTCATGAAGATCATCTCGCTCGCGCCGGAGGTGCTGTAATGGCTGCCGCTAAGATCAAGAAGGGCGACAAGGTCGTGGTCCTGTCCGGCAAGGACAAGGGCCAGACCGGCACTGTCACCAAGGTTCTGCCCAAGGAAGGCAAGCTGATCGTGGACGGCGTCAACATCGCCACCCGTCACCGCAAGCCCGACCAGGCCAACCCGCAGGGCGGGATCGACCGCTTCGCCGCGGCGATTCCGATCTGCAAGGTTGCGGTAGCCGATCCCAAGGACGGCAAGCCCACCCGCGTCCGTTTCGAAGAGCAGGACGGCAAGAAGGTGCGCGTCGCCGTCAAGTCCGGGGAGACCATCGATGGCTGATTATACCCCTCGCATGAGGCAGCGCTACGACGACGAGATCGTCAAGGCGATGACCGAGAAGTTCGGCTACAAGAACCGTCTCGAGGTTCCGCGTCTGGAAAAGATCACGCTCAACATGGGTGTGGGCGAAGCCAGCCAGGACAAGAAGAAGGTCCAGACCGCCGCCGAGGAAATGGCGCTGATCGCCGGCCAGAAGCCGGTCATCACCATCGCCAAGAAGTCGATCGCCCAGTTCAAGCTGCGCGAAGGCATGCCGATCGGCTGCAAGGTGACCTTGCGTCGCGAGCGGATGTTCGAATTCGTCGACCGTCTGGTGACGATCGCGATGCCGCGCATTCGGGACTTTCGCGGGCTGAACCCGAAGAGCTTCGACGGGCGCGGCAATTACGCGATGGGCCTCAAGGAACAGATCGTCTTCCCCGAGATCAGCTACGACAAGATCGAGAAGGTCCGGGGCATGGACATCATCGTAACCACCACGGCGAAGACCGACGACGAAGCGCGCGAATTGCTGCGCCTGTTCGGCTTCCCGTTCATTGGCCACACGGCCGAGCAGAAGGAAGCGGCCTGAGGGCCGCTAGAAGAGGAACTTAAGTCCAATGGCGAAACTGAGTTCGATCAACAAGAACGAGCGTCGCAAGAAGCTCGTCAAGCAGTATGCCGCTAAGTACGAAAAGCTGAAGGCGATTGCTGATGACACTTCCGCCGACGAAAGCGACCGGCTGATGGCGCGCCTGAAGATGGCCGAGATTCCGCGCAATGCGAATCCGACCCGCGTGCGCAACCGCTGTTCGACCACCGGCCGCCCGCGCGGCTACTACCGCAAGTTCGGCGTCAACCGGATCGAGCTGCGGAATCTGGGCAACAAGGGCCTGATTCCCGGCCTGACCAAGTCGAGCTGGTGAGGAACTAGACGATGGCAATGACCGATCCCCTGGGTGACATGCTCACCCGCATCCGCAACGGCCAGCAGGCGAAGAAGGATTCCGTCCTCTCGCCCGCGTCCAAGCTGCGTGCGAACGTCCTGGAAGTGCTCCAGCGCGAGGGCTACATCCGTGGCTTCTCCGAGGATTCCAGCGGCAAGCACAAGGCGCTGCGGATCGAACTGAAATATTTCGAAGGCGAGCCGGCGATCAAGCATGTCTCGCGCGTTTCGAAGCCCGGCCGCCGCGTCTATTCGGGTTCCAAGGAACTTCCGACGGTGCGCAACGGCCTCGGCATCACCATCGTCTCGACGCCCCGCGGCGTGCTTTCCGATGCGGAAGCCCGCAACGAGAACGTCGGTGGCGAAGTGCTGGCGGAGGTATTCTGATGAGCCGCATCGGTAAACGACCGGTCGCGATCCCCTCTGGGGTGACCGCCAATATCGACGGCGACGTGCTGAGCGTCAAAGGGCCCAAGGGCACTCTGACCCTGCGTCTGTCGGACTACATCGCCTACAAGGTCGAAGGCGACGAGATCCAGGTCAACCCGGCCAACGACACCAAGGAGGCGCGGTCCTTCTGGGGCATGCAGCGCACGCTGGTTTCCAATCTGGTCGAAGGCGTCACCGACGGCTTTACGAAGACCCTGTTGATCACCGGCGTCGGCTATCGTGCGTCGGTGCAGGGTCGCAAGCTCAAGCTGCAGCTCGGCTACAGCCACGATGTCGATCTCGAAGTTCCCGAAGGGCTCGATGTTGCGACGCCCGATCAGACGACTGTCGTCATCTCGGGCATCGACAAGCAGGCCGTCGGCCAGTTCGCCGCCGAAATCCGCCGCTGGCGCAAGCCCGAACCCTACAAGGGAAAGGGTATCAAGTATCAGGGCGAGTACGTCTTCCGCAAGGAAGGGAAGAAGAAGTAACATGGCCAAACTTTCCCTTTTCGAACGCCGCCGCCAGCGAGTCCGCACCGCTCTCAAGAGCCGTGCGGGTGGCAAGCCCCGGCTGTCCGTGCACCGCACCGGCAAGCACATCTACGCGCAGATCATCGATGACGCCGACGGCAAGACCGTCGCCGCCGCCTCGACGCTCGGCGCGAAGGACTCCGGTGCCAATGTCGAAGCCGCCAAGACTGTCGGCAAGGATATCGCCGCCGCCGCCAAGAAGGCCGGCGTCACCACCGTCGTGTTCGATCGCGGCGGCTTCCTGTTCCACGGTCGCGTGAAAGCGCTGGCCGACGCCGCTCGCGAAGGCGGGCTGGAGTTCTGATGATGGCTGACGACAACAAAACCGAAGCGACCCCCGAAACCACGGCTGCCGAAGCCAAGCCGGTCGAGATCGACCAGCCTGCCAAGGCCGAGACCGAGCACGCGGTCACCAAGGAATTGCCGGCGATCGCTGACACGCCTTCCGAGGCTGCCGACAATCAGTCGCCCGCGCAGGGTGCCGAAGGTCAGCCGCGCGATCGCCAGAATGCCGGTCGCGGACGCGGCGGGCCGGGCGGCGGCGGTGGTCGCGGCGGCCCCGGTGGCGGCGGCGGTGGCCGCGGTCGCGGTGGCCCGGGCGGCGGACGCGACAATCGTCGCGGCGGACGCCAGGAAGAAGACGACGGCATCATCGAGAAGCTGGTCCACATCAACCGCGTCTCCAAGACCGTGAAGGGTGGTAAGCGCTTCGGCTTCGCCGCTCTGGTCGTGGTCGGCGACGGTTCGGGGCGGGTCGGTTTCGGTCATGGCAAGGCGCGCGAAGTGCCCGAAGCCATCTCCAAGGCCAGCGCCGCAGCTCGCAAGAAGATGATCCGCGTTCCGCTCAAGGAAGGTCGCACGCTCCATCACGACGGCAAGGGCCGGTTCGGTGCGGGCAAGGTCAACGTGCGTTCGGCACCCGCCGGTACCGGCATCATCGCCGGTGGTCCGATGCGCGCGGTGTTCGAGAGCCTGGGCGTGGCGGACGTGGTGACCAAATCGGTCGGCACTTCCAATCCCTACAACATGATCCGCGCCACCTTCGATGCGCTGGTAAACCAGACTTCGCCCAAGTCGGTGGCTCAGCGTCGCGGCAAGAAGGTCGCCGATCTGCTCGGCCGCGGTGGCGCCAGCGAGGCCGAGGCGCAAGCCGACGCCGCAGCGGTCGCGGAGTAAGACACATGGCCAAGAACACGAAGAACAAGACCATCACCATCCGCCAGATCGGTTCGCCGATCCGGCGCCCCGAGAGCCAGAAAAAGATCCTCACGGGTCTGGGCCTTGGCAAGATGCACAAGACGGTCGAGATCGAAGACACCCCCGAAGTGCGCGGCGCGATTGCAAAGCTGCCGCACATGGTAGAGGTGCTCTAGCCACTATCCGGCCCCTCGCCAGTGCGGGGGGCCGACCCGCGTTTCCGCAATCGGCGGGAATGCAGATCCAATCAGCGCGAACAAAGCGAAAGCGAGTGCACAAATGACTTTCAAACTCAACGAAATCCGCGACAACCCCGGCGCCCGCAAGAGCCGTCTGCGCATCGGGCGCGGCATCGGCTCGGGCAAGGGCAAGACCGGCGGCCGCGGCCAGAAGGGCCAGAAGAGCCGTTCGGGCGTCGCCGTGAAGGGTTTCGAGGGCGGCCAGATGCCGCTCCACATGCGGCTTCCCAAGCGCGGGTTCAACAATCCGTTCGGCAAGGATTTTGCCGAGGTGAACATCGGCATGATCCAGAAGTTCATCGATGCGGGCAAGCTCGACGCCAAGGGCACGATCGACCACGCAGCTCTCAAGGCTGCCGGTCTCGCGCGCGGCGGCAAGGACGGCCTGCGCCTGCTTGGCAAGGGCGAACTGACCGCCAAGCTCACGCTCACCGCTGCCGGTGCCTCCAAGGGCGCGATCGAGGCGGTCGAGAAGGCCGGCGGATCGGTCGAGATCGTCAAGGTCAAGAAGGTCAGCGGCAAGCCCAACGAGAACAAGACCGGCAAGCACGCTGCGGCCAAGGCTGACTCCGAATAAACGGAAAAATCGGGAGCGGGGTTCGACATTGCGAAGCCCGCTCCCTATCTGTCCTGTCTGCGCCGGACCGGGCCGGCGCCCATCATACGCAGACGCTAGGATCGACATTTAAGCCATGGCATCACGCGCCGACAATATTGCGAGCCAGATGAGCCTCGCAAACTTCTCCAAAGCCACCGAGCTGCGCCAGCGTATCTGGTTTACCATCGGCGCGCTGATCGTGTTCCGCTTTCTCAGCTTCGTGCCGCTGCCGGGGATCAACCCCCGGGCGCTGGCGCAGCTTGCAGACACCACGCGCGGCGGCATCCTGGACATGTTCAACATGTTCACGGGCGGCAGCCTGGAGCGGATGAGCCTGATCGCGCTCGGCGTGATGCCCTATATCACCGCCTCGATCGTGGTGCAGCTCGCCAGCGCGCTGCACCCGACGCTGGCTGCGCTCAAGAAAGAGGGCAGCACCGGGCGGCAGAAGCTCAACCAGTACACCCGCTACGGGACGGTGTTCCTGTGTTCGATCCAGGGCTGGTTCCTGGCCGCGGGGCTCGAGAGTTTCGGTGCGGCCAGCGGTCTCGCCGCGGTGATCGATCCGGGCATCGCGTTCCGTCTCGGGGTGGTGATCTCGCTGGTGGGCGGCACCATGTTCCTGCTGTGGCTGGGCGAGCAGATCACCAGCCGCGGGATCGGCAACGGCGTTTCGCTGATCATCATGGCGGGCATCGTCGCCCAGTTCCCGGGTTTTGCATCGAACCTGTTCGAAGGCGGTCGCACCGGCTCGATTTCGCCCGCGATCATCATCGGCTTCATCCTGATGGTGGTGGTGCTGATCCTGATCATCTCCTTTGTGGAAAGGGCGCAACGGCGGCTGCTGATCCAGTATCCCAAGCGCGCCACGCAGCGCGGAATGATGCAGGCCGATCGTTCGCACCTGCCGCTCAAGCTCAACACCGCGGGCGTGATCCCGCCGATCTTCGCCAGTTCGCTGCTGTTGCTGCCGCTGACGATCAGCCAGTTCGCCGGCAATTCGGTTGATACCGAGACCGGTTTCGGTGGCACGATCGTGGCGCTCAACCAGTATCTCGCGCATGGTCAGCCGCTCTACATGACGCTCTACGCGGCCGGCATCATCTTCTTCGCGTTCTTCTACACCGCGGTTGTCTTCAACCCTGAGGAGACCGCCGAGAATCTGAAGAAGAACGGCGGCTTCATTCCCGGCATCCGTCCGGGCAAGCGGACCGAGGAATATCTCGATTACGTGCTTACCCGGATCACCGTGGTCGGCGCGATCTATCTGGCGCTGGTCTGCGTCATTCCGGAATACATGATCGCGCAGACTGGAATTCCGCTGTTTCTCGGCGGCACCAGCCTGCTCATCGTCGTCAATGTGACGGTCGATACCATCAGCCAGATCCAGTCGCATCTGCTGGCGCACCAGTATGGCGACCTCATCAAGAAGGCCAAGTTGAAGGGCCGCAATCGCTAGCTTACCCGCGGGGTCGAAGGGGACTTGACGGAATGGACATAATCCTTCTGGGGCCTCCGGGCGCAGGCAAGGGCACGCAGTCGCAGCGCCTGGTCGAGCACCATGGCATGCGCCAGCTTTCGACCGGCGACATGCTGCGCGGTGCCGTCAAGGCGGGCACGTCCGTCGGGATCAAGGCCAAGGCCGTGATGGATCGCGGCGAGTTGGTCAGCGACGATATCGTCTCCGACCTGATCGATGCCGAACTGACGGAGATGGGCTCAGAGACCGGCGCCATCTTCGACGGCTATCCGCGCACCGAGGCGCAGGCCGGAATGCTCGACGAGATCCTCACCCGCCACGGTCGCAAGCTGGATCACGTTATCGAGCTCGAGGTCGACGAGGATGCGCTGGTGGAGCGGATCATCGGGCGCTTCACCTGCGCCGAATGCGGGGCGGGCTATCACGATCTTTTCAAACTGCCGAAGGTTCCGGGAACCTGCGACAAATGCGGTTCGACCGAATTCAAGCGCAGGCCCGACGATAATGAGGAAACCGTGCGCAAGCGGATGGCGCTCTACCGCGCCGAAACCGCGCCGATCCTGCCCGGCTACGAAAGCCGCGGCATCGTCAGCCGGGTCGATGGCATGGCGAGCATCGAGACGGTGACCCACACCATCGACGCGATCCTTGCAGAGGGCTGAGCAACCCCAGGGTTGACCGGCCCGGAGCCGAGCGGCCCAGAGCTGAACGGCCCAGAGCTGAGCAGGCGCGGAACCCGGGTCCGCCTGTCGCACGCGATCTTTCCATCCCGCTCGCGCTGGCCTATCGCCGCGGCGAAGGAGTGATGGATGGCTAACCGGTTCTTTCTCGCCGCGGCGCTGCTGCTGGGCGGCGTCGCGACCTCCCCCGCGACCGCGGAGGTGGTCTCGACCAGCGGGGACGGCTTCGTCACCCGCGCCACCGCCGAAGTGGCGGCCGAGCCACTTGCGGTGTGGCTGGCGCTGATCAAACCGGCCGAATGGTGGAATTCGGAACACACCTGGTCGGGCGATGCGGCGAATATGATTTTGACCCCGCAGGCGGGCGGGTGCCTGTGCGAAACGATCCCGGGCGACGACAGCGAAGAAGGCTTCGCGATGGACGGCAGCGCGCATCACGCCACCGTCGTCCAGGCCTTTCCGCTGCGCGTGCTGCGCCTGCGCGGCGGGCTGGGTCCGCTGCAGGGCGAACCTGCCACCGGCATCCTCACCGTCACGCTCAAGGAAATCGATGGCGGAACCCGCATCTTGTGGGAGTACAATGTCGGCGGGCCGATGCGCTACGAGATTGCGGGGATCGCCGGGGCGGTGGATGATGTGATGAGCCAACAATTGGCGGGGCTGCGCGATCGTCTCGGTGCGCTGGGCGCCGCCGCCCCCGCTCCAGCCTCCGCTCCCACGTCCGATGCCGCTCCGGAAAAGACGGAACCGCAGACCGCACCCGAAGGGACGCTCGAGGAGCAGATCGATGCACTCGGGGATGGCGAATAGTCGGGCGCTGCCCGACAAGCGTCTGCCGCATGCGTTTTGACGGGCGACCTGATTTGGGTTATGTCCTCTCCAGCAGCGCCGCGCCGTCCCTCGGACGGTCGCGCGGCTCATGGCGCCCGGTTGGCGGTTGACGCAGCGGTCGAATCGCCGTAAGCGCGCCCTTCATTCGACAGTTTCGGACGGTTCCGGCAGGCGGCAGCCTCTGGGTGCGCGCTATCCGGTCCCTTGCGCAAGTGTCGGTGAATTGAGCGATGAGATAGGGGCGGCCCGTGTTTCGGAACCGCAAGCCCCTGTGGAGCATGGAGAAGTATCAAGTGGCACGTATTGCCGGGATCAACATCCCCACCAACAAGCGCGTGATCATCGCGCTTACCTATATTCACGGTATCGGCCGGACCACGGCGGTCCAGATCGCCGAAAAGCTTGGCATCGACCAGTCGCGCCGCGTTCAGGACCTCACCGACGAGGAACTGCTGCGCATTCGCGAGACGATCGATTCGGATCATCAGGTCGAGGGCGATCTTCGTCGCGACACCGCGATGAACATCAAGCGGTTGATGGATCTTCGGACCTATCGCGGTCTGCGCCATCGTTCGGGCCTGCCCGTTCGCGGCCAGCGCACCCACACCAACGCCCGCACCCGCAAGGGCAAGGCCAAGCCGATCGCCGGCAAGAAGAAGTAAGCAGCGCGAGGCCTTGCGCCTCCGCAGCTTTTCCCTTCTCGCGAATATAGAGGAATACACACATGGCACGCGAACCCGGCCGAGTTAAACGGCGCGACAAGAAGAACATCACCAGCGGCGTCGCGCATATCAACGCCAGCTTCAACAACACGATGATCACCATCACCGACGCCCAGGGTAATGCGATCAGCTGGTCCAGCGCCGGCACGATGGGCTTCAAGGGGAGCCGCAAGTCGACTCCCTACGCCGCGCAGGTCGCCGCCGACGATGCCGGCAAGAAGGCCGCCGAACACGGCGTCCGGACGCTGGAAGTCGAAGTGAAGGGTCCGGGCTCGGGTCGCGAGAGCGCGCTGCGCGGTCTGGCGGCGGTGGGCTTCACCATCACCTCGATCCGCGACGTCACGCCGATCCCGCACAACGGCGTCCGGCCATCCAAGCGTCGCCGCGTCTGATCCGTGCCTGCCTGGCGGGGCCATGCGGGTCCCGCCGACAATCTCTCACGGACCGGGCGCCCCATCAGGGCTTCCGGTCTCGTCCATATCCGAACCCGCCCAGCGCGAAATAGGGGAAATCCATGTCCGTCAACACCAAGAACTGGCAGGAACTCAAGAAACCCAGCAGCCTCGAAATCAAGGACGGCGGCGAGAAGAACCGCAGGACGACTTTCGTCGCTGAACCTCTCGAGCGCGGCTTCGGCCTGACGCTCGGCAACGCGCTGCGGCGCGTGCTGCTCTCCTCGCTCCAGGGCGCGGCGATCACCTCGATCAAGATCGAGAACGTGCTCCACGAATTCTCCTCGCTCGCCGGCGTGCGCGAGGACATCACCGACATCGTGCTCAACGTGAAGCAGATCGCGCTGCGGATGGAAGGCGAAGGCCCCAAGCGCCTGCAGCTGTCCATGACCGGCCCGGCGCAGGTCAAGGCCGGCGACATCGCGGTCTCCGGCGATATCGAGGTGATGAACAAGAACCTCGTGATCTGCCACCTCGACGAGGGCGCCACGCTCAACATGGAGCTGACCGCCGATATCGGTAAGGGCTATTCGCCTGCGGTCCAGAACCGTCCGGCCGACGCGCCGATCGGTCTGATCCCGGTCGACAGCCTCTATTCGCCGGTTCGCCAGGTGAGCTACAAGGTCGAGGCCGCCCGCGTCGGGCAGGAGCTCGATTACGACAAGCTCTCGCTGACGGTCGAGACCGATGGCACCGTCACCCCGGAAGACGCCGTGGCCTATGCCGCGCGCATCCTCCAGGACCAGCTGACGCTGTTCGTCCACTTCGAGGACGGCGTCCCGCAGCCCAGCTCGGCGATGATCGGCCAGGCCGCGGAGCCGCAGGAAAGCGACACCAACCAGCTCAACCGTTACCTGCTCAAGAAGGTCGACGAGCTGGAGCTCTCGGTGCGCAGCGCCAATTGCCTCAAGAACGACAACATCATCTACATCGGCGATCTGGTCCAGAAGACCGAGGCCGAGATGCTGCGGACGCCCAATTTCGGCCGCAAGTCGCTCAACGAGATCAAGGAAGTGCTCTCCAGCATGGGTCTGCGTCTCGGGATGGATATCCCGGGCTGGCCGCCGGAGAACATCGAGGAAATGGCCAAGAAGCTCGAACAGGAACTGCTTGGCTGATGCCGTCCCCCGCCTCGTGCGGGGGTCTGGTTCTCAAAGGGCGAGGGTGACGGCCCCTGACGGTCACCGGCTACGGGCTACCTGATACGGGCCCCTAACGAACGTAAGGAATGAATGATGCGTCACGGTATTTCGCAGCGCAAGCTTGGCCGCAAGACGGGCCACCGCAAGGCCCTGTTCCGCAATATGAGCGCCGCGCTGATCAAGCACGAGCAGATCCTGACCACGCTGCCCAAGGCGAAGGAACTGCGCCCCTATATCGAGAAGCTGATCACGCTCGCGAAGCGCGGCGGCCTGTCGAACCGTCGCCTCGCCCATTCGCGGCTGCTCGACGAGACCCAGCTCAGGAAGCTGTTCGACACGCTGGCGGAGCGCTATGCCGATCGCGATGGCGGCTACACCCGCATCATCAAGGCGGGCTATCGCGGCAGCGACGCCGCGCAGATGGCGATCATCGAATTCGTCGATCGCGACGTCTCCGCCAAGGGCCAGGACAGCGGTCCGGTGATGAACCAGGACGAGGACGAGCTCGAGGACGCCTGAGCCTCGGATAGCTCGACACAGAGATAGAAGGGCCGCCCGGGAAACCGCGCGGCCCTTTTCTTTTGCGCGAAGCATGGCACAAGGCATCGCATGATCCGCCAGACTCTCGCAGCCGCTGCGCTGCTCGCAAGCTCCACAATCGCCGCGCCGCTTTCCGCACAGTCCGAGCAGGAACAGCTCGACACCCGCTACGATCGCGCACTGGCGGCGGGGTACAAGGCGCTGATGCTGTGCAGCGCCATCGCGAATGCCGAGCGCAATGGGGCGAAGCGGACGCCCGAGAGCGTCGAGCAATGGGAACTGGCGGGCATCCAGGCTCCGCTCGACACGATCGCTCCCGAACTGCCCTACCAAATAGCGAGGCGCGCGCCGAACAACACGGAGTCGGAGCTCAGCCATGTGTGGGTTGAGTGGGCCGAAGGTATGGCGCCGCGCATCGCCCGGCACGAGTCGCGACGCGGATGCGAACTGCTGCCGATCGGCGGGTCTATGCCGCCCGCGGCGGCGCTGCGCGCGCCGAAGATCGCACCTGCCGAGCGGATTCTTCCTTTCCCCACCGCGCCGCTGGCGACGACCGCTCGGGCCGCCTTCGGCGACGAGTTCGGCGAGGGCGCGCGAACGACGGCGGTCGCGATCCTTTCGGGGGGCGAGTTGCTGGGCGAAGCTTATGCGCCCGATTTCGGCCCTGCGGTGCCGCAGCGCACATGGTCGGTCGCCAAGAGCATCGCGGCGTCGCTGGTCGGGGCGGCGGTCGAGCGTGGCGAGATAGCCGTCAAGGACCGGGCGGGTCTCGGGTATCCGGGCGAGTATCGCGGGCGAGGAACCATCACCCTCGACCATCTGCTCCGCATGGCGTCGGGACGCTATTCCGACACCCCGGGCAACCGCACCGATCCGCTTTATTGGGGTGGGACCACGGTGGACGAGCGCGCCGCGAACTGGCCGCTGATCGCCGCGCCCGGCAGCACCTATCGCTATGCCAACAACGACACGCTGATGGCGATCGCGGCGATCGAACCCACTTTCGAGCAGCATCCGCCCGCCGAGCTGTTCGAGAGGCTGGGCATGCACCACACCGTCGCCGAGACCGACTGGCAGGGTAATTACGTGCTATCGAGCCAGGTCTGGTCCACCGCGCGCGATCTGGCGAAGCTGGGCCAGCTCTATCTCGACGACGGCGTGGCGCCCGATGGGACGCGCATCCTGTCCGAAGGCTGGGCGGACTACGTCTCGGCTCCGTCCGGCCCGCAACCAGCAGGGCGTCCGATGGGATACGGCGCGGGCTTCTGGCTGTTCAACCAGACCGAGGGCATTCCTGCCGACACCTTCGCGGCGATGGGCAATCGCGGGCAATATGTCGTGATCGTGCCGAGCCGCGACGTGGTGATCGTCCGCCGCGGCGAGGATCCGGCGGGCAAGAGTTTCGATATTCTCGCCTTCACCCGTGAGGTGCTGGCCGCGCTCGGCGAATGATTGCGCCAAGGGGCTCGAGTACCTAGTTACAAACCCAACGAAATCGCAAAACACCTGGAGAGTTCCCCCATGTCTCGCATCACCACTCTGGCGCTCGCCGGTGCCGCCACGATCGCGCTCATTGCCACCCCCGGAGCAGGCCAGTCCGTGACCCCCGACTATCCCGCCACCCGCGCCACCGACACCTCCGAAACCCTGTTCGGCGAAGCGATCGCGGATCCCTACCGCTGGCTCGAGAACGACGTCCGCACCGATCCGCAGGTGGCGCAATGGGTCGAGGCGCAGAATACGGTGACCGGCGCCTATCTCGAGACGCTCCCCGGGACCGCCTGGTTCAAGGAGCGGCTCGCCGAACTGATCGATTACGAGCGCTTCGGCATCCCCAACAAGGCGGGCGACCGCTATTTCTACAGCTACAATTCGGGGCTGATGAACCAGGCGCAATATTTCGTCCGCGATGGCTGGGACGGCGAGGCGCGCTTGCTGCTCGATCCCAACCAGTGGTCCGCCGACAACGCCACCGCTCTGGCGGACACCGCGCCGTCGAAGAGCGGCCGCTATCTCGCCTATGCGATCCAGGACGGCGGCAGCGACTGGCGTACGATCAAGCTGCTCGATGTCGATACCGGCGAGGAACTCTCCGACGAAATCGAGTGGGCCAAGTTCACCGGGATTTCATGGATCGGCGACGAAGGGTTCTTCTATTCGCGCTTCCCCGAGACGGGGGAAGGCCAGGATTTCCAGTCGCTCAACTACAACCAGAAGGTCTATTTCCATCGCCTCGGCACCCCGCAGAGCGCGGACGAGCTGGTCTATGAAACCCCCGATGCCAAGGAGCAGGGCCACGGCGTAGGCGTGAGTGACGATGGCCGCTGGGCGTTTATCTACAGCTCGACCGGGACCGACGATCGCAACGAATTGCGCGTCATCGACCTGACCGAGCGCGCCAGCCAGGGCTGGGCGGCGCGCCCGCTCATCACCGGCTTCGACAACAGCTGGAGCCCCATCGCCTCGGTCGGCGACACGGTCTATTTCCAGACCAACAAGGATGCGCCGCGCTACCGGATCGTCCGCGCCGATCTGACCGCCGATACGCTCGAATGGGAAGAGGTCGTGCCCCAAAGCGACCAACCGATCTCGGGCGCATCGATCATCGGCGACAGGTTGGTGGTCGAATATATGAAGGATGCCAGCAGCCGCGCGGTCTATTTCGATCTCGACGGCAAGCAGACCGGTGCGCTCGACCTGCCCGGGATCGGCTCGGTTGGCGGGCTGAACGGCGAGCCCGGCGATAGCGAAACCTTCTACAGCTTCACCAGCTTCAACCAGCCCGGCGCGATCTACCGCCTCGATGTCGAGACCGGCGAGCGGACCGTCTTCGCCGAGCCGGAAGTCGCTTTCGAGCCCGAGGACTACCGGGTCGAGCAGGTGTTCTACCCATCGAAGGACGGCACAAGGGTGCCGATGTTCATCGTCCGCCACAAGGACAGCACCGGCCCTTCGCCCACGCTGCTCTACGGCTATGGCGGGTTCAACATCTCACTGACGCCCGGCTTCTCGCCGACACGCCTCGCCTGGCTCGAAGCGGGCGGCACCTTCGCGCTCGCCAATATCCGTGGCGGCGGCGAATATGGCAAGGAATGGCACGACGGCGGGCGGCTGAACAACAAGCAGAACGTCTTCGACGACTTCATCGCGGCGGGCGAATATCTCAAGGCCAATGGCTATACCGGGCCGGACGGGCTGGCGATCCAGGGCGGCTCCAACGGCGGCCTGCTGGTCGGCGCGGTGGTCAACCAGCGTCCCGACCTGTTCGATGCGGGCAATGCCGCGGTCGGCGTGATGGACATGCTGCGCTTCGACCGCTGGACCGCGGGTCGCTATTGGGTGGACGATTACGGCTATCCCGATCGCGAGGCCGATTTCCGGGTCCTGCGCTCCTATTCGCCGCTGCACAACATCCGCAGCGGGGTGGATTATCCCGCGTTGCTGGTGACCACCGCCGACACCGACGACCGCGTGGTCCCCGGCCACAGCTTCAAATACACCGCCGCGCTGCAGGCGGCGGAGCTGGGCGAGGAGCCGCAGCTGATCCGGATCGAGACCCGCGCCGGCCACGGCTCCGGCAAGCCGACCGACAAGATCATCGACGAATATGGCGACATCCTCGCCTTCCTTGCGCACCACACCGGGCTGGAGGTTCCGCCCGCCGACTAGGCTTTTGTCACACCCGTTCAGTTTAGGCGCGGTAAAACTGAACGGGTGCTGTCGGTGAAATTCAGCCTCGCCTCACCGCCACTCGCCTAGAACCTCATGTGAAGCCAAAGCACTCCCGCGACGGCCGAGCATGAGGAGCGATCCATGAACACCATCACCAAAGCATTCGCCCGGGGAAGCATGGCCACCGTCGCGGCAGGCGCAATGGCACTGGCATCCGCGACCCCGGCGGTCGCCCGCGACCGCAACGATGGCGGCATCGACGCCGGCGATGTGATCGCCGGAGCCGTCATCCTGGGTGGGATCGCAATCGCCGCCGGGGCGCTGGGCGGGAACAACGATCGTTACGACCGCCGCTACGATGATCGTCGCTACGGCTACGACCGGTACGCCCGCGTCGATCCGCGCGCTGCGGTTCAGCGCTGCGTCGCTGCGGTCGAGAACAACGCCCGCCGCTACGGCTATCGCTACGCCGACGTGACCCAGATCCGCGACGTCGACGACAACCGCAACGGCTTCCGCATCCGCGGCAATCTGGTGGTCGATGGCCAGCGCGGTTACCGGGGCGGGCGCTATGATCGCCATGATCGATACGACCGCCGTGGCTACCAGCGCGCCGATCAGGGCCGCTTCAACTGTCAGGTCGATTATCGCGGTCAGATCCGCGACATAAACTACAACGGCATCCGCGGCCTGCGTTGAGCCTGGCGCCGCCGCGCGCTGGATGAGGTCCCACAAAGGCGGTTCAGGCACGATTTAGCCTGGGCCGCCTACTCATCTCTCGTATTCGCAGGACCGGGGTGGGGCGGTCCGCTTGGGGACATGCCATGATTAGATTCGCTCGTTTCGCCGCCGCTCCCGCCATGCTGGCGGCGCTTTCGCTGACCGCTTCGCCCGCCATGGCGGCAGAGCTGCCCGCTTCCGGCAGCCGCAGCGCCATGGCCGCCGAACTGGCGTGGAACGCGGGCGAGGGCCAGACCTACGATCAATACCGCCGCTATCGCCACGACCGCCGGTACGACCACCGTTATGGGCGCTACGATCGCGGCCGCGTCGATGCGGGCGACATTCTCACCGGGGTGCTGATCCTCGGCGGGATTGCGGCGATCGCCAGTGCCGCGTCGCGGGACAACGAGCGCGAGACGCGATATCCGGACGCTCGTTATCCGGATACCAGCTATCGCGGTACCGAACCCACCGGGCTCGATCGCGCGGCGGCGATGTGCGTTGAGCGGATCGAGCGAGACGCCCGGGTCGAGAGCGTAGATTCGGTGGATCGCGATGCCCGCGGCTGGCGCGTGACCGGCAGGCTTTACGATGGCGCGGGCTTCAGTTGCGCGATCGATGCCGATGGCCGGATCCGCGCCATCGACCTCGGCAATGGCGAGGCAGCCTATGATGACGGCTATGCGCTCGGCGACGGCTCCGAACCCTATGCGACCGCCCCTGCCGAGGACCGTCAGTACGACGATGCCAGCTACCGCGCGGCCTGGGCCAATGTCGCTGCGGAGCCGACCTTGCCGGCTACGCGCAACCAGCCGCTCCCCGCCTATCCCGGCGGTCCGCTCCCTGGCGATCTCGAACAGGACGAGATCGGCAGCGAATATCCCGGCGGCTACTGAGTACTAGTCCTTACGAACCGCTATTCGTTGCCGATGAGGGGGTCGCGATAGGCGGGCAGAGCCAGTTTCCAGTGGATCGCCGCGGCGCGCAGCGCGTAGCCGGCGGTGACCGCGACGACCCAGACCCAGCCGCGCTGCAGCGGGATCATCTCGCCCACTACCGCAAGCGTGGCGGAGAGCGCGGCCGCGGTCACGTAGAGCTCGGGGCGCATGATGATCGACGGGCGCCCGGCGATCATGTCGCGAATGATCCCGCCCACGGTCCCGGTGACCACCCCCATCAGGATCGCGGGGATCGGCGGGACCCCGTAGCTGAGCGCCTTGGCGGCGCCGATCACCGCATAGGCGGTGAGCCCCAGCCCATCGGCGAAATCGAGCAGCTTGCCGTCCCACCAGCGGGTCGGGGTGAACCAGGTCAGCAGCGCGGTGCCGAGGCACACCGCCGCGACCCAGGGGTGGCCGATCCAGAACACCGGTGCGCCGATCAGCAGATCGCGCACCGTCCCACCGCCGACACCCGTCACCAGCGCGAAGAAGCCCATGGTGACGAAGGTCTGCTGCTCGCGCGCCGCAACCAGCGCCCCGGTCAGCGCGAAGATGCCGATCCCGATCAGGTCGAGCCAGTCGAGCACGGGGGTGAGGATTTCCTGGTTCATGCGCGCCCGATCACGAGACCGGCCGGGTCCGCCGGCGGCGGAACAGCAGCGCCGTGCCGAGCAGCGTTCCCATCAGCGCCAGTCCCGCGAACAGGATCAGCACCGGATGGCTGGTGTCCTCGCGCGCCTCCAGATCCATGATGTGGAGGCCCCACATCAGATCGAACACCCGCCAGAAGCGGGTCCGCACCGCCTCGATCTCGCCGCTCTCGATCCCGACATAGACATGGGTGCCGTCCTCCAGCGCGACCTGCCACGTGGGGAGCGCGCGGCGGAAGTCGAACGGCGGCTCGTCCGCCTCGAAGCGCGTCACCGAAGCAATCGCATCGCCGCCGGCGATCCGCTCAGCCACCAGCAGCCGCGCTTCGACATCGGTCACCGGACCCATCTTGCTACCATCGGCGCGGAAGCGGTCGCTGGTGCCGTCGAGATAGGTGAGCCGGGTTATCGTATCGCCCCGCTCGACCTGCGTCGAGACCGTGCGCACCGGCTTCGCGCTGCCTTCGAGCGAGACCGCGATCCGAGCATCGGCGGGCAGCGCCTGCTCCTCGACCGGCAGGCGCAGATGCTCACCGCGCACCTGCTCGATCGGGCGCGCAACCATGACCAGTCCGCTCAGCGTCCACATCACCAGCGGCACCGCGATGGCCCAGCCGAGCCAGATGTGCCAGCGCGCGAAGCGCTGCATGAGTTTGGGGTGCATCGCGGAGCCTAGCTGTGGAGGATGAGGCCGATGCTGCGCGCCGCGGCGATACAGTCGAGGTCGCTCCAGAGAGGGCCGATGACCTGCATCCCGCAGGGTAGGCCGTCGCTCTCGCCCACCGGAAGCACGGTGGCGGGCAGGTTGGGGAAGCTGGCCAAGCCCGCCCAAGCCAATCCATCGGCGGCGCGGCGGCTCGTGCCGTCGATCATTTCCGCGCCCTTGAAATAGGCTTCGTCGCGATGTTCGAAGGCGAGCGTCGGCGCGGGCGGAGCGAGGACGAAATCGTAATGCTCGAACAGCGCGCTCCACGCCGCGGCATTGACCGCCTGCGCATCGAGCAGGGCGAACCATTCGCTGGCGCTCGCGCTTGTGCCATCGGGGGCCGGCGCGCCGCGCGCCATCGCGATGGCGAGCATCTTCATATAGGTGGAATGCTGGCGCGCGAGATCGGGGAGGTGGTCGCTCGACCGCTCGATCCGCACGCCCGCGCGCTCAAGCTCGTTCGCCGCCGCTTCGATCGGCTCGCGGACCGAAGCACCCACCGGGCTGGCCGGGTGGTCCATCAGCAGCAGCATGCGGCATTCGCGCAGCGGCTTGCCGCGCGTCGCGAGCGGCCGCTGGCCGGTGATCCGGACCAGCACCTCGAGATCCTCGCCATTGCGCGCCAGCGGGCCGACGACACCGAGCACCCCGTCATGGGCGCCCGCGAAGCCGTGGCTGGTGGAGAGTGCGGGGTGATAATGACCCTGCAGGCTGATCAGCCCCCAGCTCGCCTTGTGCCCCCAGATGCCGCAGAAATGCGCCGGCACGCGGATCGAACCGCCGATGTCGCTGCCGAATTCGCAGGCCACCATCCCGCTCGCCACCGCCGCCGCCGCGCCGCCCGAGGAACCGCCCGGCGATCGCTCGTGATCGTGCGGGTTGCTGGTGCGGCCGTGGACCGGATTGTTCGACTGCCAATCGGCGAGATCGGGGGGAATATTGGTCTTGCCCAGAAAGATCGCACCCGCGCGCTTCAGCCGCTCGACCACCTCGGCATCGCGGCTGGCGATGTTGCCCGCGTAGCGCTCGTGGCCCCAGGAGGTCGGGAGCCCTTCGATATCGAAGCTTTCCTTGATCGTCATCGGGACGCCGAACAGCGGCTGGTCGGCGCGTGCCGTTTGCCCGTCGAGCGCGCTGGCGGTCTCGCGGGCGCGCTCGAAATCGCACACCACCACCGCGTTGATCTTGGCATCCAGCTTCTCGATCCGCGCGATGGCGTGCCCGACCGCCTCGCGCGGCGACAATTCTCCCGCACGGATCGCCGCCGCGGTCTCCAATGCCCCGGGTTTGTCGGTCAGTGTCGGATAGGCCATGCCAGAGGCTCCTTTCCCGCCTTCCTAGGCGGGTAGGGCAGGCCGATCAAATATGAATCGGCTTGCCCTGGACCGCCATGGCGGCTTCCTTGATCGCTTCCGAATGGGTCGGGTGAGCGTGGCAGGTGTAGGCGATATCCTCGCTGGTGGCGCCGAATTCCATCGCTTGCGTCGCCTGCTGGATCATCGTGCCCGCGACGCTGGCGATGGCCCAAACGCCCAGAACCCGGTCGCTCTCGGCCTCGGCGATCACCTTCACGAAGCCGTCGGGCTCGTGATTGGTCTTGGCGCGACTGTTGGCCATCATCGGGAACTTGCCGATCTTCACCTTGGCCTTGTCGCCGCCCATCTTCTCGATCGCCTGTTCGGTGGTGAGGCCGATCCCGGCGATTTCGGGCCAGGTGTAAACGACGCTGGGGATCAGCGCGTGATTGACGATCCCCGTCTGCCCCGCGATGTTCTCGGCCACCGCGATGCCTTCGTCCTCGGCCTTGTGCGCCAGCATCGGTCCCGGAACGACATCGCCGATGGCCCAGATGCCCTCAACCGAGGTGCGGAAATCGTGATCGATCTCGATCTGGCCGCGCTTGTTGGGCTCCAGCCCGATCGCCTCGAGACCGAGGCCCTCGGTGTTGGGCTTGCGCCCGATCGAGACCAGCACGCAGTCGGCGGTCATCGTCTCGGCTTCGCCGCCGGCCGAGGGTTCCAGCGTCAGCGTCGCGGTCTTGCCCTTGACCGTCACCCCGGTGACCTTGGTCGAGAGCCTGAACTCGATGCCCTGCTTCTTGAAGATCTTGCGCGATTCCTTGCGGATGTCGCCATCCATGCCGGGCAGGATCTCGTCGAGAAATTCGACGCAGACCACTTCGGCCCCGAGCCGGCGCCACACCGAGCCGAGCTCCAGCCCGATCACCCCGCCGCCGATGACGACCATCTTCTTGGGCACCTGCGCCAGTTCCAGCGCGCCGGTGGAATCCACCACCACGCCCTTGTCGTTGTCGACCTCGACTCCGGGGAGCGGGGTGACCGAGGAGCCCGTGGCGATGACGATGTCCTTCGCGGTGACGGTCTCGTCGCCGATCTTGACGGTGTGCGCGTCCTGGAAGGTCGCGTAACCCTTCTTCCAGTCGACCTTGTTCTTCTTGAACAGGAATTCGATCCCGCCGGTGAGCGAGGTTACCGCATCGCGGCGTTGCGCATGCATCGCCTCGAGGTTGAGCTTGGGAGTGACCTCGACGCCCATCGACGCCATCGTGCCATTGGCGGCGGCGTCGAAATATTCGCTGGCGTGCAGCATCGCCTTGGAGGGGATGCAGCCCACGTTGAGACAGGTCCCGCCCAGCGTCTCGCGCCCTTCGGCGCAAGCGGTCTTCAATCCGAGCTGCGCCGCGCGGATCGCGGCTACATAGCCGCCGGGTCCGCTGCCGATGATCAGGACGTCGTAATCGTAAGTATGGTCAGCCACCGATTTCCTCCGCTGGCAATGTCTGTGTCGAATTCGGGTTCGTCCCGCCGGTACGCGCGGTGCACGCATTCACGATGCCTTCCACGTTCTCGCGCGTGGCATCCTCCAGCGTGAGATCGGGATCGTCCATGAAGGTGTCGGCGCTGCACCGGCACACTTCCGAAACTCTTCCCGCAACGATGCCCATGTTCTCCGCGATCTGTTCGCATTGGGTCGCGACGACGTTGCGGACCTCGCCTTCGACGGCTTCTCCGGCAATCTGCGTCGCCGCATCGCATGCGGTCAGCGATCCGGCGAACAGCAGGAGGGCGAGGGGTCGGGTCAGTCTGGCGATCATGTTCCGCTCTCTATCACAGATCGATCAGCATCCGGGTGGGATCCTCGATCGCCTCCTTGATGATCTTGAGCGCGGTCACCGCCTCGCGGCCGTCGATCAGGCGATGGTCGTAGGACAGCGCCAGATACATCATCGGGCGCACCACGATCTCGCCATCCACCACCACCGCGCGATCCTCGATCCGGTGCAGGCCGAGCACCGCGCTTTGTGGCGGATTGATGATCGGGGTCGACATCAGCGAACCGAACACGCCGCCGTTGGAGATGGTGAAGGTCCCGCCCTTCATGTCTTCCATGGTGAGCTTGCCGTCCTTGGCGCGCGCCCCGAAATCGGCGATGTCCTTCTCGATCCGTGCGAAGCCCTTCTTGTCGGCATCGCGGATCACCGGGACGACCAGACCGTTGGGAGCGCTGACCGCCACCGAGATATCGACATAGTCGTGATAGACGATCTCGTCGCCCTCGATATAGGCGTTGGCCGAGGGGACATCCTTCAACGCGAGGCAGGCGGCCTTGGCGAAAAAGCCCATGAAGCCCAGCCTGATGTCGTGCTTCTTGGCGAACAGATCCTTGTATTTGGTGCGCGCCTCGATGACCGCGCTCATGTCGCAATCGTTGAAGGTGGTGAGCAGCGCGGCCTCTTCCTGCGCGCCCTTGAGGCGGCGGGCGATGGTCTGGCGCATCCGGGTCATCTTGACCCGCTCCTCGCGGCGCTCGCCACTGGCGCCTTCACCGCCATCGGAACTTGCCGAGGGCGTCGAAGCGGTCGCGGCCTGATCCGGCGCGGCATCGCCGATCGATCCTCCTGCCGAACCCTTCTTCTTGGCTTCGGCGGCGGCGACCACGTCTTCCTTGGTCAGGCGACCGTCCTTGCCGGTGCCTTCGATGGTCGAGGGATCGACCCCGTGCTCGAGCACCGCGCGGCGCACCGCGGGGGAGAGCGTCTGCGCGCTGTCGCGGGCCTGCTCCTTGGCCGCCGCGGAAGCGGGAGCGGCTTTGTCGGCCTCGCGCTTCTCCTTGCCGTCCTCGCGCTGTTCGGACGCGCGGGCAGCTTCATCGCCCTTGGCGGCGGGTGCGGCGCCTTCCTCGACGATCGCGATCACCGCGCCCACTTCGACCGTGTCGCCTTCCTCGGCTTTCAGTTCCTTGATCACGCCGGCCACCGGCGAGGGGACCTCGACCGCGACCTTGTCGGTCTCGAGGCTGACGATCGGTTCGTCGACCGCGACGGCATCGCCGGGCTTCTTGAGCCACTCGCCGATCGTTCCTTCGGTAACCGATTCGCCCAGGGTCGGAACTTGGATTTCCTTGGCCATGATGTGTGTCCTCAGCCCTTGTTCGTCTTAGAGTTCGTGTCGGATTGGAAGTTCGCGCCGGATTGCGAATTGCTCTGGCGCAGCGCCGCGCCGCCGTCGTTGAGACCCAGCGCCATGCTGACCAGCGCGCGCTGCTGCTCCTCGTGCCTGCGGGCATAGCCCGTCGCCGGCGAGGCCGCCACTTCGCGACCGGCATAGGACGGTCGCATGCCCTCGTGTCCCGCCTGCGTCAGCGCATCCTCGATGCGGTTCTGGACGAAGAACCAGCTGCCGTTGTTCTGCGGCTCTTCCTGACACCAGACCACGCTTTCCAGATTGCTCATCCGCGACAGCCGCGCCGCCAGCGGATCGCCGGGGAAGGGGTAGATCTGCTCGATCCGGATGATCGAGACGTCGTCGAGCCCTTCCTCGTCGCGCTTTTCGATCAGATCGTAGGCGACCTTTCCCGAACACAGCACGACACGGCGAACCTTGTCGTCGGCGATCTCGATCGGGTCGGACAGGATCCGCCTGAAGTGCGACTTGCCGGTGAAATCGCCCGTCGCGCTCTTCGCCATGGGATGGCGAAGCAGGCTCTTGGGGGTCATGATCACCAGCGGCTTGCGGAAGGAGCGCAGCATCTGGCGGCGAAGTACGTGAAAGTAATTCGCCGGCGAGGTGATGTTGCAGACCTGGATATTGTCGTTCGCGCAAAGCTGGAGGAAGCGCTCGAGCCGGGCCGAGCTGTGTTCCGGACCCTGGCCCTCGTAGCCATGCGGCAGCAGCATCACGAGCCCGTTGGCGCGCAGCCATTTGGCTTCGCCGCTGGCGATGAACTGGTCGATGATGATCTGCGCGCCATTGGCGAAATCGCCGAACTGCGCTTCCCACATCACCAGCGTCTTGGGATCGGCCAGCGCGAAGCCGTATTCGAAACCGAGCACGCCGTATTCGGACAGGATGGAATCGTAGACCTCGAACTTGCCGTGCGGCAGCGTGGAGAGCGGGATGTACTTGCTCTCGTCGTTCTGATCGACCCAGATCGCATGCCGCTGGCTGAAGGTGCCGCGGCCGGAATCCTGACCCGACAGACGCACCCCGAAGCCCTCGGTGACGAGGCTGCCGAAGGCGAGCGCCTCGGCGGTGGCCCAGTCGAAGCCTTCGCCCTTGTCGAACATGTCGCGCTTGGCCTTGAGCACGCGGCCAAGCGTCTTGTGGATGGTGACATCCTCGGGGACGGTGGTGAGCGTACGGCCGAGGCTGGCGAACAGCTTGTCCGAAACCGCGGTCTCGACATTGCGGCGCGCGGTTTCGGGATCGGCGGGCTTGTTGAGCCCGGCCCAGCGCCCGCCGAACCAGTCGGCCTCGTCGGGGGTGTAATCCTTGGCCGCGGCGAATTCCGCCTCGAGCCTGTCGTTGAACTCGTCGCACAGTCCGTCGCGGTCGCCCGCTTCGATCACGCCTTCGCGCTCGAGCCGGTCGCCGTAGATCACGCTGACCTTGGGATGCGCGCGGATGGAGTCGTACATCAGCGGCTGGGTGAAGCTGGGTTCGTCGCCCTCGTTATGGCCGAAGCGGCGATAGCACCACATGTCGATCACGATGTCGCGCCCGAAGGTGTGGCGGTATTCGACCGCGAGCTTGCAGGCGAAGGTCACCGCTTCGGGATCGTCGCCATTGACGTGGAGGATCGGCGCCTGGACGCCCTTGGCCACATCGGAGGGGTAGGGCGAGGAACGCGCGAATTTGGGGCTGGTGGTGAAGCCGATCTGGTTGTTGATCACGAAATGGATGCAGCCGCCGGTGTCGTAGCCGCGGATCCCCGAAAGGCCGAAGCATTCCCACACGATGCCCTGACCCGCGAAGGCGGCATCGCCGTGGATCAGCACCGGAAGCACTTGTTCGTGCTTGGTCAGATCGTCGCGATTGGCCTGCTGGGCGCGCGCCTTGCCCAGCACCACCGGGTTGACCGCCTCGAGATGGCTGGGGTTGGGAACGAGGCTCATATGCACCGTGATCCCGTCGAATTCGCGATCGGTGCTGGTGCCGAGGTGGTATTTGACATCGCCCGAACCGCCGACATCGTCGGGGTTGGAACTGCCGCCCTGAAACTCGTGGAAGATGACCTTGTACGGCTTGGCCATGACGTTCGCGAGCACGTTGAGACGCCCGCGGTGCGCCATGCCGTAGATGATCTCGCGCACGCCGAGCTGGCCGCCGTATTTGATCACCGCTTCCAGCGCCGGGATCATGCTCTCGCCGCCATCGAGACCGAAGCGCTTGGTGCCGACGTATTTCTTGCCGAGGAACTGCTCGTACTGCTCGCCGCGGATCACGGCGGCGAGGATCGCGCGCTTGCCTTCCTCGGTGAACTGGATGGTTTCTTCGGGGGTCTCGAAATGGTCCTGCAGGAAGCGGCGCTCCTCGGTGTCCGAGATGTGCATGTATTCCAGCCCGACCTTGCCGCAATAGGTCGCGCGCAGCGTGTCGTAGAGCTTGCCGACGGTGACCCATTCGAAGCCGAACACCCCGCCGACATAGACCTCGCGATCTTCCTGGCCCGCGAACTCGTGCCATTCGAGGCTGAGATCCTCGGGCTCCTCGCGATGCGACAGCCCCAGCGGATCGAGATCGGCGGCGAGATGGCCGCGGACGCGATAGAGCCGGATCAGCAGCATGGCGCGGATTGAATCGTCCGCCGCGCGCTCGATCGCCTTTGGGTCGGCGGGCTTGCCGGCCTGCTTCGCCGCCTGCGCGACCGCCAGCCGCATCTGCGTCGGGTCGAGCCCCTGCGTCCAGTCGTCGCCGGCACCCGAGCTTTCCTGCCGCCAGCGCGGATTGTCCCAGCTCGGCCCGGGCTGGGGGCCGTCCTGGCCGCTCATCTCGGGAAGGAAATCGTGGTTCTCGTTACCCATGAGGGTCACCTTTCGCACCGGTCGTCATGACGGCATTATAGGGGCAATGCCCGGGCGGCGCGGACGGTCCCTCGAAACCGGGCCGTCCGCGCCCCGCTTCAGGCGTTTTCCTTGAGCATCGCGTCGAGCGTGGTGCCCAGCTCGCTGGGCGAGGGCGAGACGCGGATGCCGGCGGCTTCCATCGCCGCGATCTTGTCGTCGGCGCCGCCCTGGCCGCCCGAGACGATCGCGCCTGCGTGGCCCATGCGGCGGCCCGGAGGCGCGGTGCGTCCGGCGATGAAGCCAACCATCGGCTTCTTGCGGCCCTTGGCGGCTTCCTGCTTGATGAACTCGGCCGCTTCCTCTTCCGCGCTGCCGCCGATCTCGCCGATCATGATGATCGATTTGGTGGCATCGTCGTCTAGGAACAGGTCGAGCACGTCGATGAAATTGGTGCCGTTGACCGGATCGCCGCCGATCCCGACCGCGGTGGTCTGGCCGAGGCCCACCATGGTCGTCTGGTGGACGGCTTCATAGGTGAGCGTACCCGAGCGGCTGACCACGCCGACCGAACCCTTCTGGAAGATCGAGCCGGGCATGATGCCGATCTTGCACTCGCCGGGCGTCAGCACGCCGGGGCAGTTGGGGCCGATCAGCCGCGACTTGGTGCCCTTGAGCGCGGCCTTGACCTTGACCATGTCGAGCACCGGGATGCCCTCGGTGATGCAGACGATCAGTTCGATCTCGGCATCGATCGCCTCGCAGATCGCATCGGCGGCGAAGGGCGGCGGGACATAGATGCACGAAGCGGTCGCACCGGTCTCGGCCTTGGCCTCGCGCACGGTGTTGAAATTGGGCAGGCCGATATGCGTCGCGCCGCCTTTGCCGGGGGTCACGCCCGCAACCATCTGCGTCCCGTAATCGAGCGCCTGCTGGGTGTGGAAGGTGCCGGTATCGCCCGTCATGCCCTGGGTGATGACCTTGGTGTCTTTGTTTACGAGGATGGACATTATAGATTCCCTTCTGGATCCGGGATGACTTTTGCGGGTGCGATGAAAAACATTACGCGGGTTTGGTCAGTTACCTTCGGCTTCGTGAGCGTAAGGAAGGTGTAAGCCCATCCGTCGGCTTCGGCCTCGGCTTGATCAGGAGTCTCGGTCTCGAACGCTACACCAAGCTCGCTGGCAATTCGATTTTTTGCCGTTTCCGCGATTGCCTCGCCATTTACCCAGCCGATGATGAGGCAAACTCTGTCGGTCCCGTCGGCATTGCCGGCGATGGTGATGCTCGCTCCGTTGGCCTTCTTGCCGAACATGGTTTGATCTTGCGGCTTGACAGCACTGGTAGAAAGTTGCCGCCAACCCAATTCCCGGACTTTTGCCGTGTCGAAGGATTGGCTCGCTTTACTCGCCTCGCAAGTCTGAACTGCATCCAGCAGATGGTCTGCCGTAGCCGCCCGAAAGCTCTGTCGTTTAGCTTCCGCCCCCTCTTGCCCATGCGCCACCGAGCCGAGCGCCAAGGCCGAGATGGCCAACGCAGAAGCTAGCTTACGAAGACTCTCAAGCAAGGCTGCTGTCCAGCCCCTTGCAGGCTTCGAGCAGTTCCTCGACCGCATCGACGCTGACCTGGAAGCCCTTCTTGGCTTCGTCGTCGAGCGCAATCTCGACGATCCGCTCGACGCCGCCGGCACCGATCACCACGGGCACGCCGACATAAAGATCGTCCACGCCGTACTGGCCGGTCAGATGCGCCGCGGCGGGGAGGACGCGCTTCTTGTCCTTGAGATAGCTCTCGGCCATCTGGATGGCGCTGGTGGCGGGGGCGTAGAAGGCCGAGCCGTTGCCCAGCAGCGCCACGATCTCGCCGCCGCCCTTGCGGGTGCGATCGACGATCGCATCCATCTTTTCCTGCGTCGACCAGCCCATCTTGATGAGGTCGGGCACGGGGATGCCCGCGACGGTCGAATATTCCAGGATCGGCACCATGGTGTCACCGTGCCCGCCGAGCACGAAGGCGGTGACGTCTTCCATGCTGACGTCGAATTCCTCGGCTAGGAAGTGACGAAAGCGCGCAGAGTCGAGCACGCCCGCCATGCCGACCACCTTGTTATGCGGGAGGCCCGAGAATTCGCGCAGCGCCCAGACCATCGCGTCCAATGGGTTGGTGATGCAGATCACGAAGGCGTCGGGGCAGTTGGCCTTGATGCCTTCGCCGACCGCCTTCATCACCTTGAGGTTGATGCCGAGCAGATCGTCGCGGCTCATGCCGGGCTTGCGCGGCACGCCGGCGGTGACGATCACCACATCCGCGCCCGCGATATCCTTGTAGTCGCTGGTGCCCTTGAGATTGGCGTCGAAGCCTTCGACCGGTCCGGCCTGGCTCAGATCGAGCGCCTTGCCCGCGGGCATGCCTTCGGCGATATCGAACAGGACGATGTCGCCCATTTCCTTCATCGCGGCGAGATGGGCGAGCGTGCCGCCGATCATGCCGGCGCCGACGAGTGCGATCTTGTTGCGGGCGATTGTCTTGCTGGCCATGCGGGTGGTGCGTCCTTTTGAACCTGCGGGACGGGATCCTGCCGAACTGGCGCGCATCCGCATCCCGCGTGGATGCAGCGCCGGGCGTGTGCCCTGCGGGTTAGGCGGCGTCCCACCCGATTGCAACCGTAAAACCAGAGGCTTGCGGCACTATCTTTGCGATTGGTTCGCAATTGCAATAGGGGCGTGCGCAGCCGCTCCGCCCTCGCGGAGAGGAGCGCATTGAATCAGACGAGCGGGCTCGCGAGAGGTTCCCGATGAAGAGGTTCGCCGGCCCCCCGGGTTGCGGTCGCCCGAGAGCGGCTCAGCCCGTCTGCGTCTTGATATGGGTATGGTGCTCCTGCGCCAGCAACATGGCGGCGAGGTAATCGGGCACCGCGCGGCTGAAATAGAAGCCCTGGCCAAGCGTACAGCCCGCATCGCGCACCGCCTGGACCTGCTCGATGGTCTCGAGCCCTTCGGCGACGATGGTCATGTCGAGCGTGGCCGCCATCTGCGAGACCGCGCGGATGATCGCATCGCTCTTGCGCCCGACATGAGGGCCCGAAACGAAGCTGCGATCGACCTTGATCTTCGAAAACGGCCAATTGTGGATGTAGGCGAGCGAAGAATAGCCCGTGCCGAAATCGTCGAGCGCGAATTGCACCCCGACCTTCGACAGCACCTCCACGAAGCTGCGCACCACCGGGCTGTCTTCGAGGAACAGGCTTTCGGTCACTTCCAGCTCGAGCCGGGCAGGGTCGAGCTGGGCTTCCTTGAGCGCCTTGAGGATCCCCACCGCCGCGCCCGGCGCCTTGATCTGTAGCGGCGAGAGATTGACCGCAAGCGTCACATCGGCGGGCCATTGCGCCGCCGCCCGCGCCGCCTGCGCGGTGATCCAGTTTCCGAGCGCGACGATCACGCCCGATTCCTCGGCCACGGGGATGAATTCGTCGGGCTTGAGTTCGCCCTTCTCGGGATGGAACCAGCGGACCAGTGCTTCGAAGGTCCGGATCCGGCCGGTTTCCAGATCGACGATCGGCTGGAAGAAGATCGACAGCTCGTCGCGCTGCAGCGCCAGCCGCAGCTCGGCCTCGATCTCGCGGCGGCGCACCAGTTCGCGGGTCATCGTCGCATCGAAGAAGCAGGCCTGGTTCTTGCCATTGGCCTTGGCGCGATAGAGCGCCAGATCGGCCGCCTTCATCAGCGCATCGGCATCCTTGCCGTCGTCGGGAAGGCAGGCGATGCCGATCGAGGCCTGCATTTCCAGACGCTCGCCGTCGAGCCCGATCGGGCGGGTGATCTCGTCCTGGACGAGCGCTGCAATCTTTTCGCAGGCATGCTTGTCGGCCACGCGGGTGCAGATGACGAATTCGTCGCCGCCGAAGCGGGCGATCGTGTCGCCCGCAGGCAGGGTGGCGCGCAACCGTCGGCCGATCTCGGCCAGCACCCGGTCGCCGGTCTGATGGCCGAGCAGGTCGTTGACCTCCTTGAACCGGTCGAGGTCGATCCAGAATAGTCCCAGCGCCGCTTCGGCGGGCAGATCGACCAGCGCCTCGACCAGCGCGTGGTTGAGCCCCGCGCGATTGGCGAGGCCGGTGACCACGTCGGTGCGCGCGAGCACCTGCATCCGCTCGGCAAGCGCCTGGCTGCGTTCGGCCTCGGCGATCGATTCGCGCAGCACCTTGAAGACGTTCAGCGTGATCGACGACATAGCGGGCAGCAGCAGGAGCAAATTGACCGCCAGAAGGACCATCGCCAGCCCGCCGAGCATGATACAGGCAAGCATGATCGGGAGCACCACCAGCAGGAGCTGGCCCAGCGCGATGACGGGCCGCCCGGCGTTGCGCGCGCAGATGCCGATGCCGTAGCCCAGCGCGTTGGCCACCATCAGCAGCTCGATGCCCACGGGCAGTTCCATCAGCATCGTCGCCGCCGCGACCAGCCCGAGCACCAGCGAATAGGCGAAGGCGCCGACTTCGTAGGCGATCTCGAGCTTGCGGACGTCGCCAGACCCGGTGTGCGCCGGCAGGTAGAACGCCATCGCCACGCGGGCGATCGCTACCGCGGTAAGGGCTGCCGCGAGAATGAACAGCAAGCCCTCGCCGCCGAGAAACGCGGCGACGGCGCTCGAGATCGCGCCATTGGCGGCGCCGATCGCGAGGCTGGTCGGTTGGGTGTAGAGCGTGCGGACAAGCAGCATACGGACCCGGTCGCTCAGCGCGTCCGTGCCTTCCCGGTGGGGCAAGAACCTTTCGAGGCTCCTTCGTGGCCTGGTGTTCGCCATCACATGGCTATAGGCACACAGACATCATAATTTGGTTAAGACCGAAACGGAGGTTTTACCCGCCGCGCTTGGAATATCGCGACCCGGACCTCCGCCGACCCGGCGCCTCTCGCCTCGCAGACCGGCTCAGCCGATCAGCGTCTCGCCGGTGCTGCGATCAACGGTGCTGCGGTCGAGATCCGCGGCGAGGCGGCGGTCGAGCGCGCGGCATACGCCCAGCCACCAGCGGTAGCCTTGACCATCGCCGCTGAAGAACGCCCGCTCCGCCTGCTTGCGCGCCTCGCGGGCGGCGCCCAGTCCATGTTCGGCGAAGTGGCGCAGCGCGGCCTTGAGCATGAAATCCTGCCCGCCCATCGCTCCGGCGGGATCGGTCTCGGCGCAAGGGTTGTCGTTGGCGGCGCGCCCGAGCGCTTTTTTGGCCAGCGCGCGGGCGATCGGCGAATGCGCGGTCGAGCGGGCGGCGGCGAAATGGAACGACATCGGAACAAGTCTCCTGGAGGCCTGATCGTGATCTAAGCGCCTCTTCCTAAAACAATCTTCGGAAGGAGGGTTTCCAACCTGTGAACGCGGTTGTTGGCCTGGACCTTGGCGGGGGCCTTGGCTGGCCTAGCGCGCTGCGGGCGCCTTGCCGGGCTGGGCGATCCACTGGCCGCTGCGGCGGTATTCCGCCTTGACCGTGCCGCCGTCGGGAAGCCGATCGTCGACCCTGGGCGCACGCGCCGGCTCGACCGGCCCATTGCCGGGCGGGGCCGAGAAAGCTTCGTTGGGCGCGGGCGGAGTGGCGAAGCTGCGCGGCGCGGGTGTGTCCGGCGTGCCGGAGGCGACCGGCTCCGCGCTCTCGGCGGTGCGCGGACGCGGCGCGGCGAAGGGTTCGCCGCCGCGATAGCTCATGGTGAAGGCGTCGACCTGGCCCGCGCGGCCCTTCCAGCGATAGAAGCGGTGCGCGCCGATCGAGCCGATCAGGTCGAGGCTGGGCGCCCAATAGGGGTTCACCGCATGGGTGTGGTAATGCGTCGCGGTGCCCACGGCGGCGAACACCTGGCCCGACAGCGCCGACAGCGCCACCGATTGCGCGGTCGCCCAGCTCGCGCGCGCGGGCTGACGCGCCAGGCTGCCGTCGCAGGTGAAGGTGAACTGGCAGCCGGTCCTGCGCTCCGATCCCTGGAACACCACCCCGCAGACGCTGGCGGGATAGGCCGGGTGCGCGACTCGGTTGAGCACCACCTGCGCCACCGCGCGCTGGCCATCGTAGCTCTCGCTCGCCGCCTCGTAATAGACCGCCATCGACAGGCATTGCAGCGCCCGCGCGCGGTCCACCGCCGAACCCGCCGACTGGAACGCGCGCGCCGCAAGCCCGGGATCGTGGCTCTGCGCGAAACGGATCGTGTCGCCCTGCACCGCCTCGGGCGAGCGCAGATCGTCGAGATCGTAGCCCTGCCCGGAGACATCCCCGGGAACACCGTCGAGATAGTAGAAGGCCGAGCCGGGAAAATTGGTGTCCGCGCGCTCGAACGGCATCGCGGCCAGCGGCGCGCTCTCGCTGCCGACACCGAAGGCGCGAGCCGTGAGATCGCCCAGACCCAGCGGCGCGGCCAGCGCAGGCACCGCCACCGCGATCGTCAGCGCGCCGACCGCGGCGAAGCGCCGGCGCAGCAACGAGCTGTGCGCCGTGCGCCGCCTGCGGCTCGCGGCGCGCCGCGCAACCCGCTCGGCACCGCGTCGGGCAGCTTCATCGGCATCGCGCAGGGAGTGAGGCCCAGAACCCGAGGCGGACAGACGAGCAGGCTCGCGGGGATCGCTCCCCGGTGCCGCGCCTGTGTCTGTCATGCCGTGCCGTTCCAATCGGGGATCCTCGAACCGGGTGAATGCGCCCGCGCCTCTAGCAGCGCAAAGCTTTCCCTAGCACTAATTTGCTTGTCCCGCGCGCGCTCTCGCTGCGGCCATCCCGAAATCGGACACGCTCGCTTGGACCCGTCGCTTGCCCGGCACCGCTTGCAAGCGCGCAAAGCTTGGCCTAGGGGCCGCCGCGCGTCATGGGTGCCGGTTCGCGCCGGCCTAAGAGGGAACGGAGTTCGATACTTCGGCTGCCCCCGCAACTGTGACCGGTGAGGTGCGCTCCAACATGCCACTGCGACAAGCGGGAAGGCGGGGCGCAGCGGTGATCCGGGAGCCAGGAGACCTGCCCATGCGTGTCGTTCAGCCGCGGGCGGGGTGTACCGATGGCAAACGGGTGAGCTGGCGTTTCGACGCAAGCTCCCTCCGTCGTGAGCGGCGTTCGTTCATGATAGGAGAATTCCGTGCGTAAATTTCCGTTTTTGCTGACCGTCGCCACGATTCCGGCTGCGATTCCCGCTGCGGCTACCGCCCAGCCCGTGCAGTCCCTCGACCAGGTCGAGGAGACGGTCCTCGCCGACGACGCCGACGACGCCGATGACGCCGACGCGACCGGGGAAGTCGAGGCGATCACCGTCACCGCCACCGGGCTGTTCACGCGCATCGAGAACACCGGCCAGGCTGTCACCGTGATCGGCCGCGACGAGATCGAGGCGGTGCAGGGCGCCGACATCACCCGCGTGCTCGCTCGCGCTCCGGGCGTCGCCTTCAGCCGCAACGGACCGCCCGGCGCCTTCACCGGCGTGCGCGTGCGCGGGGGAGAGGCCGAGCAATTGCTGGTGCTGATTGACGGAGTGCGCGTGGCCGATCCGGCCTCGCCCTCGGGCGGGTTCGATTTCGGCACTCTGACCACCGGCACGGTGGGCAAGATCGACCTGCTGCGCGGTTCCAACAGCACGATCTGGGGTTCGGACGCGATTGCGGGGGTGCTCGACATCTCGACCCGCGGGCGCAGCGGACTGGCAGGCAGCGTCGAATACGGCGCGCGCGACACGCTGTTCGCCAGTGCCACCGGCGGGCTCTCCGAAGACGCCTATTTTGCCGGGCTCGCCGCGTCCTTTTTCCGCACCGACGGCTTCTCTTCCGCCGCAGCGGGGACCGAAGCCGACGGATCGGAGCAGTTCACGCTGGGCGGGTCGGTCTTCGTCGATCTGACCGACCAGCTCGAACTGTTCGCCAACACGCGTTACGCCAACAGCGACATCGATATCGACGGCTTCCCCGCGCCCAGTTACACGCTGGGCGACACCTCCGAAACGCAGGAGACCGAGCAGCTCTCGGGCGCGCTGGGCCTCGCCTACTACGGGCAGGACCTGACCTTGCGCGCCTCCTATGCGCTGGCCGACACCGCGCGCGACAATTTCGACCCCGCGCTGGGTGCAGCGCCGCTGTTCACCAGCGACGGCAATTCGCAGAACCTGTCGCTGCGCGGCGAATACCGGCTGATCGGCGGGCTGACGCTGGCCTTCGGCGGCAATCGCGAATGGAGCGAATACCAGACCGACAGCGATACGGGCGAGGATGCCACGATCACCGGCGCCTATGTGCAGGCGGGCTGGGTGCTGGGTGGGCTGGCGGCGCATGTCGGCGCGCGGGTGGACGATCACGACCGCTTCGGCAGCGCCACCAGCTTCGGCGGCGATGTCAGCTACAGGGTCGGCGGCGGCTGGCGGCTCCGCGCGAGCGTCGGCGAAGGGTTCAAGGCCCCGACCTTGTACCAGCTCTATTCTCCCTACGGGAATCTCGACCTGCAGCCCGAGCAGTCCACCAGCGCCGATTTCGGGGTCGAACACGGCGTGCGCGGATCGGATTTCCACGCCGCACTCACGCTGTTCCGCCGCGACAGCGAGAACCTGATCGGGTTCGACAACGCCACTTTCACCTATGCCAACATCGCCCGCGCGCGGGCGCAGGGTATCGAGGCGGAACTGGGCGTCGATCTGTCACCATCGCTGCGCCTCGCGGGCGTCTACAGCCTCGTCGACACCGAGAACCGCGCGACGGACAACGAACTCGCCCG